>JACXTT010010625.1_pt1 | contig 12382 bp, 8 predicted proteins | sample 9270951 | NCBI WGS metagenome assembly JACXTT01 (sample SAMN15532306, study PRJNA645909) | rock metagenome | isolation source: weathered quartz diorite | place: Puerto Rico | collected 2017-06-21 | reverse complement strand
CCCCCCACGGGTACCAGTCGACCGGGTTGTGCGCATGCTGCAGGAGGTAGGGGGAGGTTTCGTGCGCCAGGCGGTTCATTCGTCTGTGAGTCCTGTCGAGTCTGTGCTGAGCGGAGCGAAGCATCTTAGGCTCGACCGGCTCCGGCGTGCTTCATAGGCACCTTCTGGACGATACGAACCGAAGACCCTTCGCTTCGCTCAGGGTGAGCTTCGCTCAGGGTGGGATCATCAGTCTATGAAATCACGGTCGGGTGGCCGGGCGGTTACGCGAGCAACTCCCGAGCCGTCGGGGCGGAAGATGTCTTCGATGGCCAGGCTGAAGAGCTTGGCGATGGTGAACGCCAGCGGGAGGCTGGGGTCGTACTTCCCTGTCTCGATGGCGTTGACGGTTTGCCGCGAGACGCCGAGGTGCACGGCCAAATGCCCCTGAGACCACCCGCGTGAGGTGCGAAGCTCTCGGAGTCTGTTAAGCATGATTGACAGGATGCGGCCGGATTCGCCGCTGTGTCAAGTGTAATTGACAGACGCAGGCCCCATCCGCCCTTCGGGCACCTTCTCCCGCCAAGCGGGAGAAGGACTTAGAAGGCCCTCTCCCGCTTGGCGGGAGAGGGTGGCCGAAGGCCGGGTGAGGGCCTGCGACTACACCGGCCGCTGGATCGACTCCAGCAAATGCGGCGGGAAGGCCCGCATCTCGAAGTACTCGCTCTCCAGCTCCTCGATCTGGAACCGGTCGAGGCCGGAGTTCGACAGAAAGTCGTTCCGCAGCCGCGGGTCCTGCTCCTCGATGATCCGCGGCAGGAGCTGGTTGATGTAGAACGCCTCCAGCCGGATCTTGGTGATGACTTCTTCGAGCAGCGAGTCGGTCATCACCTCCTGCAACTCCTCGAGCTCCGGGTCGTGCGCGATCTCCCCCTTGATCTCGCGCCGGAACGTCTCGCGCCCCTCGGGCGTGTTCAGCTCGAGGTAGAAGTTCGCCATGCGCCGGCGCGCCAGGCGGTAGACGGCGAAGTAGGCGCGCTCGTTGCGGTTGATCTCGCGAATGGACTGCGCGACGTCTCCCACCGACGCCTCGGCGTTTTGCATGGAGAGCAGGCCGAGCGTCAGGGCGTAGAGCTTCTTCTTGCCGTACGACAGCGCGTACTCGTTGGAGATGATTGGCTCGACGAAGAGCGACTGGAAGAGCCCTCGCTGCAGGCCCTCGAACGCCTGCATGTTGCCCATCAGGGAACGAACCTGTTCGGGCGTGAGCTCGACGTCGTCCATGAAGGCCAGCCGGTTGACCAGCGTGGTGGTGTGATCGATGCGGTCGAACAGCGTGACCAGCTCGCCGAACGACTCTAAGCGCTCGAAGTCTTCCTCTTCGCGCCCGATCTCGTCGACGAGGCGGCCGGTGTCGAGCAGCAGCTCCTCGAAGGTCTGATCGCGGTTGGCCGTGGCCTTCTGTTTGTTTTCCATCAGCATGACCAGATCGAGCGGCGAGAGCTTGCGCTGGAGGTTACGGCCGAGCAGCAGGCCGACCAGGATCTCGCGCGTGGTGCTGATGTACTCGGGCTCGTCGGCCTTGGCCACCGTAGGGCGGTCCTGCAGGACGATTTCTTCCAGCGTGTCGAAGATCGCCGGCGGGATCTCGTTGCGCACGGCGAGCGTGCGCAGGCGCATCAGCCGCGCGCGCGCCGAGGAGTCGATGATGGACCCGGCGCAGGAGGCGAGCACGCGCTTGTACTCGTCGATGATCTCGCGGTTATCGGGGTGGTGGTAGATAACGTCGATCTGCACCCGCTCGCGCTGGTACGGCTCGATGCGCCCGAGGTCGGTGACGTCGGGGACGCTCTCCGCCGCCTGGTCGAGCGGCGTGCCGGACTTGTACGCCTCGTGGCATACCTCGTACAACCGCTGGTCGGCACGGTGCACGATGCGCACGATGACGATGGACGATTGCGGCTCGCCGAGGGCGTCGAGGACCTCGTGGGCCAGCGCCAGGAAGTTGCCGGCGCCGACGCGCCGGGAGCGCTTGAGCAGCTTGCCGACGCTCTTGAGCGTCCGCTCCTGGCGGTCGGCCACGTCGGGGATGCGCTTGCGGTCGTCGACGAAGAAGAAGTAGTTGGCGACCGCATTTCCCTGCAGGAAGAGGCTGTCGTACGTCTCGAAGCCTTCGGTGTTGGTGCTGAAGCGAAGCTCGTGGGTTCCCGGTTCGGTGGTGGCGCCGAACATCACCAGGCGATTGACTACTTCCTCGTTCAGGAGGTCGCCGACCGGGAGATGTCCGCCGAACATGTACTCGCCGAAAATCCCGCCGTTGCCGCGGAAGCGGACGCCTTCCGGATTGAGCACGATCTCCGAGGTGCCGCCAAAGTAGCGGATCACGTCGCCGCGCCCGGTGTCGATCTGCTCGAAGAAGAAGCGGCGATCGACGTCCGGCCCGGCGATGACGGCGAAGTACTCGATCGACGTACCGATGGAGCCCTGATGGACGATGGCGCGGATCATTGGACCGCGGAGATGTTAGCCGTTCGCCGTACGCTTCGCTGCCCGTTGGCCGGCAGAACGGCCAACGGTCAACGGCAGGCGCGAAGCGCCGTTTGGCGAACGTCCTCACGCCCTCGGGTGCGTCTTGCGGTACACCAAGATGAGCTGCCAGTCGTTGAGATGCGTGTATTTCTGCGTGGTGGACAGCGAGGCGTGGCCGAGGAGCTCCTGGATTCCGCGCAGATCGGCGCCGGCATTCAGGAGGTGCGTAGCGAACGAGTGCCGCAGCGTGTGCGGGGAGACGCCGGCGCGCAGGGCGGCGCCGCGCACGTAACGCTCGAAGAGCCGCCGCACGCTGCGCGCGGTGATCCGCTCGCCGCGATAGTTGGTGAAGAGCGCGTGTTGCTCGGGCGGCACCTCCCGCGCGGCCATCCACCCCCGCACCGACTCCTCGGCCTTCGATCCGAACGGCACGATGCGCTCCTTCGCCCCCTTGCCGCGCACCTTCACCAGCCTCGCGCGCAGCTCGACGTCGTTGACGTCGATGCCCACCAGCTCGCCGATGCGCAGGCCCGAGCCGTAGAGCAGCTCGAGCCAGGCGCGGTCGCGGAGGCCGAGCGGCGTGGCGAGGTCCGGCTGTTCGAGAAGCAGCGTGACGTCGGAGGTCTGCAGCACGGACGGAAGGTGCTTTTCCCCCTTCGGCGTGGCGATGCTACGCGCCGGATTGGCGGGGACGACGCCTTCGCGCATCAGGTACTTGAAGAACGATCGCAGCGCCGAGAGATGCCGCGCGATCGACGACCGCCGCAGCGAGCGCCGCGCCAGGTGGGCGAGGTACGAACGGACCGCCAGATGATCAACGCGGCGCAGATCGATCTGGTCGCGCGCCATCGTCAGGTAATCGTTACAAAGGAAGGCGACGAAGGACTCGAGATCGTCGCGGTAGGCGTCGACGGTGTTCGTCGAGACGTTGCGCTCGTAGGTGAGGTGGTTTAAGAAATCGCCGATCTCGCTGGTCACGCCCGCCCGCTCCACGGGAATGTTGAATGTTTAATGTTGAATCAGTGCTGTCCAAATTGCGAGAGCATCGCCGATACGGCTGCCCTCATCCGCCCTTCGGGCACCTTCTCCCGCTCACGCGGGAGAAGGCCCATATGCGCCCTCTCCCGCGTGAGCGGGAGAGGGTGGCCGAAGGCCGGGTGAGGCTTCGTCAATACACATCAAGAGTTTGAAGCCAGCCGGTCAGAACAATTTGGACAAGCCTGATTCAACATTGAACATTCAACATTCCTCGTTCTCCTGTGCTAGTTTACCGCCCCTCGCTCGAAGGCACCGCCATGTCTGACCACCCCCCCCAAAAAACCCCGCTCAACGAGGTGGAGCACGAGCTGGGCGGCAAGATGGTCGACTTCGGCGGTTGGGAGCTGCCGGTGCAGTTCAGCGGCATCCTCGAAGAGCACCAGGCCGTCCGCGAGCGCGCGGGGCTGTTCGACGTCTCGCACATGGGCGAGGTGACCGTCAAAGGGCCCGACGCGCTCTCGCTGCTGCAGCGCGCCACGTGCAACGACGTCTCGAAGCTCGAGGACGGCCGCGCGCAATACAACGGACTGCTCTATCCCACCGCCGGATTCGTGGACGACATCCTCATCTACCGCCAGGCTGCCGACGATTACTTCGTCGTTGTCAACGCCGCGAACACCGACAAGGACTACGAGTGGCTGGCGGACATGGCCAAGGGCCTCGACGCCGACGTGCGCAACGTCAGCGCCGACTACTCGCAGCTCGCGCTGCAAGGTCCCGAGGCCGAGGGCATCCTGCAGCCGTTCACGGACATCGATCTCGCCTCCATGAAGTACTACCGCTTCGCGCGCGGGAAGGTCGACGCCGCGGAGGCCATCGTCTCGCGCACCGGCTACACCGGCGAGGATGGATTCGAGATCTACATCGCGCCGGCGGAGGGTCCGCGGATCTTCCGCAAGCTCATCGCTACCGGAGACGTCAAGCCGTGCGGGCTCGGCGCGCGCGACACGCTGCGCCTCGAGGCGCGCATGGCGCTGTACGGCAACGACATCGACCACACCACCACGCCGCTCGAGGCCGACCTCGGATGGATCGTAAAGCTGGACAAAGGCGACTTCATGGGGCGCGACGTCCTGCAGCGCGAACGCGCCGAGGGGCCGAGGCGGAAGCTGGTGGGGTTCGAGATGGTCGACCGCGGCATCGCCCGCCACGGCCACCCCGTCGTCGAGGGAGGCGAAGAGATCGGCGTGGTCACCAGCGGCACCCACTCGCCGACATTGAAAAAACCGATCGGCCTCGCATATCTTCCGCTCGGAAAATCGGCGCCGAGCTCGGAATTCACCGTTCTGATTCGCGGCAAAGAGACGCGGGCGCGCGTCGTGCCTACACCGTTCTACAAACGCGCGAAATGACGCGAAGCGTCATCCTGAGGAGCGTAGCGACGAAGGATCGAAGCATGACACCTGAAGACAGCAGATACGCCAAGAGCCACGAGTATGTACACGTGGAGGGGGACCTCGGCACGATCGGCATCACCGATTACGCGCAGAAGGAGCTCGGCGACGTGGTCTTCGTCGAGCTGCCGCAGGTGGGCACGCAGCTCGAGGCCGGCGATGAGCTGGGGAGCATCGAGTCGGTGAAGGCCGTCTCCGAGCTCTTCGCGCCGGTCTCCGGCGAGGTGGTGGAGATCAATGAGACGCTGGCCGAGAAGCCGGAGCTGGTGAACACGGACCCGTACGGCGACGGCTGGATGGTCCGCATCCGTCTGTCCGATCCGACGGAGCTCGACGATCTGATGAATGCGGAAGAGTACGAGGAGTACATCGAGACGGAGGCGCACTGAGTTGGTCGTTCGTAGTTCGTAGTTCGTCGTTCGTCGAACACCATCAACGACCAACTACGAACGACGAACCTCAAAAACAATGACACTTCCTGATCCTCTCACCGACCATCACCGCTACATTCCCAATGCCGCCGACGACATCGCCGAGATGCTCGCCGCGATCGGCGTCCCTTCGGTCGAGCGGCTGTTCGATTCCATCCCCGCGGACGTCAAGCTCGATCGCCTGCTGGACATCCCCGGCCCCTGGTCGGAGATCGAGTCGCGGAGCTGGTTCCGCGCGCTGGCCGCGCGCAACAAGACCGCCGTCGACCACCTCTCGTTCCTTGGCGGCGGCGCGTACGCGCACGCTCAGCCGGCCTGCGTCGATCAACTGCTGCTGCGCGCCGAGTTCCTGACCTCGTACACGCCGTACCAGCCGGAAGTCTCGCAGGGGACGCTGCAATCGATCTTCGAATACCAGACGCACCAGTGCATGCTCACCGGGCTGGACGTGGCCAACGCCTCTCTCTACGACGGATCGACGGCGCTGTGCGAGGCGGTGCTGCTCGCCGAGCGCGTGGCCAAGAACCGCCGCAAGGTGGTCATCGCCAAGTCCGTGCACCCGCAGTACACGGAAACCGCGCGCACCTACATCCAGAACCTCGGCTACGAGGTGGTGGAGGTGGGCTGGACGTCCGACGGCCGCGTCGACACCGCCGCGCTGCGCGCCGCGTGTACCAGCGACGTTTTCGCCGTCACCGTGCAGTCGCCCAACTTTCTCGGCGTGATCGAGGATTACGACGCGGTCGCGGCGATCGCTGACGCCGCCGGTGCGGTGAAGATCGCGGTGATCACGGAGGCGACCTCGCTGGGAATCCTGACGCCGCCGGGCGCTCACGGATTCGATGTCTGCGTGGGCGAAGGGCAGGCCTGGGGAGTACCGGCGCAGTTCGGCGGCCCGTACGTCGGCTTCATGGTGGTGCGTGACGCGCTGAAGCGCCACATGCCGGGGCGGCTGGTGGGGGAGACCGTCGACGTCGACGGCCGGCGCGCGTACGTGCTCACCCTCGCCACGCGTGAACAGCACATCCGCCGCGGCAAGGCCACGTCGAACATCTGCACCAACGAGGCGCTCATCGCCCTGGCCGCCAACATCTATCTCTCACTGATGGGGAAGGAAGGGCTGCGCGAAGTGGGGATGCAGTGCCTTCAGAAGGCGTCCTACCTGCGCCAGCGCCTCACCGGGATCGCCTCGGTGACGCTGCCCTTCAGCGGCCCGATGTACAACGAATTCGTGATCCGCACGCCGATCGCGGCGAGCGAGATCCTCCTCGATCTCGAGCACGAGAAAATCCTCGGCGGCATCCCGCTGGGGCAGTTCTTCACCGCGCATCCGAACGACATTCTCGTGGCCGTCACCGAGCTGCACACGCGCGAGCAGCTCGATCGGTTCGCCGAGGCGCTGACGGCCGCGGTGGCCAGGGAGCGGCGATGAGCAGCCAAGTCATCCCGACCCTGAGCGGAGCCGAAGGGGAGGGACCTGGGGGCGCGGGCGGCGCACAGGACGAGCCTCAGAGCGCCGCCCGCCCGCCCAGGTCCCTCAATACGCTCGGTATGACGGCCGAATCGCTCATCTTCGAGCACTCGCGCCGCGGGCGCTGCGGCTACAAGCTGCCGCCGCTCGACGTGCCGGCGGAGCACGATCTCCCGCCAGCGCTGCTGCGGGGGGAGATCGCGGACGAGGCGGAGGTGTCGGAGGTGGAAGTCATCCGTCACTTCACGCGGCTGTCGAAGCTCAACGTATCAATCGACGCCGGCCTCTACCCGCTCGGCTCGTGCACCATGAAGCACAACCCTCGCCTGAACGAGGAGATCGCGCGCACGCCGGGGTTTGCGCTGTCGCACCCGCTGCAGCCCGACCATCAGGTGCAGGGAAATCTCGAGTTGATCTGGCAGCTCGAGCAGGCGCTGAAGGAGATCCTCGGCCTGCCGCGCGTCACGCTGCAGCCGGTGGCCGGCGCGCACGGCGAGCTGACCGGCATCCTGATGATCCACAAGGCGCTCGCGGCGGGCGGTAACGCGCGGAAGTACATCTTGATCCCCGACTCCGCGCACGGCACCAACCCGGCGTCGGCGGCCTTCGCCGGCTATCAGATCAGGGAGCTGAAGTCGAACGCGCGCGGCACGCTCGACCCGCAGACGCTGGCGGAGGCGGTGAACGAGGAGGTGGCCGCGCTGATGATCACCGTCCCCAACACGCTCGGCGTCTTCGAAAGCGAGATCAAAACTTTCGCCAATATTCTGCATGATAAAGGCGCCTACTTATATTGCGATGGGGCGAACCTGAACTCGTTCGTCGGCATCGCCCGCCCGGGCGACATGGGCATCGACGTCATCCACTCCAACCTGCACAAGACCTTCTCCACGCCGCACGGCGGGGGTGGGCCGGGGGCGGGGCCGGTGGGGGTGTCGCAGAAGCTGGTGCCCTTCCTGCCGACGCCGACAGTGGAACGGCGCGGCGACGGAACGTTTTATCTCGACCACTCGCATCCGCAGTCCATCGGCCGCATGCGCGCCTTCAACGGCAACTTCAACGTGCTGGTGCGCGCGCTGACCTACATCCGCTCCATGGGGCCGGAGGGGCTGCGGCGCATCGCGCAGATCGCCGTGCTCAACGCCAACTACATCCGCGCGCGGCTGAAGGGAACGTATCACCTGCCGTACGACGCGCCGACGCTGCACGAGGTCGTCTTCAGCGACAAGCACCAGACGGCGAAGGACGTGCACACGCTCGACATCGCCAAGCGCCTGATGGACTACGGCTTCCATCCCCCCACCATCTACTTCCCGCTGATCGTCTCCGGCGCGCTGATGATCGAGCCGACCGAGAGCGAGCCGAAGGAAGAGCTGGATGCCTTCTGCGACGCCATGCTGGCCATCGCCCGCGAATGCGAAGAGCGGCCGGAGCTGGTGCGCTCCGCCCCGCACACCACCCCCGTGCGGCGGCTGGACGAAGCGCGGGCGGCGCGGCAGCCGGTGTTGCGCTGGAAGAAGCCGTCAGTGTAGCGGCGGCCGCTCCCGGCCGCCGGCGCCCGAAGCGGGCGCCGCCACACTCAGTAACTCCGCCACCACCGCCGCCTCCCCTGTCGGCAGATTGCACACGTAATTGCGGCAGACGTACGCGGTCGCTTTGCCGCCGCGCGCGGTCTGCAGTTTCGTGAAGGGGGCGATGCTCACGAGGGCGGGCGTGCGGGTGAGCACGACCTTGTTGGGAACGAACGCGCTGAAAACGGCGCGGCGGAGCGGCGCAACGTCGTCGCCGGCGAGGACAATCTCGAACGACGGGCCGAGGGCGAAGTCGACGCCGCTGAGGAAATGCACGGCGGCCAACGGCGCGGCGCGCACCTCCGCGGCGGCGACGCCCATCAGCTCGCGCGCGGCGGCGGCGTAGTCGTCGCGCGCCGTCATGCGCGCCAGGCGCAGAAGGTTCGCGAGCTGCACGGCGTTACCGGCGGGCGTGGTCGCATCGCGCACGACTCTCAGCCGGATGAAGAGGTCATCAGAGGAGGTCAGATAGAAGCCGGCGAAGCGCTTCAGCGCCTCATCCTGTAGATGGATAGCGTACTTCAGCCAGCGTATGTCGCCCGCAGCCTCGTAAAGGTTGAGCAGGCCCCAGATGTAAAACGCGTAGTCGTCGAGGTACGCTGGCGTCCCGGGTTGGTGAATGAGCTCCTTGAACGAGACGGCCTTCGCTGCGCGCGCCGCCGCGGCGGCGTACAACGGCTCGTCGAGCGCCGCCGCTCCCGCCGCCAGCGCGGCAATCATCAGCCCGTTCCAGTCGGTGAGCACTTTCTGGTCACGCTTGTCGCTGTCGGAGTCCTTCGCCGAAAAGAACGCGCCGTTCGGCGCGCGCAGGTCGCGCAGCGCGTACGCGAAGGTCTTCCGCGCGGTGTCCGCGTACTCCTCCTTCCTCGTCGCCTGATAGGCCTCGGTGTACGCGAGCGCGAGAAGGGCCTGGTCGTACAACATCTTCTCGAAGTGTGGCGCGTGCCACGCCGCGTCCGTCGTATATCGATGAAAGCCGAATGCCTTCGCGTCGAAGAGCGCGCTGTTGCGCATGGCGTGCAGCGTCGTCTCCACCATCGCCAGCGCCTGCGGCTCGGCGCTGCGTTTCCAGTAGCGGAGGAGGAAGAGGAGGTTCTGCGGCGACGGGAACTTCGGTCCGGCGCCGAAGCCGCCGTTCTTCGCGTCAAACTCCGCGGCCAGCTCGCGATACGCGGCGTCGAGATCTTTGCGCCCGAGCGCCGCGGAATCGGTGGGCGGCGGCTGGCGAAGCTCCGCCGCGATCATGCGCGCCGAGGCCGCGACGTGGTCCGGCTGCTCGCGCCAGGCGGTTGCCAGCTTGCCGAGCGTTTCGATCACGCGGTCGCGTGGCAGGTACGTCGCGGCGAAGAAGGGCTGGCCGTCGGGCGTGAGCACCAGATTGAGCGGCCAGCCGACGTCGTCGATCAGCTTCTGCGCGGCGGCTGTGTAGACCGCGTCGATGTCCGGCCGCTCCTCGCGGTCGACGTGGATGGCCACGAAATCGCGCGCTAAGAGCGCCGCCACCTCATCGTTCGCGAACGACTCCGCGTCCATGACGTGGCACCAGTGGCAACTCGAATAGCCGATCGAGAGGAAGATGGGCTTCGATTCTCGTTTCGCCTTGGCGAGAGCTTCGTCACCCCAGCGATGCCACTGAACGGCGGCGGAGGCAGAGGGCAGAAGGCAGAAGGCGGAAGTGAGGACGGCGAGAAGTGTCGGCCACTTCTGCCTTCTGCTTTCTGCCTTCATCCTTACTTGATGCCCTGCCCCTGCACGATGCGATATCTGTGATCCGCAGCCAAATTGTTGAACGTCTCGCGCTCACCATTCGGCCACACCACGGTCACGTTGACCTTCGTGTCACGGCCAAGGCCGAGGTGCTGCTCCTTCGGGTGCGAGGAGAGGTAGCCCCGCGTGCTGAAGACCTCGCGCCACAGTCCCTTGTTGTGCGCGCTATCGGCGAGGATCTTCGCGCCGATGGCGTCGCGCGTCACACCCTTCTTCGGATCGCCGGTCAATCGGATCTTGATCCAGTGGTTTCCGTTCGACTGGCTGTTGTTGCGGTAGAGCACGGCGGCGCCGTTGAAGGTATTGACGATCATGTCGAGGTCGCCGTCGTTGTCCATGTCGAAGTAGACCACGCTGCGCGAGTTGCCGAGGTAGTCGGTGCCGCTTGCCTTCGACTCCTCGTTCAGCCGGCCACCGTCGTTCACGAAGAAGACGTTCTGCTCCTTCTCCGCCACCGGCAGGATGGCGCCGGTCGGTTGGCCGCTCGGATCGGTGAGGTATGGGTTGACGCTCGAATAGACCGCGTACTCGTTCATGCCGTTGACGACGTAGAGATCGTCGTCGCCGTCGTTGTCGTAGTCGAAGAAGTCGCCGCTCCACGACCAGCCGGTCGATTGATAGCCGCGCCCCACCGCGTTCGACTGTTCGTAGGACTGCAGCTTGCCGCCCGAGGCGACGGAGGTGAAGAGATCGTTGGCCTCCACCACGCGCATGTTGGCCATCTTGGCGGGATTGAACTTCATGCGCGTCTTGGTGTCGGGGAGGACGTACTTCTCGTCCTTGTCCATGGTGACGATGTTCGTGATGTAGATGTCGGGATAGCCGTCGCGATTGAGGTCGGTGATGCCGATGCCCATGGTGTAGCTCGGCTTGTCCAGGCCGAGCTTCTGCGCCACGTTCTCGAACTTCCCGCCGCCGAGGTTGCGGTAGTAGGCGTTGACGCCGAAGTCGTTGCCGCAGATGAGGTCCTCGCGGCCGTCGCCGTCGATGTCCGCGTGCCCGAACGCCTGCGCCCATCCGGTGTTGTCGACGCCGCTGCCGGCGGTGACATCCTCGAACTGGAAGTTGCCCTTGTTGCGGAACAGCTTGTCCGGCAGCGCGTTCGAGTTGTAGCGCGACAGCGTCGGCAACACGCCGTGGAGGTAGTCGCCGAAGTAGCCGATGTAGAGGTCGAGCAGACCGTCGCCGTCGAAGTCGATGGCCGTGGCCGGCCCGCCGACCAGCCCCTTCCCGCCGAGGCCCGCCTTGGCCGTGACGTCCTCGAAGCGGCCGTGGCCGAGGTTCTTGTACAGCCGGTGATCGTCGTCGACGTAGGTGATGAAGATGTCTTCGAGCCCGTCGTTGTCGAAGTCGGCGATGATGGCCTGCCGCGGCTCGCCGTACGTGCCGTCCGGGCGTTTCCAGTCGAGGCCCGCCGATGCGGTGACGTCCTTGAAGTTGCCCTTGCCGTCGTTGAGATACAGCGCGTTGCCCGCGCCGCCGAGGAGCAGCACGTCGATGTTGCCGTCGTTGTCGATGTCCTCGGCCGCCACGCCGGAGCCGCCGAACGCCGGCGGGACGGCCAGGCGCACGTTGCCGCCCTCGTTGACCGTGTAGCCGCGGATGAAGCGCGCCAGCCAATCCGACATGCGATGCTCGAAGTGGATGCCGGAGGCGCCGGTGACGTCGTTGAAGTACGTCCCCTTTTGCGCCGCCGCAGTCGGCGTGCGCGCGGAAACGATCTGCTCGGAGGCCTTCTTCGCCGGCGGCTGTGACGCGTGCCGGTCGAGCATGGCCTGGATCTTCTTCACCGACTTCGTCAGATGCTCGTGGTCGAGCCGGTCGGAGCCGTCCTGCGCGGCGAACTGACCGGCCACGCGCAGGATCAATACGCCTTCCTGCGCCGCTCCTTCGGTGAGAAGCTCCACTGCGAACGGGTCGGGCTCGAGGGTGCCGGGATATTTCGGATCGCTCAGCGCTTCATTGAGATACATCCAGTGCACGCCGGGATCGCGGAAGGCGTCGATGTCGTATGCCTCGATGATGATCCGCTCGCTGCGCGGCAAGCGCGGGAAGTAGATGATGTCCCCGTCGCGGTCCATCTCGTACGACTGGAAGGTCTGCAGCGTCGGCGCGACCTCGGTGACACGCATAAAGCCCTGCCCGGTCTTCTTCCGTCTCAGCTCGGCCAAACGCCAGCTGCCACCCCGCCACGCCGACAAA
>JACXTT010010624.1_pt1 | contig 12382 bp, 10 predicted proteins | sample 9270951 | NCBI WGS metagenome assembly JACXTT01 (sample SAMN15532306, study PRJNA645909) | rock metagenome | isolation source: weathered quartz diorite | place: Puerto Rico | collected 2017-06-21 | reverse complement strand
GGGTAGGTTGGGGACACTGGTGACACTCCTGGAGTGTCACCATTTCGTGCCGAGGAGTTCCGCCGCGGAGACGGGAGAACGCAGCTATAGATGGAGGTCTCGCCCTGATGATGTGGCGAAAATCCGGGTGGATGGATAGTCCAGGTGATAGGTTGGGGACACTGGTGACACTCCTGGAGTGTCACCATTTTGTGCCGAGGAGTTCCGCGGCGGAGACGGGAGAATGCATCCATATATGGAGGTCTCGCCCTGATGATGCGGCGAGATTCCGGGTGGATGGATAGTCCAGGGGGTAGGTTGGGGACACTGGTGACACTCCTGGAGTGTCACCATTTCGTGACGTTCATCATCCAAGGTAGGAGCCGTATGCGGTAATCCCGCTCGTACGGATCTGTGCGGGGGGCGATCAGCGATGGCCGTCCCTACCGCGACCCTGGAGTGTCACCATTCGCGAGAATATAAGGATATAATAAACCAGCGTAAAGGAGTGTCGAATGATCGCGTTCCGAATCGGATTGGCCTTTGCGATTTCCAGCCTTGCTCTGTTTGCCGATGAACCTGCAACTGCTCCGCGGAATCCCGTCGAGAAAGAAAGGTCGGCCCGAAATCAGTTTCGCCCGGACATCTGGTCAGAGCCAGTGCTCGCTTCGAAGCCAATGACTGGGCGTTGTGTCTCTCGGGAAGGCGAACTGAGGACCCTCGTGATCCGGCCTTGCCCTCCGCCGTCAAAGAAGCCGGCCAGCACCAAAAAGCGGGACTCCCTCGTTCCTTGAGGAAGTCCCGCCCTTGGATTTCGTATGCGTGATCGAATCAGCGGCTACTAGTCCGCCACAGCCTGCGCACCATCCGGGTTGACGAGGTCCTTCAGTTCCTTGCTCGGCTTGAAGTACGGGATCCGCTTGGCTGGAACTTCGACCTTCGCTCCGGTCTTGGGGTTGCGGCCGATCCGCGGCTGGCGCTTGCGCGTGCGGAAGCTCCCGAAACCTCGGATCTCGATCTTGTCCCCGGTGCGCAACGATTTGACGATGCTGTCGAAGATGGCTTCGACGATGACCTCGGAGTCCTTTCTCGTCATCTCCACAACTCGGGAGACTTCTTCGATCAGTTCAGCCTTCGTCATGACTTTCGGCTATCGTCCTTTCCTTTTTGGATCGCTTGTTCCATGTCCTGCGTCGCGGCGGACGCGCGGCGCTGGTAATCCTGCAGCCGCGATTTTTCCTGCTCATCTTTCGCCCCGCGAAGACTCAGGCCAATCTTCTTATCGCTCTCACTCATCTTGATGATTTTGAAATTCATCTCATCGCCAAGCGGAATCGCGGGTTCATCGGGCCGCCGGTCGTTCGCATCCGGAACTTCCGACCGGTGGCATAGTCCTTCCACTCCCGGAGCGAGCTCGACAAAGACGCCAAAGCTGGCCGCCCTGCACACCCGTCCGAAGACTACGTCTCCTACACTATGATCGCGGAAAAAAAGTTCCCATGCATCAGGCTGCAACTGCTTGACGCCGAGCGACAGGCGCCGGTTGGTGGAATCGATGCGCAAAATCACCGCCTGGATGATCTGCCCTTTCTTCAGTATCTCGGATGGATGCTTGATGCGCTTGGTCCACGAGAGATCGGAAACGTGCACTAGTCCGTCAACGCCCTCTTCGATTTCGAGGAACGCGCCGAAGTCCGAGAGCTTGCGAATGCGCCCTTCGACGACGGAGCCCACGCTATAGCGGTCGCCAACCGTGGTCCACGGATCGGCCTCGAGTTGCTTGATGCCGAGCGAAATCCGGCGGTCGCGAGGCTTCGCTTCGAGAACAACCGCTTCCACCTGATCGCCGGCCTTGACGACCTTGGAGGGGTGCTTCATGCGCCGGCTCCAGGTCATTTCGGAAATGTGGATCAATCCCTCGACGCCGGGTTCGAGTTCGACGAAGGCGCCGTAGTCGGTGATGCTGACAATGCGGCCGAGCACGCGCGCGCCCGATGGATAACGTTCGTGGATGCTTTCCCACGGGTCCGGATTCAACTGCTTCAAGCCAAGTGAAATGCGCTCGCGTTCCTTGTCGAACTTGAGCACCTTGACCGAAATCTGGTCGCCAGGCGTGAGCAGTTCGGACGGATGATTGACGCGTCCGAACGACATGTCGCTGACGTGCAGCAAGCCGTCGATGCCGCCGAGGTCTATGAACGCGCCGTATTCGGTGAGCGTTTTGACGGTGCCGGTAACGACAGCGCCTTCAGACATGTTGTCGAGCACCGCGCTCTTGCGCGAAGTCGTATCTTCTTCGACTACCGCCTTGCGCGAAACCACGATGTTGCCGCGGCGGCGGTTGAGCTTGAGGATCTTGACCGGGATGTCCTGGCCAACCCAAGCGTCGAGATTGTGCACCGGACGGATGTCCACCTGCGAGCCAGGCATGAAGGCCAGGGCGCCTACGTCGACGGTGAGTCCACCTTTGGTGCGGCCCGTGACGCGGCCTGAAACGACCAGACCTTCGCGATGCGCGCGCTCGAGGTTATCCCAGGAACGAAGGCGATTCGCCTTGTCGTAGGAGAGTACGACGTAGCCTTCCGGGTGGTCGCCCTTGTCGACCGCGACCGCGATGGTGTCGCCGCGCTTGACGCTGCAAGTACCGTCGGGTTGCAGCAATTGCTGCAGCGGAACGGCGCCTTCCATCTTGTAGCCGATGTCGACGATGACGTCTTTCGAAGTGACGCTGAGAACGGTCCCTTGCAGAATCTCGCCGGTTGCCGGAGGTTCGAGGTGGCCGTAGCCATCAATGAGGTGGCCGTACTCTTCCTCGGCCATCTCCGCATCCATCGCGGCGAGAAAGTCGGCATCCTCTTGAGCGGAGGATACGCCGTACTCATACTGCTGATGATGTGGATCTGCTGGATCTAACGGGGCAGGGTTCAGAGGCCTGGCAGGCATTGGCGTCCCTGGAACGCCGGGACGTGCGTCCCTGCCTGCTGCTGTTGCTGGTGTTGCGGTCGCGTCAGTTGCTGTTTCGTGTTTCTGTTCATCCGGTGTGCCGGCCATCACCTTGGAACTCCCTTCCCATGCTTTACCAAAAGCTGGGCCAACGGTTGCCGGAGAATCGATGGGTCAAAAAAGCCGCCAGGGGCTGTATTTCCAACACGGAAACGGAATCACTTACTCTCACGCCCGGAAGCAACCGGACGGACCCATGCGCAACCACGCGACAAACCGTTGATAGATCAGTACTTCAGCATTATGACGAAGCCTGCTGTCGAAGTCAACCGGGGGGTGGCGGGGCAGGATCGCCTCGAGGTTAGGCCGGGACCGTGCGGCTTGCTTGGGCAGGCGCCGCCACCGATGTGCGGAAAACTTCAAATTCCCGCAGCTTGCCTTGATAATTGAAGGAAAACCGATCAGCAACGAAGTGTCCGGACCAAGCTAAGGCGGAAGCCTGAGGCGCAAGGACCTCAAAGAAACGCGCGCGGAACCAACGCCGGGTGATAAAAACGATCTTTGCGTCGGAGGTGAAGACGAGATAGCCGATCGACGCGCGTAGACCCGGGATCGACTTGCATGCCGCGCAGTACAGGCCGGCGCCCGATTCCACAAGGTAGCCTCGGCGCTCGAGAGTTTCCAGCCATTCCCGAGGAATGGGTTGCATGTGCGCAGCGAGTTCCGGTGGGGCGTTGGCCGGCAGGGCGAGTTTGCACCCTGCGTCAACGCTGTGGACCTCGGCGCCGAACCAGCGGCTGAGCGCTGCGCGAACACCGGTGAGTTCCATACGCATCATCCGATAGATTTTGGGCGAGAGCCACCATGCCACCGCGAGAAACAGAGCCACAAAGCCAAAGGTCACCACAGGGAATTTGAAGGTAAACCACGTCGCGACCGGCACTGCGATATCGCCCGCCAGACTCAACGCAATGTTCGTGAACGGCTCGGGACTGTGGTTGACGGCGAGGCGTGTTGCGGATTTCGCGGAATGGCCCGTTAGCGCCACACCGCTGCACAGAATCACGAGCATCACCCTCAACGCAGGGTCGGACTGAGAAAACGCGTTCGCGCCGAGCAAGGCGGCGCCAATGGGGCGGATGAAGGTGTGCACGGAATCCCACGCGCTATCGACCCACGGGACCTTGTCCGCCACGAATTCGATCAGGCAGGCCGTTGCGGCAACAACCATTACCCGCCAGTCGGCAAGTATGGCAAGACCAGGAAAACTGTCCGTCAATTGAAACCAATGAAAGCGGACTGCTGCGCCAATAACGAGGATCGTGAGGTACAAGCGAACGCCGGACAGCAGCCCGAGGCCGAGCGCGGTTCCTAATTGCTGGACGATGTCCATAGGGCCGGAATGTTGATCTGCGTTCTAGGCGCGAGAAACGAAGCCTTGTTTTACTTGCGTCCGCCGGCGCCGGAACTGCCGCGAGCGCTGCCGCCGCCGCCCATATCGCCTCGCCCTGCCGCGGGGGCGGCAGCGACGGGAGCAGGCGCCGCCGAGCTATTGTTGTTCGATCCGGCAAAGCCACCCACATCGCCACGAGTAGCAACCGTGTAGCCGCGGCTCGAATCATAGAACGTATTGTTGTTCCAGGTGTTGTAGCCGTTGTTGCCGCCACGATTATACGAGTTCGAAGCCGCGATGTTGTTATACACGCGATCGACGACGATCGGACTGTAGAAGCGATAGCCGAAGGGGCTGTTGTAGAAGCCGCTCACAGGGATGTAGGTGAACATTCCGTAGTAGGGGTTGAACATCCATCCGCCGTAAGACCAGCTGCTGCCGGTGTTGTAGAGCGAACGGGCGCTCGAAAAACTCGCCATCGAGAGAGGTTCCGCGCGGCGTGCGGCCCAGCGATAAAAGCTGTCGTTGACCTTCGTGTCGAACTTCTCAGCAACGAGCAGGTTGCCCAACTGGGACATCTTGCCTTTCTTCAGCAGCAGGCTTTGGCCCGCTCCCGCGATCTGCATTTCGCCTTCAAACACCTTCACCGTACCGGTTGTGGAATCCAGACGGAAGAGGCCAGCCTTGCGAACCGCCATGTTGTAGTCACCGTAGGAGAGCGTCACGGCGTTATCCTGCAGAAGTTCCGCGCACTCGAGAATGACGGCGCCCGAAACGAGCCGGATGCGGGTGTCCGAAAGGCGGTTGTCTTCCATCACGATTTTCGTGTTCTCGGAAACGCGAAGAAAGACTCCGGGAGTGAGAAGAATTTCCGCGCGGCCTTCCGTGGTGACGAGGTCCTGGCCCTTTTGTAATTCGGCGAATTTGCCACTGCGGACTTCGATCGGTTTGCCTCCGGCGAGGACATCGCCTTCGTGATAGTTGATGACTCCGGATTTAGCGGAAATAACGGCCTGCGCCCAAGCGGTAGAGCCTGTCGAAGCCAAGACTAAGACCAAACCAGCGGAAACACGACCGAATTTCATTTCTGTATTCTCCCTTTCGTAATGGTGGCGGCTTTATGGACGGGTGTCAAGGCCCCCCGGTTTCACCTACGACAAAGACTTCGTCAAGAGAATGCTGCGCGTGCGCGGTCCGCGGTCTTAAAATGGTGATTTGACTCCCCTCGTCCGCAACGGCCATCTGCAGACCCTGCTCGGAAACTTCTGGCGCCGTCCGGTTACCGAAAGCCGGTTCCCTCTCGTGCGGCGCCTGTACCAGACCGAGCCGGACGTCCAGGTTGCGGTGGACGAGCAGCGGCCGGCAGGCCAGGCGCTCGCGCATGCGGTGCTCGTGCATGGACTCGAAGGCTCGAGCCAGTCCGGCTATATCCGGTCCCTTTCGCGCGATCTGCTCGAGGCGAATATCGCGGTACACCGGTTCAATATGCGAAGCTGCGGCGACACCGAGCATCTGTCGCCGAGTAACTATCACGCCGGCCAGACTTCAGACCTTCTGCATGTGATCCGCGACATCAAGTCTTCAACCGGTAAGCCGGTCTTGCTGATTGGCTATTCCCTGGGCGGCAACGCCAGTTTGAAGCTCGCGGGCGAGTTGCACGGAGAACAGGGCGTTGTCGATGGCGTCTGCGCCGTTTCGACGCCGATCGATCTCGAGGCTTGCGCCGATCAGTTGAACCGGCCGTCGAACGCTCTGTACCAGCGGCGGTTCCTGATCGCGTTGAAGAATCGCATACGGCGGCGGCACAAGCAGCAACCGGATCGATACGACGTTGCGATGCTTTCCAAGGTTCATTCGATCTGGGAGTTCGACGACACGTACACGGCCAAGCTGTTCGGATTCGGGACGGCGCGCAATTACTTTCGGACGCAATCTGCGGGGCAGTATCTCTGCCGCATCGAGATGCCGTGCCTGGTGGTGCAGGCGATGGACGATCCCATGATTCCGTACGACGTGTACCGCGCGGCGATGCCTGTCATCGAGGCGAATCGCAACATCCGGTATGTGCCGTTCGAAACCGGAGGACACGTTGGATTCGTCGCGAAAACCAACCCGCGTTTCTGGATCGACCCGATGATTACGCATTGGGCTGTTGAAACCGGGAACAAAATTTCGCAAAACGCCGTCTCGTTGTAATAGGCCGGCCTGAACCCCGTCCTTACAAAAGACGTGCACGTTTACACCAATGCCTCGTTCCTAGAGTCCGCGAAACTCGCGGTCGATTCCCTGCGCGGCAGCAAGCTGCGCAGCTTTCTCACCCTGCTGGGCGTCATTCTCGCCACCACCACGCTGATCGCCGTGATGAGCGTGATTCACGGCATGGATATCTACATTGCCGAAACCGTGTCGGACATGGGCGCCGATGGGTTCCGCGTGGTGCGGATGGCGTTTCTCGGCGATTGGGATCCCAAGAAATTCGTGGAACTGCAGCGAAAGAATCCACTCCTGAACGAAGAAGAGTTCGAGTTCCTCAGAACCCACGTGACGCTAAGCCGCGAGGTAGGCATGATGGCGAACCGCCAAGGCAAGGCGAATTACGGCGGCGACACGATCGAAGGGGTGAGCATTCAGGGAAGCACTTCGAATTACGGCGTGCTCACCAATACCCAGGCGGCGTTTGGGCGGCTGTTTTCCGACATGGACGACAACAAGCACCTGCCAGTCGCCGTGATTGGTTGGGACATCAAAGACCGGTTTTTTCCGACTGTCGATCCGGTTGGCAAGTTTGTCAACGTCGATGGACGGCCCTATCAAGTGATCGGGGTCGCCAAGGCCAAGGGATCGGTATTCGGGCAGTCGCAGGACATGTTTGTCGCGATTCCGATTCAAAGCTATTTCAAGGCCTACAACGGGCGGCGGGGTTTGGACTACATGGCGCTGGCCAAGGACCAGAACTTTCTGGTTCGCGCGCAGGAAGAGGTTCGGACGCTGCTGCGCAGCTACCGGCATTTGGGACCGAAACAGGACGACACCTTTATGGTTTTGAATTCCGACTCGCTGGTCAGCGCATGGGGACGGATGACGGGCGCAATCGCGGCGACCGCAGTGGCCGTCGTTTCCGTATTCATGGTGGTCGGCGGCGTGGTGATCATGAACATCATGCTCGCGGTGGTTACGGAGCGAACCCGCGAAATCGGCATCCGCAAATCGGTCGGCGCGCGGCGGCGGGACATTCTCAATCAGTTCCTGGTGGAATCCTCGATGTTGTCCGGGTTTGGCGGTTTGACGGGCGTCATCATTTCGTGGGTGATTGCGTTCACCGTCCGCAATACGACGGCGATCCCGATGCAGTTGCCGTTTTACGCCGTATTTCTGGGCGTGGGGCTATCGCTGATCACCGGACTCTTCTTCGGCATCTATCCGGCGCAGCGGGCGGCGAAACTCGATCCGATCGAAGCATTGAGGGCGGAAGCTTAAATGAAAGCGTTATTGTCTGTCATTCACCTGGCGCTGACGACGCTGCGCGAAAACAAGCTGCGGTCGTTTCTGACCGTTCTCGGCGTGATCATCGGCACCGGCACGATCATCGGCGTTGGCTCTATTCTGACCGGGTTCGACGGCGCTGTGACAGGCGTGTTGCGGAGTTTCGGCACCAATACGCTGATTGTGTTCAAGTTCCAGATCGGCCCGCGGTTCGGCAATTTGAGCGCTGAGGAACGGCAGCGCAAGCCTCTCTCGCTCGAAAATGCGCAGGCTCTGCTCGAACGCGCGACCACGCTCGACCGCGTGAGCCCCTACCTGTTTGCGCCCTGGAATGGAACGATCAACAAGATCCGCTACAAGGGCAACGACATGTTTCAGGTGAACCTTGGCGGCACCGATGAATCTTACGCCTTGGGCGGCCAGGCCGAGATGAAAGAAGGCCGTTTCTTCACCGATGCGGAAAGCCACCACCGGACTCCAGTCGTGGTAATTGGCGAGGATGTCTATAAGGCGCTTTTCTCGACGGAAGAAGCCACTGGGCGATCGGTGGATCTGAACGGGCATCAGTTCACCGTAGTGGGAGTCATGAAACGCCCGGCGAACTCGTTCCCCGGCAGCCAGGACAAGCGGGTTCTTCTGCCCTACTTCACGATGAAGAAGCTGTTTCCGCAGGCAAAGGAGAACATGCTGGTTCTGGTGGCGAAAGACGGCCAGTTTCTCGCCGCGCAGGACGAGGTTCGCGCGATTCTGCGGCAGGAGCGGCGCGTGCCGCTTTCGGCGCCGGACAACTTTGTGATTTCGACCTCCGAACAGATGGTGGAGGATTTCCGCAAGATCACCTCGCTGACTGCATTGGTGATGATTGTGCTGAGTTCGATCGGGCTGCTGGTGGGCGGCATCGGCGTGATGAATATCATGCTGGTGAGCGTGACCGAACGCACGCGCGAGATCGGCACGCGCAAAGCGATTGGCGCGAAACGGTCGGACATCGTGGCGCAATTCCTCACCGAGGCTGTTGTGTTGACGGGGCTCGGCGGGATCGCCGGAATGACGCTCGGTTGGATGATTTCGGTGATCGTGCGATTCGCGCTGCCCGATCTGCCGACTGTGGTTCCGATATGGGCGGCTGTTTTGGGAGTTGTCGTGTCGGTAGGCGTTGGACTGTTTTTCGGCATTTGGCCGGCGAACAAGGCGGCCCGTTTAGATCCGGTAGTCGCCTTGCGCTACGAGTGATGTTTCCTGCGGTAGCATGAAACCCTATGCAGCAACGCGACACCGCGCCGGTGCGCGCTGGCGAGGAGTTAAACCTCGACGCCTTGCGCCAATATCTGACCGGCAAAATCGAAGGTTTTGACGGGACCTCCCCGCTCGAGGTCGAGCAGTTTCCGGGCGGGCATTCGAACCTTACATACCTGTTGCGGGCAGCAGACGGCAAGGAATTCGTACTGCGCCGCGCTCCGCTTGGTCCGGTAGCGCCGAAGGCGCATGACATGGCGCGCGAATGCAGGATCCTTGCGGCGGTGCATCCGCATTTCGCCCAAGCGCCGAAACCGGAATTGGCATGCGAAGATCCTGCAATTCTAGGCGCGGTGTTCTTCATCATGGAGCGGCGCCGGGGCGTCATCTTGCGTCATGAGATCCCTGAATCGGTATCGATCCAGCCAAACTATCCATCGCGCGTGAGCGAGGCTTTTCTCGACTGTATGGCGCAATTGCATTCGGTCGATATCGAACGCCATGGCCTGATCGCACTCGGCAAGCCGGAAGGCTTTGTCGAACGGCAGGTGAACGGGTGGGCGGAACGCTGGGTCCGCGCACGCACCGAAGAGACGCCTGAGATGGACCGGGTAATTGCGTGGCTCGCCGCGAATCGTCCGCCGTCGCTGCACGCGACGCTCGTGCACAACGATTACAAGCTCGACAACGTGATGCTCGCGCTCGATTCTATCGATCGTGTAGAGGCCGTGCTCGATTGGGAGATGACCACCGTTGGAGATCCGATGATCGACGTCGGTCTCACGCTCTGTTATTGGACTCATGCGGCGTCACCCGAAATCAGCGGCGGGGGAGTTCCTGGCTTCACGGCGCAGCCAGGTTGGCATACCCGCGATCAGTTCCTGCATTCGTACGCGGCCAAGACCGGGCGTGAACTGAACGGCATCCGCTTTCACGAGACGCTGGGTGTGTTTAAGCTCGCTGTCATTTTGCAGCAGATTTATTTTCGCTTCTGGCGTGGCCAAACGCAGGATCCGCGCTTCGCCAACTTCCACCGGCGCGTCCGAGCGTTGACGCGCAAGGCCGTGGAACTGGTCGACCAGGCGGCTGATCACGCATGAATCTCACATTGATCTGAACGTCACGGGCGCGCGCTTTGGCCGTTGGATGTCATGCGCGTTGCAGCGACAACGCGAGACGGCGCGGCTTGCGGCGGCGGAATTGGGTTTGCCCCCCTTGCGAGAAGGAGGCGGATGCCGCGTGGAGCGAGTTCGATCTGGACCACGTGTATCCCGGCATTGCTCAAAAGCTGACGGAGCTGCATGGCGGCGATGAATCCGCGGCGGTCAACCGGCGCTGGAGCCCGGCCGACGAAATGGTTGTACGGGCGTGGGTCGGGGGTGAAGTGGAGTTGATCGTGGTGCGGGTTCGGCGGGTGGTGTTCACTTCCGCCACTCCGATCGCGATTTCGGCCGGTGACGCGTAGGGGCTTGACGACGAGGGGAGCCTCCGCGCGGGTTTTCCTTGCCACACGCCCCGCAGCAGGCCATACGGACGAACGGTAGGAGGCAGGAACAGAAAGAATGGGGTTTACGACGCCGGAAACATCGGTCGCTGTGCGGCGATCGTGGTGGTAGTCCTCGCGGCAGCACGAGCAGGCATTTCAGCCGCGCGTTCCAAGGCGCAAGCGCCGCTTGTGGCGCCCGTTGGTTAAGCTGATGCAATTGTCGTCAGTTGCCGGATTATCGTTCCGATTCTTGCCTGACTGGCTGCATCGGGATGCAAATAACCCGGCAGGGCGTCGATGAATGCAGGCGTTTTGAGTAGTGCATTGACCTTGTCGCGAAGGTACTCCTGAAGAGAAGGAGTTTCTGCCTGTACTTCATCCAGGAGAGTGGCGCGCCCATCGATTACGAAAATCAGGTCTTCCAAATCGTGGCTGAATGCAAAGTCACCCTTGCCCCGCCCGTGGAAAGCCTCGATTTTCGTCGCCAGGAAGTACGGCCCCGTTACTACGCGAATTGTGAGTCCACGTGGCAGCTCGTGAACAACAGCAGTCTCCATTGCCGCTCGGTACCATCGGTTCGAGAATCCGAGAATCTTCTCATCCAAGGGCATCACGTCAAGGATCGTATTGGGCTGCACCCATCTGCACAACGGCGCTCCCTCACTTGTATCCTCCGAGAACCTCAATGCCCGGAGGCGTTCGCCAAACGCAGCATACTCGGCATACGAGGTGATCTCCGCAATCGCATCCACATCGAGGGTCGCACGCGGCGCGCCGGCGCCTTCATCCGTAACGAGCAGGCTCGTGACGGCCCCGCCCACGAAGACCAAATCCGGCAATACGGGACGTAAGAGCTCAGCAGTAGCGATGAGTTGTTCACGATTTGAACGCGGCATTCGCCTCCCGCAAACGCCGATGGATCTCTGCTTCGGCGAACTTCCGCTCGCGAACACGGCCATCGCGTAGCGCGTCCGCCAAGACTAGCAGCTCGTAGAAGGGCTCATCACGCATCGCCGCTTCTGGCGCAGTCCGGTACAACGGTGCAAGGGAAACACCGCGCTGTTTGCCCTCTGGATGGGGCCAGACGGGAATCGGTTCATCCGTCGGAGCGATGAGATGCTGTATCGGTGGCGCACCATAGGAGGTAGCAACACCACGTGTTAGTCCTCCACGCTCGGCGGGAAAAGCATACTTCAGGCCATGCACCAGGAACTCCTCCAGGGCCGTGAAATTTGGACGATCATCCAGGGCGGCGCCGTGGAGCAAGCCGCTGGCCTGCGCCCGCTTCACACTTCCATGCACTTCCGAAGGACTCATCACCAACTCAACCGCAAGATGAGCGTACGGAGCACGACGCGATCCGGTTGCAACGAGTTTGAGGACCACGTAAACATCCTGAGGCTTCAACGCCATGAATCCATTCTACATTCGCGATTCGCGAATAGCGAATGAAAGCTGCGGGGAGTGAGAATGGGCTTCATGGCAAGCAACTCGTTCAGAATGCTGACTCCAATCGAACAGAAGGCGCAATGGAGTCACGGATTTGGCGAGTCGTTTCGTGACCGGAGACGCAGGGTTAGCAAAGCCTCCACGCGGTTTTTCCTAGGGGGAGTTCCTATAGTCCAGGGGGTAGATTGGGGACAGAGGTGACACTCCTGGAGTGTCACCGTTTGGTGACCGGAGACGCCGGGTTAGCAAGGCCTCCACGTGGTTTTCCTAGGGGAGTTCCTATAGCCCAGGGGGTAGATTGGGGACAGAGGTGACACTGTGCGCCGGGATAAACCGGCATGTTGTAGGGGATGAAAGAGCCCTACAGGAAAGGAGAAGCGACTCCATCCTGACCTCGAGTCTTACGTCAGCCG
>JACXTT010010623.1_pt1 | contig 12382 bp, 11 predicted proteins | sample 9270951 | NCBI WGS metagenome assembly JACXTT01 (sample SAMN15532306, study PRJNA645909) | rock metagenome | isolation source: weathered quartz diorite | place: Puerto Rico | collected 2017-06-21 | reverse complement strand
CAGGTGCCCCGCACAACCCCCGGGAGCGCCGCTCCGGCCACCCTTGTGAGCTCCGAAAGCGGCCGCACCTATCGCCTCGAGCGAATGGTCGGGAAGGGCGGGTTCGGAGAGGTCCACCTCGCGACCCCCGAGCCGCGCGGCGGCTTGCCGGCCCAGGTGTGCGTCAAGATCACGGAGCGGCTCACACCGTGGCTGCGAGAGGCGTACTTCGCCGAGCTGCTGGGCCGCGAGCCCCGGGCGCTGCGGATTCACGACCGGTTCGTGATCACCCACGGCGGGCCCACGCGCTACTGTCTCGCCATGGAGTACGCGGAGCACGGGGACCTCGGGGCCTGGCTCGCCGGCGCGGGGGCGCAGTCGGAGCGGTTTGTGCGCCGCGAACTCGCAGGGATTCTCTCCGTGCTCGACGCGTTGCACCGCGGCCAGGCGCTGCACCGCGACCTCACGCCGTTCAACGTCTTCGTGTGCGAGCGCCAGCAGCTCAAGCTCGGCGATTTCGGGATCGCCACGCATCAACTCTCGAGCCGCGGCGTCACCGCCGATGCGTTCAATCTGCTCAACGTGCCGAACGAGATCGCGTGGGGCAGGGTACGGCGCTGGCAGCAGCGCGACGACATCTATCAAGTCGGACTGATCGCCGTGATGCTGTTGCGGGGCGACATCGGCGGGGTGATCCGCAGCCGCGACGTGCGCACGCTGCCCTGCAGCGACCATTTGAAGGAAGTGATTCACCGCTGCCTCGGCGTGCGCGGGAAGCGCTACGAGTCCGCGGGCGAGCTGATCACGGCGCTGCAGCATGCGCGCACCGCGCCGCAATTCGGCCGGGTGAGGGATCTGCGCGGCAAACGGGTGTCGTTCACCGGCTTCCTGGGCCGGCCGCGGCGCGAGGCGGTCGCCGCCGCCAAGCGGGCAGGCGCGATCGTACAGTCCGCCCCGGGGCGAACGACCGACGTGCTGGTACGCGGGCGGCCCAACGCGCTGCAGATCGCGGGCAGCGTCGGCGGCCTGAAGTTGATGGAGATCCGTCGCCTCGCCGCCCGGGGGCACGTCGTGACCATCATCGGCGAGCTGCAGTTCTGGCGGCTTGCGCGGCAGACCCGATCCGGAAAGAAAGGTCGCCGCAGATGACCGGGATTTCGCCCGCCGTCACGGTGGGACTCGTCGTGCGCATGCTGCGGGAGTGCTTCGACGGGGCGCCAGGTCCGTGGACCTACTTCACCGACACCGCCGTTGGGACGGGTGTCTTCAGCACGATCGATACCCTGACCGCGGAGCAGGCGTCGCACGCCGGAGGACCCGGCCACACCACGATCGCGGGCCACGTGCATCACCTGGAATCGAGCGTGGCGGTCACGGCGCGTGCGCTCAAGGGCGAGACAGTATCACGCGACCGCAGCCGCAGCTGGACGGTGGCGGCGGTGGACGACGCGGCGTGGGCGACGCTGCGCTCGTCGTTGCGGCGCGCCTACGACGACCTGCTCGTGACGGTGGGGATGCACAACGTCTGGGACGAAGAGGCCATCGGGACGGCGTTCGGCGCGATCGCCCACGCCGCCTATCATCTTGGCGCGATCCGGCAACGGCTCATGGCGCCACAGGAGGAAAGTCGATGGACGAACGTGACTCCGTAGCGGCAGAGATCCGGGCGCGTCTCCGGTCCCGCGGGATCAGCCTCACAGGGGAGGAGGGGCCCGAGGAGCTCGACGATCTCTTGACCGCCGTCGAGCGATTCGAGGCGGCAGTCGAACGACATGGTGGTGACTTGATGGTCGACGACCTGAAGAGCTCCCAACCCGACGATCGCCACTTCGTCCTCCCGCGGCGCGACCGGGGAGAATCGATCCGGGCGTACATCGAGCGCATCGGCGACGCGGGCGACCACTTACGGCACCATCCGCGAAAGACCGACTGACCTGGTTGGTTGCGACCTCCCACCGTTGGTGCATATTGAGACGTCCCGTTGTGAAACGCTAACAAAACGTCTCGCTTTGGCGCGGAGGCTCCATGGTGCGGCTTGTGGTGGTCCTCCTGAGCAGTCGCGGTCATGTGGTGCGCCTCCTCCTCCCGGCTGCACTGTGCCTCCTCGCCGCTGGTTGCATCTGGATCTTCCACAACGTTCGCGTCGAGGAAGTCGGGTTGCACGCCGACTCCGTGGCCATTCATACGCCGGTCAAGGCCCACCTGCGCGACGGCTCGACGGTGCTGTACCGGGCCGGGGTCCTTCTCGCTCGGGACACGCTGCGTGGGACTGGTGTGCGATTCGCCGTGACGCTCCGCGATTCGACCAACGTCGCACTCGTACCGCTCGATAGTGTCGTCGCGATGGAGTCTTTCCGGAGGGGCACGGAGGGAGCGGCTTCGGTGATTGTGTCCACGCTCGCGACCGGAGCCGCCTTCGTCGCTACCGTGGTGTCGGTCGTCCTGATCGAGTGCGCCAGAGGGGAGGGGCTCTGCGCGAACTGTCCGATGGTCTACGCCGACAGTGCCGGCATACGGGCGCTCCAGGCCGAGGGCTTCTCCTACACGATCGGCTCGACGTCCGAGGCCCGCGATGTCGATCGGCTGGGGATCCGCGCGGATCGGGACGGCCGGATCGTCCTGCAAGTGCGCAACGAGGCGCTCGAAACCGACTACGTCAATCATGTCGGGCTGCTCGAAGTGCGCCACGCAGTGAACGAGGCTGCATACCCGGATCCGAATGGCGCCGCGCTGGCTGTGCGTGAGCTCGTTTCCGCCACGACGATCACCGACGATGGCGGCCGTGACCTGCGTCTGCTCCTCGCCCGGCCCGAGGGTGCTGCCTTCCAGACGGATGAAGGGACACTGGCCGGAGTGTCTCTCGCCCATTGGAATGACGCTATTTATCTCACCGCCCCTGCGCCGGCAGGACGCGACAGCATTGCGTTGGTCCTCCGGTTGAGGAACAGTCTCCTGGCGACCCTCCTCTATTCTGAAGTGATGTTGGGCGATCGTGGCGCCCAGTCGCTCGACTGGATCGGCCGTGATCTCGAGGGGGAGGGGCCAGCGCTGGCGCGCTGGCAAGAGCAACGGCTGGGTCTGCGCATCGCCATCTGGGACGGCCGGCGTTACCGCGAGACGGCACGTATCCGGGACTCCGGGCCGCACGCATGGAAAGACGTGGCGGCCATGATCCCCGTGTTGCAGCGAGACAGTGTGCGCGTTCGTCTATCCTTTCCGGCCGACAACTGGCGGATTGACCAGGTCGTGTTCGCGATGCGAGCGCGCCGCGCGAGCGTTCAGTCACATGACCTGAGCCGTCTGCTCGACGGCGAGGGGCGCGACGACTCGTCCGCGCTCGCGACCTTGCGACGTGCCGACCGGCAATACCTCCGGATGTCGCCTGGCGAGCGCTTCAGTGTCGAAGTCCAGGTTGCCGCAGGGGCGGAGGTGGCGCGGACCTTCTTCTTCGCTATCCAGGGCTACTACGAGCCTTGGATTGGTCGCGATGGGCTCCGCGCGGGGCGCGGCAGTGGCGTAGCGATGTCCCTGGACGAGCAGCTCGTGAGAGCGATCCAGAAGTGGCGCACGGTGCGGGAGGCCCGCATGCGCGCTTTCGCCGACCTTACCGCCTCCGTCGCGGAATCGAGGGCCCAATGAGGCGTCGCTGGGTGTATGGACCTGTGCTCGCGATGCTTGCCTGCCAACTGGGTGGGAGAGTCGACCGATTCGCTCCAGCAAGACAGCCCCAAGGGGTGGCGACGACTTTCTGGCTACTGCGGGGCAGTGCGCCGGCGCAGGGGGAACTCCTCGCTCTGCAGGACACGGCGCTCGTCGTCCTCGTGCAAGATACGGTGACGCTGGTGCCGTATCGGGTCCTCCATGCGGGGCGGTTCGCCCACGTCGGCGACCTTACCGAGATCCCGCCGGCAAAGGGGTTTGCGGCGAGACTGCGACTGATCAGTCGTTTCCCACAGGGTCTCACGCCGGAGATGCTCGCGCGGCTGCTGGCGGCGTATGGACAATCGACGTTGAAGGTGATAGCGAAGTAAGGGCCGTGGCCCGCCGTGTCCAAGCTCCACCGACCGGGCTCGGAACTTGCACGGTTGCGACGCGCTGGCGGGCTCGTACGATTGTCTCTCCTCATGGTGGAACGCGCTTCAGGCCCGGGAGGTGTGTCGATGAAACGACTGTTCCTGGCGGCTGCCGTTGCCGGCCTGTGGCTTGCCGCCTGCTCGCGTGAACCCACCGCACCCACAGCCCCGATCACGACCACCCCGGCTCCGCCGGAGATGCTGCGCTTCGAGAGCGACCACCCCCACGCACACGTCATGCTCCCGAAGGGCTTCGTGCGGAGTGCGGGGAAACGCTCCTCGACAGGTATCAACTATCACGGTGGACCGCTTTTCATTGCTCAGACGCGGATCGTCGCCATCTACTGGTCTGCGTCGACGATCTACAACAACGGGCCGATCCCGGGAACGACCGGGACCGGCAAGCAGGACGGCTCGCTCATCGGAGCCTTCCTCAGTAACCTCGGCGGCTCGCCGTACTTCAACATCAATTCCACCTATTTCGACGGGACCGGGGCGACGGTGCACAACGTCGTCTCGTACGCCGCCTTCTGGGCGGCAACCAGCAACGCTCCCGTCTCAGGGCAGAAGGTCTCCGATGCAGCCGTGCAGGCGCAGGTCGTCGCCGGCTTCAACTCCGGGGCGATCAACTTCGACAACTCCACGCTCTACGTCGTGTTCAGCGGGCCAGGCGTAAATCTGGGCGGCGGATTCGGCTCGCAGTACTGCGCCTATCACGGCCACTTCTCTTCGAGCGGCCGCGACGTGAAGTACGCGGTGATGCCGTACGACGCCGATTTCGTCAACGGCTGTACGGCGCTCTCCGGCTCGCCGAACGGTGATTTCGCCGCCGACGCCGAGGTGAATACGCTGGCGCACGAGACCGAAGAAACGACGACCGACGAGGATTTGAACGCCTGGTACGACCGTCGCGGCGAAGAGAACGCCGACAAGTGCGCCTGGACGTTCGGCACGACGTACACCACGTCGAATGGATCGACCGCCAACATGAACCTCGGCGGGAACGACTACCTGATCCAGCGCAACTGGGTGAACAGCGGCCACGGCGGCTGCCTGCTCCAATTCCCGTAGGTTAGGCTCCTCCTTACAGCCTCCATGCGTGTAGCCTTCCTCGCATGGCTGCGCGCAGTGCCGACCTCGGTGCCCTGAAGATCGACCGGACCACGCCGCCCGCCCGCAAAGGCGGGCGGCGCTGGCTGCTGATCGCTTCGCAGGCGCTCATCGTGCTGGTGGTCGGGGCGTGGCTCGTGTCCCGCTCGATCGGCGGCGCCATCCCGGTGCGGCTCGTCCCCGCCGTGCTGATTTCTCCCGCGCAGGCTTCCTCCGTCGTGATCGCGAGCGGCTACGTCGTGGCGCAGCGCAAAGCCGCCGTGGCCTCCAAGGCGACGGGGCGCCTGGTGTACCTCGGCGTGGTCGAAGGAGACCGCGTCCGGGAAGGACAGGTCATCGCGCGCATCGAAAACGGCGACGTGCAGGCCCAGGTCGCTCAGGCACAGGCCAACGTACAGCTGGGCGAGGCCGATTTGCAGGACGCCCGACGCTCGATGGAGCGCGAGAAGCAGCTGCTCGACTCGAACCTCAGCACGCAGGCGTCCTTCGACGCCGCGGAAGCACGCTACGCCCGAGTGATCGCGACGATCGACGTTGCGAAAGCGAATCTCGCTGCTGCCCAGGTCGCGCTCGAGAACACGGTTATTCGGGCGCCGTTCGACGGCACGGTGCTGACGAAGAACGCCGACGTCGGCGAAGTGGTGGCGCCGTTCGCGGCGAGCGCGCTGTCCAAGGCCGCGGTCGTGACGCTCGCCGACCTGCACTCGCTGCAGGTCGAGGTGGACGTCTCGGAGTCGAACATCGAGCAGGTGGTGGCCGGATCGCCGTGCGAGATCGTGCTCGACGCCTACCCCGACGTGCGCTATCCCGGCAGCGTGGCGAAGATCGTCCCGACCGCCGACCGCGCCAAGGCGACGGTGCAGGTGAAGGTCGCGTTCAACCGCTACGACGCACGGGTGTTGCCCGAGATGAGCGCCAAGGTTCATTTTCTGCCGCGCACCGATGCCGCCGCGAAGGCGGACACGACGCCGCTGCTGACGATTCCAGCGGCCGCGGTCGCGCTGCGCGGCGGGCACAGCGTGGTGTATACCGTGACGGTGGGGCATGCCGTGGAAGTTCCGGTGGTCGTCGGCCGGAGAGTGGGGCAGGGCGTCGCCGTGCTGCAGGGACTCGCCGTGGGCACGCAGGTGGTCGACAGCGTGAGTGACCGGCTGCAACGCGGCGTCAAAGTCAGAGCCCCTTGAAGGAGGATTGACCAGTGGCGGGACCGATCGTCCAGATCCGCGGTGTGTCCAAGTCGTACCGGCGCGACAGCAATGCCGTGCCGGTGCTCGAAAACATTTCGCTCGACGTCCCGGAAGGTGAATTCCTGGGACTCATGGGCCCGTCGGGGTCCGGCAAAACGACGCTCTTGAACCTGGTCGCCGGCATCGACCGTCCCGATTCGGGGAGCGTGTCGGTCGCGGGGACCGACGTGACGCAGCTCTCCGAGTCGCAGCTCGCGAAGTGGCGGTCGACGCACATCGGGTTCGTCTTCCAGTTCTACAACCTGATCCCCGTGCTCACCGCCTACGAGAACGTGGAGCTGCCGCTCCTGCTCACCCCGCTCTCCAAGGCACAGCGCAAGGAGCACGTGCAGACGGCCCTGGGGCTCGTGGGTCTGGCCGACCGCGTGAGCCACTATCCGCGCCAGCTGTCGGGCGGTCAGGAGCAGCGGGTCGCCATCGCGCGGGCGCTCGCCGCCGATCCCACGATTCTCGTGGCCGACGAGCCGACGGGGGATCTCGACCGCAAGTCGGCCGAGGAAGTGCTGACGCTCCTGGAGCGGCTCAACAAGGAATTCAAGAAGACGATCGTCATGGTGACGCACGATCCGCACGCCGCCGAGCGGGCGCACACCGTGCGCCACCTCGACAAGGGCGTGCTGCAATGAGGGGGCCCCAGTGAAGATCTTCTCGATCATTTTCCGCAACGCCTTCCGGCATCGTCTCCGCTCGATCCTGACGATCGCGGGGATCGCGACGGCGGTGATGGCGTTTGGTCTCTTGCGCACGGTTATCGGGGCGTGGAACGCGGGGGTGAAGAACGCGGCGGTGAACCGCATGATCGTGCGCAACCGCGTCTCGTTCATCTTCCCGCTGCCGATCACCGATCTGCAGCAGCTGCAGCGGGCACCCGGCGTGCGCGGCGTGTCGTGGGCGAACTGGTTCGGTGGTGTCTACGGCAACAGCAATGATTTCAAGAACTTCTGGCCGCGGCTCGCGGTGGACCCGGCGACGTATTTCACCCTGTACCCGGAGTTCATGGTCCCGCCCGATCAACTCGCCGCGTTTCAGCGCGAGCGGAACTCCTGCATCATCGGACGGCGGCTGGCCGCCGAGAGGGGCTTCAAGCTGGGGGACGTGATCACCATGGATGGCGACATCTATCCCGGGCGCTGGGAATTCGTGGTCCGCGGCATTTACAGCGGGAGAGATCCGTCGACCGATGAGAAGCAGCAGTTCTTTCAGTGGGACTACCTCAACGAACAAGTAAAGCAGCGCGAGCCAGGTCGCAACGTCGAGGCCGGGTGGTACGTGCTGCGTGTTGGCAGCGCCGACGACATGCCGGCGGTCTCGGCTACAATCGATACCGCGTTCACGAATTCCCAGGCGCCCACCAAGACCGAAAGCGAGAAAGCGTTTCAGCAAGGCTTCGTGTCGATGTCGAGTACGATCATCACCTCGCTGCAAGTGGTCTCGCTCGTGATCATTGGCATCATCCTGCTCGTCCTCGCGAACACCATCGTGATGGCGGTGCGAGAGCGGACCCGTGAGTATGCCATCCTGAAGACCCTGGGCTTCACCGGCCGCCACATCGCGATCCTCATTCTCGGCGAGTCGCTCGTCATCGGTGTGCTCGGCGGCGTGCTCGGCCTGCTCCTGATATTCCCCATGATCCAAGGAGTGAAGCAGGGATTCTCGGCCTTCTTCCCGGTAATCGGGGTGTCGGCGTTTACGGTGGCGCTCGTGCTCGGGGTTGCGGCGCTCAGCGGTCTCGCGGCCGCCGCCCTTCCCGCGATTCGCGCGGTGCGGCTCCCGATCGTCACCGGCCTGCGCACGATCGGATGAACGATGAAGATCCCCTTCTCGTATATCTGGCGCAGTCTGTGGGCCCGGCGTCTCACGACGGTCCTCACGCTCTCCGGCCTCACGCTGGTGGTGTTCGTGTTCGCCGGCGTGTTGATGCTGGCGCAGGGGCTGCAGAAAACGCTGGTCGACACGGGTGCGACGGACAATGTGATCGTCCTGCGCAAGTCCGCCGGCAGCGAGCTGGTGAGCCAGCTGGATCGAGGGACCGCGGAGATCCTCGAGACCGCGCCCGAGGTCGCTGCGGCGGCGGATGGCCGGCCGCTGCTGGCACGCGAGGTAAACCTGGTCATCAATTTGAACAAGAAGGGGAGCCACGCGATGGGGAACGTCACCGTGCGGGGGACGTCGCCGCACGGCGTGGAGCTGCGACAGGCCGTCCATATCACGCAGGGACGGATGTTCACCTTCGGAACCCACGAGATCGTCGTGGGGCAGAGTATCGCATCCCATTTCGACGGCATCGCCCTCGGCAGCGTGGTGCCGTTCGGAGGAGACCAGTGGACGGTCGTAGGGGTCTTCAATGCCGGGGGCACGGGGTTCGATTCCGAAATCTGGTCCGACGCCGACCAGGTCATGCAGGCCTTCGGGCGTCCGATCTATTCGTCGCTGACGTTCCGGCTACGTGATCCCGCCCAGTTCGCCGCACTGCAGGCGCGCCTCAACGCAGACCCGCGGACGCAGTCCGTTGAGCCCAAACGGGAGCGGGACTTTTACCGCGAGCAATCGCAGGGTCTGGGCGCCTTCATCAAATACCTCGGCGTCACCATTACCGTGATTTTTTCGATCGGGGCGATGATCGGGGCGATGATCACGATGTACGCCGCAGTGGCGAATCGCGTAGTGGAGGTCGGCACGATGCGCGCGCTCGGCTTCCCGCGCCGCAGCGTTCTGGGCGCGTTCCTGGTGGAGTCGATCCTGCTGGGACTCGTGGGCGGTGCGGTCGGGATTGTCCTTGCCGGATTTCTGTCCTTCGCGCGAGTCTCGACACTCAACTTCTCGAGCTTCGCGGAGATCGGGTTCGGGTTCGCGCTGTCACCCGCCGTGATCGTGAACGCGTTGATCTTCGCCGTCGTGATGGGCGTCGTGGGCGGATTCCTGCCTGCGGTCCGGGCGGCGCGCCTCAACATCGTCAACGCGTTGCGGGGGGCTTAAGGCAGACGCCAGGAGCGGGGCTCGGACACGGGGACGCGGGGGCGGCGGGGGACGCGGGGGCCGCACGGGGCCGGGCATTCTCTCTCAGGGGCCGGCAGTAGATCCGAAACGTGGGTCTGGGTCGAGCGCCCCCGCGTCCAACGGTCCTCGCCCCGGTCCCGGCATCCGTTAGAACACAACCGTCTGAATCGAGTGCGGTCGCGTGTTGATCTTCACGGCTGACGCACCGACCGTGAGGTAGACCTCTCCGCCTTTCGCCGTCTGGTTCATCACCACCACCGCCACCGTGCCGTCGGGGTTCTGGAAGGCCGTCGTGAGCAGCATGCTGCGGCTCGCCACCGCCAGGATGCGCCGCGCGCCGGGGCGGATGAACTTCGAGAAATGCCCGATATAGTAGTACGAGTTCGTATAGATCAGCCTGCCGCTGCGCGTATCGGCGTGAATCGGTGCGAAGCAGAAGTTCCCGACGTGGTTGGGCCCGCCCTGCTCGTCGAGCAAGATGTTCCAGTCGGTCCACCCCTCTGTTCCTGAATTGAAATCGTGAATCATCGACCGCCCGTACGCTTCGCCCAGGCTCCAGCGGCCGTAGGCCGTCGAGTCAAAGTTCGCGGGCGTCCCCTCCGTGAAGAGAAGATGCTTGTCGGGGTAGAGGCGGTGCACCAGCGCTACGTTGTCGTACATCTGCGTGCCGCCCGACCAGTCTTCGTACCAGTGATAGGCGATGCCCCAGGCATACTTCGCGGCGTCGGGGTCGTCGAAGATCGTCTGTGCGCGCTGGATGATGAGGTCGCGGTTGTGGTCCCACACCATGATGTGGACGTCGGACAACCCCTCCCGGAGCATCGTGGGACCGAGATAATTCTTGAGGAAGTTCTTCTCGTCCTCCGCCTGATAGGTGCACGACTCCCACGTCTGCGTCGCCATCGGCTCGTTCTGGATCGTGATCCCCCAGACCGGTACCCCGGCCTGGCGATAGCTCTTGATGAACTTCGTGTAGTAGAGCGCCCAGGCGCGGTAGTAGGCAGGGAGCAGCGTCCCGCCATGCAGCATGTCGTGGTTGCTCTTCATGTACGCCGGCGGGCTCCACGGACTGGCGAACAGCGTGAGCCGGTTGCCGCTCGCCGCCATCGCCTTGCGGATCAGGGGGATGCGGTACTGGAGGTCGTGGGCGATCGAGAAGCTGGCGAGCGTCGAGTCACCCTCGGTAACATAGGTGTAGCTGTCGCTCGAGAAGTCGCAGCTGTTGATGTTGGTGCGCGCCAGGGTGTAGCCGATTCCCCGGTCGGCGCTGTAATACGCCCGCAACAGTTCGTCCTGCTGAGCGGCCGGAAGCTTGGCGAACGTCTCCGCGGAGGCGTCGGTGAGCGCACCCCCGATCCCGATCATCGTCTGGAACGTCTTCTGCTGGTCGACAAAGACGTAGACCCGTCCCTCTGATGTCGGCTCCGAAGCCGCGAACGCCAGCGTATCGGTGGGCGAGAGCCGCAGGCTCGTGCTGTCGGCGGTGGTGTAGACGACGGCGCTCTTCCCGGCGGCCGTCCACTCGACCCGGGGAGCGGTATTCGCACACCCCAGGAGCAGCGGGCCGGAGACGATACTGGCGAGCAGCGCGTTACGATTTGGGAGCAGCCGGCTTGGCGGCATAGATGAACTCGTAGTAGTCGCGCATTTTGAGGCCGGTCGCGGCCTCTTCGTCCGTGATGATCGTCGCATCGCGGTGCAGCTGCAGCGCACTGGCCGTCACCATGCTGGTAACCGGTCCTTCGATCGTCTGGGCGATCGCTCTGGCCTTGCCCTTCCCGCTGGCGACGAGGACGAGCTTCTTGGCATCGAGAATCGTCCCTACGCCCATGGTGATCGCGTACACGGGAACGTCCTCGCGGCGATCGAAGAAGCGGGCGTTATCGTCGATCGTCTGTTTCGACAGCGTCTTGAGTCGCGTCCGTGAGGAGAGCGAGCTGGTAGGCTCGTTGAACGCGATGTGGCCATCCGAGCCGATCCCGAGGATCTGGAGGTCGATGCCGCCGAACTCGGCGATCCGGTTTTCGTACCACTGGCAGAAGGCGGGGTAGTTGCTGGTCGTCCCCGAGGGGATGTTGATGTTCTGCGGCGGAATATTGACGTGCTGGAAGAAGTGCTCGTGCATGAAATAGTGGTAGCTCTGTGGATGTCGCGCCGGCAGGCCGACGTACTCGTCGAGATTGAACGTCGTCACCCGCGAAAAGTCGAGTTGTTGTTCCTTGTGGAGACGTACCAGCTCCTGGTACAGGCCCAGTGGGGTCGATCCCGTCGCCATGCCGAGCACGGCGTTGGGCTTGGTATTGAGCACCTCGGCGACCAGTAGTGCCGCGGCTTTGCTCATCGATTGGTAGTCGCGGTGGATGATGACTTCCACGCACTGCCTCCAGGGGGTGCCGAGGTGCGGAACAATGGTAATCGTGTTTCCGGCGCCGAGACAGTACAATCACTGCGCATGATCAACGTCGGTCTGGTCGGGTTTGGGTTTGCCGGGAAGGTCTTCCACGCCCCTGTCATCGGCGCGGTGGAGGGACTGCGGCTCACGACGATTGTACAGCGCAGCGGGGCGCCGGACGCGCGCCCCGCCGGAGTCGAGTTCGTGCGCTCCGTCGACGCGCTGCTCGAGCGGTCTGTCGACCTGGTCGTGATCGCCACACCCAACGAGTCCCATCACCCGATCACCCGGCAATGTCTCTCGGCCGGGCGCCACGTCGTCATCGACAAGCCGTTCGCGACGACGGCGGCGGAAGCCGAGGACCTCCTGCGGCTGGCCCATACGCCGCCCCGCGTCCTCTCCGTGTATCACAATCGCCGCTACGTCGGAGATTTCGTCACGCTGCAGCAGCTCCTGGCCCAGGGAGCGCTGGGGCGTGTCGCGGCGTACGAATCCCATTTCGACCGCTTCCGCCCCGAGCTGCGACCCGGCGCGTGGCGGGAGCAGGCGCTCCCCGGCTCGGGAGTGTGGTTCGACCTCGGTCC
>JACXTT010010622.1_pt1 | contig 12383 bp, 9 predicted proteins | sample 9270951 | NCBI WGS metagenome assembly JACXTT01 (sample SAMN15532306, study PRJNA645909) | rock metagenome | isolation source: weathered quartz diorite | place: Puerto Rico | collected 2017-06-21 | reverse complement strand
GACTTACCCACGGAACTCTTCACGCTGTACGCCGAGCGAGGCGTGCTGTCCAGAGAAAGAGCCGTGGATATGAAGGCAGAGCATCTGTCCGAAATACAGGCCCTCTATGCGTCTCAAGGCCAGGCTCGACTTTTGACGTTCCGGCTCGATCAGGAGTGGCTGCGCGGCGTTCGCGAGCAGATAGCCAGAGGCTGACGACTCGATGGTAATCACAAGCGTGCGGATCAAGAACTTCAGGTCGATCGTCGACGAGGAGATTCGGTTTGAGGCGCTAACGGCGCTGGTTGGAGCCAACGGGTCAGGGAAGTCGTCCGTCTTGGCGGCCCTGGAACTCTTCTACGGGCAGAATGCCTCCATTACCACGGATGACTTCTACAATCGTGACACGTCGAGAGAAGTGAGCGTCGCCATTACGTTCTCGGGTCTTTCCAGCGAAGCTAAGAACCAGTTCAAACAATACGTTCAGGGCGACGAGCTGACGGTGGAGCGGGTCGTTTCGTGGGATCACGGCAGAGCCATTTCCCGACTGCACGGTTCGCGGTTACAGCATCAGGTGTTCGATTCGGTCAGGGTCGCCGGGACTGCAGCGGACAAGAAGACCGCATACGGCTCACTTCGGCAGAACGCACCGTATGACTCACTCCCTGCGTGGAGAAATCAACAGGACTCAGCTGACGCGCTGCGGCTGTGGGAGGAGGCCCACCCTGAGGCTTGCACCATGCAGCGTGACGACGGTCAGTTCTTTGGATTCAAAGAGGGTGAGCCGGGGAATCTGAGGCGTTATATACGGTCGCTGTTTATTCCCGCGGTTCGAAACGTTGTGAACGACGCTAGCGAGGGGCGCGGCTCAGTACTTACAACGCTTTTGGACATGGTAGTGCGAAGTGAGCTCGCCAAGAGAGCGGAGATCAGGCAGATCCAATCCGAAACACTAGCGAAATACCGCGAGCTTCTGAATCCTGACAAACTCGCTGAATTGCGTAACCTCGCTAAGACTCTTAGTGGGGCACTTCATGCTTTCGCTCCGAATGCATCGGTGCGACTCTCTTGGGCGCCGATCGACGAGATCGAGATGCCAGCACCCAAAGCAGAGATTCGGCTGGTGGAGGATGAGTTCGAAGCGAGCGTTGACAGAACCGGTCACGGACTCCAGAGAGCATTCATCCTAACGCTGCTGCAACACCTCGCTGTCCTTGAAGCAGAAATGCGCACGACTGAAACGACACCGGAGCCGGGAGCTAACGGGCCCGACTCGGACAAGTACCCGAGCCTGGTTCTCGCAATCGAGGAGCCGGAGCTATACCAACACCCAAACCGGCAGCGGCATTTGGCCAAGGTTCTTCTAAGCCTTGCAACTGGTGGTATCGCGGGCGTCGCGCGCCAAACCCAGGTTGTGTATACGACTCATTCACCACTGCTCGTGGGCTTAGACCGGTTCGACCAAGTGCGTATCTGTCGCAAGAGCAGGGCGGGAGCGAACCAACCGAAATGCACGCGCACCGCGAGCGCCTCGCTGCGGCAAGTTGCGGAGAGAGTGTGGATGGCTGATGGTGCTCAGGGCCAACCGTACACTCCAGCCACGATGATGCCGCGCTTGCGGTCCTTAATGACAACCACTCTAGCTGAAGGGTTCTTTTCTGACGTCGTCGTGCTGGTTGAAGGAGAGGACGATCGCGCCGCGGTGCTTGCGACCGCTCAGCTTCTCGGCAAGGACCTCGATAGCCTTGGAATCTCCGTTATCTCGTGCGGAGGCAAGAGAAACTTAGATCGCCCTGCTGTGATCTTCCAAGAGCTAGGAATCCCGATCTACCTGGTTTGGGACGGCGACAACGGAGTCGCTGGAGCCCGACCGGAGGAGAACCACCGACTTCTTCGCCTTCTGGGAGAACCTGTGGAGGACTGGCCATCCGGTCAGACGGTCACGTACACCACGTTCCCCGTCAAGCTAGAGGCGACACTGCGAGAGGAGCTGGGGCCGGCCGCATATGATCATTGGACCGCTGACGTCCTCGCCGAACTGCACCTAAAGAAGGACCAAGGACTCAAGAATCCCGCATTCTACGAGAGCGTCCTTCGAAAAGCGACTGCGGTCGGGAAGCGAAGTCAAACGCTTGAAGGAGTCGTGTCGGCTGCGCTCGCACTAAAGGCATAGGTCGATGGCAAGGTTCTATGGCATCTGGCAAGCACAGTCGCACGAGTAAGAGCCTACCAGTTGTCACTAAGAGTCGAGCCTTCTGTTGTGCGTAGCCAAGGAGGAATTCAGTGGCAGGTCGCGTGAGTAAGCCAACGCGTCACATCCTAGAGGGAGGGAGGCCAACGCCCTTTGACTTGAATGTCGAGAAGGTTCTAGAGGATTGGGAGCCTCATCACGCAATCCGTGAAGTGATCGCAAACGCTCTCGATGAGCAGGCCTTATCAGGAACGCGAGACATTCGAATCTATAAGGACCGCCAGAATCGCTGGCATATCCGGGACTATGGGCGTGGCCTCCGGTATCAGCACCTGACACAAAAAGAAAATGACGAGAAGCTCAAGAACCCGCACCTCACGGGACGGTTTGGAGTGGGCCTGAAGGACGCACTCGCGACCTTTGATCGCCGAGGGATAGGTGTGCATATCCTGTCGCGACACGGCAACATCTCTCTAGGCAAGACGGAGAAGCACGGATTCAAAGACATCGTGACGTTGCACGCTCTGGTCGCACGACCATCCGAGCCTGGTTACGTCGGAACGGACGTCGTCCTATCTGACTGCAGCGACGAGGATATCAGAAGAGCAAAGGCGTTCTTCCTGAGGTTTTCAGCTGAACGCGAGATTGAGCATAACAAGCAAGGGGCGATTTTGAGTAAGAGGGACGGCTCCGCCCACATCTATATCAACGGGGTCCGTGTGGCCGAAGAAGAGAACTTTCTCTTTTCGTACAACATTACATCGATTACCGCGGCGATTAGAAAGGCCCTTAACCGAGAGAGAACGAATGTAGGCAGGATGGCATATGCTGATAGGGTAAAGGCAATCTTGTTGAACTGCCGTGACAAGAGGACGGCAAGTCAGCTCGTCCAAGATCTCGAAGAGTACGAGACCGGCCGCCTCCACGATGAGCTCAAATGGACTGACGTGGCAGTTCATGCCTGTAAGTTGCTCAACGCACTCGACAAGGTGGTTTTTGTGACCCCTCAGGAGCGCGGAGAGGAGACCTTCCTGGTGAACCAAGCTCGCGAGGACGGTTATCGAGTGGTGACAATCCCTCGCAACGTCAGGGAGAGGATCGCCGGTGAGAAGGACTTGGCGGGCAATCCTGTTATGGACCTGACTCGATACACGCGCGCCTACAACGAAAGCTTCGTTTTCACATTCGTATCGCCGAATGAGCTAACGGCACGAGAGAGGGAAGTTTACGCTCAGACCGAGAAGATCCTCGCTCTAATCGGCGGGAGGCCTCGAGTGCTCAAGACCGTCGCGATATCCGAAACGATGAGGGTTGACGCTCGGCGCCATGCAGAGGCCGCTGGAGTCTGGGAGCACCACCTTGGCAGAATTGTGGTCAAACGAAGCGAACTACGGTCACTGCCTACGTACTCAGCCACCCTTTTGCACGAAGTTGCCCACGCCACGACCGGCGGAGCACCCGACCTCACTCCTGAGTTCGAAGACCGGCTCACCGAACAACTTGGACAGGTCGCCGTTAACGCGCTCGACCGTTCTGACTAAGGCTCATTGAGGCCCGTTCTGCCGTCGCCGATGTTTGAGTGCCTTTTTCCGATACTTCGGCGGCAGATCGTAGGGAAACACCATTCCTGTCTCTGTGGTGCGAGCCCGCATCCGCTCCAGCATCCATGCTAGCCGCTCCTTGTCGCATTCGACATTGAGGCCGCCCTTGATGCCCGACAATGCCAACCAAACCGGATCACGGTATTCTCGCCCCTGCTCCTGCTCGTCGTAGAAGCGACGGACCTGCCAAGCATAGAGATCGGCAGCCTGGAGGGGCGACAACCCCTTGTCGTTCTTGTGTGACGGTCTACCCGCCAGAAGTCGCGTCACATGTCGTGGGGCGTTCCTGAGGAAGGCGTCGAACCCTTCCACCAAAACCTTGTATTCCTCACCGCTTTCCTCGCCGTGCTCAGTCCCTGGCTCATCGAATACAAAGTCAACGGTCTCGATATCTGGCGTGTCCTCAAGACCGAGAAGAACGTTCCCCAGGACGTTGTAGAACGCGATGAAGTATGGGTTGTCGAGATTCTTTGACACCTTTCTGTAGAACACTTCGCGATACGCAGCGTGGGGGATTACGACGCGGACAGGCGTAAGCGCCACTTCCTGAATGATCGATAGGCAAGTTGTTACGCGGGCATCACGCTGCCGACTTCCGAAACGGGCGAATTGTCCGTCTAGTGCATGTGCCTCGCGCATCTTGAAGTAATCGATGCGTGGGTCACCGTGCAGCACCTGCGCATCCCATGCTGTCGTGAAACGCTCCCAACGGTTCACGGTCGCAACAAACCCCGCCAATACAAAGACTGGCGCATGGCCGGAGCCGCTATCGTCCAAGAATGCGTTGAGCACCATAAGCCACTAATGATCCCGTCTGGATCGCGGGATGCCACAGATCAGACCTTGAAACGCCGCTGAGGCGTTCAAGTGTAGCTCCGCCCGGTGGGTGAGTCACGTATGTTATTGCGAAAAACACTGGTCGACGACTTCGGCGTTCAACCTTGCCGGGTAAGCCGTCTGGCGATTCGCTCGAGAAGAGATGTCGCTTGACGGCTGGATGCACAAGCTCGCACTAGACGAGCCAGCTCCTGGTACATCCGTCGCTTTCTAGCGGGAATCATCAGTTCTATGCGCTTCCGTTTGGGAACGGTCACGGATCGCCTCCTCCTAGCCATCAAGCGCTTCAGTCGCACATGAAGGTCCGTGCGAACACTCTCTCGGAAAAGAGAAGAACGAGCGATGCGGTCCATGGCCAGGATACAAGCGTCAACCATCTTCAGCGCGGAGCGATGCGACTTTTCTCCTGGAACGCCACGACGCAAGTCATTGAGGAGATCATTAGCTTGGCTCTCGTTCTTGTCAAAGGCATGAAGGCGACTTCGCCGCGAGGAACTTATACGACACTTGCGCGCAATCTCTCTGCAAATAGGGGAGAGATAGTTCAGGAGGGACGCGTATGCCCCATTGTGCTCAAAGTTGTCACGCCTTCCGTTGGGCACGAGGCGATGGTCGAGCATGTGTATCTCACCAACGACCCACGAGTTGAACCGCTTCTCCGGAAACAAGCCAGCGAATATCTCCTCATCACCCACCTGGATATCCCCAGTCCGTGCTCTCAACCCACGAATCTCTGGCGCTGACCTGAGGGCACCGAGATAACTGTGATGGAGTATCCATCCTACCGCCGCGGGACCGCCGTCAAGTCCCGGCACTTCTAACAGCTCACAATCCAAGAAGCCATCTCGTTTGCCAGCGGCGACCGAGAAGCTCCGACCATATGGTCGAACCAGAAATGACGGCTCATTATTGAGGTAGACCCGAAACCGTCTGGGTGGTACGTGCTTGCCGAGATGATTCTCTATCTTGTCCGCAAATGGAAGGTCAGGGTTAAACGGCAGAGGACACACCTGACTTAAGTACTTAAATACCTCAGCACGATTCAGTAGTCTGTCGTTCCACATCCGGACGACACCGCCCAGGCGCACTTCAAAAAAATGCGGCTCACCACCCCTCACTGACACGCGCTTCACTCTCACGATTCTGCGTACGACGTCTTCCAGTCCCAACCTGCTGGCGACAGCAAGTAGTTGCTCCCGCAACTCGCGGCAGTCCCACTCAATCTCGGTGATGTAGGGGTCGTCTGCAGCGCGCGTACGGAACGTAAGAGTTCTGCCGTACCCGAGCCCGCCGAGCCGGCCGATACCTCTAAATCCTCGGAACCCCTTGCCTCGCTTGTAACTGGCACCGAACGACACGAGGACGCGCTCGACGTCCGCTAAGGGCACGCCAATCCCGTTGTCCCTGACCACTAGCTCCCGCGACTCGCTGTTGATTTGTACGTCAATTCGCCCTGAAACATCCTTGCCCAAGAGCCCATCCTCATGCGCTGCGTCGATCGCGTCGGCGGCGTTCTGTACGTACTCTCGCAGAATTGCCAGTGGATCGACGTACATCGCGGTGCTAAGGAGCTCCAAGACGTCTTTGCCTACGACAATCTCGCTCGTCACCGGCACGCGAGCGCCGCTTGTGTGCGCCACGCTCACGAGGGCAGACTGGACAGGCATTAGACGGCCTCCATAACCTGACCGCTGCCAGCGTGGGCTGCTGAATCGTCCTCAAGACCGGCGTCTTCAACACGTTCGTCTTCGGGCACCGCAGCTTGACGTTCATGGGCCGCACGCAGTTTGCGCACCTTTCGCCAGATCTTTATTTCATCCTCTCGTGGTGTGGGGAGGTAATAGGCGAAAACACGACGCAGGCTCGAGTCTTTCAAGCCCTTCGACGCCACCCGGTATTCATGAGGGCTCCGAGTGCCAAGAATCTCCAACAACGCGCTGCGTTGTGATGAACTAAGAGTCGAGAAATCATGCTCGTAACTGTCAAGACGGTCCTTGCCTCCGAGATTGTCGTACCACTCCCGATTGAAAATGAATTGATGCGGCCGCATCAAGATCCGTTCGAAGTCTTCGTACGTGTCACCAAACGCTCGCTTGAAAAAGACAGGGGAACCACTAACAATCCCGTGTGTGGCTTGGAGAATGATTTGCATCGACCGCAAGTAGTAGCGGTTCCACCGTTCACCCACGTGGCTTCGGTCGGGCAAATCGGTGGGTTGGTAACGCATCGGGAACGAGAAGATGCGGATTCCGAGCTCCTCGTTTAGGGCTACGTTAAGCCTCATGCGTTCGAACAGATCGGCCGGCGAGTCGTGAAAGTTGTACAGCATGTAGTTAGAAAGCTCTCGAAGTCCACTGTCGCAGGCGTAGCGAATCGCTTGTGTGTACGGCCTAGCAAGGCCCAGATGATCGAAAGCGATTCGCAGTGGCTGAATGCAGATTGTGCTTAGCTCACGCAAATAGACGGGGTCTTTGCACAAAATGCGCGCATCTACTCCCTGATTGAAATCGACGCGACGGAGAATGGGCAGACGTCCGCGAGCGAGCCTCGCTCCCGGCACGAAACCAAGATCCCGGATCTCAGCAACGATCTCCTTGAACTTGGGAGACGCCACCACGTTATTGTCCATCAAGATTAGGTCCTTCTTCGGACCATAAAGCCCCTCAATCCCTCTGACAACGGCGGTAATCGATTCTGTGTCGCGCTGATCGCCTTCCAGCTTCGGGACTCCACAAAAGGAGCATTTGCGGATGCAACCTCGGGATGCGTACGTGAAGTACGCATCGTGAACAGGATACCGATACGTTATTTGGGACAGAATGCTGTAATCCGGAATCAGATCCTCGATTGGCCTCCCATGACGATCGTCGGAGTAGAGTTCGCCAGCGAAGTCGTCGAGCTGGAGCGACTCCGCCGGACTCCTATCAAGCAGTCCGCGGATGAACCTCACGCCGCCCCAACGGGGCTCTTGTGCAAAACGGTCATGCATGAGTGAGGCTGCGATGCCCCCGACGAAGACTCGATCCGCGGACCCGTTCACCACTTGCAGGGCAAAATCGATCGATTTCGCGATTCGTTTATACTCGAACGAGAAGAGTGTTGTTACATATACGCGGTCCCAAGCTCGATCCAATACGGATAAGTCCTCCCCCTTTACGAACCGGACGTGATCGCCCTTGCCCCGAGGCCCGTGATACTGCGCAATCTTCATCAATCCCAGAGGCGGATACTTGTTCTTATACGACGGCTCGACGAGGAGAACGTTCTTGTTGGCCACGCGCAGCTCCCTCTCTTGAGGGCGTTCGGTGACTAGTTGATTCGCGGAATGGCGTCAGACTCGACTAGCTGCCCGTCTCGAAGCTCCCTATAACCCAGGTTGACGATCTGAATCAGTGATTGTTCGCTAACTGCCCGGTAACCCCGTGGAGAATGATGGAATTCTGTGACGTAATGAACCATCTTCGTACCGCCGGTGCCAGCGTAGACAATCGCAGGCCGACACTTGACGCGAAAGTGGGCTGACTCGCCACAGTCGCGAAGCAAGACGTTCGTGTACACGGTCTGCCGCGCCGCATCGGGCGTCGAGGAGGCCTTGAACCGGTCAATCGCCTTTAGGATCGTTTCCTCCTTGCCAGAATCCCGGACCAGTCGTCGACCGAGTTCGTCGAAGAAGGAGAACTTCTCGCCGACAAAGTCTCCATCGCGAAGATCGTTCGTAATGATCAACAGAAAGCTTCGCTTATACTCGTCTTGATTCTGAATCAGCTTGTTTAGGGCCTTAGGCCGAGCCAGGTCCTGATAGATGAGGCCTCCAAAATAGTCGAGATTAACGAGGTCGTATGGCCACCGAGGCGTGTGGTCATAGCGGTCTCTTCCGGTCAACAGGATCTTGTCAAACTCGCCGTACAAAGAGTGGAGACGGTGCTCTACATCCTTGACGTTCGCCCGAAGGAACAGCAAGTGCTGCTCGTTCTCCCGTCGTTCTATCGCAGTAAACCGATGTAGAAATTCCTGCCACTCAACGATATCGAGCATGTCCGGACCAGGCAGACCGAGATAGTCTAGATGTCTACCAGCCGCGGAGTACCATCCCCGAATGATCGGCTTGTCATAACCGCGACGAAGGTAGTCCTTGTTGGGGTTGGTCTTGAACGCAGGCTCGATCGGTTCGTTCACGCGTCTGCTCGCATGCTCTAATAACGCTTCTTGATTGCCTTGTTGATCTCGGCTGACAGATCGTAATACGTCTCCATGTCATCTCTGAAGTGGCCCTCCAAAGTCTCCATTACGATGGTGTAGATCCTTCTAGCCTGGGAAGTCATGTGGACATCTCGGGCAAGGTCGCTGATTTCGTTTGCCTTCGACTTTTGCGATCTTGTCGTCTCGAGGCGCGCAAGGAGCTCTTGCCCTTCGCGGCTCACTTCTTTCACGTAACCGCGAATGTCCTGATCCTTGCACGAACGACGCTTGAGGGCCTCCAGAGCGTCGTGTAGCTCCCGCTTCCGTGGACTCAGTTCCGAGCGCTCCAGTCGCCCACCATTAAGCTTGTTGCTCAGTTCCCTGAATCGCTCTTCATACGCGGCTGCTGTATCGTGAGCTTGCCGATTGTTGCTAATGTCCTGCGCCAGACTGTTCAGCTCCTTTTGTATTCGGTCGTGCGCCGCGCTGTACAGTTGCCTTCTAGCCTCGTTATCCACGAAATCCGAGCGATCGGTCGTCGGTTTGACATTCTTGTCGACGATGTGAATTTCACCCGTGAACCAAAGGGGGCGAGTGTAATCCTTGGACCACAGAGTGCGAAGCGGCAGGCTTCGATCGCCGATCGAAAAGCCAAAGAGCTTATAGACAAGACCTGCTAACCGCTTCTTACTTGCGGGCGTCGTACCCTCGACTGTGAATTTCCCTCCGGCACTCCGCACTTTCCCCAGCATTACCTTGCCCTTGGTAGTATACCAGCAATACGCCAGGAGACCGCCCGGCCCATGAACCTCAATGAATTCCGGCTCCGCAAGCCCCATACTGTCGGTGTACGGCTTGTAAACCTGAGCTCGGTCGCCGGATGCTGTTGCGAGCCAAATAGCCTTGGGAGAGTAATCCGGAACGTGCTTGTTGAGCCGGTCTGAGATGCGGTGCCCGTAGGTGAAGTCCGTTGCGAACGCGACCGGCCCGATGTCCCCGATGTACTCTCGGAGCTGAACCGGATCTAGTAGTTCGGGATATCTATCATCGATCTCCCGCAACTCTACAATGGTATAGTGGTCTGCTGGATCGACGTCGAAAGAGGAGATAGTTGTGTGTCGATTGATGACTTCACTTGCCGGCTCTTGAATTCCCCTCCGCCGGTTTTCTGATAACTCCTCCTTTAGGTCCTTGGCGCGAAACTCGAACGTATGAAGTTGCGGATCACCAAATGAAGTGGAAGAAATGAGAAGCTTGTTGGCGACTGCCATGCCCGCAAGCCGGCCTATCCCCTTATAACCAGCTTCCTGACCCTCGCGCTTTTCAGAGTAGGCAATCCGCTTGAGCTTTTGGATCTCCTCTCCATCCATGCCGATGCCGTTGTCAAAGATTAGAAGGCTCCTCCCCTGTATCGACATCTTCATTACGGGAGTAAAGTCATCTTCGATATGCTCCGCGACGCGGTTAAAGGCGTCCAAGGCATCGCTGGCGTTCTGGATATATTCCCGTACGATCTCGAGTTTCCGAGGATAGAGGTCATCGGCCAGAATGACGATCGCCGCTGCGTAGACCAGCTCTTCCCGAGGATGCCCGGCGTCGGCCATCATTCGTGCCACTGTGTTGCCCGCTTGGGAAAATCGGAAACGCGGATCGAGTAACCTCGGTTTCTTGTAATGAAGAACGCGTGTCCCTGTTGAAGACTTGCTATGATCCGTCGAATTTCATCAGGGTCGGCGTAGTTAGTCGACTTAGAAGCGAGGAACTTTGACACCTTTAGATCAGGGTCCGCGGTCTGGAAGATCAACTTCGAGGCGGTGTTCGAGTACGCCACCGGACTGAAGTCTTGAGGTTGCTGGGACGCGAAGACGATCCCCAGGCCGAACTTTCGCGCCTCGCGCAGGAGAGCATCGATTGGCCCGCCTTCTCGGAACGAAAGGTGGTGCGCCTCATCCAGTACGCAGAAGACCCGAAGAGGACTCTGCCCCTGTGACTTGAAGTAGAAGAACATGTGCCACAGAAGCAGTTCGACCAAGACGCGCCGAGTTTTCCCCTCCAAGCCTCGAAACTGAAGGATGTGCACCCTGGTCGGTTGATCGTTCATCAGCGCATCCCAAGACCACTGATCGTCCTTGAGCGCCACCAGCATGAAGAAGGTCGTCAGACGCGCTCCGAGCCCGGCGGCATTGCGATAGCTCGCGTACCCTTCCCTATCCGCCGCGAGATTGTCAATGGCGTTACTGAGGGCAGACAGGCTCGGCGCCGGATTGGACCAGGTCTTGCTGTCCCCGACCAGAATTCCTGCACTGGTGTAGGCCCGTACGACTGCGTCAATGAATACTTTCTTCTGGATGTCGCCGAGGCGATACGCCGCATCGAACACGTCTGCGAGCCGGGTAGCGACGGTGTTCGGACCTCGAGCATCCTGCGAGAAGATCTGGAAGGGGTTGAGACCAAGTCCCACTTCACCGATCAAGTATTCCTTGGGGTGGCAATACTTCACAAATGTCGGGTCGAGCTTGTCGACCTCGAAGCTCTGACCATAGTCGAAGATGATTGACGGCAGCCCCGCTTGTGCAAGCTCCGCCACGAGGCACTGCAGGGCGTATGTCTTTCCAGACCCGCTTTCACCCATGATCATGAGATGTGGGTTCTGGACCTCCTGGGCATCCATCGGATTCCAGAACATCGCGGTGTCGAGCTCCTGGTCTTCCCCGAGGTAGACTCCCTCACCGCGCTCGTCTGGGCGAGCCCTCTCTTCGACTAAGTCGGACGGGACCGGCTCTGACGGCACGGCCTCAGGGGGCTGCGACTCAGCCCAGAAATCTGCGGGAGGCTCAGCTGCAACACCCTCGGGGGCGACCGCAGGGGAAGTCGCTTGAAGGTTCCTATGAGCTAAAATAGCCACCACTTCGAGGCGTCGTAGGTTGAGGACGCGGGCGATGTCCGCAGCGTCGTGATTCGCCGAGCTCAGACGCAAGATCTCGTTAACAACGTTCTTGGGAAGTTTTTCAGCTGGCACGACTCGTCGCTCCGAAACAGACTCGGCTCAATGTAGTAATTCTCGCATTTCCGACAACCGGAAGAACTGGAAGCATGCACGAATCGCACTCATGTTCGTTGCGAATGAGCAGGGTATCGGAACGCCCCCCCCGAAGCCAGAGGCGCCGCGTTGCCTATCCCTTGCCAGACTACGCAAAGGGCGGACTTCGGATAGGGTGTTTTTGCGGCACGGGAGGGCGGAATTGCGGCAATGTTCCACTCAAGACGCTCTACTCGAGACCTGCAAACACGTGCATGCCGAAGGCCCCGTACAACCCCGGGCGACCGGCGCGCACCGGCACCGCCCTTGACTTTTCCGAGCGGACGCGCGCATAATCCCACACGCGCGAACACCCTCCGCAGAAAAAAAATCTGCGGGGGGTGTGTCTTTTCGTGGCCTCGAAATCCAGCGCCGTTCACCAAGCCGTCGCCGACATGCGCGCCAAGGCCAAGGAGCTGCGTGAGTCCTTCGGCATCGAGGCCACAGCCCGCACCCTCGAATGGGCGGCGACCAGGGTAGAAACCGCACTCGTATCCGAGTTCGACCGAATCGTGTA
>JACXTT010010621.1_pt1 | contig 12383 bp, 7 predicted proteins | sample 9270951 | NCBI WGS metagenome assembly JACXTT01 (sample SAMN15532306, study PRJNA645909) | rock metagenome | isolation source: weathered quartz diorite | place: Puerto Rico | collected 2017-06-21 | reverse complement strand
GCCGGGGACGGCGCCGGGAAGGCGGGGACCGAGGTCCGGGCAGGGGGTGCTCCGTGCCGGGGGGCGGAGGAGCTGTGCGGTCGGGCCGTGGCCGAGGCGGGCGTCGGGCACATCGCCGAGCTCGGTCAGACCGAGGAAGGCGCGGGCCGTCGCCTCCCACGTGCGCCCCGGCGAATAGTGGCGCTCCATCTGCCCGGCGACGGCGTCGGCCCAGGGCGCCTTGCGAGCGCGCGCGCGGACCAGGCCGTCGGCGCGTACGCGGTCGGAGGCCAGGAGCCCGTGGTCGAGCTCCCCTTCGAGGAGGGCCCACACCTGCCGGGCCTTCTCGGGCATGGCGCCGTCGTTGAGCGCGTAGAGCGTCGACGTGCCGTTGCGCTGGTCGCGGAGCACGCCGGCCTCGCGGAGCTTCCCGAGGTGGGTGGAGACCCGCGACTGCGCCAGCTCCGTGATGCTCATCAGCTCGGCGACCGTCAGCGGGTGCCGGGCGAGCAGCGCCATCAGGCGGACCCGGGTCGGGTCACCGAACAGGTGCAGCAGGTCGAGGGTGGCGTCGAGCGAAGTCATTCATCCGACCATCGTGATGAAGCGATGATGGCACGGGTTGCGGAATTGAGTCAACGCCCCGCGTTCAGCCGGTCGGAGCGCCTTCGAGGATCCAGGCCCGGATCTGGTCGACCTGGTCGGGGGTCAGCGACCCTTCCTTCGGCATGGTCTGGCCGGTGCCGCCGACGCTCTCCTGGGTCCCCTGGAGCTTGTGCCAGAGGTAGCTGCCCGACGTCCGGCCCGGCAGGACGCGGAGCAGCGGCGACTGCGTGCTCGGGATGCGCCGGAGCGAGGTCGCGACCAGCGCCGGCGTCGACAGGTCCATGCCCGCCTGCGGCTCGGGCGTCGTGTGGCAGGTGATGGTGCTGCAGGTGCCGGTGAGGACCGGCTGGACGACGTCCCACCGGGCCTGCGGATAGATCCCGCTCGCATCGGGACCGGGCGTGCGCGGACCGTAGTAGACCAGCGCGCCCTTGCCGTGATGCTCGATATCGCCCCCGGCGAACCAGACGCCCCCCTCGTGATCGATCTGCACCGTGTGCAGGTCGACGCCGTCGGTCGGGCCGAACGGCGCGTCGGGCACCGTGACCCAGTTGCCGCTGGTCCGCCGGAGCACGATGCCGTGATAGCCGCTCGCCCACGCCTCGCCGGTCTCCGAGATCGCGACGCCCGCGACCGAGTCGACGTTGTCCGGAACCGCCACCGGTGCCCACGTGCCGTTGGGGGCACGCTCGACGATCACCGCGAAGAAGACCTCGCCCACCGCGATCGCGGTCGCATCGTTGGGTCCGCCGAACGCGAGCGTCAGCAGCGTGGTGCCGGTGCCACTCGGGACCGAGGTCCACGAGAACCCGTCCCAGTGCATCAGCAGCCCTTCCGTGCCGCAGGCGTAGAGGTCGCCCGGCCCCGTCCCTTCGATCTTGTAGGGGAAGCCGGTCACGTCGGCGGGGAACGCGACCGGGTTCCAGGTCATGCCGTCCCAGTGGAGGAGCGCCCGGCCGCCGGTGCCGGCGCCCACCGCCCAGACGTCGCTCGGTCCCGAGCCCCAGAGCCCGTAGAGCGTCGCGTGCTTGCCGGTCGAGACGTCGGTCACGGCGCCGGTCTCGGGATCGTAGTGGACGGCGATGCCGTCCGAGCCGACGGCCCAGATGCCCGCGCCCGGGACCTCCTGCACCCACCAGAAGTCGCCCGTGACGGGCATCGGCACGCGCACGAAGCCTTCGAGGCCGCCGCGAAGGAACATCGCCCCGTCTCCGTCACCCGCGCCGACGGCGTAGACCGTGGGCGGCGAGTCGCGCGTCACCCAGACGGAGATCAGCTCGGTCGGACGATCGCGAAGGACGACGGTCCAGCCGGAGAGCTTCCTCCCCGCGGCGGCGAGCCTGGCGGCAGCGGTCGCGAGCCCCTCGAGCTGCTTCGCGGCGCGACCGAGCTTCGCGCAGGCGGCCGCGTCCTTGTGGGCGTCGTGCGCGGTTTGCGCGCTCGCTTCCAACCGGCGGGCGTGCAGGATCGCCGCGCCCTTCTTCCGGCGCGTCACCGGGTTCGGAATGTCGGCGATCGCGGTCGCGGCCGTCGCCTCCGTGTCGACGACCGCGCTCGTGCCGTCGGCGAGCGCCGCAGCGGCGGCGTCCGTGAGCACGGTGTCGCCGCTCAGCTTGCCCGCGCACTCCTTCGCGACCCGGGCGAGCTTGGCGAAGTCGTCGCTCAGCCCCGCGACGTCGGGCTTCTTGAGCGCGGCGTCGAGCTTCGCGTAGCGCTTCCGGAGCGGCGAGGACGTCGGCAGCTTCTCGAGCTGCGCCGTCACCTCGTCGCGGATCGGCTGGAGGTCGATCGCGGTCGCGCGCGACGGCGTCTCGAGGCAGACGAGCAGGAGGGCGGCGGCGAAGATCCGGCCGCGCACGCTACTCCCAGATCACGCGGACCACGCTGTTGTACGTATCGGCCACGTAGATGCGCCCGGCCTGCGGCCCGCTGCGGACCAGGCAGAGCCCGCCCGGCTGACGGAGGCGCGCCTTGCTCGCGGGGCCACCGTCGCCGGTGTAGCCTTCGGTGCCGTCGCCGGCGATCGTGGAGATCGTCCCGCTGGCGATGTCGATCTTGCGGATCGCGTGGTTGTCGCGGTCGGCGACGTAGATGTTGCCGGCCGGGTCCGCCTCGACGTCCACCGGCGAGCTCAGCTGGGCTGCCGTCGCCGGTCCGCCGTCGCCGCCGTAGCCGGCCGTCCCCGTGCCCGCGATCGTGGTGATGTGGTTGTCACCCGACGTCAGGTCGACGCGGCGGATGCGGTGGTGGTTGGTGTCGGCGACGTAGAGATAGTGGTCGTCGGGAGACAGCGTGATGCGACCAGCGGGCTGCGCCGACTGTCCGACCGGGAACGCCAGGTTCGCGGCCGCGCCCGGGCCGTCGTCGTTCAGCGGATCGTCCACGCCGGTACCGACGATCGTGTTGATGACGTTCGAGAGCACGCGGCGGATGCGGCGATTGCCCTCGTCGGAGATGTACCAGTTGCCGGCGTGGTCGAACTTGACGCTCGAGGGGATGTTGAGCTTGGTCGAGGCGTCGATCGGGAGCCCATCGCCCGCGAAGCCGCGCGCGCCCCCCGCCATGTAGCTGATGGTCTGGTCCGACGGATCGAGCCGCAGGATCTTGTCGGTGTGCCAGGCGGCGATCCAGAGCGCGCCGTCGATCGGACTGAACGTCAGGTCCGTCGGGTGGTTCATGCGGATCTGGGTCGCCGGCCCGACGGTGTCGCCGAGCTCACCCGAGCCGACCACGGTCGTGACGATGCCGGTGGTCGCGACCTTCCGCACGCGGTGGTTGTTCCAGTCGAGGAAATAGACCTCGCCCGCGCCCGCGCCGGTCGACTCGTCGACGACGCAGTCCTGCGGCCAGTAGAGCAGCGTGTCGAGCGCCTTGTGGTCGCCGTTGAAGTCGCGCCCACCGCTGCCGGCGTACGTGTCGATGGTGCCCGACGGGCCCTTGGGTGGCGGCCCGCCGCGCGAGGGGAGCGGCAGCACGTAGGGCACCACCGGCACCTTGAGCGCGCCCGGCGTCGCAGACGTGATCACGCGGATGACGTTGTTGGAGCGGTCCGCCACGAACAGGTTGCCGTTGGCGTCGAGCTCGAGGCCCGACGGCCAGTTGAAGCGCGCGTCGGCGAGCGACACGCCGTCGGCGGGGGGACCCGACGTCTGCCCGAGACCGGCGTAGGTGGTGATGGTGCCGTCGGGCGCCACCTTTCGGATGACGTGGTTGTCGGCGTCGGAGATGAAGACGGTCTTGTCGGGCGTGACCGCGACGTCGGCGGGACGATCGAGCTGGGCGTCGATGGCCGGACCGTTGTCGCCCGAGTAGCCGGCGGTGCCGTTGCCGGCGAAGCGCGTGATCGTGCCGTCGGGCGCGATCTTGCGGACCGCGTGCATGATGCCGTTCACGACGTAGATGTTGCCGTCCGAGTCCTGCGCCATGCGGCCGTCGGGCTCGGCGTCCTGCGCCTTGCTGAAGGCGAGCTTGGCGGACAGCCGGTCTCCGCCGTCACCGTCGAGGCCGGCCTGGCCGGTGGTGCCGGCGAAGCGGTAGATGTCGCCCGTCTGGACGCTGACGCCGGCCACGTCGGTCGCCGTGAACGGCGAGCTGAGCGTGATCAGACGCAGGACCTGGTTGGCGGCGTCGACGGTCAGCAGGTCGCCGTTCGGCATGCGGAGGATGCCCGGCAGCAGATTGTACTTGGCGTCGGTGGCCGGTGTGCCGTCAGCGCCAGCGTTGCCCTGCGTCGTGCCGGCGATGGTGTAGACGCGCGGCGTGGGGCCGGTCTCGTCGTACACCTTCACCTTGTGGTTGTGCCACGCGGCGAGGAAGATACGGCCGCCTTCGGGAGCGAACGCGAGCGACGACGGGTGGTTCAACTCGGTCTTGAGCGGATCGCCCTCGGAATCGCCGGGCGTGCCGCTGCCGCACAGCCGCTCGAGCGTGCCGTCGTCCTTCAGCCGACGGACCATGTGGTTGTTCCAGTCGAGGATCACGAGCCGCCCGCTCGGGTCGATCCCGCTCTCGGTGACGAAGTACAGATCCGACCGGCGCGCGCTGCGCCCGTCGCCGTTGAACCCGGGCTCTCCCGACCCGACGTAGGTGTAGACCTTCTGGGGATCGGGCGTGGTGGTGGCGGGCGTCGGGCCGCCCTGTTTCTTGATGACCTTCGCCGCCTTCGCGAGCACCTTCTCGTAGCCCCTGGCGGCCTTCACGACGTTCTTGAAGTCGGCGACGTTCGACTGGATGGCCCCGGGTCCGCCGCGGCCCGACGCCCACGCGCCGTACGTCTTGAGCGCGCGCTGCGCGAGCTTGTCCCGATCCGAGACCTTCGCGATGTCGCCGAGCTGGACGGACACCTGGTCGAGCAGCTCGCCCAACCGGTCCGACGCCGTCTGGAGCGCGTCCTCGAGCAGGACGGCGAGCGTGCGGTCGCTCTGCAGCTTGCCGAAGACGGCCGCGGCTACGGACTGCATCTTCGCGACCTCGATCGACGCGAGCTCCTTCGGGTTCGGCCGATGGAGCGTCTTGTCGAGCGCCTTGTAGCTCTTCTTCAGCGTGGGCGGGACGGTCGGGTCGGCGAGTCTACCCTGGATGTGGCTCTCGATGGCGGCGAGGTCGTCAGCCTCTTTTGCATTCGCGCCGAGCGGAACGGCGAGCGCCGCCAGCAGCGCAGCGAGAGCGGCTCCGGCGACGACGCGAGCAAACCACGAATGGGGGGATGAACCCATGCACGCGACCACCGGAATGGCGCGGCGCGACGACGATCGGACGCAGCGTTGGCGTCGTCGGAATGGCGGTAGGGCAAGCACGGCTCAGTTGATCGCCGACCGTTGCGACTCGCCCCTCCCGGCACGCGGCACCGCGGTCGCTTCGAGAAGGTCGGCGCGTGTGAGGTATCGCGGAGGTCGCGCGGCTGTCAACCGGCATCCCGCACAGAGGCCTCCCACGATCGCGTGAGGCGGACATCCTTCGGTGCGCCTGCACCGACACGACAGGCGTGGAGAACATCCGCCGGCACTGCCGGACCGTCGCCGGTGGGGAGGGGCCCACCGGCGACGGTCCGTTGAAGCACGGAGGACGTTCAGTGCTACGGGCCCGCGCGGAGAGGGAGCAACGGCCGTGCCTCGACCCAGTATCCTCGCGGATCCACGGTCGAGCTGCGCACTCGTGTGCGCCTCGCATGCGTTCCGGCACGGCGCGGAGGACAGTTTCGTGCCGCCCGGCGACGCGAACGCGACGCCCGAGTGCGCGAGCCGCCTGCAGACGTCGTCGCCGGGCGGCGGGCGTTCCAGGATGCACTCGATGCACGGCGACGCGCTCGCCGCGCGCCACGTAGCGACCACACGGTAGCTTGACGGCGCAGGTGCTGCCGCGCGCGGCCGTGGCGTCGGAGCCTCGGGCCGGAGCGGCACGTCCGTGCTCCGCCGTCCCGGGCGTCGAGCTGTCCGAACCGGTACTTTCCCAGGACCCGGCGCTGCCATATTGGGGGGAGCGGGCATGCCCCAGAAGCCGATCGAGCTGATCCTGATGCGCCAGCTCGCTGGTACGCTGGCGATGCCGATCTTTCTGGTCGACCCCTCCGGCACGCTCGTGTTCTTCAACCCGCCGGCCGAGCGCGTGCTGGGTCTCCGCTTCGACGAGACGGGCGAGATGCCGCCCGACGAATGGGGCCGTCGTTGGCTGCCGACGGACGATGCCGGCGCGGCGCTGCCTACCGAGCGCCTACCGCTGACGATTGCGATCACCGAGCGTCGTCCCGCGCACGGGGCGTTGTGGATCGCGGCATCGGACGGGGCGCGGCGACGCATCGAGGTTACCGCCATCCCGCTCATCGCCGTACCGGACGAACTCGTCGGCGCCGCCGCCATCTTCTGGGAGGCCGGAAGATGACCGTCCGTTTCTGGGGCACGCGCGGCTCGCTCGCCACACCGGGGCGGGCCACCGCCCGCTACGGCGGCAACACCTCGAGCGTGGAAGTGCGCGCGGACGACGGCCAGGTCCTCATCCTCGACGCCGGCACCGGCATCCGGCCGCTCGGGGCGACGCTCGGCGGCGTCCGCCGCATCGACCTCATGCTGTCGCACCTCCACATGGACCACATCCAGGGGCTCGGCTTCTTCGCGCCGCTGTTCGACCAGAGCGTCGAGCTCCATCTCTGGGGTCCCGCCGCCAGCGACACCGACCTTCGCCGGCGTCTCGCGCGCTATCTGTCGCCGCCGCTGTTCCCGGTGCACCTGCGCGACCTCCCCCATCTCGCCGTGCACGCCCTGCCCGCGGATCCGTTCGAGGTCGGCGCCTTCCGCATCCTGGCGAAGCGCACCTGCCACCCCGGGCTCACGGTAGGGTTTCGCATCGAGGCCGACGGTCACGCCCTCGCGTACCTGTCGGATCACGAGCCGGCGCTCGGGCATCCGGGATTCCCCGGACGAGCGGACTGGACCTCCGGCTTCGAGCTGGCGAGTGGCGTCGACCTCCTCGTGCACGACGCGCAGTACACGCTCGCCGAGTATCCCGCGCACGTCGGCTGGGGCCAAAGCGCAGTCGACCATGCGATCACGTTCGCACGCCTCGCGGGCGCCCGCCGTCTGGTGACCTTTCACCATGACCCGGCGCACGACGATGACGCGATCGACCGTCTGACGGAAGAGGCGGTGGCGCGGATGGCGCCGGCGTTCCCCGTGATCCCGGCCGCCGAGGAGGCGTGCCTCGCGGTCGAGTGAGATCTAGACGTCGACGTCGTCGACGCGGGGCGCCCGCTCCATGATGAACTCGAAGCGCGGCTGCACCTCGCGGCCCATCAGCCGCTGGATCGCCTGCTCGGTGGCCGCTGCGTCCCGGATCTTCACGCGCAGCAGCGCCCGGCTCTTCGGATCGAGCGTGGTCTCCTTGAGCGTCGACGGGTTCATCTCGCCGAGACCCTTGAAGCGCTGCACCTGCACGCGCTCGCGCTTCCCGTTGAACGAGGCGAGGATGCGCTCCTTGGCGTCGTCGTCGCGCGCCCACTGGACCTGCTTGCCGTACTCGATCCGGTAGAGCGGCGGCTGCGCGATGTAGACGTAGCCGGCGCGGATCAGCTCCGGCAGGTGCCGGTAGAAGAACGTCAGCAGCAGCGTGCAGATGTGGTGGCCGTCGGAGTCGGCGTCCATGAGCAGACAGATCTTGTGGTACCGCAGCTTGCCGGCGTCGAAGTCCTTGCCGGCGCCGCAGCCGAGTGCGGAGACGATGTCGGAGAGTTCCTTGTTGGTGAGCACCTTCGCGATCGACGCCTGCTCGGTGTTCAGCACCTTGCCGCGCAGCGGGAGGATCGCCTGGAAATGACGGTCGCGCCCCTGCTTGGCGGAGCCGCCGGCCGAATCGCCCTCGACCAGGAACAGCTCGCACTCGCCTGGATCCGTCGAGCTGCAGTCGGCGAGCTTGCCGGGGAGGTTCAGCCGGTGCGAGATCGCGCCCTTGCGCTGCACCTGCTGCGCCGCCGCGCGCGACGCGCTCCGTGCGCGCGCCGCCAGCACGACGCGACTCGCGATCGCGTCGCCGGCGGTGCGGTTGGCGTTGAGCGCGTTCTCGACCGCCGTCCGCACGATGCCGTCGATGACCGGCGTCACCTCGGCGTTGTTGAGCCGCTCCTTGGTCTGCCCCTGGAACTGCGGGTTCGGGATCTTGATCGCGAGCACCGCGACCACACCCTCGCGCACGTCCTCCGCCGTGATCGTGATCCCGCGCGGCACCAGGTTGTGGACGGTGAGGTAGTTCCGCACCGCCTTCACGAGGCCGCCCTTGAGCCCGTTCTCGTGCGCGCCGCCCGACGACGTCGGGATGCTGTTCACGTACGAGAGCACGCGCTCGTCGGTGGCCTCGGTCCAGGCGAGCGCACAGTCGAGGTGCAGGTCAGTCTGCTGCGAGTGGATGGTGACCACCTCGCCGGCGAGCGGGGCCTGCTTCTGCTCGGCGACGATCTTCTGGAGGTACGCCTTCAGCCCGTCCTCGTAGTGGAAGACCGCCTTGGTGCCGTTCGCTTCGTCGTGGAACTCGACGGTGAGGCCGCCGTGGAGGTACGCCTTCGCCTCCAGCGTCTCGGCGATGAGCGCCGGGTCGAAGCGGACGTCGTCGAAGATCTCGCGATCCGGGCGGAAGAAGATCGTGGTGCCGCTGCCGCGCGCGGGGCCGACCTTCTTGAGCGGTCCGGATACGTGCCCGCGCGCGAACGACTGCTCCCACTCGGCGCCGTCGCGCTTGACGCGCGCGGTGAGCTTCTCCGACAGCGCCGTCACCACCGACGCGCCGACGCCGTGCAGCCCGCCCGAGTGGTAGTAGCTCTTGGCTTCGAACTTGCCGCCGGCATGCAGCGTCGTGAGGATCAGCTCGAGCGCCGACTTCTTGTACTTGGCGTGCTTGTCGACGGGGATGCCGCGCCCGTTGTCGGCGACCATCGCCGACGTCCCGTCCTTGTGCAGCGTCACGCGGATCAGGTCGGCATGGCCGTTCATGGCTTCGTCGACGGAGTTGTCGACGATCTCCCACAGCAGGTGGTGCAGCCCGGCCTTGTCGACGCCGCCGATGTACATGCCCGGGCGGCGCCGGACCGGCTCGAGGCCCTCGAGGACGACGATGTCCTTGGCGGTGTAGCTGGTCGCCATCGCCCTACTCCTCGACCTTCAGCGCGGCGACCGCGCCGCGCTTCACGACCCGCTGCCCCTTGCCGGCGCGGTGTCCGGCCGGCACGTCGTCGACGGTGAGCGAGCGGTCGGCCCCCTCCTCCATCACCGCCACGAGCTTCCCCTTCTTGGCGAGCGCCAGCGCGCCGACGACGCGATCCTCCGCGTCGGTCTTCATCAGGATGACGCCGCGGCCGGCGCCCGAGAGCTCGGCGACCTCGTCGAGCGGGAAGCGCAGCATCTTGCCGCGCGCCGTCGCCGTCACGACCATCGGGCCCTGGACCGGCTCGACCGAGACGACCGCGTCGCCGTCGGCGACGCGCGCGAGCTTGCGGCCGGCGCGCGTGGTCTCGGTGAGGTCCGGCGTGGCGCGGAATCCGTAGCCGCGCGCCGTCGCGATCAGCACGACCGGCTGGACGACCTTCTCCGGCGCCGCAGCGAGGCCGGGAAGCGAGCGCTGCGGGCCGGTCTCCTCCGGCGCCGCCTCGACGGCGTCGCGGATCAGCCGCGCCGCGACGACCTTCTCGCCGTCGCCGAACTTGAGCAGCGACTGCACGGGCTCGCCGTAGCCGGTCGTCGCCGGCACCTCGGCGACCCGCAGCACGTAGACGCTGCCGTGCGACGAGAACAGCACGAGGCGATCGCGCGTGCTGCCGGGGAGCGCCGCCGTGAGCGCGTCGCCCTCACGGAGCCGCGTGGACGTCGGATCCTTCAGCTCGCGCACGCGCTTCAGCCACCCGTCGCGCGAGAGCACGACCGTCGCGTCCTCGTGGACGATGTACGCCTCGGGGTCGTACTCGAGCTCCTCGCCGCCGCCGATCTTGGTGCGGCGCTTGTCTCCGTACTTCTCGCCGATCGCGACCAGCTCCTCGCGCACCAGCTTCCAGCGTGCCTTGGGGCTCTTGAGGAGCGCCTCGATCTCCTTCAGTCGCTTCTGCTTGGCGGCACGCTCCTCGAGGATCTTCGCGATCTCGAGGCGCGCGAGCTGGTAGAGGCGGATCTCGAGGATGGCGTTCGCCTGGATCTCGTCGAGCGTGAAGGCCTCCATCAGCTTCGTCGCCGCGTCCTGGCGCGACTCGGCCTTCCGGATCATGCGGAGGGCGCGGTCCAGCTCGTCGTAGATCTTGGCGAGCGCGTCCAGGACGTGGAGGCGCGCCGCGATGAGTCGCTTCTCGTGCTGGAGGCGGTGGGTGACGACCTCGAGGCGGAAGTCGAGGAAGTGGCGGCAGAGGTCGCGCAGTGTGACGCGCGCCGGCTGCCCGACCGCGGGATTCGCGGTCGGGACGAGGCACGTCAGGTTCACGTTGAAGTTGGTCTGGAGGCCGGTGTGCTTGTAGAGGTATGCCATCGCCGCCTCGGGCGACGCATCGGCTTTCAGCTCGAGGACGATCCGCACGTCGGTCGTCGATTCGTCACGCACGTCGACGATGTGAGGCAGCTTGCGCGTGATGATCTCGTTCGCGATCTGCTCGACCAGCTCGGCCTTGTTCACCGTGTACGGCACCGACGTGACGACGATCTGCCGCTTGCCGCGCGCGAGGCTCTCGAGCTTGTACTCGCCGCGGAGCCGCACCGGCCCCTGGCCGATCTCGTAGATCTCGCGCAGCTCCTTCTTCGAGTTGAGTATCTCGCCGCCGGTCGGGAAGTCGGGACCCCTCACGAACTTGAGCAGCCCCTTCACGTCGAGGTCGGGCTCGTCGACGAGCGCCGTCAGCGCCGTGACGATCTCGGTCAGGTTGTGCGGCGGGATGTTGGTCGCCATGCCGACGGCGATGCCCGTCGACCCGTTCATGAGGAGCTGCGGGATCGCGCTCGGGAGGACGATCGGCTCTTCGAGCGTGGCGTCGTAGTTGGCGCGGAACGCGACCGTCTCGGCGCCGATGTCCTCCAGCATCTCCTCGGCGAGCGCGGTGAGCCGCGCCTCGGTGTAGCGCATGGCCGCGGCGCCGTCGCCGTCGAGGGAGCCGAAGTTGCCCTCGCCGTGCACCAGCGGGTAGCGGAGCGAGAACGGCTGCGCCATGCGGACCATGGCCTCGTAGGCAGCGAGGTCGCCGTGCGGGTGGTACTTGCCGAGGACCTCGCCGACCACGGCCGCCGACTTCCGCGCCCGCGCGCCGGCCGTGAGGCGCAGGTTCTGGAACATGGCGTAGAGGATCCGGCGCTGCACGGGCTTCAGCCCGTCGCGGACGTCAGGCAACGCCCGGGAGGTGATGACGCTGAGCGCGTAGCTCAGGTACCGCTCCTCGGCGGCGTCGCGCAGATCGGTTTCGAGTGGTTGTACTGCCGCCGGCCCCATCGTCCTCCCCCACCCCGGAAATCGCGGCGTATCTTAGCAGCCCGGGCGGCGAACGCGAGGGCGGCTCAGCGCATGACCGCGCCGGCCAGCGCGAGCGCCAGGGCCCCCAGGGTCGCGGTGTTCAGCATCGCGGAGGCCTGGTGCAGCCGGGCGAAGCGCGGGTCGTCGCCGGGGAGGTTCCGCATGCGGGGCACGAGCAGGTCGCGCGCGACCAGGGTGCAGACGAGCGCAGCGGCGGTCGGGAGCCCGAGCCGCAGCAGATCCCCGTACGGCAGGCTCTCCTTCCCGAGCGCCACCACCGCGAGCGCGACGAACCCGCAGACGACGCCAAGGGTATAGTGGCGCGGGAACAGCGGGCGCAGGAACCGGCGCGCCTCGTGCGCCGGGAACTCGCCGTGGGCGGTCGGCGCGACCACGAACGCCAGGCTGACCACCGCGCCAAACCAGGTCCCGATCGCGAGCACGTAGACCAAGCGCAGCATCGGCGGACACTGACACAGGGCGGCGCGGAGCGCGAGGCGGCGGCGCATCCGCCATGGCAGACGCACGACGGAGGCCGCGTTTCCGCACGAGTCCGGGCAGGCGGTCGCGTTTGCAAGCACGATGGATGTGGCGTGGACGGCACATGGCTGGCACCGGCCTTGCTGCCCTGCTCCCCGTGCAGATCGGAGGCCGCTCGTGGTGATCCAGCTGAATCTCGTCGCCGGAGACGACGCCGGCGGCATCACCGTGTCCACCGAGATCCAGCTCGACACGCGCGACCCACGCTGGCCCGCCCGGCTCGTCGACACGGTCGCGATCCAGGCACAGGAGGGCGCTCGGGCGCTGCGCGACCAGCTGTTCTCGCAGCAGGCGCTTCCGTC
>JACXTT010010620.1_pt1 | contig 12383 bp, 11 predicted proteins | sample 9270951 | NCBI WGS metagenome assembly JACXTT01 (sample SAMN15532306, study PRJNA645909) | rock metagenome | isolation source: weathered quartz diorite | place: Puerto Rico | collected 2017-06-21 | reverse complement strand
AATGCCGAACGCGGGATCGATGCGTTCCAGTCCATTGTGCCATGAGTTTGGGCAACGCAAACCGCGGCGGCCGGTTCGCAAGGCTTTGTAAAACCCCGCCGCCACGCCGTCGTGGTCAACGGACCTTCTTGCTCAGCTCGTAAAAGTAGGAAGGTTGTTGATTCGCGTTCGCCCGCCACGTCAACCGGCCGAGACCCTGCTTGAGGGTGTTGTCGTCCACGGCCTGGCGTCCATCCGCGTAGAATGCGCCCGCCACGGAATTGTTGCTGAGCAGATACCGGTATGACGTGAAGAACCAGAGCTTGTCTTTCGCGACCGGCCCGCCGAGCGACTGGTTCAGTTCGCGCGTGACGAGCACGGCCGGCTGCGTCGTCAGGCCGCGGTGTTTGATGTTGTCATCGAGATTGCTGCTCGAGAAATGGCGATTCGGAATCGTGCCGAAGAACGTGTCGCCGCGGAACGCGTTGCCGCCTTCCTTCGGGATGATGTTCACACGCACGCCGCCGGTCGAGGTCTCAGCGCCCATCGCGCTTGTCTGGAACGTCATTTCCTGAGCCATGCCGTCGTTGAAGTACGGCACAGCACTGCCGTTGGCGCCCATCGTGTTCAATTCCATCCCGTCGACCTGTGTCACGGTCTGAAAGGCGTCCGAGCCGTGCGCGGTGATTCGGATCTGTTGGATGCCAGCGGCTCCACCGACGTCCTGCCCGCTCGCGACAATGCCGGGGAGTGTGGCGCCGACGTTCCACATCTGCCGCCCCGTCGGCAGGTTGTCGAGGAGGTCGCGGTTGACGATCTGCTGCTGCACCGAGCTCTGCACGTCGACGAGCGGCGCCTCGCCGGTGACCGTGATGGTCTCCTCGAGGGCGCCCACTTTCATCTCGCCGTTGACGGTGGCCACCGTGCTCGCTTGCAGCGTGATGCCGTCGCGTTTGAACGTGCTGAAACCCTGCAGCGTGAACGTGACGGTGTAGACCCCCGGGCGCAGGTCCACGATCTTGAACTGGCCCTGATCGTCGCTGACGACCGTCCGTGTGCGTTCGATCAGCGCGGGGCTGGCAGCCTCGACAGTCACGCCGGGGAGGACGGCTCCCGTGTCGTCCTTGACGACGCCCGCGATGGAGCTCTGGGCGAATGACATCGCCGGTAACAGGACGAGCAAGGCCACCGCCGACCCGAAGCTTGTGAGCGCGCCGGGGATCGAACGCATGATGCGCACCTCCGTCAGTTGATGGATTGCTGCAATGCCAGAAGACCCGAGAAAATCGGGCCGATCATAGCTGCAGCTGCCCGTTGCGTCGTCGCGAATCGTTCCGGAGGGGGGCGCAGGCTGCTCCAGCGGGTCCCGAGCAGGTTACGGTGCGTCGACCTGCTTGCCACCTGGCCCGCGGCGCAGTGCCGCGTCCGTGCTGAGCACCGAGCCATCGCCCTTGGTGACGCTGACGAGGAGCGCGGCGGGACGGCCGTCCTTGAGCGGGTGGCCTTTCACGGTCACCTTCTCGCCGGGTTTCAACAGGCTGACCTTGATCCCTGCACGCAGTAGTGTGCTGGGTCCCTCGGCCTCGAAACCCCAGTCCACGGTCTGGCCAGCCTTGTCGACGACCTGAACAAACAGCCAGGAATGAGGGTTTGTGTACTGAAATTCCCGTACGGTGCCTGACAGCTCGACATCGGCATTCCGGTCGTACCCTATGGCGGAATGATGCGCCGACAGATCGACGGTTCCGATGCCTGTAATACCTGCGCTCAGAAGGGCGGCCAACACTCTCTTCACAACATCCTCCACGTGATTTCTACTTTGGCGCCTGCGTGCCGCCGGGTCCCGTAATCAACGAATTGGGGTCTTTGTATCCCGTTTCACCCTTCAGGATGAATTGCGTGCTGCCGTCCTGTGTCTTGACGACGTTGTTGTTCTCCTCACACGACCACATATTGATTCGAAGGTCGGGCGTCTTGACGCGCACATACCGGTCGACCACGTGCCAGGGCTCCCTGAGCGACAACGGGTCGTACACCGTGATGTCATCTTCGATGGCGTCGGCGCTTACCTTTCGAATTCGTTCCACCGTGCTGACCTTGTCGCTGTAGTCCGGCTGGCCGCGGTTGTACTGCCCCTCCTTGTTGTTGATCGTGTGGACCACCAGCGTGTCGCCGTCCCAGAAGCCGATGGAATCACCCGTCCACGTGGAATAGGCCTCATCTTCAGGCACGTGGCCGCGGCCGTCGATGTAGATTCGGCGCACCTCGCTCTGCTGCTCGTTAATCCACCAGACTTCTTCGGGTCGCACCACGAATTCGCGAAGGAACGGCTCGGTGATCCAGCGGGGAAAGCCGGCCGGCAAGCAATAACTCAGATGATCCCACTCAACGCCTACCTTCTGATCGGCGAGCTTCTTGTCGAACTTCCTCTGGTACTCAGGCGTGAGCTTCGCGCTGGTCGGCTGGTAGTTCGGGATCTTCGGATCGAACCTGGTGCCGCCTTCATGCGTCCAGATGCCCGTCCAGTCGGGGAGCTTGTCCCACGTCAGCTTGGTGCCTCCACCAGCTTTCTGTTTCAGCTCGAGGAAGTGTTGTTCCGACTGTTTGTACCACTTCTCGTACTCCTGACCGGCAGCGGTTCGCGGCACGAACGTCCAGACCGTGATGACGGCAACGACCGCGGCCATTCGCAGGGGCAACACGTGCATGGCGGCTCCTCTCTCGCGCCTTGACTCTACTTCAACGGAGGTGCAGGAGTGACGGTGAAGTTCTGAGGATTCGATGAAATTCACTGAATTATCGTGGATCAAAAACCAGATACAAGGATTTCGCTTTCGAAGGTCGTTCCCAGACACGCGTAGCGGCTACCGTGAAAGAGCAGAGGCGACGTACACGCCGTGCCGTGGATCGCCAGTACCCTCCCCACGACAATCCAGTGATCGCCGCCATCGTGGATTGCGTGTATCGAGCAACCAAGGGCTGCGGCGCAACCGTCGAGCCGTGGGCCGCCCTCCCACTCGAGGAATGTGAACTCCGGCGGCGATGGACGGGTCCAGCCGCCCGCGAAATACGTCGAGAGGTCCTGCTGCGCTCGCTGGAGGATGTTGACGGCGAACCCTTTCACGGCGTGAATGACCTGCCCTGTTCTCGTCGTTTTGCCCACGCAGAACAGGACGAGCGGCGGGTCGAGCGAGACGGCGGTAAACGAGTTCGCGGTCAGCGCCCGGATCACACCCTCGAACTCGGTCGCGATGATTGTCACGCCGGTTGCAAACTGCCCGACTGTCTGGCGGAAGGCACGCGAATCGATCATGCCGTTACGCGTTGGGCGGGTCTAAGGACCCGCCCCTACACCCTTCTTCTTCATTACCGCGCTGACGTCGTTGGGATTAATCAAGTCGGGTACGGTCCAACCGGTCAAGTCGTACTCAGCCATGCACTGCTCGGCGAATCCTTTGTATTTTGCGCTCGCCCCGGTCAGCTCCGCCACCATCAGCGTCTCGAACCGGATGCTCTCATGATTGCCAAAGTAGTTTCGCTCGTACAGCTCGTGGCGGCCGCCGAACTCGGTGCCGACCGCGTCCCACAGCAGTTTCATCAGCTTGATGCGTTGCTCCGCGCTGTAGTTGTTCGATCCGCGGACGAACTGGTCGAGATACGGACGCAGTTCCGGTACCTTCAGGTCGAGACTGCTTGACGGCAGGTAGATGAGCGCGCTGGCGAGCGTGTTCTGGATGATCTCCTTGATCTTGGGATAGGCCATGCTGGACATCACGCGATAGGCCAAACCGTAATCAAGGTTGGGCAGCACGTACCCTTCGGTCCACGGGACCGTCGTGCGCGCCATGGCATCGGTCAGGCCCCAGAACAGGTTGCGCCACGCGAGCACCTCGCCGACCTGCGCCTGTACGCCACGGAAATCCTTCACGCCCGTCGCCTCGACAGCCTTCAGCAGAAGTCCGGCGAAAAAATCCAGCTTTACCGCAAGGCGCGTGCACCCTTGAAACATGAAGCGCGGAAGGAACCCGGAGCGCGGGAAGAAGTTGTTGACCTTGTCGATATCGCCGTACGCGAAGACGTTCTCATATGGCACGAAAACTTTGTCGAACACGAGAATGGAATCGTTCTCGTCCATGCGGCTCGAGAGCGGATAGTCGAACGGCGAGCCCATGACCGCGGCGGTCATTTCGTACGACGGCCGGCAGAACAGCTTCACACCTGGTGAATCGGTGGGGACGATGCAGACGAAGGCAAACGGCTTCGTCTTGATGGGAAGGGCGCCGTTGTTGGCGATGAAGTTGTAGTGAGTCAGCGATGACGTCGTGGCGACGACCTTGGCACCGCTGACGATCAGCCCGGCGTCTGTCTCCTCCTCGACGTGCATGTACACGTCCTTCACCTCGTCAAGCGGCCGGTCGCGATCAACCGGCGGGTTGACGATCGCGTGATTGACGAACGACACCTCTTCCTGGACCTTCTTGTACCAGTGCCGGGCGTTTTCCGTGTACGGCGTGTAGAAGTCGGCGTTGGCGCCGAGTGTCGCGAGAAACGCTGCCTTGTAATCGGGGCTGCGGCCGATCCAGCCGTAGCTGACACGCGCCCACTCCGCGATCGCGTCGCGGGCGGCGACGAGCTCCTCGGCGTTGCGCGTCGCGCGATAAAACCGGTGCGTGTAGCCACCGTTGCCGGTGTCGGTCGGGATAGTGAGCGTCTCCTTGCGGGCGGGATCGTGCAGCGCGTCGTACAACCGCGCGATCATGCGCACCGTATTCCGGAACGCGGGATGTATCGTCACATCCTTGACGCGCTCGCCGTAAATCCAGATCTCCCGGCCGTCGCGGATGCTCTCGATGTATTCAGCGCCGGTGAACGGGGCTGTGCGTTGTGCGGTCATGATCCCTCCAGTTCCCTGGCGCGCTGCTCCCAGTCAGCCATGAAACGAAACACGTTCTCCTGCGGCGGCTGCGGGGAAAACGTTTCCAGCCAGCGTACGGGCTCGCGTCCTGTGTTCGCGAACGCATGGACGCATCCGACGCCAGTCCAGAGCACGTCGCCGGCCTTTGCCCGATAGCGCTTGCCGTCCAGCGTCGCTTCGACCTCGCCACTCAGGATGAAATAGGCCTCTTCGTAGGTGTGGTCGTGCAGGCCGATCGAGACGCCAGGCAGGTACTCGATGAACAAAAGGCGATGATGGCGCGCGCCGAATTTCTCGTCGATCAGCCACTTCAGAAAGACACCTTTAAGCCCTCCGGCCTCGATGCGCCCTTCAGTTCCTGGAGGAATCTGTCCGACGTCGAAGTGGCCGAGCAGGTTCCCGTTGACGCGGGCGAGATCGAGGCGAGGCGCGTCGGCTGGTACGGACGAACTCTTGAGAAAGAACGTGTCGCGTTCTTTGCCGGGCGGCTTTGGCTGGGGAGCCGCCATCTGCAGCCAGCGTACTGGTGCGGAACCGGCCGCGCGCCACCCGTGGATGGTGCCGACTTTGAGCGCCCCGAGATCGCCTGGCCCCATGCGATAGACGTGATCGCCGACACGAATGATCGCTTCGCCGCTCAGGATGTAGAAGCTTTCCTCGTAGGAGTGAACGTGCGGCGCAATCGTGCCGCCGGGTGCCAGCTCGGCGATGCTGAGACCCGTGTGGACCGACCCGGCGGCGTGATCGACGAGCGGCGTCTGGCGGTAGCCGTCGCTATGCCCCTCGTATACCGGATGGCTCGCAAGCGCGCCCGCGTCGAAGTGCCCGAAGTGATGCATGGAATATTGATCTCTACCTGCGGGCAAGCGTATAAGAACCCCACCGCGAACGCCACTGCTCGAACTGGACGAGCGAGCGGATTGTTCACACCGTTCTGATCATGAGCACACAAAAGACTCCGCCTGCCCAAAGCGAGCGCAGCGAATCGAACGGGTGGGATACCTCATACGAGTGGAAGGCCGTCACGCTGCTGGGGCTGGGGTTCGGACTCGTCGGCCTCGATCGCTGGATCATTGCGCCGCTCTTCCCGTTCATGCTGGGCGACCTCGGCCTGAATCTGCAGGATCAGGGAAACATCATCGGCGCGCTGGGACTGGCCTGGGGCGTGTTCGCGGTGTTCAGCGGTCGGCTCTCTGATGCGATTGGACACCGCAAGGTACTCATCCCGGCCGTCTTCCTGTTCTCGATTCTTTCTGGTGCGTCTGGACTGGCGACCGGATTCGCCAGCCTGTTCGCCATCCGTCTGCTGATGGGCGTGGTGGAAGGGTCCTACTGCCCAACGAGCTTTACCGCAACGGCCGCGGCATCTCGTCCGAACCGCCGCGGTTTCCTGCAGGGTCTTCAGCAGTGTGGATTCGCGCTGTTCGGACTCGCACTCGGCCCGATCATCGCGACACAGCTCCTGCAGGTCGTGCCGTCGTGGCGATGGGTGTTCCTCTCGGCCAGCATCCCCGGTCTCATCGTTGCTGTCCTTCTTTCCGTTGTGCTGCGCGAGCCCGCCGACACGCAGGGCGGCCGGATGGTAGGGGCCGTGGAGCAGGGAGGCAAGTGGTCCGACGTGTTCAAGAGCCGGAACATCGTTCTCTCGATGTGCGGCCTCTTCTGTGCGATGACGTGCGTGTTCGTTCTCGGCGCAATGGTGCCGAACTACCTACTCGACTACCTGAAACTGAGCCCGACGCAGATGGGATTTGTGATGTCGGGGCTGGGATTTGGAGGCTTCGTGGGGCAGTTCGCCGTACCGGGCCTTTCGGATCTGTTTGGTCGGCGCCTGATGGCCGTTATCGGGTTTGCCGGCGCGGCGGTGTTCGTGTACCTGCTCAAGAACACCGACGCGAATCCGCCGATGCTCTTCACGTTGTTGTTTCTGGTCAGCTTCTGCTGCCTCGGCAACATCGCGCTGATTACAGGACCAATTTCGACTGAGTCGGCGCCCCCGGGACTGATTTCATCGGCGATCGGGATGGTCGTCGGCGCCGGCGAGATCTTCGGCGGCGGCGTGGCGCCCATCATTGCTGGCAATGTCGCGCAGCGCTACGGCATTGAGAACATCCTGTGGGTCGCGATGTCGGGAGTGCTCCTCGGCGTCGTCGTGTCGGTATTCCTGCGTGAAACCGCGCCGCGCAAGGTTGGTGTCGCGCAACGGCAGGCCGTTACCACTGGCGCCTGAGTCTCTGTGTTGCGGGATCCGGGACAACCTCAAGGTGACGGATAATCTCGCGCCAGGCCTTGAACATTTAGAATGACTAGCGACTGAATGCAGCAGAAACCGCTGAAGGCGTACGCCAACATTGGTCTGATGCGCCTGGCTCGCGCCCTAGGTCGCACGCACAGCCCCGCGCGGCCAATGGTCCTCTATGCGGAGCCAACGCTCTTTTGCAACCTTGGTTGTCCGTCGTGTCCGACCGGCCTGAAGCTGGACGTGCGCCCCCGCGTGGCAATGGATTTCGAGTGGTACAAACAGATACTCGACGAGCTGGGGCCGTACCTCTTCTACCTGAATCTCTATAACTGGGGAGAGCCGCTTCTCCACAAAGAATTCCCCGAAATGGTGTCGTACGCGAAGCGGTGGAACATCAAGGTTCTCGCTTCGTCGAATTTGAGCCTGCGGCTGGAGCGGTCCTATTTGGAGCGCCTCGTCCGAAGCGGTCTCGATCGTCTCAAGGTCGGCATCGAAGGCACGACTCCTGAGACCTACGCCCGCTACCGCGTCCGAGGGGATTTCGACCTCGTCCTCGCGAACATGCGAACGATCCAGGACATCAAGCGTGAGCTCGGTGTGAGGCACCCTGAAATCGCGGTTGCCTTTCACGTCTTCGCCCACAACCAGGATGCAATCGAGGAAGCTCGGCGCAACTACCGATCGTGGGGAGCCGACAGAATCTCCTTTCCCGGCGCGTTCGTGTCAGCTCAGGCGGAGCAGCAGGACATCCAGGCGTCTACAGTTCCGCAGTACAACCTGTATCGCCCGGAAGGGATGACCTCGTCCGGTATGCCGTGCAGCTGGCTGTGGGGAGCGATAGTAGCGAACCCGAGTGGTTCGATCTCACCGTGCTGCGGCGTCGTCGAGCAACGCGCCGACTTCGCCCAGGACGCGCGTGGCCGGTCCATCATTGGACATGTCTGGAACAACACGCTGTACCGGCGGGCCCGAGCTGGCGCGTTGCGGCACCACGAACGAACAACCGTACACCTGTCCAAGGACGGCATGCAGTTGAGCAGCCTGTCGCTGCCTGCACAAGGGTTGATCTGCGAGCAGTGTCCGATTCCGTACCGGCAGGATTACGTCGATCGCCTGATCGACAGCTTGAGCCACGCGGTGCTTCACAAGGCGCGACGCAGCCGCCGTCTTCGTGTACGGCTGCGGGCGCTCGCCGCCTACGTCCTCATGGGAATGCCCGGCATGAAGATGTTTTCGCGGCGCGGATCGGAGCATCAGGAGGAAGCTGCCGTCGAGAGCAGTCAGTCAGACGCCGCGTGAATCTTTTCGTCCACCGCGATGTATCGGACGACCAGGCGTTGCGATTGTAGCGACCGGGGGGAGATACTTACGCGCCATGACCATTGCCACAAAACAGCCGACGGCGGGTGTCGACGTTCAGAAACTGGTGCACATGTACCGTCAGATGCTTGCGATTCGCCTCTTCGAAGAGCGGGTGAATGATCTCTACACGCGAGCGCTGATGCCGGGATTGGCACACCTATATATCGGTGAGGAAGCGGTGGCGGTTGGTGTCTGTGAGGCGCTGCAGCCGGACGACTACATCACCAGCACGCACCGGGGTCATGGACACTGCCTGGCCAAGGGAGCCGCGCCGAACTTGATGTTTGCGGAGCTGCTCGGAAAGGAGGCCGGGTACTGCAAGGGTAAAGGCGGGTCGATGCACATTGCCGATCCGGCCACGGGCAATCTGGGCGCGAACGCCATTGTCGGCGGCGGCGCAACGCTGGCAACCGGCGCTGCGTACGCGTCGAAAGCCCTTGGGCAGAACCGCGTGGCGGTCTGCTTCTTTGGCGAAGGGGCGCTCGGTCAGGGCGCACTGTACGAGTCGATGAATCTCGCACAGCTCTGGAAGCTGCCCGTCGTCTATGTTTGCGAGAACAACTTGTACAACGAGTACACGCATTACTCCGAGACGACGGCCGGCGATGTGCAGGCGCGGGCGATTGCGTTTGGTCTCCCCGCGGAAACGGCAGACGGACAGGACGTTCGCGCGGTCCACGCCGCCGCCTCGCGAATGGTGGTGCGCGCGCGCCGGGGTGAAGGACCAGGCTTCCTGCTGGCAAACACCTACCGGTTCCGCGGTCATCACGTCGGCGACATTGCGCGCGACTACTATCGATCGAAGCAGGAAGAGCAGGGCTGGATGTCGGAGCGCGATCCGCTCAAGCTATACGCGGGATGGCTCACCTCAGAAGGCGTGGCGGATCAGGCGACGCTCGACCGCATCCAGAGCGAATTGGCCGCCGTAATGGATGCCGCCGTCGAGTTCGCACAGAACGCGCCGTTTCCCGATCCACAGCGGGTCGATGAGGACATCTATGCCTGAGACCGCGGTCGCCGTTCGTCAACTCTCCTTTGCCGAAGCCATTCGGGAGGCGCTCGCGGAGGAGATGCGGCGCGATCCAACGGTGGTGCTCCTTGGTGAAGACGTCGCCGAGGCGGGCACTCCTTTCAAAGTCGTCAAGGGTCTTGTCGAACAGTTCGGCAAGGATCGCGTCGTCGACACCCCGATTTCCGAGGCAGGGTTCACCGGCCTGGCGGTCGGCGCCGCGATGGCAGGGATGCGCCCTGTCGTCGACATCATGTTCGGCGATTTCATGACGCTCATCATGGACCAGGTCGTCAACCAGGCCGCGAAGATCCATTACATGTCGGGCGGCAAGTGGAAAGTGCCAATGGTGATCCGCGCGACCATGGGTGCGACGCGGCGGTCGGCGGCGCAGCACTCGCAGTCGCTGCACGCGTGGCCCAGCCACGTGCCTGGTCTGAAAGTGGCGATTCCGTCGACACCGTATGACGCGAAGGGGTTGATCAAGGCGGCGATTCGGGACGACAACCCCGTCGTCGTCTTCGAGGACAAGATCTCGTACATGAAGGTCAAGGGTCCTGTCCCGGAAGAGGAGTACGTCATCCCCCTGGGCGTCGCCGACATCAAGCGCGCAGGGCGGGATATCTCGCTCGTCGCGACGAGCAGCATGGTTCAGGTCGCGCTCGGCGCCGCAACGATGCTCGAAGAGATTGGCGTCGATGCGGAGGTGGTCGATCCGCGCACCACGTGGCCGCTCGACGAGAAGACGCTCATTGAGTCGGTACGGAAGACATCGCGCTGTATTGTCATCGACGAGGGGTACTTCAGGTATGGCATCACCGGAGAGATCGCGTCGGTGATTGCCGAAGGCGCGTTTTACGATCTGGACGGGCCCGTCAGGCGAATCGGCGCGCGGCACGTCCCCGTGCCGTTCTCGCCGCCGCTCGAGGACGCAACCGTGCCGAATGAGCGCGACGTGTTCGAGATGGCGAGGGCAATGTGCAACAAGTAAGTTGGTGGTTGGTAGTTGGTGGTCGGTAGTTGAGGTTCGCTTAACCACCAACCACTGACCACTAGCCCATAGAGGGAACAATGGCATTAAGAACCTACGGCACGATGGCGGTGGATTGGGAAAGCCGAGTCAACTTCGATCGGCTCCGGCGCGAGCGGCTTGCACGCATCAAGGAGCTGCTCGGCAAGTCGTCGATGGGCGCGTTGCTTTGCTTCGACATGAACAACGTGCGCTACATCACGTCGACCAACATCGGCACGTGGGCGCAGGACAAGATCAGCCGCTTCACGCTCCTGCCGCAGAGGGACGAGCCGATCCTCTGGGATTTTGGCTCCGCGGCGCGCCACCACCAGCTATATTGTCCCTGGCTCGGCGAGCGCTCGCGTCCCGGCATCCCGTCGATGCGCGGCGCGATGACACCGGAGATGGGGCGTGCTGAGGATGTCGCGAAAAAGATCCGCATCGAGCTGGAGAAGCGCGGGCTTCACAAGGAGCCGCTCGGCGTCGACATCGTCGAGCCCGACGTGATGGTCGCGCTTCAGCGCGAGGGAATCACGATCGCCAACGGTCATGCGCTGATGTGCGAGGCGCGCGAGATCAAGACCGAAGACGAGATCACGCTGCTGAACATGGCCGCGATGATGGTAGACGCCGCGTACTACGACCTGTACAAGGCCATGAAGCCGGGGATGCGCGAGAACGAGGCGGTCGCGCTCGTCGCCGAACGGCTGTACGACATGGGCTCCGAGTACGTGGAAGGGGTCAACGCGATTTCCGGCGAGCGCTGCAGCCCGCATCCGCACCTGTTCTCGGATCGCGCGCTCCGGCCAGGCGATCCGGTGTACTACGACATCCTTCACTCGTACATGGGCTATCGCACCTGCTACTACCGGACGTTCGCCGTCGGCTCCGCGTCGCGCGCGCTCGTCGATGCGTACAAGCGGTGTCGCGATTACCTCGACGCCTCGATTGAGCTGATTCGCCCGGGCCGGCTTACCTCCGAAGTCGCATCCGTGTGGCCCAAGGCGCAGGAGTTTGGGTTCCCGAACGAGGAGGCCTGCTTCGCGTTGCAGATGGGACACGGCATCGGATTGGCCATCTGGGAGCGGCCCATGATCAGCCGGCTCGTGTCGCTCGAGCATCCACACGAAATCAAGCCCGGGATGGTGTTCGCGCTCGAAACGTTCTGGCCCTCCACCGATGGATGGAGCGCCGCCCGCATCGAAGAGGAAATTGTGGTGACGAAGACGGGTCACGAAGTCATCACGCGGTTCCCCGCCGAGGAGCTGCTCGTGGCGGGCGCGCCCTTCGTCACGGTCAGCGGGACGCTCCCGATCGTGCGCGAGACCGAAGCGCCGCCGAATCCGCAGGTCGTGGAGATGATCGCCGCCGCTGCCCGCGCGGAAGCAACCCCTGAAAAAGTCGGCGCCGGAAGCTGATGGCAGTCAGCGTCGTCATGCCTGCGCTCGAGATGGCGCAGGACAGCGGAAAGCTCGTCTCGTGGCTGAAACAGGAAGGCGAGTCGGTCCGCAAGGGCGAGATGCTGCTCGAGGTCGAAACCGACAAGGCCGTCGTCGAAGTGGAGGCGGCGGTAGACGGCATCCTTGCCGGCATCAGCGCGAAACCTGGAGACGTGGTGCACGTCGGCCACACGATCGCGTGGCTCGTGCAGCCGGGTGAAACGATACCGGCAGCTGCATCACCCGCGGTAAGTGCATCTTCACGGCCCGTCGCATCCGCGACAGCGGTCGTTCCGACCGTCAGCTCGCCAGCACGAAGCACGCCACGCATCTCGCCCAAGGCCCGCCGTCTCGCGCAGGAAAGAGGGGTCGATATCACCCGCCTGACAGGCTCAGGGCCTGGCGGGGAAATTCTGTCGGACGAT
>JACXTT010010619.1_pt1 | contig 12383 bp, 14 predicted proteins | sample 9270951 | NCBI WGS metagenome assembly JACXTT01 (sample SAMN15532306, study PRJNA645909) | rock metagenome | isolation source: weathered quartz diorite | place: Puerto Rico | collected 2017-06-21 | reverse complement strand
GTCGCCCTGGGGATCTTTACCCTCTCCCTCCTGGCCTGGCTCTTCGTTGGCCTCCAACACGCCTTGGAGAACTACACGATCATTCCCTGGCCGTAATCTGCGGACCCAGAAGCCGCATTCGTGCTTCGATCCTCCGACTCTGCTCAGGGCTCAGCACGGATGGTTTTTCGCGATGCCTTATTCCAAGCCCGTTCGTCCTGAGCCCTTCGACTCCGCTCAGGATAGGCTCCGCGTCAGCAAAGTCGAAGGGTGAACACACTATCTTCCCAGGAGGAGAGAACATGACATACTGGACGATTGCTCTTGCTGTTCCGCTGTTCATCTGTGCTGGCTGCGGTGGGCTCTTCAGAGCGTCCCTGAACAGCCCCTGGCGGGCCCGCTGGCAGCAGCCGGAGGCGGTGATCCGGTCACTCGCTCTACAGCCAGGCAGCCATGTGGCCGATCTCGGCGCGGGCGGAGGATATTTCACTTTTCGTTTGGCTGATGCAGTTGGTCACACAGGAAAAGTGTATGCCGTCGACGTAGACAAGGGGAGTCTCGACTACATCGCCCGCCGTGCAAAGGAGTTAGGCTACACGAATGTGGAAACCGTCCTGGCGAAATACGACGACCCTCTGTTGCCTGAAGGGGACGTCGATTTGATCTTTACTTGTGACACGTATCACCATCTCGAAAACCGAACTGACTACTTTGCTTCTACCGCACACTACCTTCGTCCCGGCGGGCGCATCGCCATCATAGACTTAAATGGCAGCAGTTGGTTCGCCAAACTATTCGGACACTGGACTCCGAAAGACACAATTCGCAGTGAGATGGAAGCTGCTGGGTACCAGCTCAACGGCGACTTTGACTTCCTCTCGCGGCAAAACTTCCAAGTGTTCACGTTCAACCGCAATCATGAAGACAATGAGGTGCGAGGGAGCACTACTCGGCTGCGAAAAAGTGATATAGAGATCAACAAAAAGGAATATGGCAATGGAGACATCATCTTTTAGTACACCCGATCAGCTCATGACACCCGCAGTGTTTGCCGATCCTTATCCTGTCTACCGGCAACTACGCGCTCAGACCCCTCTGAGCTTTCTTATCCCACCCAATACTATCCCCGGGTTTGCTGAGCCCATTCGGACTTGGGCGCTCATGAAGTACGACGATGTGTACGGCGCCTTGCGGGACCACGAGACGTTCTCTTCTGAGGACCCACGAGCGGGCCAATTTGGCCCAAAGCTCGTGCTCATTCAGGATGACCCTCCTCGCCATACGCGCTTCCGGCGGCTGGTGAACAGAGCTTTCACGCTGAAGCGTGTAGAGGCGCTCGCACCCTGGATTGCCGGTGTGGCCAATGAGTTGCTGGATGAAGTGGGGGAGGGAGGGGTGGACGTTGTCCAGTCCTACACCATTCCCCTACCGGTGAAAGTCATCGCCCGCCTGCTCGGCATTCCTGGAGAAGACTACGTCACGTTCAAACGCTGGTCAGACGCCTTCCTTGCGGCAATTTCAATGCCGCCAGAGCAGCGGACGCAGAACCTCATGGAGATGGTGGGGTACTTCGGTCAGATGGCCGCCGCGCGGCAGGCTCACGGCGCGGACGACCTGATTACCGCTTTGGTTGAGGCTGAGATCGAAGGCGAAGCACTCGAGGACTGGGAGATCCTGGGGTTCTGTATCTTGTTACTCATTGCCGGGAACGAAACCACCACCAACCTCATAAGCAACATACTCAATATTTTGGTGGATCGGCCGGATCTGTGGCAACAGATGCGGGAGGACCGCAGCCTCGTCGAACCCATCATCGAGGAAACCTTGCGGTACGAAAGTCCTGTCCAGCGCTTGTTCCGCATCGCAACCAGAGAAGTAGAACTCTCAGGGGTGAAGATACCGCAGGGCGCAGACATCACGATCTTCTACGGGGCAGCCAATCGTGACCCGAAGGCGTTCCCGCATCCTGAGGAATTTCAGCTGGACCGTGACCTCCGCAACCATGTTGCTTTCGGGATGGGCATCCACTATTGCCTGGGAGCGCCACTGGCCCGCATTGAGGCGCAGATTTCACTGAATGCCTTCCTCGACCGGTTCCCGGTCATGCAGCGAGGAACTGCACCTGCTATACGACAGACGGCGAGTCATCTCGTCTTCGGATTCCGCCAGCTCCCGCTGGTGTTGAATGTTCGGTAAAGGCGATAGGCGATGATCACCATGACAGCTACGTTGAACTCCCGCCTCATAAGATTTCAAGGAGCAAGATGATGACGCAAGACATCCTGTGGGGATTAGGATTTCTCGGGATCTGGGTTGCATTACAGTTATGGGTGCTGCCAAAGTTCGGGGTCCGGACTTGACTCTCGGCGCTATGCTCGGTCGAGCGCTCTGCGGAAAAACGCTCACAGGAATTGAACGGATAGCTGTTCCCAGAAACCTCCTCAGACAATGGAAGCTGTTTATCTCATCGCCGCCCTCGCCTTCTTCGTGACCGCCTTCATTTATGGGCTGCTGACATTCCTGGTCTGGCAAAAGAGCGTCAAAAGCGAGGGAGATTGGGTTTTTTTCTTTACGATGGCGGCCTTGGCCTTCTGGTGCTTGAGCAACGCCCTGGTCTCCTCTTTTGGTACAATCCTGGAAAAACCAAGTAACTCCCTCGAATGGATCCTTCTGCAAACAAGTTACCCTGTTCTTTATGCCGTTCCTCCCGCCATCCGTCACTGTATGGTGTTAAGCCAGCTTTCCACCAGAGGCTGGCGCAAATGGGTCAGTATCGCGCTCAATTATCTCGCGATGGTCCCCGTGATCATCCATCTGTATGACTCTCCACGGCCCTTGCCAGAACACTACGGTCCTGCTTTCTCCGGACCGTTATTTTTCTATCTTCCTCTCACCATCATCGAAATAAGAAAAAGGAAAGAACTACGGACTCGCTATGCGCAAAAATCTGGATCCTGGCAGGTCATACAGGCCGGCATGGGAGGCGCCTTGTTCCTCGCTGCGGTTCCTTCCTTTCTCTGTGCCCTCTACCCGGAAAAGACCGACTTGATTGGACTCCTTGGGAAGTTTGCTTCTGTTCCTCCTGCTTTCGCCATTGCGTACGGTGTGTTCCGCTATCGTTTCATGGACATCGTGCTCACGAGAGGTCTTCTCTACTCCTCGCTTGGGGGGTTATTCTTGGGTCTTTACCTCGTGGTTGTCCAGTATGGGAAATGGTTTTCCCCAGAAGAAGGCTTTCATCCTGTCGCATTCGCAGTGGGGATTTTGACCTTACTCTTTGTCTTTGATTTTCTCTACCATATCTTGAGAGACGGCTTACAGAAAGGGATCGAGCGCTGCCTCTTCCGCCGCCGTCTGAGAAGTGCTGAAGTGCTGAAAAGTTTTAGTCAGACCCTTACCGCGTGGTCAGACCTCGGCGGGCTGTGCCGTAGCTTTGCGGAAAAAGTCACAGAAGGTTTAGGACTTCCCTACGGTGTCGTGTTATTCAGCGATGGCACTGTATACGGCAAGGGGGAGGAGGTGCCTCTTACATCCCTCTGTCCTCTGCTCGTACAGGCCAGCTCTCACCTGACAGTCGTCGAAGAGTTGGCAGAGGGACCTCTACGGTCAGCTTACAACGAGGCAGGAGTTGGGCTTGCCCTAGCCCTCCCCTGCCGGGAACAGCGCGGCTGGCTTCTGTTGGGAGAGACACATTCCGGCAGACCGTTCTTGAGCCAGGAAATTGTTCTGATTGAAGCAATCTGTGGGCAGCTTGCAGTGGCCATTGATAATCTCTGCCTGATTCAAGCAAAAGTCGCTATGGAACGGGAGATGCAACATAGGGAAAAGCTCGCCGCCATCGGCCAACTCGCCGCCACCGTTGCGCATGAAATCCGTAACCCCATCACCGGCGCCAAATGTCTCCTCCAGCAGGTTGAGGAAGAGTTGAACGGCACGCCCCAAGGGAAGGAATATATCCAACTCGCCTTGGAAGACTTGGAGCGGGTCGAGCAGAGCGTCAGCCAGCTCCTTACTTTCGCTCGTAAAGAAGAATACCACTTCAGCGAACACGATGTGACTGAAGTGGTTCGAGCAGCAGTTCAGCGTTTCTCCGCTCAGCCCCGGGAAAAAAGTATCGCCGTCCGCCTGCAAGAGAGCACCCCTGTGTGGGCGACCGTCGATGAGGAGAAACTCCGTCGGACGCTCTTGAACTTGCTGGAGAATGCCGTTGATGCGGTGAATGGAGACGGCGTGATTGCGGTGAGCATCTCCGCAGTCGGACCAGAGGTCGAAGTCCGCGTCAGCGACAATGGGCAGGGGTTCGCACCGGAGGATCAGGGCAGAATTTTTGAACCGTTCTTCACTCGCAAAGAGAAAGGGACGGGCCTGGGATTGGCCATCGCCAAGAAAGTTGTCGAGGGTCACGGCGGCCGCATCACCGTAACCGGCACGCCGGGCCAGGGAACGACGTTCACCTTGACGCTTCCGCGCCAACGGCCGGAGGCAAAGACAGCGGCATGAAAGGCACGATCTTAGTCGTTGACGATGAACGCTCCATTCGAGTAGGGCTGAAAGGCCTTCTCGCCAAGGAGGGATACGAGGTCGCAATCGCAGAAAGTGGGGGTGATGCACTGCGGTTCCTCGATGGTCAGCTGTTTGACTTGGTGCTCACGGATCTGCGTATGCCCGGGCTGGACGGCGTGAGCCTGCTGAAAAAAATCAAGGAGCAATATCCTGATACCCTGGTCGTGATGATGACCGCCTACGGCTCGGAAAAGATCGCCGTGGAGGCGATGAAAGCCGGGGCACACGACTATATCGTCAAGCCGTTCGACAATGAGGAGGTCAAAATCCTCGCTCGCCAGGCGCTGGAGCAGACCGCCTTGCGTCGCGAGGTACGGCAACTCCACGAGCGGCTCGATACCGCTTTTCGCTTCGACCACATCTTGGGTACGAGCCCAGCCATGCAGCACGTCTTCGATATCGTCAGGAAAGTGGCAGCAACCGATTTGACTGTGCTGATTACTGGCGAGAGCGGAACGGGAAAAGAGCTGATTGCCAACGCCTTACACCAAAACAGTCCTCGCAAAGGTGGACCTTTCATCAAGGTGAACTGCGCAGCGATGGCGCGAGAGTTAGTCGAGTCGGAACTCTTCGGCCACGAGAAGGGCGCATTCACCGGCGCCATAACAGCTCGTGAGGGAAAATTCGCGGCGGCCGACGGTGGCACGCTCTTCCTGGATGAGATTGGCGACATGAGTCTGGAGACCCAGGCCAAAGTGCTGCGCGCGCTGCAGGAACGGGAATTTGAGCGAGTGGGTGGGAACAAGATCGTCAAGGTCGATGTGCGGGTGCTCGCGGCTACCAACAAGGACCTGCAGCAGCTGGTCCAGGAGGACAAGTTTCGCGAGGATCTTTTCTACCGCTTAAACGTCGTCCCTATTGCCTTACCGCCGCTGCGCGAACGACGAGAAGATATTCCCCTGCTGGCCACACATTTTCTCAGAGAAGTCACCTCCCGCTATGGAAGTAGCCCGGCAACCTTGTCGCCCGATGCCTACGGCTTGCTGCTCAGCACGCCTTGGCCGGGCAACGTGCGCGAACTCAAGAACGTGATCGAAGCGGCGGCAGTCCTGGCTGCGGGACCAAAGATCCAAGCAGCCGATCTGCGCCTGAGCCAGCAGACGCGCATGGCAGAACCGACCGGCTCCCTCACCTTTAGAGAGGCTAAGCAACAAGTCGTCGAAGCCTTCGAGCGCGATTTCATCGGCCGGGCCTTACGCTGCCACCACGGCAACATCACCAAGGCGGCTGAAGAGATGGGACTGCACCGCCAACAGCTTCAGCAAAAGATCCGCGAACTGGGGCTCAAGGCGGGGGAAGAAGAGGAACGAGAGACTCCTCAAGGCACACCGCCCGGAGTCAGTTCTTTGAGTCGCGGGTAGACTTCCCGGGCGAACAATTTCATACCTTTCACCGTCTCGTCGTGATCGAGGAATCCCGCCTGCCCCATGATGAGGAGGTGACCGAAGCCGCCAACGTGCTTGTACATCTTCATAATCTGACGGCACACCGAGTCGGGGTTGCCGGCGAAGACGAGGCCGTTTTCCATAAAGCTTTCTAGGGTCGGGTTCTGGAACAGCTTGTAGATACCAGCCGAGCCTTTCATGGTGCTCACAGTCGCAGCAATCGGCTGATAACCCGGAGGGCTGGTGAACTGCAGGGGAACTTTATTGGCCTCGATGTACCACATGAGCTTGCGCGCGCCGGCTAAACCCTCCTCGTCGGTCTCGCCGGTGTAAACAAGGGCAGCGTAAGCGAAGCGATCCGAAGTCGGCGCGGGAAATCCAAGCTCAGCCCGACATGTGCGGTAGGTTTCGAAAATTGTCTTCGTTCCCTGGAACCCCGTCAGAAAGCACGCCACCACATAGCCACGTTCGGCGACCTGCCGAGCGCTGTCAGGACTCAGCGCGGTGATCCACACCGGCGGATGGGGCTGCTGATACGGCCGCGGCCAGATGTTCACCTGGCGGTGGTGAAAATACTTCCCTTCCCAACTAAAAGGACCATCATGGCTCGTCCAGGCTTTCAGGATCAGATCATGAGCTTCCCAGAAGCGCTCCATCATCTTTGTCGGCCGATGGTTCCCCGCTGAGATTTCGTATGGGACACCCCGCACAAAGCCGACTTCCAGGCGACCGCGCGAGTAGACATCAACCATCGCCATCTCCTCGGCCACGCGCACCGGCTCGCGTCGGTTGGCGATCGGGTTGCCGAGAATGAGCAGTCGAGCCTTCTTCGTCTCGCGCGCAAGGATGCCCATAATAATTGGGCCGGAGGGGTTGAGATTCGTCGCCGTTTGATGGTGCTCGTTCACCATGATCTCGAGCCCCAGATCCTCCGCGATCACCCACTCGTCGATATAGCGGTGGTAGAGGTCGGCTCCAAGCTGGGGATCGTAATAGCGATTGGGGAGTGTGACCCGGATCGAGTCATACTCCTTGGCCTCGGGCAGCAAGTGATAAGCGTTCTCACTGAAGTGCCAGGCGCGCATGGGAGGCCTCCTTACACGATCGCTGAGTCGAGAAACTTGTGGACGCGCTCGACGAACGCCTCCGGCTGTTCAAGGTGCGGAAAGTGCCCGGCCCGTTCGATGACCTCCAACCGAGCTCCCGGGATGGCATCACGATAGGCAGCACCGTAATAACCTGGAGTGATAAAGCGGTCGCTCGTGCCCCACAAGAGGAGAGTGGGGATGTTAATCCGGTGTAGCCGTTGCCGTAGCTTGGGATTATGAAAATACGGCTCCCAGCCGTAGAGGGCTACTGCCTCGCGATTGCGCGCGATCACGGTCAATGCGTCGTCCGACAGCGTGGTATAATCGACGCCCGCCCGGGCTGGATCATGGTATTGCAGACGCGCTACCTCGTCCGGTCTGAGAGCAAAGATGTCCGGGATGTCACGGGTCTCGCGGTCGCCGACCTTGATCCCCACTGGATCGACCAAAATGAGCTTGGCGAGGCGGTCAGTGCTCTTCACCGCCATCTCCGCCGCAACCCAGCCGCCCAGCGAAAAACCGATCACGATCGCTTCGCGGAGATCTTGCTCGGTGAGAAGGTCGAGATAGAGGTAGGCCAAATCGTCGATGGTATCGCTGGTTTCCGCATCGGGGGAATGACCGAAACCAGGGTGGGAAGGCGCAATCACGCGACCGCAGGCAGCCAGCAAGTCGAGGAAGGGACTTTTAGGATCAAGGCCTTCTTCGCCATGGAGCAAAAGGATGGGCCGTCCCTCTCCCCGCTCCACGACTTCAAGCTGCACTCCGTGAACGTTCAGCCAGCTCAGCTCAGACACACTTTGCGTCATGATGGTCTTTAGCTAGCACGAGTCTCCTCTATGGTCATCCCCTTACCTCAATCTGATCTCAGGAGATTCACACCCTTGTTCAACCGTGCCTAAACTCAGGAGCGTGCGCCATGCGTACGGAAATAAACAAGACTAGCACAGGCGTGCGCTATGCCGATCGGGTGCCAATGTCATTTGGTTCGATTGATCCGTAGAATGGAGCGGAGCTCCTGCGCTGACCGGAGATTAGCTCGCCCTTCCCCGGTTATCATGCCAAGATTACCATACTATCGTAGTTGGAGGTGAGATGAGTCTGTCTTATGGAGGACAGTCCGCATGGTTAGGATGATTTTCTTTCTTATAGGATTCCTATGCACAGGAAGTGCTGCCGCCCAGATGCTTGGAGGAGAGACCATCGGGAATCTGACCGCGCCGGTCGATACCCGGCGGATGTCGGACCATCATTTGTACGGGGTCGTGTGGGGGAATGAGCAATTTGTCGCCGTGGGCAGCGGCTCCTTCAATGAAACCGAAGTGCTTCTCTCCCCGGATGGCTCTCGTTGGAACAGAGTCTCTCTGGGGCAGGCGGCTCGACCGCTCAGCTTCTCGAGAGACGGAGCTGGCGTGCTCTATAGCATCGCGTGGAACGGCTCGAGGTTCGCCGCGGCTGGCGAGCGTATTCTCATGTCACCGGATGGGAAAAGCTGGGTGGTTTCCGCCTCCTTCTCGACGTGCGCTTTTAGTCGCGTCACTACCAATGGGGCAATGTTTGCAGCGGTGGGCGGCTACTATGGAAACGGTTGCATTGCCACGTCTCCAGACGGGAGAACCTGGACTGATCGAACCTCCGGCATAGAGAACAATGCCGCTGTCTTGTCTGGCGTGATCTGGAACGGCTCCACGTTTGTCGCTGTAGGGAATACCAATCGTGGGAAATTCGGAATTACCAATGTCTTTCTGACGTCGCCGGATGGGGTAACCTGGTCTCGTCAGCTCGGCACACGCGACCGTCTGGTGGATGTCGCCTGGAATGGGTCGCTGTACATCGCTATAGGCAGTCACCGGCGTCAGGGGGTTATTTTTACTTCCCCAGATGCGAAGACCTGGACGAAGAGAATGATCACGGTGAGTGATCCCTTCCGCTCCGTGCTGTGGAATGGTTCGACGTTCGTCGTTGCCGGTCTCAAAGGTACGGTTTTCACTTCGCCTGACGGAATGTCATGGACGAAAAGGAAGTCCAATACGACTCGGGATCTGCTCAGCCTTGCCTGGAACGGGTCACTGTTTGTCGTTGTCGGAGAAGGGGTGATTCTCACTTCACCCGACGGAGTGACATGGAAGGGTCTCGACGATGAACCCCATCCCTAAAACGCGTGCCAATAAGCCTCTTCCTTTCAAAATTTGCTAGGCAATTTCGTCGCTGCTCCCCCCGTGCAGGGCGGACACAGACCATAGATGACCAAGCTTTGGGTGGAAACATTGTAGCCACGACGAGTCAGGATGCTCAGATCGACTCCCAGCGATGGCTGTTTGAGAAACACATCCTCTACCTGACCACACCGCTGACAGACAAAATGCGCATGGTCAGTGATAGTGGGTCGTAGCGTGCCGTGCGCTCGCCAAGCAAAAAGACCCCGATTCTGCCTTCATCGACCAGACGCTGCAGATCGTGGTAGACGGTGCCCAAGCTGATCCGTGGCAGGATACGCCGCGCCTGCCAGTACACTTCATCCGCACTTGAATGCGAGCGAGCTTGACACACAGCCTGATAGACGACCTGAAGCTGGTGAGTGTTGCGCTTTTGCGGGCTTTGTTGCATGGCCTCAAGAGAGAACGCCGTCGTCGAACGAAGAGCACACGAATTGATGGGTAGCTGGAGGGGTGTTGTTTATTGATAGGAACCTTTTACGAGAAGTGAGGGGGGGAGCCCGAAGGGCCCACCCCACATCATGGGACTCGATGCGTCGGCCACTACGCCAGGGCGGCGTGGAGCGTCTCGACCGATGGCGCGAAGTAGAAAGCACCTGAAGCTGGGTTGCTATAGTCAGTGAGCTTGTCACGGACACCTCCGTCGGCTCCGTACATGAACCGCAGCCGCTCGCGGAATGGCGCCTGAGCCTTGCAGAAGGCCAGGAAGTAGAGACCCACGGTGCCGTCGTGGAAGGCGTAGGGGGTCGAGCGGCGAACGATCTCGTCGCGTTTGGGTTTCGTAGCATCACCCGTTTTACCCTGCCGCAGCTCCACGTGGGCGACATGGGCGGTCTTGGGCTGGGGGTCGAAGCGGATGGAGTCGGCCTTGGTGCGGCCGAAGACGCGCTCCTGCTGCTCGAGGGGCAGCTTCTCAAAGGCCTCGAGGTCGTGGACCCAGCGCTGAGCAAGGACGAAACTGCCGCCGGCTCCGGGCTGCCCATCGGGAACGACGGCGACCTCGCGCTCCCGGTCGGGCTCAGGGTTGCCCGTGCCGTCGATGAAGCCCGTCATGTCGAGGGACTCGCCGTAGATGAACGTGATGGTCTCGCGAGCGACCTTCATGTGCCCTTTGAGGCCCTGGTCTGTGCTTCGCTCTCGCCTGCACTCCCTCCGCTGGGCGTCCCACCCGATGAGGGAGGCTTGGGCTTCTTGGGCTTCTCGCCAAACACCAGCGCCTTGACCCGCTTCAGACTCAGCTTTGCTTCCCGCAACGCAAACAGCAGCCAAAAATAAAAGGTCAGCACCTTGCCCAACACCCGCCGATCCTCGGCCGTTAAGGTGTTGGCTTCGAGCCGCGCCAGCAACGCTTCGCCTTCCTCCCGACTGAGCTGCACGTCTTCCGGTCGCTTCATGGCCCCTCCTCTCTAGCATACGAAGACCTCGGACTGCGAGCGATGTGCTCCTCTGGACCAGACGGCTTATAGCAGGTGCCGTCTCGGTTAGTGAAGGCCAGGACAACGACGTGATGACGGCACTCTCACTATAGACAGATCGGGGGAATGGAGGAGGAATGTGAAAGTCAACCGCGCTCGCCGGAAGGGTACCATCCATCCCTGGATGAAGGCCTACCTGGGCGTGTTCGAGCATCCCTACTTTGCCCTGAGTGGGGCAGACGGTCGTTTCACGCTGAAGGATCTGCCACCGGGTGAGTACACTATCGAGGCGTGGCACGAGCGGTTTGGCACCCGCTCACAAAAAGTGGCGCTAGGGCCAAAAGAGACGAAGGAAGTTGAGTTTGCGTTCGCCGCAGGATGATTTCAAGAAACGGAGAACCGGAGACGGGGTGAATCGGAGACCTCCCCTCCCCGATTCACCGTTTCTCCGTTTCCCCGATTCATCTTCACTACGGCCAAGTTTTTGCCACGGTGGATGAGAAAGTAAAGATCATGTAGTACACCAGAGCAGCGCCCAGGCCGATCACGACGACGACCCACGGCATGAAGCCGATCGTAGGGTAATGCCCGGCTCCTGCCAACATACCAAAGAGCATCGGTACTGACAGAAAGGTATTGGTACGCGAAGCATACAGTGCCCGTCTGGCTGTTGCCGGTTGCTCGGGCGGAGTCTGGCCCTCTTTCGTCCAGGTAATCAACTTCTGCTGCGCAGGCCAAATGATGAACCATACGTTAAACCACATGATGGTGCCGAAGAGCGCCCCCATAGTGATCCATAATCCAGGATCTGTCGTGAAGAGCCCACTATCCCCAGTGAAGCCGCTGCCGAGCAGGAAATACTTCCAGAGGATCAGGAGCAAGCCGGAAAGAAAGGTATACATGGCTCCCCAGCGGAACCACCACAAGGCCCGCGGCATGAGTTGCGGCACAACTTCTCTGCGAGTCGGGGGTTGCAGCGCTGCCGTTACGTGGGCGTTAATGAGATTGAAAAAGTAGAGCATGCCGATCCAGGTGATCCCTGCGATCAAATGAATCCAGCGAAAGAGTGCTTGCAGGATATCGTTTACGTCCACGGTAATCTCCTCCCCCTGAACCTGTAAAGATAGCAGTCTCCCCTACCTACCATTCCATAGCCCGGCGATCCCTCCGAAGCCGGAAGGCTTCACGCTTCATATCCCATGCTCTTCCTCCTTTCCCGTAGCTCAGCGGTCCCTGCCTTGGGCATGCTGCTGCCTTGTGCCCGTTTTGTCCGACTCTTCCTCCCCTGCACTTGCCCACACTGTTGACACAGGCCGTGGATCGCCAAACTATGGATGAGTACGGTAAAGCCTCTCTCTATGAGTGGTTGCAAATTGACCTGGTGCCCCTGCTCCAGAAGCAGATCCTCCACTCGGCCACACTGCTGGCAAATGAAATGGTCATGAGCGGCGAGCACGGGATCATAGCGCGCCACCCGCTCTCCCAGCAACAACATGCGAATTTTTCTCTCTTCTACCAGCCGCTGCAAGTTTCGATACACCGTCCCCAAACTAATGCGGGGAAGTGTCTGGCGCACTCGTTGATAGATCTCATCCGCGCTCGGGTGAGAATGATCGCCCTGCAGCGCTTTATAGACCGTGGCTAATTGCTGGGTTGCACGTTTCTGCATGCCGGACATGGAAATACCTCGCGCGACTTTTTTCTCCCTATACTTCCGCAGCCAGAGTTCGCCGCACC
>JACXTT010010618.1_pt1 | contig 12384 bp, 10 predicted proteins | sample 9270951 | NCBI WGS metagenome assembly JACXTT01 (sample SAMN15532306, study PRJNA645909) | rock metagenome | isolation source: weathered quartz diorite | place: Puerto Rico | collected 2017-06-21 | reverse complement strand
GTCGGTATCATGTTCGGCTTCCAAATCGAGCAGTAGCGGCGGATATCCGTTGACGCGCAAGGCCGCCGCGGCAAACAGCGCACCCTCGTAGCAATGCGAAGTGTTCTCGCGCAGGACGCACCGTGGAGACCAGGCTGTGTCCGCGAGGTGGTACGGCATGTCGTTGAGCAGGCACTGGATGCCGTGGGGTGTTTTCAGACTGCGGAGCTTACGCAGTTCGGCGGGGGTGAGGCCCCAGGGGTTGGAGTTGGTCTTCATTTCAGCGGTGATTTGAAATTAGCAGGAAGAAGCAAACATTGGGAGTAGACCGACGGGTTCGCGGGCGAAGGACGCCCGCGCCACGCTGGTCAGCGGAGCAATTCCGTCAAATCCGCCGGAGCATCAATCAACACGTCCGGCGAAACCTCGTCCAGCGTGTGCGGCGCGAATCCATACGTTACGCCGCATGTCCACAAACCCGCATTGCGGCCCGTCAGAACATCAACTGACGAATCGCCAATCATGATCGCTTCCGCAGCAGCCACGCCGGTTTCTTCTAGAATCATCTGCACTCCCAATGGATCCGGCTTCTTCGTCGCAAAGCTGTTGCCTCCATAGATTCGAACGAAGAAGTCTCCCAACCCGAGGGCTTGTACAATGTCGCGCGAAGGATTGACGGGCTTGTTGGACAGCACTGCCATCAGCCGCTGCATGCCATCGTCCGGGGAGGCGAGCCGCGTCAGAGCCTCCGGAATCCCCGCATAGACCGTGGTGTGATCGAGTTTGTGAATCCGGTAGTAGCCGAGAAAATATTCCAACGCTGACTGGAAAAGCGACTCGTGAACCGAATCGCCGAGTGCCCGGCGCACGAGCGCGGGAGCGCCGTCGCCCACATAGGTTGCAACGAGTTCGCCCGGCAGTTCCGGCCGCTCGAAATGACGCAGCATGGCGTTGATGGAATGGATCAGGTCTAGCCGCGAGTCAATCAGTGTGCCATCGAGATCAAAGACCAGCAGACGAATCGGCCGGGGATCAAACTGTCGCAGGAAGCGAATCATGGACAGGTCAGAATAAATGAAAAGGGCAGATCACAGGTCACAGGTCAAAGAATTGGACTCCGCGGTTGCGGCCGGTTACGAGCGGATGCTGCCGATTAGAGCACTGTCAGCGCTCGCGACGGTTTGCCGGAGACCTGTGACCTGAGACGTGCACTTCTCAGATTTGCCTTTCGGATTTCTATTTCCAACGGTCCTGCCCCATTTACAATAAAACCGCCCCAACTGCGCGGCGGATGAGAGGAATGACTACTACAAAAGTCGATCCCAAGCTGAACGACAGCGACATTAAAAAGAAATCCAAGACCTACCAGGGCCTGACCGGTCAGCAACTCATTGATGGCTACCGCGTGATGTACACTTCGCGGCGCGTGGACGACCGCGAGATCCTGCTCAAACGCCAGCAGAAAGTCTTCTTCCAGATCTCGGGCGCGGGCCACGAAGCAATCGGCGTGGCGGCGGCCTATGCATTGAAAACCGGCTCTGACTGGTTCTTTCCCTACTATCGCGACCGCGCACTCTGTCTGGCGCTGGGCGCGACTCCGTACGAGATGCTACTCGGAGCGGTAGGCGCAGCCGACGACCCCAGTTCCGGGGGACGCCAGATGCCCTCGCACTGGGCTTTCAAGGTGCTCAATGTCGTCACACAATCTTCGGCGACCGGAACGCAGATTCTGCACGCTGTGGGATGCTCCGAAGCTGGACGCTATTTCGCGAACCACCCGAATGCCGCCCGAAAAGCGGACGGCGATTACCGCCAATTCAAAAATGTCCAGTTCCAGGGTGACGAGATCACTTACGTCTCGCTCGGCGACGGCACGACCAGCGAAGGTGAGTTTTGGGAAGCGTTGAATACGGCTTCGAACCGGCGGCTGCCGGTACTGTTTTGCGTCGAAGACAACGGATACGCGATTTCCGTACCGGTCGAAGTGCAAACCTCCGGCGGCAACATCTCGCGGCTGGTTTCGGGCTTCCCAAATTTTCACTTTGAAGAAATCGAAGGCACCGATCCAGTTGCTGCTTACGCGGCACTGAAGCGGGCGGCGGATTACTGCCGCGCGGGCCATGGTCCAGCCTTTGTACATGCGCATGTGATCCGTCCGTATTCGCATTCATTGTCGGACGACGAGCGGTTGTACCGCCCTGACAGCGAACGCCAGCGGGATGCGGCGCGCGATCCGATTTCCTGCCTGCAGATGTTTCTGCTGCGCGAGGGCATTCTCGACGAAAAGGGCATCAACAAAATCGAGAAAGAAGTGGACGAAGAAGTGCAGGCGGCTGCCGACCGGGCGCTGGCCGCGCCGGTGCCGCAGCCGGAGACGATTTACAACTTCGTGTACTCACCCGATCTTGATCCCACTTCGGTGGCCTTTGACACGCAACCGGCTTTTGCACCGCCTGAGACTGCTGCAGACGGCAGGCGGTCGGCAGCCTCCCAGCCCAAAACCATGGCGGACCTGATCAACTCGACGCTGCGCGACGAGATGCGGCGCGACGAGCGCATCGTGATCTTCGGCGAAGATGTGGCGGACGCCAGCCGCGAAGAGTATGTCAAGCAGAAGCTAGTGAAGGGCAAAGGTGGCGTGTTCAAGCTGACTTCCGGCTTGCAGATGGAGTTCGGCTCCGACCGCGTATTTAACTCGCCGCTCGCCGAGGCCAACATCGTCGGACGCGCCACGGGAATGGCGGTCCGCGGACTGAAGCCGGTGGTCGAGATCCAGTTTTTCGACTACATCTGGCCGGCGATGATGCAGCTGCGCGACGAACTGCCGATCGTCCGCTGGCGGTCGAATAATGCGTTCTCAGCGCCAGCTGTGGTGCGGGTCGCGATTGGCGGTTATCTGACCGGAGGCGCGATCTATCACTCGCAGTGCGGCGAGAGCATTTTCACGCACACTCCGGGACTTAGGGTGGTCTTCCCTTCCAACGCGCTCGATGCCGCAGGACTTCTGCGAACCGCGATTCGCTGCGATGACCCGGTGCTTTTCCTCGAACACAAGCGCTTGTATCGCGAGACTTACGGACGCGCACTCTATCCCGGACCGGACTACATGGTTCCATTCGGCAAAGCCAAAATCATTCAACCGGGAACTGATCTGACTGTGATCACCTATGGCGCGGTGGTCCCACGCGCATTGCAGGCGGCCCAGAAGCTGGAGCGCGAGCATCACGTCAGCGTGGAGCTTATTGACCTGCGGACCCTCAGTCCGTTTGACTGGGACGCAATCGCGACTTCCGTCAAGAAAACCAACCGTGTCCTGATTGCCTACGAAGACTCATTGAGTTGGGGATACGGCGCAGAAATTGCCGCCCGCATCGCCGACCAGCTTTTTCACCATCTCGATGCGCCGGTGAAGCGGATCGCGGCCACCGACACGTTCGTGGCTTACCAACCGATTCTTGAAAACGCAATCCTGCCCCAGGTCAGCGATTTGTTCCGGGCGATGAAGGAACTGGCGGAGTTCTGAATTCGGGCGTTAAGCTTCGGGCCCCGGCTAGACACCCCCTATTGGCTGGCCGGAATACTGTAGTGCGATGCGATAGCTTGCCACTTGCCGTTGATGTTCATCCAGACATCGGTGAAACGGTCGCGGTACTCGTAGGGTTTGCCCTTGGACGTACCCTTTTCGTGATATGCGCCAGTGACTATGGCTGTATTGCCATACATTCGAACGTTTAGACCCGACATTTCTGTAATCTCTACATGGAGGCTAGAGTCCCCGTTGTGCGCGATGTATCCAGATTTGCTGAATGTGCTCCCGTCTTCTACAGTGATGATGAAATCTGCTGCCAGCAACGACTCCATGGTCGCAATATCCCCACGCTTATAAGCTGCATTCCATTTGTTCTCCAGTGCCAGAATTTTGGACGAGGCAGTGTCTGGCTTGTTTTGTCCAGATGCAGAATCCAAAGCCCACCCTGCGAGCCATGCAAAAACAAGAATTGAAATCGTGATTTTCATAAAGTGTGCGCATTTCTCGCGTTCCATCAGCATACGCAACCGTGATAAACCGGAAGCCTGCGAAGCAAGACTCGGCTCGTTAGGGATAGGAACTGGATGCAGTTCGCGTTTCATACACGGCCTCAATTCTCAGAGATCCTAAAGTGGGGCGGCAATATCAACGGCAGGCCGCATGGGCTCACATTTTTGGAGGTCAATGGCTCGCCTGAAGCCCTCGGAACGGTCATCAAATCCTTTGCGCCTTCCGCCAACCGCCTCCGCTTTTTCCGAAATTGAACCCGAACGGGCCGCCGCCATAACAAATCAGCGCAAACGAGATGGCGACGAGCGCCAGTGGAAACTCGTAGCCGCCCTGGCCTGCCAGGCCATTCTTCCAATGCACTTTTGCGATGGCGACCGCCATCTCGATTACGAAGGCCAATGCGAAGAAGCGGGTGAAGACGCCCAGCACGATTCCGATGCCGCCGAAGAACTCTGTCGCGGTGGAGAGATAGGCCATCCAGGCCGGTATCCCCAGCGATCCGACGAATTGCTGGTGGTTGTGGAATCCGCCGAAGACCTTCTTATAGCCGTGCGCGATCATGATTGCTCCCAGCACAAGCCGTAAGACGAGGAGCGCAAAGGGTTGCAAGCGATTGAGGGAATTCACGCCTACCTCCACAGTTGGGAATAAATTTAAGGTAGCAGAAAGGGCAGGTCTCAGGAATTGGACGCTACATCTTTCAGTACAGATGCGAGCAGTTGTTGTCGGATCAAATACTGCTGGGGTCTCCGGCCGCGGCGGTTCCCCAGAGACCTGCGACCTAACACCGGAGACTACGCTCCTACCACTCCGAGTACACGGTGCCGTCGCTGGCAACGTGATCCGAGCCGCTGTGGACGCCGGAGATGCCAGAGTCGGTCTGGTCCGGGGACATAATGGAGTCGTCCTGCTCCGGAATCCAAGTGTCTTCACGGCCGGTGATGTCCTCCGGGATCGACTCGATGTATCCCGCCTGCTTCAGATCTTCCAGAGACTGCGGGGCCTTCTTTTTGTCGAGCGTGTACTGGATGATCATCTGATTGAGCGTCCACAGATTCTGGCGGAGGTTGTCTTCCCGAGCTCGATTGATGCTTTGGCTATAGATGGGCACCGCGATCGACAGCAAGATCAGGATGATGCTGATCACGACCATCATCTCGATCAGCGTGAATCCGCGTTTGTTTTGTTTCGCCGCTGTTCTCATTTCCAGGCTACTTCACCCAGCTGGAATATGCAGTGCCTTCGCTGGACATCTCATTGGAACCGCTGTGGACAGAGCCGATGCCGGGTTGGTTTTGATCCCAGGCCTTTTGGGGATCTTCCGGCTCCGTAACCCAGGTATCGGTGCGGCCGGTGACGTCTTCGGGAATGGACTTGAGGTACCCGGCCGTAATCAGATCGTCGAGGGTCTGCGGCGCTTTCTTCTTGTCGAGCGAGTAGGCCTCGATAACCTTGTTGAGCGTCGTCAGATTCGAGTGCAGCTTCGCTTCCTTGGCCCGCAGGATGCTCTGGTTGTACATGGGCAGCGCGATGGACAGCAGGACGAGAATCAGACTGATGACTACCGCCATTTCGATCAGCGTGAAGCCGCGCTCGTCCGATATGGGACGGATTCTCATCTACCAGTCCTTGTATTTCGAGTCGTCCAGGGCCGTGCCTTCTGACTTGGTGTAAACATCGAAGACGTTTTGACCTCCCCAGGAATCCGAGGTGGGGTCGTCCTGCATGGAACGCATGCCCCACTCGGCCTTTCCGGTCATAGGATCAATCGGAATCTTGCGCAAGAACTTCAGCTTCTTGCCGCCAACATCTACGCCCGTTACCAGAGTGTCAAGATCCGGCGGATAGCCTTCGCTGCCCACCTTGATTTGGAATGCGCCGCGGTCGGCCGCGTCTTTGTAGCGGTCGATGGCGTCGCGCAACATCCAGAGGTCAGAGCGGAGCTCGCGTTCGCGTTCGCGCTGGACGCTGATCCGGAACAACGGAACTGCCATCGCGGTCAAAATGACCAGAATGGCGGTCGCAACGATCAGCTCAATCAGCGTGAAGCCGCGCTGATGGCGAGATATCGATTTCCGCTGATGGGTTGACCGGGTCATGACTGAACTCACAATTGCCGGCCTCTTTGGCCAGCGTAAAGAAACGCGGCAAGCCGCGTCTCTACGATTCTTCACTGCACCGTGACGGACGCCTGCGCTCCGCTCATGGTGATGGCTTGCATGGCGGGATCGCGAGCGCCACCTCGTGTGATGGTCAAAGCCGATTGTCCCGGCGCTTTGGCCATAAAGGTGAGCGTGACCACCGCTCCCTGGCCGGAGACACCACCCGCTCCGGGAGGACGGGTGGCTGTGACTTGCAGCGTTCCAGTGGAGGGATCATCGCGATGCACCAGCGCTACGGCCTGGCCGTCTTGCGAGAGGAAGCCGCCGTTGGAAACGTTGACCACCTGCAACTGATTAGGATCGTAATTAAGTTGCAAGGGCACGGAATACACATTCTGCCCGCCCGACAGCATCACGTTCACGGTAAAGGTCGCACCTTTGGCCTGGGTCAGCGCGGGCGGATCAAACAGGAACGATCCGGTGTCCGACTGGGGAGTTGGGGCTGGCGGATTGGGCTGTGTGGGTGGCGGCGTTGCCTGGGGTGGCGTCACGGGTTGCTGTGGCTGCGTCTGGGGCTGCGGAGCTGCGTTCTGCGGGACCGATGCCGCCGGGGCACCAGGCTTGCTGCCCGTCCGCCGCAATTCCAGAGCATTGGCCGTTCCTACGTCGAGCATATCGAGATTTGAACGAGAGGCCTCCGGCCCGCGGATAATATGCGGGACCAGCACAAAGACGATTTCGTTCTCGCGATGCTCGGTGTTGGTCTGCGAAAACAGATACTTCAGCAGGGGGATTGACGCGAGGCCGGGAATCCCGCTCAAAGATCTCGTCTGTTGATCTTCCAGGATGCCGCCCAACAGGTTTACTTCGCCATCTTTGAGGCGGATTTCGTGCTCGATCTTACGCTGGCCGATGACCGGCTGATCGATGCCGCCGATGTTCACGCGTGAAGTCACCGCCGAGATGTCGAGCGACATTTTCAACGTCACTTCCCGTCCGGCATGCACACGGGGAGTAATGTCGATGTTGACGCCTACATCAAGGTATTGAAACTGAGTATTGACCAGCGGGTTGACTCCGACTCCGCCGATGCCGGGCTGGAACGAACCGGTAGCCACAGGCACACGGTCGCCGATCTTGAGCGTCGCTTTCTGCCCGTCCAAAGCGCGGATCTGCGGATTCTGAATGAGTTTGGTGTTGCTGTCGCTTAGCAGCGCAGTGGCGGTGGCTGCTGGAATCGTCACCTGGAAGTCGGTGGCATCGAGGTTCGCCAGCCGGTTCAGGTTGATGCTGTTCGAGGAGTTCGTCTGCGTGCCTGTGCCCGTACCGGTACCGGTGCCAGTGCCGGTGCCGGTATTCTGCGTGATGTTGGGCTGCAGTTGCACGGTGGCGCTGGTCGGGGGGCTGATGCCGAGGTTATGCATCTTGTCACGGCTGACTTGCATGACGGCGACTTCCACCACCACTTCCGGCTTGGCTTTGTCGAGGTCGTCCACCAGCTTCTGGGCCAAAGCCATCTGATCGGGCGTGCCGCGGACCACGATCGCGCCCTGCGAGGGCAGCTGCTGAATGCGGCTGACCTCGAGGATGGTACGCATGGCATTGACTACATCCTGCAACTCGGTGGGCTGGGAAAGATTCGATAAGTAAAAAGTTTTGATGACGTTTTGTTCCAGCTCTTTCCGCTTGGCAGGATTGTCTTGCGCGACAAAAATCGTGTTGGGCGTCACCGGACGCCAGAACGTCTTGGTTTCGAAAGAGACCACTTCGAGGGCGTCTTCCAGGGTTACTCCGTTCAGCTCAATCCGCACCCGCCGCGAGGTGTAATCGGGATCGAAGAGCACGTTGATGCCGGCCAGCTTTCCGATCGTTTCATAAATTACCTTCGTATCCTCGGTGAGCTTGAGGGTGATGGGAACGTTGGAAATGGGCGTGAGTTCGACCGGTCCTTGCGCGGAATCCAGCCGCCTTCGCAGGGCGCTGGCTCCGGCCGAAGCCTGCGGCTGCGGATTGGCCGCCTCCTGAATCATCTGCTGGGTGCGGCGGAGCTCCTGTTGCGCGATGAAGGAGGAGGGATCGATTTCGACCGCCTTCTGGAATTCGACCAGCGCTTCGTCGAGCTTGCCGGCGTCGCGGAAAATCTGTCCACGATGTACGTGGGAGGCGGCGGAGAGAAACTTGGTACGCTCGTAGGATGCGCGATACTTCAGGTCTTTGGGCTTGAGCGCATAAGCTTGTTTGTAATAGTCGTAAGCCTGTTCGTAGTTTTGGCGGGCCTCGGCATCGGCGCCTTTTTCATACAGCGTCTTGGCCTGGTCGGCAAAAGCTGGGAGGCTGAGGCACAGGAGTAAAACAAACAGAGCCGTACGGGTCAGGCGTGTCATCAAACGGTCCTCTGCATAAAACTCTCTCGCGGGCGCTGTATTCGCCCATCGGGATCCAGCGCCCGAAGCAACGGGCAGGGGCTCCAGGCGGCCGTCACGCACGAAAAGTACTGGAAAAGCGGATTATAGCATCGCCTCAACTTAGGCCCGAAGTGATTGGTACGTAGGTGTTTACACTCATTGGTACCTGTCCTTTCAGTGGAAGCAGGTCTGAGGTGTCAGGTCTCCGGTCTCAGGTCGAGCAAATTCTCCCCCGACGACCTCATTCGGACACGGTTTTCCTAAGACCTGAGACCGGCTGTGTTACTTTCTTTTCATCGACATGACTCGGCAGACGACCCATCAGACCCGACCCAGCCCGGAGAGAAACCCACGCCGGCAACCCACCGCGTCCGGAGAAAAGGATGCCGCTGTCAACAGGAACGCGGGACACAACTACTTCTTGCTGGAAAAATTTGAAGCGGGCGTGGTCCTGACCGGTACTGAGGTTAAAGCGATCCGAGCCGGTAAAGCCAACCTGAAAGATTCCTACGGGCTGGTGAAAGACAATGAGCTCTGGCTGCTGAACTGCCACATCAGCCCATACGATCACGGCAGCTATTCAAACCACGCGGCGCTCCGTACCCGCAAGCTGCTCGTACACGCCGAACAAATCCGAAAGCTGATTGGCACGACGCAACAGAAGGGACTGACTCTCATTCCCACCCGCATGTACTTCAAGAACGGCCGAGTGAAAATCGAACTCGCCGTGGCACGCGGGAAACAGCAGTGGGACAAACGGGAGACCGAGCGTCGCCGCACTGCGGATCGGGAAGCGCGCGAAGCCATCGCCCGCAGTCGAAAACACTCCTGATTCCGTTGGCAAAGCAAGCTGCTGACGAGCCTCGCTTCCCACGTCATTTGAGCAAGCCGCACCACCCGTCTACCCTTTCGATGTGCAAGAAGTTGCGGCATTGCGGAAGCGTGGTGGCAAGATTTGTAGCTCTAGGAGAACGTTTTTATCCCAGCATGTGAAGGCAAGATCAATCCTGCAAGAAACTGACACGATTACGCTGATTTTGCGTGCTTTTCTCCGAAAAAGCGGCTATATACTACTGGCGCTAGTAAGTCCCCCTCGTCTTGTCCTCGGGAAAGTTTGGATTCGCGTTTGCATTATCGAACTTGGGGTCTGTCGCAACCTGCTATGAATAAGAGAACGTCCCGGTCTCCCCGCAGTGTGCCCGCAATACGCTTGCGTTTCCTGGTGTTGTTATTGGCTTCATCCTCCATTCCGTTGGTTGCTCAAGACAAAGACAAGGGCAAAGAACGCAAGGGCGAATCCACCCCGACCGGAGAGCTGGTCAAAGTGGCGGGCACCGTTCATTGCGGCAAGCCCGATCCGGTGTATTCCATCGAAGTCCCGGATCGCTCGGGCCATGCTCTGATGATTGGTCAACGCAAGTGTGCCTGGACCGAGCCGCTGGTGATCCTGGGAGCGAAAACCAAAGAGGGTGTTGCGGTTGGTTTCACGGAAAAGATGGAAGGCACGCTCCACAACCATGGTTTCGAAATCGACACCCTGGACAACGGAGAAAAGCTCACCATGCGCACGATGAGCCAAGTCTTAGGCGAGAAAGGACCGGCGGACTTTCGGGGACGCTGGAGTTTCATGCGCGGTACGGGGAAGTTTAAGGGTATTAAAGGTGGCGGTACTTACGACGGAAAGCTGGAGGCCGATGATGGCTTCACGCTGAATCTGGAAGGGGCCTACGCACCGGCCGAAATGGCCGGAGGAAAAAAGTGAGGAGGAATCTGTGACGAAGAATTCTGCCATTCTAGTTGCGCTCGCGGTGCTAGTCTGCGTGGCGCTGCCGACATTCGCTCAACAATCTCCAGTCGTTACCCGTGGACCAATCGTCATTCGCGAATTCAAACACGACACCGGGCCCCTGCTTCGCGAAATCGCGCCGCTGCTTCCGGAATTCGGCACGCCCGCGGAACATGAAATCCAGAACTTCGACAATCCCAACCACAATTGGCGCAATCTCGATCGGCCGGACCCGGTCCTGCAGACCGCAGAGAATTCTCCCCAAGTGGACTCTCCAGGTTTCAATCTGGAGTTTGAAGGACTCGGAATGGGCGACGCATTCTTCTGCCACTGCGAACCTCCGGACAACGACGGCGCTCCCGGGATCAATCAATACACCCAATACATCAACGTCTCCTACGTCGTCTCCGACAAATTAGGGAACAGAGTGCTCGGTCCGCTCGCCGGAAACGCCTTCTGGTCGGGATTCGGAGGATCTTGCCAAACCGACAACAGCGGCGATCCGATCATTCGATTTGACGCGGCCGCCGGGCGGTGGGTCGTGAGCCAGTTTGCCATCAACAACTCGGCCCCGGATTTCGAGTGCGTCGCCGTGTCCCAGACTTCAGATGCGACCGGCGCCTACAATCGCTATGCCTTTCCGTTCAACAATTTCCCCGATTACCCGAAGTTGGGGGTTTGGCCGGATGCGTACTACTTCACATTCAACAATTTCAACATTTCAGGCACCGCTTATGTGGGCGCGAATGCTTGCGCCATGGACCGCTCTAAAATGCTCACCGGCGCGGCCGCGACCGCGGTCTGTTTCCAGCAGAATTCGAACCAGTTCGGCGAGTTGCCTTCGGACCTGGACGGGCCCACCCCTCCAGCGGCCGGCACTCCGAACTTCGTGATGGAATTGGACCCCTCAGGCAGCGCCAACCTGGATCTGTTCAAGTTCCATGTGGATTTTGCCGTTCCCGCCAACTCGACCTTCACCGGTCCAACCCTGATTCCGGTTGCTGCCTTCACCCCGTTGTGCAACGGCTTCGTGCGCGGGCGCTGCGTGCCGCAACCCCCACCAGGCGTAGGCACCGCCGACACTTTGGAATCATTGGGCGACCGCTTGATGTATCGGCTGGTGTACCGCAATTTCGGTGATCACACGACGCTGTTGGCATCACACTCGATTGTCGCCGGCAGCAGTGGCGGCCTGCGTTGGTACGAAATGCGCAATCCGGAAACGGGTTTGACTGTCTTCCAATCGGGCACTTTTGCGCCGGACGGCCTGTGGCGCTGGATGCCGGCCATTGCCATGGACAAGAACCAGGACATTGCCATCGGCTACACCTCCTCCGGAAACGGCGCGGGCCAGTTTCCCTCGCTCGTGTACGCGGGGCGCATTCCGGGCGATCCCGCCGGGACCATGGAAACTGAAGTCGTGCTCAAGGCGGGTCTCGGATCGCAAACCGGCGGCGGCCATCGCTGGGGTGACTACAGTTCCATGACCATCGACCCCACCGATGACTGCACCTTCTGGTTCACTGAGGAATATCAGAAGGTCAACGGCGGATTCGACTGGAGCACTGCCGTCGGCAACTTCAACTTCCCAGGTTGCGGTGGCGGCGGTGGCAATCCAGTGGTCTCCCTGTCGCCGACGTCATTGAACTTCAAGAAGGTGCTGATCGGTCACACGAGCGCACCTCAGACGGTTACCCTCACCAACACCGGCACCGCTACTCTCAACCTCTCGAGTGTCACGGCCAGTGGTGACTATGCCATCTCGAACAACACTTGCGGACCTACGGTGTCGGCGGGCGGAACCTGCGCTGTCAGCGTTACCCTCACACCCACCCAGAAGGGCATGCGTAAGGGGACTCTGTCGTTCACCGACAATGCCGCCGGCAGTCCGCAAACCGTATCTCTTACGGGCACGGGATTGTCGATCGCGCTGTCGCCAACTTCCTTGAACTTTGGCACCGTGACGGTTGGCACCACTAGTGCACCGCAGACCATCACGGTGACCAATGTCAGCGCAGTAACGGTGACCCTGAGCGGCTTCACCTTCACCGGAACAGCGGCAACCGACTACAG
>JACXTT010010617.1_pt1 | contig 12385 bp, 12 predicted proteins | sample 9270951 | NCBI WGS metagenome assembly JACXTT01 (sample SAMN15532306, study PRJNA645909) | rock metagenome | isolation source: weathered quartz diorite | place: Puerto Rico | collected 2017-06-21 | reverse complement strand
TGGACGAGGGCCGGCTCACCGACTCGCAGGGGCGCACGGTGGACTTCCGCAACACGGTGCTCATCATGACGTCCAACCTCGGGTCGCCGTACATCCTCGAAATGGGCACGGAGAACTGGGAGCAAGTCGAGACCAAGGTGCTCGAGCTCCTACGCCAGACCTTCCGACCCGAGTTCCTCAATCGCGTGGACGACACGATCATCTTCCGTCCGCTCTCGAGCGACGACATCGCGAAGATCGTGGACCTGCAGGTCGAGCGCTTCCGCCGGTTGCTCGCGGACCGCAAGCTCGGCCTGGACATTACGCCCACCGCGAAGCAGTTGATCGTCGCCGAGGGGTACGATCCCGTGTACGGAGCGCGTCCCTTGAAGCGGGCAATCCAACGGTTGCTGCAGAATCCGCTCGCCCTCGCGGTCCTCGAGGGGCAGTACGCGGAGGGAGACCGTGTGCGGGTGGACCGTTCGAAGGACGGTAGCCGCCTGACGTTCGAGCGCGTTCCCGGGGGAATCACAGAGCCCGCGCGTGCCTGAACATCGGGAGTGGAGAGCGGGGAGCGAGACCCGACGGTCCGCGTCCGTGGCTCCGTCCGACATCGCTGGCATGGCGGCGGCGCTGGAAGAGGCTCGCCGGGCGGCGCCCATGGGAGAAGTTCCCGTGGGCGCCGTGGTGTTTCGAGACGGGGTGGTCGTCGCCCGCGCGCACAACGAGTCGGTTACCCGCGCCGACCCCACCGCGCACGCGGAGCTGCTCGCCGTGCAAGGCGCGGTGGCGGCCCTCGAGACCGACCGGCTGACCGAGTGTACGCTCTACGTTACCCTAGAGCCGTGCGCGCAATGCGCCGGCGCGATCGTGTTGGCCAAGGTGGGCCGGGTGGTGTTCGGCGCGCACGACCCCAAGGCCGGCATGGCGGGTTCCGTCGAAGACCTGTTGCGCCACCCTCGGTTGAACCATCGGCCCGAAGTGATCGGTGGAATTGAGGCAGCTGCGTGTGGCGAGATCCTGCAGGCGTTCTTCCGCGCGCAGCGTTAGCGCGCCGCGAGCTCCTCCACCAGGCTTCCCAACGCGTCCATGGCATCGCTCAGCTGCGCGTCGGACAGGTACGGAGCCGGCCCGAGGCGCAGCATGTCCGCCCGGTAGTCCGCCCACACGCCCCGGTCTCGCAGCCCGTGGCACAGCTCGCCCGCGCGCGGCGTCTTGAGCGCGAGGAAGCCCCCGAGCTCCGGGAGGGCCACGGCGTGCTCCCGCCTGATAAAGGCGGAGTCGGCGTCGAGCGCGTCGAAGCGCGCCGCGAGCAGCCCCACCTGATGCTGGCTGACGCGCCGCAGAAGATCGGGGGTCAGCCCATGCGCCTCGAAAAAGTCGAACACGCTCGCGGCCCGGTAATGGCTCGTGGGGTCATACGTGGCGCCCGCGAACCGAGCCGCACCCGTCCCCCCGCCGTAGCCGACCGGTGTCGCCGGCTCACCGCGAGCCAGTGACTCGAACTCACTGAACCACCCGGTGATCACCGGGCGCAGCGTGCATCCGGATGGTATCCGCAGGAAGCAGTTCCCCTCGCCCAGCTGGCAGTACTTGTAACCGCCCCCGACCACGAACGCTTCAGCGAGCCCTTCGCGATGGGCCGAAAACGGAACGACGCCGAGCGCGTGGTAGGCATCGACCAGGAGCTCGGCACCGACGCGGCGGCAAACGGCGAGGACACGGCTGAGGTCAGGCACGAGATGGGCGTTCTCGTACAGGACGGCGGAGACCAGCACAGCGGCGGTGCGGTCGTCCACGGCCCCGGCAAGTCGCTCGGCGAGCGTGCCGGCCGGGAGGGCAGCCACTTTGACGACCGTGATGCCGGCCTCGGCCAGGCGGTCGAGCTGGCGGCGGATGGTGTGAAACTCTCCCGTCGTCGTCACGAGCCGGGGCCGCGCGGCGAGGGGCAGGGCGGAGAGCCAGCGCACGAGCAGCTCATGGGTGTTCGCGCCCAGGGCGATGGCGCCCTCCGGGTCGTCGAGCAGGCGCGCGAACCCGCGCCGGACGCGGTCGGCCATGGCGAAGGCGTGCTCCCACTTGTCGTCGACGTACTCGGCCGCGTCGAGCCAGGCGTGCGCCTGGGCCTCGAAACCGACGTCCGGCCACGCCTGATGCGAGTGGCCTGTCAGGAGCAGCCGATCCGCGACTCGAAAGCGGCGATAATGCGGCGCGAGGGCGTTCGGGGTCGCATACAGCGCCTCCGGTGTCACGCCCTCACAGCTCCGTCCGGATGGCCCAGAGATCGGGGAAGGCGGGCTTGTTCAGTGTCGTCTCGAGGTATTCGGCCCCGGCCGATCCACCCGTACCCGGCTTCGTGCCGATGGTGCGCTGCACCATCTTCACGTGACGATAGCGCCATTCCATGATGCCTTCGTCCAGGTCCACCAGGCGCTCGCACACCGAAGCGACGGCGGGGTTCGTTCGGTAGATCGTGATCAAGACCTGCTGGATCTCGCGCGAAGGCTCGAGCGGCCGTGTCACATCCCGGCCGAGGAGCGATGGCGGTACGGCGTATTGATTCCGTGTGAGATATGCCAAGAAGGCGTCCCACACGGTCGGCTCGCGATACTTCGCCTCGAGACCGCGACGGGCCGCGCTGCCTTCGGGGTAGCGGGCGAGCGCGGCCGCATTCTTTATGCCGAGCACGAATTCAAGCTCGCGAAACTGGTATGACTGAAATCCGCTCCCGGTCTCGAGCCGGTCGCGGAATGAGAGAAACTCGAGCGGCGTCATCGTCTCGAGGACGTCGATCTGCGCGACCATCACTTTGAGCACGGTGAGGATCCGCTTCAGCGTGTGCAGGGCGCGGGGCGTGGCGTTGTCGCGCAGCAGCCTGTCGAGGTAGGCGAGCTCGTGCAGCATTTCCTTGAACCACAGCTCGTACACCTGATGGATGACGATGAACAGCATCTCGTCGTGTTCTGGGCCCGCGGACCGCGGCTGCTGCAGCGCCAGGAGCTGGTCGAGCTTCAAGTAGCTGGAATACGTCACGGCCATCGGGAGACCCTCCGATAAGTCCCGGCTGGGATGTCGAGGGTCGTATACTGAGGCGGCCGGGGCGGAGGATCAAGGTTTGGGCGGCCGGGTCCGTTCCTCGAGTTTCCCGATGAGTTTTTCAATCTCGAGCTTCAGCCGCTTGAGCGCCGGGAGGAGCTTAGGCTCGAGCTCCCGCTCCAACTCCTTGCCCTCCTTGAGGAAGTCCTTCATGAGGTCGCGGAACCGATCGGCCAGCTCCCGCCAGGTCGGGATCTTGTTGACTTCCGGATCGCCGGGTTCGTGTTTCGTCGGCAGCTTGTTCATCGGAGGTGTCTCCGTGCGTTGAGGTGCTCCGGGTGATACGCGTTCCGGGCGCCGGAGGGTTCAGCCGGGGCTCCACCGGTGCCTCGGGCCTCCGGAGGTGACCTTCATGCCGCTTCAGATCTCGCTCCGCGTCGTGGTGCGTGCCAGAGCAGGCCGGTGTTATGTTCGTAGCCGGGATAGGTGGCCGAGCGGCTGAAGGCACACGCCTGGAGAGCGTGTAAACGGGTAACCGTTTCGTGGGTTCGAATCCCACCCTATCCGCTGGGTAACGCAGACGCCGAGGCGCTCAGACGCCTAGTAACTCCTCGGCGTCGGCGCGTCTGGGCGTCTGGGCGTTCAGGACAGGTGCGTGAGTGGTTGAAACGGCCGGTCTCGAAAACCGGTGTGCCCGCAAGGGTACCGTGGGTTCGAATCCCACCCTGTCCGTTACATGCAGGCCGCGATACCCTCGTTGGTCGCGGGTGCCACGGCGGGCGTGTTCACGAAGATCGCGCACGTGATGACCGGGTTGTTCAGATTGTTGTTCGTGATCGTCGCGCTCCAGCCGCCACCGTTTACGGTTGGGCCGCTGAGATTATTGCCTGCGCTGGGGCAGAAGTTGACGGTGCCCACGGTCGGGGGCGTGGTGCACGAGATATTCCCGCTGTACTTGATCGAGTCGGCGAAAAACGCCTCTTCGGACGTGAGCAGGTTGCGCAGGTCCGATTTCATCGACGCGATGTACGCCTTCGACTTCGTGTTGGCGAACTTCGGGATGGCGATGGCGGCCAGAATCCCGATGATCACCACCACGATCAAGAGCTCGATCAGCGTGAAGCCCCTGCGATGCATAGCAGTCCCTCCGTCAGACCCGCACGCCCTCATGGGCCGCAGCAACGCGGTGAGCGAGGTAACGCAAGCCGCGTGCCCGGGTCCTCGTCGCACACAAGCACTTAGACCATCGAGAGTTGCCCTGTTCCCGGTCGTGGCTCGGCGGGTTCGCTTGCGCGGAGAAACCGCGCTTTCAGTGCGGAATGCAACAGGACGGATGTGCTTGCATGGAGCGGAGGCGTGCCACTAGAGTGGGGGGCGCCCACCGCTCCTGTGCCCGTACCCGGAGGCTTCGATGCACCGGACGAAGGCTTGGTTCGCCGCCGTGATCACGGTCTCCGCGCTCGCGTGCGTCAAGTCGGCCGAAAAGAGGCTCGCGGAGGTGCGCGAGTGCAGCCGGATCACGATGGACGCCAAGGGCGCGGCCCAGTGCCTCGTCCTCCAGTACAAATGGAAGTCGCCCCAGGCGCTCGCGGCGGCGACGAGCTACCAGCAGCAGCAGGATTCCATCGCCCAGACACGGGCCGACTCCGCGTGGACTGCCGACGCCGCGCGTCATAAGAAGGAAATGGGGACGTGCGCCAAGGATCCGTCGGGCGACGTGGCGCGGTGTCTGGTGGGGTTCGGTTGGGCGGACGCCCGCGCGTCGGCGACGGCGGATTCGCTGTGGGGGCATGACGCGGGCGAACACCGCCAGCAGGTCACCCGGTGCACGCGCCAGCGCCAGATGCAGGCGGGCGCCTGCCTCCAGCTCTACTACAAGTGGAGTCCCGAGCGGGCGCTGGCGGTGGACGACTCGATCCGCCGCGCACGTATGCGGTAGTGGGCTCCCCCTCCCCCCACGCCGTTCTCATCGCCGCGGAGCTTCAGCCGTTCCTCGAGCCCGACCAGCTGGTCGGGCTCGACGTTACGTGGCTCCCGCACGCCGAGCCGACGCCGAAGGGCGACTTCGTGGCGATCGTCCCCCTGTTGTCGCGCTGGGTCGGCGGTACCGAGCTCAAGCGGCTGCCCAAGCTCAAGCTCGTGGCCAACTGCGCCGTCGGGCACGACAACGTAGACGTCGTGGCCGCGGAGATGCGGGGGGTGAAGGTGACCAATACCCCGGACGTCCTCACCGATGCGACGGCCGACCTAACGTGGGCGCTCATCCTCGCGTGCGCCCGGCGCGTGGTGGAAGGGAACGACGTGGTGAATCGCCGCCAGTGGACCGGGTGGCACCCGACCCTCCTGCTCGGGATCGAACTGCGCGGCCGAACCCTGGGGTTGTTCGGTGCCGGCCGGATCGGCCAGGCGGTGGGCCGGCGCGGGGTCGCCTTCGGGATGCGAATCATTTACGCCGCGCGGAACGCGCGCCCGGAGTTCGAGCGGGACACCCGCGCGGAACGCGTCGAGCGGTCGCGACTCTTCCGGGAGAGCGACGTGTTGTCCCTGCATGTTCCTTCCCTTCCCGAAACCAAGGGGATGATCGACAGCGACGCACTCCGGCAAATGAAGCCGACCGCGATCCTGATCAACACGGCGCGCGGCGATCTGATTCGCGAGGAGGCGCTCGCCGCCGCGCTCGAGGAGGGTCGGCTGGGCGCGGCGGGCCTCGACGTGTACTCCGACGAGCCCGCGATCAATCCTCGGCTGCTCGCCGCCCCACGTACGGTCCTGCTCCCGCACATCGGGAGCGCCACGCACGAAACACGGCGCCAGATGGCCGCGATTGCCGTGGCGAATGTCCAGGCGGTGTTGAAGGGGGAGCCCCCACTGACCCCCGTGTTCCACTGACGCCGGCGCCACACGCCGGAGGTGTTGCCCGCGGAGTCTCCGCGTGTTATTGGATAAGGATCGCCCCGCCCTTGAGAGCCGGTCGTGAGCCGAGACAGTGCAGCGCGAGACTTGGCAAGTGCCAGCTATCAGCGCTGCTGCGAGACGCCCCAATTCTTCGCGGCGTTCTACCGCAACTTCTTCACGGCTTGCCCCGCGGCCGCTCCCCGGTTCGCCGAGACCGATTTCGAGCGTCAGCACAAGCTCCTGCGGCATGCCTTAGGGCTCCTGTTGTTGTTCCCCAAGCAGCCCGAAAACGATACTACTCTCTTGATGCGTGTCGCCGAGCGGCACAGCCGGCGGGACTTGGACGTGCCACCGTCGTTGTACGGGCCGTTTGTGGATAGCCTGATCGCCACGGTGAAGCAGTTTGACCCGGCATTCACCGTCGCGGTAGAAGACGCTTGGCGGCGGACGGCGGAGAAGGGCGTCACCTACATGATATCCCGGTACGATTCGCCGACGACATGACGGCGGCGCACGGCGTTTCCTGTCCGACGTGCGGCGCAACGATTGCCGCGGGTTCGTCCTTCTGCTCGCACTGCGGCGGCAGTCTGCGTCCGGCCGCTGTCGTTCAATCCACCGTGGCCACCGAAGCCTCACGGCCTGCGGGTGTGCAACACAATACTCAGCTCGATATGCTGCGGAAGGCGACCCTGGGGGAATACGAGATCCTCACCGAGCTGGGGCACGGCGGGATGGCGGCCGTGTACCTGGCGCACGATCTGGCCCTCGACCGCAAGGTGGCGATCAAGGTCCTGTCGCCGGCGCTCTTGCTCATGGGCGAGGGGATGGTCGAGCGATTCAAGCGCGAGGCGCGGACCGCCGCGGCGCTGAGTCACCCGCACATCATTCCCATCTATGCCGTCAAGGAAAGCGAGCAGATTCTGTACTTCGTCATGAAGTACGTACGGGGACGGGCGCTCGATGCCGTGACTCACGAGGTCGGGCCCATGCCGATCGCTATGGTCCAGACCATTCTGGCCCAGGTTGGAGACGCGCTCGGTTACGCGCACCGTCACGGGGTGGTTCACCGCGACATCAAGTCCGCCAATATCATGCTCGACGAGGACGGATGGGCCGTCGTCACGGACTTCGGCATCGCCAAGGTCGTGGAAGCCCAGGGATTGACCGTCACCGGCGTGACCGTGGGGACGCCGACGTATATGAGCCCCGAGCAATGCGCGACCCACGAGGTCACAGGAGCCTCAGACCAATACTCACTCGGTGTCGTGGCGTACGAGATGCTCACTGGGAAGTTACCGTTCGAAGGTGAATCGACGATGTCGGTCATGTACGCCCACTTCAACGAGCGGCCCCGCCCCGTGACCGAGGTGCGGCCCGATTGCCCACCCAATCTCGGCGCCGGTGTCATGCGGATGCTCGAGAAAGACCCTGCCGCCCGCTGGCCGAGCATGGACGACGTCGTCGCGGTATGCGGCCGGCCCTCTTTGCGCCGTGACGACCCCGTGCGCGGCGAGATGATCACGCTCGCGATGGCTGGTGGCCCCGCGGGGGGGCGGGAGCCGCTGAGGACCCCGACCAGTCCGATCGTCCTGTCGAAGCCGCGGACGCGCCCGGCCGCGCCCACAGTTGTCCGCCGCCGGACCGCGAGCGTGTGGTGGTGGGGTCTCGCTGCGGCGCTGATCGCTGCAGGGGGGGGCCTATGGCGTCTTGCTCCGTGGCAGACTGCGCTGCCCCGCGTGGCGGCAGACACGGCGGCGCGCGCTGGGCCGCGAGTTGGCGCGGAGACGGCGTCGGCGAGCGCGCCAGCGATCGCGACGCCCACGCCGCGTCAGCCGGCACGCGCGAAACCGCCGGCGAGCCGGCCCCGGAGCGCGCTACCCGATTCGACGGCGCGGGCGGCAGTCCGGAATCGGGAGGACAGCTTGGTCCAGTCGCTCCGGGCGCGAGCGCTCGCCGCTATGAGCCACGCCATCGACGCGGGTGCGACGCCCGCGGAGCTCGGGCGAGGGGACACCGTCTTCAAGGGCGGAGAGTCGCTCGCCGCCCAGCACCGCGGGCCTGAGGCGATGGCCCAGCTCGCGACCGCCGCATCTCTCTGGGCGGAGGCGGAGCGCGCCGCGCGGTCGCGACCTAAGATCGACACCGTGAGCCCCCGGCCGGTGGCGCAACCGGCCGCGCCGCCCCCCCCTGCACCGAAGGATCCCCGACCCGACATCCAGCGGGTCATCGACATCTACGCGCGTGCCCTGGAGTCGCGCGACCTGGACCAGCTTCGACACGCCTATCCCGGTCTCACTGCCGGGCAGCAACAGAGTTGGAAGGGATTCTTTGAATCGGTCCGGAACCTCAAGGCGGACCTGACCGTAACGGCAGTGAGCTATGACGGCGTGAGCGCTGAAGCCATCGTCAGTGGCGTCTATGCGTACGACAACGCCGGCACAGGTCGTTCGGAGCGGCGTCCGGTGACATTCCGCGCGATCCTTGCGGTGGATACGACCGGCTGGCGGCTCATGACGATCCGTTAGCCTGGCCTTAGAAGTTGTATTCGAGCCCAGCCGTCCACAGCACGTTGGGCCGCAGTCCCCCGCGGTTCAGCGGCCACCGCGTGTTCGCTACCAGAGTGATCCCTGCGCGTGTGGTGAACTTGAAGCCGAAGGACCCGTCGATCAGGTCATCGCGCTCGGTCGGGATATTCGTGACGTTGATCGTGCGGACGTAGGGCTTGTCGTAAGTCACAGGCCCTGGGAGGGTGAGCTTACTCTCACCAACCTGCAGCTCGGAGACGACGTCCACGGCCAGGGTGGCCCATGGCGCCATCAGGTGATCGAAGCCGACGGTGGCGAGGACAGCGGTGTTCTGCAGCGAGCCGCTCCGATACAGATAGCCGATGTTGGCGTGGGGCGTGAAGGGTCCGAACCGGGCGGACAAGATACCGAGCGCTCGGGCAGCTACATGACCCGACCCGAGCAGGTCGTCCTCACTCCCGGTGGGAAAGCGTACGTCACTCAGAATGGAGAAGTTCGTCCGGTCCGATCGGCTGAGATTCACTTTCACGCGCGCAGCAATGTCGCCAATACCGGTTGCGGATCCTTCGACGAAACGGGACGTGGTGAGCACGGGATTGGTTGGCGTCCCCCCGAAGAAGTGCTGCGCCGGCGGTGGGCCGAACGGTACGATCTGGGCGTCGCTGGTGCCGCGGAGCGACGTCGAGACGACCGGGACCACGACTCCGATGTCGACGCGATCGAGCAAGCCGAAGCTCATGAAGAAGGAGGTGACCGTCATGTCGATGTCGAGCGCCAATGTCACGTCGATCACGTCATTCTCGTGCAACGGCACGCCGTAAGGGTTGCACGACGCGCCGACGAGACTGTCGCACGCGAGTCCCGTGACGTTTTCGTGGGTGAACACCATTTGGACGTCATTCAGGCTCACGCCGCGCAACGTCGTAAAGTGCAGGTGATTGACGTTCGCGCCGACAAAGACCCGTCCTTTGCCGAGCGTTTGCGCGCGTTCGCCGAACACGGCGCCGGGCGACCCCGACGTCGGTACCGGCACGCCTCCCTCGAACCGGAACGTGGAGCCCCCGCTGGTGGCGCTGACCGGGAGGTTGCCGACGTTCTGGCTGATCGCGCTACCGATGAACGAGATGAGGCTGCCGTTGTCGGCGACCGCCGAGGGAATGAAATGGTCGGCATGGAGGGCGGTCGCCGAGTCGGAACCGGCAGTGCCGCCCAGGAACAGCGGATCCTGCCCGGAGGTGAAAATGAACAGCTCGGCGATCTTCTCGCGGAGGCCCTGGGCGTCGAGTGGTGCGGCTGCGAGCAACATGCCGAGGAGACTCCACAGGTACCGCCGCATAAATCCTCCGCGTGGGGATCGGACGTCCGCGCGCTCGAAGAGACTCCACGCGTGGTGAGTCGTCAACCCTGACGCCGCCGTTGACCCCCGAAGACCCGTGGTTAACTTCCAGCCTCGAGATGGGCCGGCCCGAACGCACGATCCTCCTGGACGCCCGCGCCTTGTCGCGGGCGCTTCAGCGTATGGCCGTGGAAGTGCTCGAGCTCACGCATGGCACCGCCGATCTGGTGCTCATCGGCATCCAACGGCGTGGTGTGGAGCTGGCCGAACGGCTCGCGACGCTCATCGAGCAAGACGAGGGCGTGGTCCTCCCCCGCGGCGCCCTCGATATCACCCTCTATCGCGATGACCTCGAAACGATCGGGCCCAAGCCCGTCATCGGTGAGACCAGAATTCCCGGCGACCTCGACGGGAAACATGTCGTCATCGTCGATGACGTGCTCTATACCGGTCGGACCGTGCGCGCCGCGCTCGACGAGCTCGCCGACTTCGGGCGCCCCAAGCGGATCTCTCTCTGCGTGCTGGTCGATCGGGGCGGGCGCGAGCTCCCGATCCAGCCGGATGTCGTCGGCAAACAGGTAAGAGTGAATAGCGGGGAGCGGGTGGACGTGCTCGTCGAAGAGCTGGACGGAAAGGATCAGGTCGACCTGGTGGGCGGTCCTCGATGAATCCCGTCCTGGGAAAGGATCTCGTCGGCCTCGAGCACCTCACGCCGGAGCAGATCCGGCTGGTGCTCGACACGGCCGAGCCGTTCAAGGAAGTCTCCGAGCGGCCGATCAAGAAGGTGCCGGCGCTGCGCGGCAAGACCATCGTCAACTTGTTCTTCGAAGCGTCCACGCGCACGCGAATCTCGTTCGAATTCGCGGAGAAGCGCCTGTCGGCCGACACGGTGAACGTGGCGGCGAGCGGCAGCTCCGTGCAAAAGGGCGAAACGCTGGTGGACACCGCCCGGAATCTCGAGGCGATGCGCATCGACATGGTGGTCATCCGGCATCCCTCGTCCGGCGCGGCCGAATTCCTCGGCCGGCGCATCCGCTCCAACGTCATCAACGCGGGCGACGGCAAGCACGAGCACCCGACGCAGGGGCTCTTGGACCTCCTCACCATCCGCGATAAGCATGGGAAGGTGAACGGCCTGAAGGTGTGTCTCGTGGGCGATGTGCTGCATTCCCGTGTGGCGCGCTCCAACGTCTGGGGACTGTTGAAAATGGGCGCCGAGGTGGGCGTGTGCGGTCCCGATACCCTGATGCCGCGCGGCATCGAGGAGCTGGGCGTCTGCCGGTTCCGCCGCATCGAGGAAGCGATCGAATGGGCGGACGTGCTCAACGTCCTGCGGCTCCAGCTCGAGCGCATGGAGAAAGGCTTCATCCCGAGCGTGCGGGAATACTACCGCGTGTTCGGCGTGACGCTCGAGCGGCTCGAGAAAGCGCCACGGCGCTTGACGATCATGCACCCGGGACCCATGAACCGGGGTGTCGAGATCGATTCGCGCGTGGCCGACGGACCCCACAGCGTCATTCTGGACCAGGTCACCAACGGTGTCGCAGTCCGGATGGCGGTGCTGTACCTGCTTGCGGGCGGGCGACCGGAATTGGCCGACGCGGCCAAAGGGCCCGGAGGATCGGAGTGAATCGGCCGCTGCTACTCCGTGGCGGTCGCGTAATCGACCCCAGCCGCAACCTGGACGAGCCGGCCGACGTGCTGATCCAGGACGGGAAAATCGCCGCGGTCGGCCGCGGCGTTGGGGTGCCCGACGGTACCGAGGTGCGAGACGTGCGCGACCAGGTCGTCGCCCCCGGGCTCGTGGACGTGCACGTACACCTGCGCGAGCCGGGTAACGAAGACGTGGAGACCGTCGCGACCGGCGCGCGCGCGGCGGCCGCGGGCGGGTTCACCGCCGTCTGCGCTATGCCGAATACCGATCCCGTCACCGACAACCAGGCCGCGGTCGGGTTCATCGTGCGGCAGTCCGTCCGGGCCGGGCTTACACGCGTGTACCCGATCGGCGCGATCTCGGTCGGCCAAAAGGGCGAACGACTCTCCGAGTTCGGCGAAATGGTGGGGGCAGGCGCGGTCGCCGTTTCCGACGACGGCAAGCCGGTCGTGTCGAGCCATCTCATGCGGACCGCCCTCGAGTACGCTCGCACTTTCGACATCCCCGTCGCCGATCACTGCGAAGAGCCCACGCTCGCCCTCGGCGGCGTGATGCACGAGGGACTCGTGTCCGCCCGCTTGGGGTTGAAAGGGATCCCGGCCGCCGCCGAGGAGATCATGGTCGCGCGCGATGCCCTGCTCGCGGGGCTCACGGGCGGCCACGTCCACCTGTGCCACATGTCCACGCGCGGATCCGTGGAGCTCGTCCGGAGGGCGAAGGAGGAGGGCATTCGCGTGACGGCGGAGGTGACCCCGCACCACCTCGCGCTCACCGATCGGGCCTGCGAGCGGTACGATACCCAAGCCAAAATGAACCCGCCCCTGCGAGAGGCGGCGGACGTCACCGCGCTCCGCGCGGCGCTCAAGGAAGGGGTCGTGGACTGCATCGCGTCCGACCACGCGCCCCACGCCTATGACGCCAAGGAAGCCGCGTTCGACGACGCACCCTTTGGCATCGTCG
>JACXTT010010615.1_pt1 | contig 12387 bp, 9 predicted proteins | sample 9270951 | NCBI WGS metagenome assembly JACXTT01 (sample SAMN15532306, study PRJNA645909) | rock metagenome | isolation source: weathered quartz diorite | place: Puerto Rico | collected 2017-06-21 | reverse complement strand
AGGGGGGGAAGATTGCCCCCACCCCACAAAGTTAACCGGGGGAAAAAAATGGCCCCTCTTCTCAGGCGAGAGGATGGTTCAATCGACTGTGGAGTGAGCGCAGACGCGATCCGGAATCGAGTTCGGGGATTTCAACCATGGCCCGGCGCCTGGACGTTGTGGAGGGGGGGAAGGCTTCTGATCTGGAAGGCGCGCTCGATGCCCTCGACCGATGCCCGCACGCAGACCCGGGTCGCGGAGACGCCGGGGAGGGTGGTTATCTCGAACGACAAGACGACCCGGGTACGTTGCGGCGACGGAACGTTTCTCGAGATTCTCGAGCTGCAGGTTGAAGGCAAACGCAAGCTTCTCGTTTCGGATTTTCTGAACGGCAATCGGCTACAGGATGGAGAGGAGTTCGGGGAGTGACTAACGATCCACGAGAGGCCGCATACCGGATTCTATGCCGGGTTGAGAGTGGGGCCTTCTGTAGCCACTTGCTCGCCTCCCGACGACTCGATGCTCTGGCCTCGCGTGACCGCGCGCTGGTTCATGAATTGGTATTAGGAGTCTTGCGCCATCGGGGAGAGCTTGACTATTACCTCGAGCGCCTCTTGGACTATCGAGCTCGGCCGATACAGTTACGGCTGAGGGTCTTGTTGCGTCTTGGGATATATCAAATAAAGTTCTTGGATCGCGTTCCACCGCACGCCGCAGTGAACGAAACCGTCAGGCTGGCGAAGGCGGCGGTCGGGGAGCACTCGGCTGGCTTGATCAACGCGGTTCTGCGTCGCGCAGTAAGGGAGAGAGAGCAGCCGGCGTTCGAAGAGCTGAGCGACCGGTTAGAGGGCCTCTCTGTCCACTATTCCCACCCAAAGTGGCTCGTGGCGAGATGGATTGAGTATTTCGGACCCGAGCGGGCGGAGGCCATACTCCGAGCTGACAACGAAACTCCGGTCACCTTCTTTTTCATGGCAAAGGAGGACGAACAAGCAGCAGAGATCCTCCGAGCTTCACCTGAGTTCGGCGCCCGTGTCGATTCTGTGGCCCCCCCTCCCGGCTGCTGGCGATTGAGTGCAGGTCCCGGCCACTCCCTGAGACCCTTGGTCGAAAGGGGAGTGGCATATGTCCTGGATCGCGCCTCCCAGTGCGTCGCGTCACTCGTTGAGGCTGGCCCGGGGCTGCGAGTCCTCGATCTCTGCGCGGCCCCAGGCGGGAAGACCGTGATCCTTACCGCTCGTATGCGGGATGCGGGCATCCTGTTCGCGAATGACCTTCACTTGGCGCGCATGAAAACACTCGTCGGAGCCTGTCGAGTTGTCGGAGGTGGCACTGTTCATCCGCTAGTTGCCGACGCGGCGTCCGGAGTCCCATTTCTCCCGAACACTATGTTCGACCGTATCCTGGTCGACGCCCCATGCTCCGGCACGGGTACACTCCGCCGCAATCCGGATCTGCGCTGGCGTATTCAGCCGGGCGAATTGGAGAAGAGCTCGCGGCTCCAGTCGCGTTTGCTTCGGGCAGCGGCATTGCACGTGGCAAGGGGGGGCCGGCTCGTATATTCGACTTGCTCGATTGAGCCTGAAGAGAATGAGGAAGTCGTCGAATCCTTCTTATCCTCTGTTCCAGACTTTGAGCCGATGATCCCTGCCCTACCGGAAGAGTACCTCTCCGGTACGTACTTCAGGACGGATCCAACGATGGGAGGCATGGATGGACACTTCGCGGCGGTGCTCAGGCGGCTATAGGGCGGGGAAAAGGCAAAAGGAAAACGGGAGAGGTAGAGGCGAGGTCGGCCGCTGGAGAGAGCTCCTACGTGGCGTCTGGCGTAGTGATCGCTTCCGGCTCGACCTAACTTCCACCCGGTGGGCTATGGCGGCCGAGCCGGTTCGATCTCACGCCTTCGGATTTCGTCTTGCTACCTGGGAGGCCACGGATTTCCCAGGTAGGGGAACTCATCGAGGAATGGAACGTCGTTCTTGCGCCATTGGTCCGGTGGCCGAGGAGGATTGGCCATGATCGATGAGAGATCATCTGTCAGCTCGCGGCCGTTCGGAAACATGACTGGTTTCGATGTGTCCAGAATCATGACGTCTGGCGGCACATTGAACATCATCATGTGCTGGCTGGGATGCACGGTGTTGAGACGATTGTCTCCTTGTGACCGGAGAGCGCGTGCGTCGAGGTCCTGAAAGGGACCGTCGAAGCCCGGGACCTTTGAAGTATCCCAAAGCAGGAGCGTCGGCTGCGACTTGATGACGAGCGAGAGCGGGAATTCAAGCACGATCGACGCCGTGTTGTAGCTGTCCCATCGCGCAACCAGGAACGGATCATCACGAAGTCCAGCGAATACCCGAATACTCTGGCTGGCCCCCTGGGCGAGTCCTCTGGAGTTAAGTTGGAGGTCGCCTCGATCATTGAAGGTCACCGTGAAGACGATGTCCTCCTTTATCTGATCGGGCCGGAGAACGGTTCCGCCGTATGTCTTGACGTCGGCCGGGTTGTCGAATGATACCTGGCTGTGGTTGTCGATATTGAACTGTATCGTCAAGTCCGAGGCAAACACATACTTACTCACGCTTGTCGGGATGGCAGGATTCAAGCTCTCGGCCAGGACAAGGTTTCCTTTCCGGATGAACGCGTGAAAATCCGTGAGCCGAGCATCGTCCCGCTTGGCCGCTGCCAGTGCTGGGGCGTCCGTATGGTCGGCGCCCAGCATGCTGTCGGCGCCCCCGCCCGCCAGGAGGGAGAGGGTCGATATCAGCAGTAAGAGAGTGAATAACTGAATTCTATTGGCCATAGCTCTTTCTCCTTCGGAAATAGACCTGCCTTAAAGCTACTGATGCCAGACGAGCGGTTCATTCGCGCGGTCAAGCCCGTGATTTCCAGAGATCGAGCGTGACTCGGCAAGCCGCGCCTCAAGCTTTGATTTTCGGAGCAACCTTGCCAGAATGGGTATCCGAATACAAGAGCCCGTAGGCAATTCGGAGGTGGAGGCGATCGATTGCTCGAGTAGGGAGTTGAGCTGTCCCGCAGGAATTTCTCGACGCCTGCGATTTCGTGGTCGGTTCGCCCTGCTCACCATTGCGATGTCGTCTCTCATCTTGACGAGCGAAAGCTGCGGCCGCCGGGACGAGAAGAAAGTTGCGACTCCAAGCGGGCCGCCATCGGCTCCAGCATCTGGAGAGACTCCCGCCGCTTCGCCTCCGCCATTGAAGACTGAATCACCCGTCCCCTCCCCAGTTACCCTGAGTTTCAAGAGGCAGGCGCTGCCCAAGCAGAACACTTGGAGATGGTTTCTGCAGGAGTACACTGAGCCGCAACGGGGCATCCTGCAGAAGCTGAATCGGAAGGACCTCTTGAAGATCAGGCCTGGAGAAGAGCTTATTGTTCCGATCGACTGGAATTATTCTCCGCTAGCGTATTCACCGTTTCCAATGCGCTCGGAGTCGATAGGGCAGTTCCAGAAAGCGATCGTCGTTTCGCTCCGGACCCAGGCTTTTGGCGCATACGAGACGGGACAACTCGTCCAGTGGGGGCCCGTCAATTCAGGCAGGAGAGATACCCCGACACCCACCGGCCTTCTTCATTTGACCTGGAAAGCCAAGGAGAGGGTGAGTACCGACAATCCCGAGTGGCTCCTTCGCTGGTATTTCAACTTGGTGAATGGGACGGGAGTGTCCTTCCACCTTTATGAACTGCCCGGCTATCCGGTCAGTCACGCGTGCCTCCGACTATTAGAGCGAGATGCGCAATGGCTCTATTCCTGGGGTGACCAATGGAAGCTGGACTCGAAAACGGGAAGGGTGGTTGAGCAGGGCACTCCGGTTTTGGTATTCGATTCCTATGCCTTTGGCCAGAAGCCGCCGTGGCGGAGATTGCCCGAAGATCCCAGCGCCGATCATGTCACGGCGGAACACATCGCCGAGGCCAGCGCAAAATTATCCACTCCGGAGCGCACCGGGACCGAGTCGTCAAAATGATTTCCGACAATTTACGGATGGTCACGCGAGCGGCTACGGTCGGCGACGATCTACCGCAGCGAGCTACGCGCCGTCACGCCGAATCAGGTTCTCCAACCCAGAAGGGGGCAAAGTGAAAAGATACTCGGCGGTTCTGTTTGATTTATTCGACACTCTGGTCGACTTTGATCGCGAAAGGATGCCTTGGTTCCAAACCGGCAATAAGGTGACGTGGGCCACGGGTCCGCTGGTGCATGAAGAGCTGAAGAAAAGGGGACATTCCGTTTCCTTCGAGGCCTTCGAGTCCGCGGCCCTCTCGGCCTATCGCGATATCGAATCCCTCAGAAACCAGGAATACCGCGAATATCCAAGCCGGCAAAGGATGGAGTTCTTGTTGAAGCGCCTCGGCTTGCCGGCCACCGACTCGGGGTTAGTCCAGCGGCTCGTTGAGATTCACATGGAACAGATGCTGGACGCAATGATCTTTCTGCCTGAGCGAAACGAGGTGCTTCAATCGCTTCGCCCGAAGTATCGTCTGGGTTTGGTCTCGAATTTTGATCACGCACAAACGGTACACAAGGCGCTCGCCCGTGGGGGATTCGACCGGCTACTGGAGGTCACCGCTATCTCGGACGAAGTTGGCTGGCGGAAGCCGAACCGGAAAATATTCGAATATGCCCTTGAGCGAATCAACCTGGCGCCGAAGGAGGTTCTCTTCGTCGGAGATAACTACGAATGCGATGTGGAGGGAGCCTCCGCCCTCGGTATGGACGTCGCGTGGTATATCCGCGGTGGAGAGGATCCAACGGGCCGGCCGGTCGAAGCACGGTATATCCTCGGAAACTTCCCCGAGCTTCGCGACCTTCTCCCGGTGTAGCTTCCCGCCCTGCGCTACAAAATTTCACGGTTCTCGATCGGATCGGCGCAGGTTTCCGGATCGATCTACAATGGTATTCCGATCTTCATTCCGTTGTGCTACTTTACGCGCCGTCTTTGAATTATCCTGAGAAACAGGTATTGCGGTTGTAGAAGGGACCAGCGAGGCGGTGGGATCGAGAAATTAGAATTGCGCGCGTTATTACGGCAGTGGGACAACCGGTAGGAGACAAATGTGACGCGGTCGGTCAGCATAAAGATCAATGGCGTAACTCAAGAGCATGACATAGAGCCCCGTCTACTGCTCGTTCATTTCATACGCGACGTGGTCGGATTGACCGGAACGCATGTGGGGTGCGAGACCAGCCTTTGCGGCGCTTGCAGCGTCCTCGTCGATGGATTGGCTGTCAAGTCTTGTACTCTGCTCGCGGTGCAGGCGCATGGGCGCGAGGTCACTACTATCGAGGGTCTGGCGACCGATGGGAAGATAGACGCGGTGCAGGAGGGTTTCTGGGAGAAGCACGGTCTGCAGTGCGGTTACTGTACTCCGGGTATGATCATGACCGCGCATCAACTGATCGGGCGCAATCCAGATCCATCGGACGAAGAGATTCGACACGCGATCGACGGCAATTTTTGCCGCTGCACCGGCTATCAGCACATCATCGAGGCCGTGCGTTACGCCGCTGGAAAGATGAGATCGGTGGAACGGAGCCGAGCCGCGACCTAGCACGGAGTTCGGTCTCTGGTGGTTCAGCCCTGAGCATGCCTGTCGAGTAGCACAGCGTAGACTGAAGCCACCGCTACCTGGGGGAACGATTAATCATGGCGCGATATGTCGGCCAGCGACTTAAGCGAACCGAGGATCCCCGGCTGATTACGGGCACCTCGCATTACGTGGATGATCTGACGCTTCCAGGAATGGTCCATGCCCACATTCTCCGAAGCATGTATGCCCACGCTCGTATCAAAAGTCTAAACACAGAGCAGGCTCGCCGAGCGCCCGGCGTCCTCGCGGTGCTTACTGGGAAGGACGTGGCGGGGAAGATCGGCTCTGTACCCTGCGCCGCCGCGCTTCCGGATCTTAAGGTGCCGCATCACCCGGTGTTGGCGCTTGGTAAGGTGCGGTATGTCGGGGAGCCGGTCGCAGTGGTAGTCGCGGTCGGTCCTTACCAGGCGCGCGATGCTGTCGATCTCATCGAGGTAGATTATGAGCCGCTGGAGGCCGTAGTCGATCCCGAGGCCTCGATCAAATCCGGTGCTCCTATACTCCATGAAGAGTGGGATAACAACCTCGCATTCACCCACAGCTATGAAAGCGGTGATGTCGAGGCCGGCTTCAAATCCGCGGACAAAGTGGTTTCACAACGCATAGTCAATCAGCGGCTGATACCGGCGGCGATGGAACCACGCGGCGTAATCGCACAGTATTTGCCCGGCGAGAATCTTCTTACCGTCTGGTCCTCCACCCAGATTCCCCACTTACTCAAGACGCAACTCGCGATCATGGTGGGTTTGCCCGAGAACCGGCTGCGCGTAATCACGCCTGAGGTTGGAGGAGGTTTCGGAAGCAAGCTCAATGTCTACGGCGAAGAAGGATTGGTCAGTTATCTTGCCCTGCAGCTCAAACGCCCGGTTAAGTGGATTGAATCCAGGCGAGAGAATTTCCTGAGCACGATTCACGGACGGAGTCAGATCGGCTACATAGACGTCGCGGTAAAGAAGGACGGTACCATCCTGGCGCTTCGCGCCAAGTTCATAGCCGATCTCGGCGCATACCACCAACTGCTCACACCCGCGATTCCTACACTGACCGGGCTCATGCTCAGCGGCCCCTACAAGATTCCGGCGATCCGCTATGAGATCCTCGGCGCGTTTACGAGCACGATGTCGACGGATGCTTACCGAGGGGCCGGGCGACCAGAGGCGACCTACTTGTTGGAACGAATGATGGATCGTATCGCGGGAGAACTACAGCTCGATCCCGCCACTATCCGCCGGAAAAATTTTCCTAAGCAGGATGAGTTTCCGATCGCCATGGCCACCGGTCTGACATATGACAGCGGGAATTATCAGATGACGCTTGACAAGGCCTTGGAGCTCGCGCGATACGAAGATCTCCGAAAAGAACAAAAATCCGCCCGGTCGAATGGGCGATTGATGGGAATCGGACTCTCGACGTACGTTGAGATTTGCGCCCTAGGCCCTTCCCCAGCCATGCCGGCCGGAGGGTGGGAGAGCGCGACCGTCAGAGTCGATCCAACCGGGAAGGTGACTGTGCTTACTGGAGCCTCACCGCACGGGCAGGGTCAGGAAACTTCGTTCGCTCAAATCACGGCCGACGAATTGGGTGTGGCGCTCGAAGACATTATTGTCATTCACGGTGACACAGGCATTGTTCAATATGGAATCGGCACGTTCGGCAGCAGAGCAACTGCGGTAGGTGGGACGGCTCTCTACAATGCGCTTCAAACTATCAAAGAGAAGGCAAAACGATTCGCGGCCCACTCGCTGCAGGCCGATCCGACGGACATCGTTTTTGAACAGGGCGTGTTTTCGAGTTTGACCGATCGGACAAAGCGAGTCACTTTTCAACAGATCGCCCTGGAGGCTCATACAGCGAAGAACCTGCCACCCGGGACGGCGCCCGGTTTGGAGGCGGTTTCGTTCTTCGAGCCCAGCAACTTTACTTTTCCATTCGGCGCTCATGTGGTCGTGGCCGAGATCGATAAGGATACTGGAGAGATTGATCTCCGCAGATATGTTGCCGTTGACGACTGCGGGAAGGCCATCAATCCGCTCTTAGTCGATGGTCAAGTCCACGGCGGCATTGTGCAATCGATTGGACAGGCGTTGCTGGAAGAGGCGGTTTACAACGAAGACGGACAATTGGTCACCGGGGAGTTCACCGACTATGCGATCCCCCGCGCGCAGGATGTTCCCTGGATTGAAGCTGTGCGTACGGAAACACCGACGCCGGTAAATCCTCTGGGAGCGAAGGGTGTGGGAGAAGCCGGGACAATAGCGGCAACGCCGGCGATCGTTAACGCCGTGGTGGATGCCCTCTCTCACCTCGGAGTTCAACATATCGACATGCCGCTGCGGCCCGAAAAGATTTGGAAAAGACTCCAGAAGAGTTTGGGCTAGCCCGGAGTTTACTATCAGGCCGGGACCGGCCGACTGGCTAACGAATGCCAATGCGTTTCTATAAGCAGTCGAAAACTGAGCAAAGGCTAGACGGCCTTCCGTGGATTCCGTTTCTTGCCAATATCGGGCGAGCCGAGCTCCCGCCCGCACGGGTTCCGCAGCGGCGGATACCGACTCGATCCTGAATGAAAAAGCAGGCCGGACCGCTTGGGAGAGCAAGCCGATGATCCCCAGTTCATTCGAATACATTGTGGCAGACAGTGTTGAACAAGCCGTTCAGTTGCTGGCGCGTCACGGTGATGACGCCAAGATTCTTTCGGGCGGTCAAAGCCTCCTGCCTCTGATGAAGTTTCGGCTGGCTTCGCCCAAGTACGTGATTGATATCGGGAGAATTGAGGGCCTGAGGAGAATCGAAGAAGCGGGAAACCGGCTGAGGATTGGAGCGCTGGTCACCCATTTTCAGATCGAGAGCTCTGATGTTGTGCGGCGCCGGTGCCCGATCATGTCCGAAACGGCAGGCCAAATCGGCGACGTCCAAATACGGAACCGAGGCACTCTGGCCGGCAGTTTGGCACATTCGGATCCGGCAGCCGACTGGCCTGCAGCCATTCTTGCTCTCGGGGCCGAAATGAAAGCGGTTGGTGTGCGCGGCGAGAGAATCGTGGCCGCCCGCGATTTCTTTGTAGATTTACTCACCACTGCCCTTCAACCGGGGGAGATTGTCACTGAGGTGCGCGTCCCTACGCTCGCCCCTCGGACCGGCTGGGCTTATCTTAAAGTGCCTCAAAAAGCGTCGGGATTCGCCATCGTGGGGGTGGCCGCGCTGATTAGCGCGGATCCTTCTGGCCATTGCGCCGCTGCCTCCGTCGGTATCACAGGCGTCGGGGCCAAGGCCTATCTTGCCTCCGGGGTCACTTCCGCGTTGGAGAGTAAAAGTCTTAACGCCCAGTTGATCGCCGCAGCCTCCGAGCACGCGGCCGACAGCGTAGATTGCTTGGCCGACATCCATGCTTCAGCCGACTATCGAGCTCACCTCGCGCGTGTTTACACCCGCCGCGCACTGGAACTGGCCTTGAGCCGGGTCGGCCCCGGTGTCAGTTGGCCTGTTTGATTCCCGGGGGGCTGCTTCTTGAAGGTTGAGGGAAGCCACGTATTCAGAGCAGATCGGGAATTAATCTGGAAGCTTCTGAACGATCCCGTTATCCTCGCTCGATGCATCCCCGGGTGCCAGAAGTTGGAGCCGATCGGCAACGGCGCATACACCACTATCCTGAATGTCGGTCTGGCTTCCATAAAGGGAACCTATAATGCCACCGTTTCACTGCATGATTTACTTCCCCCTTCGCACTTCCGCATAAACGTTGAAGGCCGCGGCCCGCAGGGATTCGTGCGAGGCAGTGGTTCCATCGGTTTGGGCCAAGCCGATGGCGAGACACTCCTGAAGTACGAAGGGGATGTCCATCTCGGCGGCACGCTCGCGAGCGTCGGCCAGCGAATGCTGCAGGGAGCCGCGAAGATGATGGTCGGGCAATTCTTCACCGCGATCGAAGCAGAAGCAGAAGCCTGGGACAAGGCGGAGAAGGAGGGCGGACCACTTGTGGCCCCTAAGCAGGGAATACTCAGAAATTTTCTACGGTACCTTCGGGGTTTGTTGCGGCGCTTGTTCTCAAGAGCCGCGGCAGGCGCGCGGAGCGAGTGAATGTCAGGGCCCAGGCAGCTCATACAATGGATGGTCGTGCTTGTGCTGGTTGCGTTCTCCTTCCTGACAGTTTGCTCCCCCATCGGCATGGCTCGGTCGCAGACCATCAATGGGAGGCTCGTCGGGACGATCACCGATCCCGATGGCGCTGCCATTCCCAATGCCTCGGTGGTTATTCGAGAATTGGCGACCAACGGCGAGCGATCGGTGGTGAGCGATGAATCCGGGGAATACCGTTTTCAGGAACTGAAGCCGGGCCTGTATGTGATCACGATCTCGTTCCCCGGCTTTCGAACCCAGGTCATCACCGGGGTATTGGTGCAGGTAGCCACGACTACCACGTTGAATGTGGAGCTGAAACCTGGGATTCCGAGCGAGACGATTAACGTGATTTCGGAGCCTGGGCAGGTAGAGACGCAGTCGTCAGCCCTCGGGAGCGTCATCTCGGGAAGGACCACCCGCGATCTTCCGCTCAACGGGCGAGACTTCGCGCAACTTACACGGTTGATAGCCGGCGCCACCATCGACAGTGAAGGAGGATCAGCAGCGTTCGTGGTAAACGGTCAACGAGCGAGCGCAAATAACTTCATGGTGGATGGCATTGATGCCAATAATCCGTTCTTGCAGCTCAATGCATCTGGACCGAGCGGCACCAGTTCCGTCTTTGCCTCCGTAGAGGCGATTCAAGAGTTCAAGGTTGAAACCCAGAACTCATCGGCCGAGTTTGGTCGGTTCTCCGGCGCGGTCGTCAATGTCATCACCCGATCCGGGACGAATGAGTTTCATGGGAGCCTCTTCGAATTCTTCCGCAACGACGCGCTAGACGCCAACAATTATTTTCTGAATGCCTCGGGGACGCCAAGACCCGCGCTGCGCAACGATCAATTCGGCGCGTTGCTCGGCGGGCCGATTCGGCGGAACCGAACGTTTTTCTTCGGCCTATACGAGGGGTTGCGGCAGAGCTTCAGTTCAATCGCGAACGGGACGGTACCTTCGCTTCGGGCGCGGGCCATGGCCGATCCGGCGGTGCGGCCTATCCTGGCACAAATCGTTCTGCCGAATGGGCCGGTCGATGCCAATAACCCCTTGATCGCGAAATTCACCGCGTCGTCACCCTCCCGCATCTCAGAGAATGACTTCACCCTTCGCTTCGATCAACGGTGGAGCAGCAAGGACCAGGCGTTTGTTCGCTATAACTTCGGCGATGGCGAGCAGGAGTTTTCTTCAGCGGCCGCGGGAGCCGCGCCCAACATCGTTGACCGGTCGAGAATTCGCCTGCAGGCCACCACGCTGAGTTACAGCCATACGTTCTCACCCAACACACTCAACGAAGCTAGGATTGGTTGGCATCGATCAGCCGACCGCGGCCAGACTATTGCCACTGCACTTTTCGGAACCACGCCGCCACCGGAGCACGATGGAGTTCCTTCCGTGCCGCTTGTGATCGTCTCTGATCTGACGCTCAACAACAACATTGTGGGCGGTCATGTCGGACCTTCGGGGAATTTCTTCAACACTTTTCAATACATCGACAATTTTACCGCGCTGCGGGGCCGCCATTCATACAAAGTCGGAGCAGACATTCGCCGGGTTCAGTTGAATCGGTTCAATCTGGGGGATAATGGTGGAGAGAGCGGCGTGATTGTGTTCACGTCCACCGAGGCGTTGATTTCCAATACACCGGCGGCATTCATCAATCAGGTGGGAAATCGCCGCCGGGGCTACCGATTCACCAACTTCGACTTTTATGGACAGAATGATTACCGCGTGGAGAGCGGGCTGGTACTCAATTTTGGTATCCGCTACGAGTTGAATACCGTGCTCTCCGAAGTGAACAATTTGTTGGCCAATGTTGCCCTGAACCCGGCCGGAGGATATCGGCTGACTTCTCTCAGGCAGCCGGCATACCAAGGTGATCATAATAACTTCGCGCCCCGATTCGGATTCGCCTACACGCCTTTTCGAAACGGCAGATTGTCATTGCGGGGCGGAGTGGGGGTCTACTACGACCTCGTGACCCAGGTAGCCGCGAATGTGCTCAGCAATCCGCCGGTCACGCGGACCAACACCCTCTTCCTCCCCGGGCCGTATCCGGATTTCCTGACCGACCTTCCCGCACGGCCGAGCACTCAACCGCCATATGGGTCGGCTGGCATGGTGCCGCTCGGGCTGCGCACGCCCTATAGCTTCCAGTACAACCTGACGGTTCAGTATCAAATGACGGATGACACCTTGCTGCAGGTCGGCTATGTGGGCAGTCGAGGAGTCAAGTTGCTACGTGCACGAATTCTCAATTACCTTCTGCCCGTAGGACCGCTACCTGGGGCCAATACCATGTTCCACGATCCGAATTTCGACATACTCCTGGTGAACGAAACCTCGGCGCAGTCGAATTATCACGGTTTGCAGGTGACGGTCTCGCGTCGGGCAAGCGCTGGCCTCGGTTTCCTGGCCAATTACACATACTCGCACAGCATCGACGACTCATCTACGCTCGGGCTCTTCGGCACATCGATCATTGGCGCCCGGTCAGTCTCGCCGTTTCCTTCGAATCCCAATGATCTCCACGGTGAACGGGGGAGCTCGAACTTTGACGTGCGTCACGTGGCGAATGTGAGTTACAGCTGGAATGTTCCATTAGACCGGCTATTCCGAGGTCGTCACCCACGCCTTTCGGAGGGATGGTCGATCAACGGTTTTACTACGTTTAGTGGGGCCCCACCC
>JACXTT010010614.1_pt1 | contig 12387 bp, 11 predicted proteins | sample 9270951 | NCBI WGS metagenome assembly JACXTT01 (sample SAMN15532306, study PRJNA645909) | rock metagenome | isolation source: weathered quartz diorite | place: Puerto Rico | collected 2017-06-21 | reverse complement strand
GGCTGGGTGAAGCCCGGAAGGCGACCACGCATGATTGCGGTGCAGTCTGCCGGATGTGCGCCCGTAACTCGCGCGTTCGAAAGTGCCGAAAAAGTCAGCCAGATGTGGGAGAACGCGGAGACGTTTGCGGCGGGCTTGCGCGTGCCGAAACCGTACGGCGATTACATCATGCTGGATATTCTGAGGGAGTCCGGAGGAGTGGCGCTTTCGTTTCCGGATGATCAGATTCTGGCGTCGCTCAAAGACTGGGCAAAGAACGAAGGAATCTTTCTGTCGCCGGAAGGAGCGGCGGCCACTGTGGCATACGATCACCTGCTCAAGACCGGATACTTGAAGCCGGAAGACAAAGTGGTGCTCTTCAATACGGGATCGGGATTGAAGTATACGGACGTGACGGCGGAAGCGTCGGGCCTCAAGCGGCCTTCCTGATGGACCATACCGGCTTGTTCACTCAAATCTCAAATGCCAAGAAGCAGGATTTCCGTTTTGACTAATGCTCTGGCCTGCGTCAAACTTTATCTATGACATCCATCGCCAAAGCGACTGCCTACGAGCACCCATGTCGTTGCGGTTGCGAGCTCGTCTCTTCCGGCGAAGGCTGGCTAACCGTTTAGCGACTTGAAATTAGCCGCGCAGTTCTGACCCACCGCCGGAGGAGATTCGGAAGGTGGGTTTTTTGTTTTGATTTGCCGGCGGCGGTTTGAGCCGGCGATGAGGCGCGTTCGCCAAGTGGTAAGGCAAAGGTCTGCAAAACCTTTATCGGCGGTTCGATTCCGCCACGCGCCTCCAAACTCCCCACTGAGGTCCTTCGGTTCGCTGTCGCTCCCTCAGGATTTCGCCTGCGGGCTCCCGCTTCGCTCACGCCCGCAAATCGGCTCAAGTTCGATTCCGCCACGCGCCTCCAACTCCTCGCTGAAGTCCTTCGGTTCGCTGCGCTTTCTAAACTCGCGCTTCCCCTTATGGACAGAAGATATATAGTGCCCGGCGGAGGTTTTTCATGCGGCAGAGAATTGCAGCACGGGTTTGGGTTGTCACTGTTACGTTCGGTGTTTTCGCCGCGCCTGCATTTCTGATTCGTACGCAAGCGCAGAACACTGGAAAACCGGCCGATGCAGAGAATGTTGATTGGCCGGCTTATGGCGGCGGCCCGCTCAACAACCACTATTCGCCGCTCACGCAAATCAACCGCAAGAATGTACGTCAACTGCAAGTAGCGTGGAGCTTTGACACAGGGGAAGAAGGAGGACTGCAGACGAGTCCTATCATCGTGGACGGAGTGCTCTACGGGATTATGCCAACGCAAAAAATCTTTGCACTCGATGCCGCAACCGGAGATTTGCTCTGGAAATTCGATGCGGGCATCAAAGGTACTCAGCCCAACCGCGGTCTAGCATTTTGGACGGACGGAAAGTCTTCACGCGTTCTCGTTGGTGTGATGAATTTCGTTTACGCGCTCGATACAAAAACGGGGAAACCGATTCCCAGTTTTGGACACAATGGCCGAATTGATCTTAGGGAGAATCTCGGACGTGAGCCGGTTGAAGCGCAATCCATTTCCATGACGAGTCCCGGCATCGTTTACAAGGATCTGCTCATTGTCGGCGGCCGCAATCCCGAAACGCTCCCGGCTCCTCCGGGAGATATCCGCGCATTTGATGTTCGCACCGGGGAGCTCCGCTGGACCTTCCATACGATTCCGCATCCGGGGGAATTCGGCTATGAAACATGGCCCGCGGATACGTGGAAATCGAGCGGGGCGGCGAACAACTGGGCCGGAATGTCGTTAGATCCCAAACGCGGCATTGTTTACGTCCCCACAGGATCTGCTGCATTCGATTTTTATGGCGGCGACCGCATTGGAGACAATCTCTTTGCCAATTCCCTGCTTGCACTGGACGCGCAAACCGGGAAGCGGCTCTGGCATTTTCAGGGAGTGCGCCATGATGTGTGGGATCGCGATTTTCCTTCGCCACCTGCGCTTCTAACGATTCATCGCGACGGAAAAGAAATCGATGCGATCGCGCAAACAACCAAGCAAGGATTCGTTTATCTTTTCGATCGCGCAAATGGGACACCACTTTTCCCGATCGAGTATCGCAAATATCCGCCGAGTGGCATCGCAGGAGAAATTGCAGCTGAAACTCAACCGCTTCCAACAAAACCCGCTCCGTTCGCGCGCCAGCTGCTGACCGACAAGCTGCTCACCGATCGAACGCCTGAAGTTCACAAGTGGGCGACGGAAAAATTCGCAACATTTCGCAGCGAAGGGCAATTTGTTCCGTTCAGTGTGGGCAAAGACACTGTCGTTTTTCCCGGATTCGATGGGGGCGCGGAATGGGGCGGCCCGGCAGTCGACCCCGAATCCGGTATCATCTATATCAATTCGAATGAAATGGCGTGGACGGGGGCACTCGCGGAAAATACCGGCACTAACTCACCCAAGTCCATTTACTTCAACCAGTGCGGCGTTTGCCACGGCGAAAAATTAGCAGGTTCACCGCCCGCGATTCCATCGCTCGCTGGAATCGGCGACCGCCTCACCCCGCAGCAAATCGAAAGCACGATCAAGAGCGGCAAGGGCCGAATGCCCGGCTTTCCCAATCTTTCGGAGGATCAACTGTTTGCTCTTGTCGAGTTCCTGATGAGCGGAGAAAACAAGGAGCTCGAAAGTTCCGGCCCTCCACCGCCGGGTATGAAGTACCGTTTTACGGGTTACAAAAGATTTCTTGATCCCGACGGCTATCCCGCCATTGCGCCGCCTTGGGGAACGCTGAATGCGATCAATTTGAATACGGGTGAGTACGTTTGGAAAATTCCGCTCGGCGTCTATCCCGAACTCGCCGCGAAAGGTTTCGCGAACACGGGCACGGAAAATTATGGCGGTCCCGTTGTCACTGCGGGCGGATTGATTTTCATCGGAGCTACAAATTACGACAAGAAATTTCGCGCCTTGGACAAGGCAACGGGCGAGCTTCTCTGGGAAACGACGCTTCCCTTTTCCGGGAACGCTACGCCAGCGACTTACATGGTTCATGGCCGCCAATTTGTGGTTATTGCGGCCGGCGGCGGGAAAGATCCGAAATCGAAGTCCGGCGGAGTCTATGTGGGCTTTGCTTTGGCTTCAAACTCCGAGGCGCCGAAAATCACAACAAAAAGATGAAAGAAAGAGATGGTGCATACGGAACGCCATGCCCTGCCCGTGGCGACTGTGAAACACTCATCCAGAGGTGCCATTGACCGCTGCGGAGAACGGCGCGAAGGTGCTGAATAAGGCGCTGTGTGTCTTTCCTTGGGGATAGAGCAACGATGGAAACAGCCATCAAGGCCGGCAGGTACGAAATCCTCGGCGAATTGGGCCGCGGCGGTATGGGTGTCGTTTACCGTGCAAAAGACCCGCTAATTGGCCGCATCGTCGCGACCAAGACCATTCGGCTCTCCGAAGAGGGCACGGGGATGTCCCATGCCCAGTTAGTGGAGTATTTCCAAACGGAAGCGCGCGCCGCGGGACTTTTGACACATCCCAACATTGTGGTGATTTATGACGTTGGCGAATCCGACGGAGTCTACTACATCACCATGGAATTGGTGAACGGCAAGAGCCTGCAATCGATGCTGGATTCGGGCGAGCGGTTTCCACTCTCCCGCCTTTTGCGCATCATGGAACAGATTTGCTCCGCGCTACAGTTCGCGCACCACAACGGCGTCGTGCATCGCGATATAAAACCAGCCAACATCATGCTGACGAAAGACGACTTTGTGAAGATCACGGATTTCGGAACCGCCAAGATACTGCAATGCGGTGCTGCGCAGCAGACCGCCGTAATGGGCACTCCTGCCTACATGTCGCCGGAGCAGATCAGGGGCAAGGGTGTTGATGGCCGCACAGATATTTTTTCGCTAGGCGTCATGTTGTATGAAATGACCACGGGCCAAAAGCCATTTCGCGGCAAGGACACCGCCGAAATTCTTTACCGCATCCTGAACGAAGAGCCCGTGTCGCCACATCAAGTTAACCCAAGTATTTCGCTAGGGGTCAGCAGCACCATCATGAAAGCTCTGACGAAGAGTCCCCACTTGCGTTACCCAGAGTGCAGTGAATTGCTTGAGGATCTGAAGCACTACCGACCAGGAGAATCCGCCGTTAGCGCAGACGTCAAACCTCCGGCCACGATTGCATTACCGCAGCAAACCATTCGCGAAAAGACGGACAAGAGCAACAACGCACAGGTAGCGCGAATTGCCGGAGCCGAGCCAAGTTCCGTACCGTCGGCTTCGAACGACACTGATGGGAGTCAGCCTCGAACAGAGATCGGAAGTCAAGTTACTGGCGTTTACGCCGGGCCAGAACCAAGAATGGACCTTGCCAGAGTGAAGCGCCTCGCGATGATCGCTGGTGGCGTCTTGCTGGCAGCCGTGCTTGGCTCTTTTGCTGTTAAGACGATTGGGCGTATGCAGCGGGCCGATTCGGATGTGGTGCCTGCTTCCACGGACGGCAGTTCCTCTACGCAGCCGCAAAGCACGGAGACTGACTCGGTTCAGAAGCCGCCTTACGTTACCAAATACAACCCCGAAGTTACCACCATCAGCGAGTTGGCCAAGCCCTGGTCCTCCAAGAGATTTTTCTTCCGTGGCCTGACCACATCTAAGTACGCCCCCGCACTCATCATTCACCTGCCCGGTCCTTCGTCCGAAAGCAGATCCTATTGGGCATTTTCCCTGGAGGTGCCGTTTGGTCAGTGCGAGTTTGCATACATCGACGACCTGGCAAAGCTTTCTTCCGAGTATGGATTCGAAGCCTCGCATCCTATGGTTGTAAATCCCTGTAGCCGTTCCGTCTTTGATCCCGTTCAACTCAAAGAACTCCCTGGAAACGTTATGGTGCGCGGTGCAATTGTGAGGGGATACGATCTGCGGCCGCCCTACGCTATCGAAGTGAAAGTTAAGGGCAATCAAATCCACGCTCTGGCCATGGAGTGAGTTCTCGCGCGTTCCAAAACCCTTCACAAAGGAAGTCTGCAAATCGTTGATTCCGTGGAGAAGGGGCGATTATATGCAGAGGGTATTACGTTGTAGTGCATTCCAGCAAACGACAGAGTTTTAGCTCACAGAGGGCGCTAAGGAGGGATATTCAAGGGCGATGACTTTTTTCGCGGGAAGTCCGCTTTCGTCAACGTGGTCCAAAATGCGAATTGGAATTTGAAACTTATTGCACGCTCCGACGGCTGCGTCATTAAAGTACAGAATGGTTACAAAGGTTCCTTTGTCCTTATATTTCGCGCGGGCTATGGGGCCTTGCGTGTCGCCTGGATCCGTGGTGTAGATCACAATGGATTGCGCTGCCTCGCGGCGAGAATTGTCCTGCATTCCGCGTGACCTGAGTGCATCTGCCAAACGCATCTGAGGAAGCGATCCAGACCAAACATCATCCAGTGTCAATCCCACAACAGCAAACATGGGCCTCACCTTCTCACTCGCCTGTTTCTATTGTGCGGAAATCTCGTTTAAGAAGCGGCAATTTCCCTTCATAACGTGGCTGATAGATCAACATGTCCTTCAATCTGAGGTCCTGGGCACGAAGTGTAGGGCGGAGGTCTATTTACGACCCATGGGCTTTGGTTTAGATACATGGGGGAAATGCGGAAGGTACAGTGCGCGTAAGTCTGTGGAGTTGCTGAAGATAAAATGGCGCGCCCTGAGAGATTCGAACTCCCGACCTTCTGGTTCGTAGCCAGACGCTCTATCCAGCTGAGCTAAGGGCGCTCCGAGACAAATAGTTTAGCACAATCATCGAGGAGCAAAAGCGCGCAAGGAAACGCCTCCTGGTTTTCACCCCCCTCAATATCGGGTCTTTGCCGGAAAGATTTTCGATTTTTTGAGAAGCAGAATTTCCTTGGCCAGCCCTGAGGGAGGAGCGGTTTGATCGGCGTAGGTCCCTGCAGAAGATTCACGACGAGAGTTGAGACAAACGGCGACGTCTGGGTCTACTGGCAAAGCATTTCGGGTACGGATGTGTCGCGAGTCCGCAATGTCAGCGCGGGCGGAATGTTTCTTGAAGCGGAAAAGCCACTTGCGAAAGGTCAAATGGCGAATTTGCATTTTCTGGTGCAGGAAGGCTCTATTCGAGCAGACGCGGTGGTGCGCCGCTGTGAGCCAGGCGCGGGGCTTGGTCTGAAATTTGTCGCTGTTGAAAGAGATTGCGGCCAACATCTGGCAGAACTGCTGGCGAGACTCCGAAGCATAGGACGTTCCAAGAATTAGTAAGCAATCAGGTGTGCACGAAATCCTTGTTGTGCTGCTCCGTGCCGCAGAGGAGAAGCACCGCGAGGGTTACAATCGTCACTATCTCGAAGCCGGCAATGGCCCACTGATATCCGACGTGATCGCGCAAAAGGTACTGGATGGAATTTGTGGGCGACGCGAAAAGAATTCCAAGCTGATAGGCCAGTCCGGGCATTAGTCCGCGCGCCACATCCGCGGACATTTCGTTTAGATGGACTGGAATTACACCCCAGGCGCCTTGCACTCCGATTTGCATGACGAACGCCGCGCAGGCGAGGCCATAGATTCCGTGGCCGAACGCCCAAAACGGGATCGTAACAAGGGAAAGAGCTAGTGCCGCGATCATCCCCTTTCGCCGCCCCAAGACCTGTGAGGCAAATCCAAAAATAATCGCGCCGACAACTGCTCCGACGTTATAGAAAATCGCGATATTCGCAACCAACTTTGGCGTAATTTTATGAATTTCTTTTAGAAAGTCGGGAAAGAGATCTTGCGTACCGTGGGACAAGAACATCATGAACGTCATCAAGATGACGAGATAAATGAATCGCGGCCATTGGCCGAACACAGCCCGCAGAACGTCCCGACTGGTGGCGGCGCGATTTTGCTTCCACGCTTCCGATTCCGGAACTTTGGTGCGGATGTAGAGAGCTAGTAAGGCAGGAACAGCACCGAGCCAAAACATCGAGCGCCAACTCCACGCGGGAAGCGCGAAACGGTAGGCAAGCGCAGCGAGGAGATAGCCGATGGAATACCCGCTTTGGAGGATACCGCTCAGGATGCCGCGTAGTTTCTTTGGCGCGGCTTCCATCGCCAGCGAAGCGCCTACGCCCCATTCGCCACCCATTCCGATGCCAAAAAGCGCTCGCAGAATCAGAAATGTCGTGTAGTTTGGAGCGAATCCGCAAAGTAGCTCGATGGCGGAAAAATAGATAACGTTGGCCATCAGCGGGATGCGACGGCCATAACGATCGGCCAGCAGGCCAAAAAGCAGCGCACCAAAAGGACGCATTGCCAAAGTTGCCGTCGTGGTCAGTACGATCTCTTTTTTTGTTACCCCAAATTGGTGTGCGAGCGTATCGAAGAGAAAGACGACGACGAAAAAGTCAAAAGCATCCAGAGTCCAGCCGAGAAATCCGGCCATGACGGCGTGGTGATTGGCGGTTCCGGCTGGTTTGCCCGTCGAGAAATTGGCCATGAGAGGGTCGCAGAATTATGGCACGATTCGCTCTTCTTTATAGGTGAAGACCAGTTTGGTGCGATTTTTCCTCGCAAAAAAAAGCCGGGCCGCTGGGGGTAAGCGGCCCGGTGGGGGTACAGCTGAGGGGGGCTAAAGGAAACTCTTTTTAGTGCACCGTCTGCGTCGTCAGCTGACAGATCATCCGCAGCTCTTCATACGTAAAAAAATACTCTTCGTGCATTCCGACAAGCTCTTTGTGTCCGAAGCCTGTCTCGCGCGAAATCCGGCAAAGCTCTTTTTCCGTCATACCGAGGAGCGTTGCCGCTCTGGATTGGTTTACGTACTTTGGCTCTGCCGTATTCATTGGCCAGTTCCTTATGCGGGAATCAGTGCCATGGCGTCTTGCTCAACCGCCAAAATCATCGCCTTATAAATATCCACGTCCCAGCCGTCGCCAATCCTCATTCTTAGCGTTTCTCCGCCGTCCTTCATTAGGCGGCCACGCAGGGGCACCTTCAATTCACCAAGAGCCACTTGCAGCACAACAGGCTGGCCAATCCAAGGCTGGTATGCGCTGTCCATTCGCTCTCCTCAAGGAAGTACCGCTGACGGAGGGAGGATCGCGCGCCGCACCCAAATTCGGCAATGGTACAGCGAGGGTACGGGACTAGGAGAAAGGTACTGTTTCGGCTTTAAGTATGCCGCTGCCTCAAGTTTCCATGGCAGTACTTCTGTACCTCTTTTTCGGGACGCCCCTCCCATTGGGCTTTTCCCATCCTCTACGTCATCCTTATTCACGTGAAGCCGGAAGTCCCAATCCGCAGCGAAGCACCGGCACGATCCACAGCGCCGCGTCCGGGCATAGGGCTGGCCCTGGGAGGTGGATTTGCGCGGGGTTTTGCGCATCTGGGCGTTCTGCAAGTTCTCGAGCAGAACCACATTCCCGTTTCTCACATTGCCGGCACCAGCGTGGGCAGCATTCTGGGCGCCGCCTACGCAAGCGGCGCACCTCTCGCCAAAATTCTAGCAATCTGCCGCACACTCAAATTTCGCGATATCGCTCGTTGGCGTGTTTCGCGGCTCGGCCTTGCCAGTAACCATTGTCTTTCTGATTTGATGGATCGCGTCTTTGAAGCACGCCAATTCGAAGACCTGCGCATCCCTATGGCAGTGGTGGCCACGGACCTCGCTACATTTGATCCCGTTATCTTCACTCAGGGTCCTCTCGTAGATGCGATTCGGGCAAGCTGCGCATTTCCTGGCCTGTTCGAGCCTGTTGAAATCGGCACGCGGTGCCTTGCCGATGGCGGTCTTGTTGCGCAAGTTCCGACTGTCGCGGCGCGCCAGCTCGGCGCCACTCGGGTTCTAGCGATTTCCGTCGGGATTCAGGACGGACGCCGCGGCGCGCCCAAAAACATTTTTCAGGTGGTTGCGCGTTCCGTGGCCGCCGCTCAAAAGCATCAACTCGAATCCTGGGAACGCCACGCTGACCTGGTTCTCCGACCCGATGTTCATAAGCTCGCGTGGGACGATTTCGAACGAGCAAGCGAAGCCATCGAAGCTGGTGTCGCCGTTGCGACGCGGGCGCTCTCCCGCATCAAGAAATTGCTTGAGCCCGCGCGCGAGCCCGAAGACTTGTTTGCTACGGAAGCCCGCTCTCACCTGTGGCTCGCGGAGGCTCACCGATGATTCCCCTCGCTTGGTGGCTTGCTCCGGCGAACCTGCTCGTGCTTCTGTGGCAAGAATGCGGAGAGAATCCTGCAGTTTTTTGTTACCGTATTAGCGTGGGTGCGTTCGCAACCGCAAAAGCGCGCGGCTATGCGAACTTCCCTGCGCTGCAAAATCTTTCAAGGGATAACGCTGAGTGTTTGACGCAATTCTTCACTTCTTCCACGCGCTTTTCGACCCCGAGGGACTCAAGGAATTAATCCGCGCCGGCGGTGCACCGCTGATCTGCGCAATCGTTTTTGTCGAAACCGGATTCTTTGTTGGCTTCTTTCTTCCAGGAGACTCGCTGCTCGTCACCGCGGGCATTCTTTCCGCCGGTGCTGTGATTCCGCTGAAGTGGCTCCTTTTCCCCGTTATGCTTTGCGCTATCGTTGGCGATCAGATTGGCTACTGGATTGGGCGATCCGCGGGGACGGCGCTTTACCGCCGGGAGGATTCCTTTTTCTTCAGACGCAGTCATTTGCAACGTGCCCATGATTTTTACGAAAAATACGGCGGGCGCGCAGTCATTCTTGCGCGTTTTGTTCCTATCGTCCGTACCTTTTGTCCACCTGTTGCCGGCGCCGCGAAAATGCCGTATGGCCGCTACCTTTTGTTCGATATCTTTGGAGGAATTTTCTGGGTCGGTGCGATGATCCTCGGAGGCTATTTTCTCGGCCGCTCCATTCCCAACATTTCCCAGCGCATTCACTACGTCATCGCCGTCGTAGTCATTCTTTCGATTCTTCCTGCAATCATCAGCATTCTGCGCGCGCGCCGCGCCAATTCAAGTTCAGCTCAGCCCTCATCGGCTCCTTCGGAGAACCGCTAGCGCATGCCGAGGCAAAAAATTCAGGCCATCATCTTCGATATCGGCCGCGTTCTGGTTCGCATGAATGTCTCCGGCGCGGTGAAAAGCTTTGCACCCGACGTCTCTCTTTCTCCTGAAGAAACCTGGAACGCCATTCAAAAAGATCCTCGCTGGCAAGACTGGCAGGAGGGCCGCATCTCTCCTCACGACTGGCACCTGCATCTTTCCAAGCGGTTTGGAAGTTCACTCACTTTCGTGCAGTTCACTGAGGCATGGAATCACGCTCTCGATCCGAAGCCGATGCAAGACAATTCCCTCTTCGAATCGCTCCGGAAAAACTTCCGCCTCGGGTTACTCTCCAACACCGATCCCATTCACGTCGCACACCTTGAAGCCACATTCGACTTCTTTCGTTTCTTCCCCAAGTCCGTCCGTACATACTCTTGCGTCGTCCGGGCGAGCAAGCCGTCTCCGCTGATCTTCCGGGACGCCCTTAAATCCCTGCGCGTTAAAGCGGAGAATGCCACTTTTGTAGACGATGTCGAAGCCTACGTGGCCGCCGCCCGTAGCCTCGGGTTGCAAGGCATCTACTACCAGGATCCCAATCAGCTCCGGACCGACCTCAACGCCATAGGGGCCAACCTAGTGCTTTAACCCGCCTCCCAAAATTTCAGGGTGTTTTTAACGTCCGCGTAAAGATTTCAGGGACTAGTACTTTTGACCTTAATTGTCGTTCTTCGCTCTCTGTTCACCTACCTGCTCATTTTCAAGCACTTACCAGTCTTCTGCCCCTCCTGTCCGAACGTACAGGTTTGGCTGTATGCGTGCACCTCCGCGATACACGAAACGGATTCCGCAGTTTGCCGTTGTAGTGGGGTGATGGCCGCAGAGCGGCTCCCCAGAAGAGGAGAAAGACTCAGTCATGGCCGAAGAATATACCGAGAGAAGTTCACCTTCCTGGCAGTTGCCCGCGATCGTTATCCTGGGCTTGATTGCCATCGGAGGTTTGGCGTTTGGTTGGAACGCGTCATCCAAGCTGGATGGCACGCAGCAGGCAGTAGCGGCTCAGTTGAAGACGACGCAGACAGCGATTGATCAGGATATGTCGTCCCTGAAAGATCGTCTGGCGCAAACCGAAAAGACAAACACCGATCTTCAGGGCGACCTGAAGGTTGTCACCAGCAAGCTCAAGATTACGCAGGGCCATCTCAAGAAGGCTCGCGAGGAAGCAGCTGCGGCGAATCAGGACACATCGCAAAAGCTCACTGCTTTGGATACGTCCGTTCACACCGACCTCGCGACCAAGGCTAGCGCCGATGATCTGAAGAACGTCGACACGAAAGTCGGCGGCGTTCGCACCGACCTTGATACGACCCGCGAAGACCTCAAGATGGCCCGCAGCGAGATGGGAACCCTCATCGCGCGCAACCACGATGAAATCGATCAGCTCCGCCGGCTCGGTGAGCGCGATTACGTCGAGTTCACCATCACCGGCAAGAATAAGCCGCAGAAGGTGGGCAACGTCACTGTTGAACTCAAGGGCGTAAACGAGAAGCAGGGTCGGTACACCGTCAATCTGACGTCGGAAGACAAACTGCTCCAGAAGAAAAACCGCGCCATGAACGAGCCGATTTTCTTCTACCTGCACGGCACCAAGATCCCGCAAGAACTCGTAATCAACAAGGTCGGCAAGGATACCATCAGCGGATACGTCAGCATCCCGAAGGCGAATCAGCAGCCGGCCGCTTCGACTTCCACTTCAGGCAACTAGTAAACAACCCAACTCGCCGGACCTTTCCGGCGCAATGCAAAAGAGGGCGGCTCATGCCGCCCTCTTTTTTTGCTCAAATCCGGTCTTATACCCGACTCCGTTGCGCCCTTTCCCTTACAATAGGTTGCGTCTTCGGGAGACCGCGATTGCTCAGGACAAAGACCGTCGTCTACTGCTGCGTGGATCCCTTTTTGTCGTCACGTGGGAAGTTCCTTCATGGATTTGAATCCTTCCAGGCTGAGCTCGATCAACTTGAAATTCCATGTGTTTGGCTGAGTAGCCGTTCTCGCATGCAACTGGACGAACCACGTCGCCGCGCGGGTCATACTGAGCCTTTTGTCGCTGAAGATGGTTGCGGAGCATATCTCCCGGAAGACTATTTCCACCTCAAGCCCGCGAAAACAGTTCGACTGGGCCGGTTCACTTGCATCCCCATCGCAAAGCAACAACCTGCGGCCGCGGAAGCCCTCGAATCCCTTTCGGAAGAAGCGAAGATATCCGTTGTTCCGTTGCGTTCGCTAAGTCCTCGTGAACTCGCCCAAAATATCGGCTTGCCGAATCACGAAGCAGAGCAGGCGCGCCAGCGTGACTTCGACGAACTCTTTTTTTTCGCGGGTGCAAGCGAACAAGATATAGCTC
>JACXTT010010612.1_pt1 | contig 12389 bp, 13 predicted proteins | sample 9270951 | NCBI WGS metagenome assembly JACXTT01 (sample SAMN15532306, study PRJNA645909) | rock metagenome | isolation source: weathered quartz diorite | place: Puerto Rico | collected 2017-06-21 | reverse complement strand
GGTTGAGCGCGCCGGCGAGCTTTGCGCCGAACGCATTGCACTCGTTCAGGTCCTCGCTCGAGCGGCAGCCGGGCTGGAGCGCGCCGCCGTTCTGGAGCACGTCGAACGTGGTGGGCTTGGCCATGTACCAGGGGCCCGTCTCGAATCGACCATCGGCGCTCGCGTACATGAAGCAGATCTGACCTTCGTGGTCCGCGTCGGGCGCGCAGCCCGTGAAGCGGTTGCCGTGACCGTTCGGCTGATCGTTGAACGAGAGCGTCTCCGGCTGCGACGCGAACTGCGCCCACACCTCGTCGACGTACGCGTCGAAGTAGTGCTCGTCGGCGCCGCCCGCCTGGAAGTTCTTGCCGTGGTACGGCGCGATGAAGCGAACGATCTTTCCGTTCTTGTCGGTCTGGACCAGGTTCTTGAAGGGCTCGCTGACCTTCGCCTGGTACTTCGCGACGAGCTCGGCCTGCGTCTCGACGCCGGCCGTACCACTCGCGCCCATCGTGATGCCGCGCGTCATCTTCGTGCCGTTGACGCCCTTCACGTCGAACGCCATCGGGATGCTGTAGAGGTCGACCTGCGTGACGTTGCCGCCCAGCGGGATCGGGTGCGGCTGCGCCATCGGGTCGTACGTGAACTCGAACCAGTCCTGCGGGACGTCGAAGTTCGGATCGTTCGGGTCCTGGAGGTTCAGCTGCGAGAGGCCGCGCTCGTCGACGCTCACCTCTTGGTAGATCGGCTCGCCGAGCGAGACGTAGATGCGCGTGCCGTAGTACTTGCCGTCGCCGGGGAGGTAGATCGTCTTTGCACCGCCGAGGTCGGCGAGCGTGAACGAGTAGTTCGCCCAGCACCGCCCCGACTTCTGGAGGCAGCCCGGCGCGTCGTTGTCCTCACGGTGACCGCGCTTCACCTCCATGAGCAGGCCCTCGCCCTCGGGGGCGTTCTTCACCATGCTGCCCGTCGGCATCGCGTACGTGACGTGGCCGAGCGGCGCCTTGTCGTCGACACCGACGATCGAGATGAAGATCTGGTTGTCCGCGTATTGGCCGTGCGTCGTGTTCTCGAGCTCGACGGCAAACGACCCCGCGGGCAGCGCCCCGAAGTCGACTTCGCCGTCCACGACCACGCGCGACGCGACCTTTCCTCGCTTCTCGACGGTCTGGGCGGTCTCGGATGCACACCCGACGGTGGCAAAGGAGGCGAGAACGGCGGCAAGAGCGGCGAGGCGCAGGATGGCCATGGGATTTCCCTTTCTTTTCCGTGGATACCGAGACGACGTCGCCTCGGTGTACGGAGAAGATGGGTCGGCCCATCCTTCAGCACCAACGAGTGTTCATGGACACACTCGTTAGTTATTCTTATGCGTTAGAACTTGAGACGGAAGGCCGATCCGTCGAAGGCGCAGGCCTGGCCCTCGTCGGTCTGCGTGCAGCGCCCGTAGGACTTGTCGGTCACGAACACGAAGCCATTCGCGCTCAGGATGCTGCTCGGCGCGCCGGTCTTGAGCGCCTGGCGAGGCGCACCGCCGGCGAGCGGCACGGAGTAGACGCCCTTCTTGTACTGCCCGAAGAGGAGCTGGTCGCGCACGATCGTGAGATCTGCGCCGCCTTCGGGGACGAGCTTCTCGAGCGCCGCGACGCCCTTGCGCTTCACGAACACGCCCTTGTCGGTGCCGAAGAAGACATCGTCACCGTTCACCGCGATGCTGTTCACGCCACCTTCGCCGGTCGCGACCTTCGAGAGCGCGCCCGAGCCATCGCGGTTCGCGACGAACACGTCGCCGTTCTTCGCGCCGACGTACACCTTCGCGCCGAGGATCTTGAGCGCCGTGGCGCTGCCCGCGACCGAGCCCAGCTTCTTCGGGTTCTTCCCGGTCGGCGTGTACGCCGTGACATCGCCCTGCGCGTTGTCGTCGGGGCTCGTCTTGAGCGCGACGACGAGACCGTCGTCGTCGGCCGCGAGCGCGCGAATGCCGACCTAGGGGATCTCGTCGCCCGGGTAGTCGTAGCTCTGGTGGAGAATGCTCTCGCCGTCGCGCGTCGATCCGTCGAGCGCGTAACGCATCACCGAGGCGTAGCCCTCGTTGATCTCGTAGATGCCGTTCTTCGTCGCGACCATTCCCCACGTCGCGCCGTAGAGGCCCTTGTAGAGACGCTTCGCGCGATCGTTGCCCTTCTTCACCCAGATGTCGTGGTTGTACTGGGCCTCTTGTTGCGTCGCGTACCCATACGTGGTCGCGAAGTAGACGCTCTCTCCGAACGACGTGAGCGAGTCCGGGTCCTGGAGCTTCGTCGCGAGCTTCGTCACTCCGGTGACGATCTCCTCTTCCGACTGATCGTCGGCGGGCGGCGAGTTGTCGATGCCCGGATCGGACGCATCGTTCGAGCACGCCATCGTGCCAGCGGCGACGACACAGAAGAGGAGAGAGAGGACGATCGAACGGCGCATGCAGACCTCCGGGTAGCGACCCGGAAGCTCGTTTCATGCCTACCTTTGCGCACATATGGTTACAACAGGATAGCTGCGAGATCCTGCGTGATTTCAGGCGCAGTTGATGGATCGCCGACGGACCAGAGGAGACTGGCGGGATGGCGCGCCCGCTCGTCCCGCGTTGCTGGGCGGCTCTCGTGCGAGACGGACGCGCCTCACTTGGGCGCCGAACCCGGCGAAGGGCTCGGTGACCGCAGTGACCGGATCGCGAGCGCGTCGCGAATCTTCATCGGCTATCGACGAGCATGTGCGGTCCGCACGGACGGAACCGTCGCTTGCTGGGGCGACGATCTCGGCTTCGAGCTCGGCGAGCGTCCGAAGGTGAAAGCTGCGTCGCGGAGATCGGTGTGAACCATCGCGCGTGCGCGCGACTCGCCTGCGGCGCGGTCCAGTGCGGATGGCGGGACAACGCGCGCGGTGCGGAAAAATGGGGTGGTCGTGTGCCGGGGCGAGAATCAGCACGGCGAGTGCGGCGTCACCACCGGGCGCGTTCATCACAACGACCTCGCTCGTGAGGGCCGCTCCGTAGTAGAGCCGTCTCCCCTTGCCGATCATCTCCGTCAAGAACCTCTCGAAGACGTACGCATCGGGTCTCTCCGCGCTCGAGAGCGTCGACCTCGAGATCGAGCAGGGCGAGATCTTCGCGCTCCTCGGACCGAACGGGGCCGGCAAGACGACGCTGATCGGCATCATCTGCGGGATCGTCAACGCGACGTCCGGCACCGTGCACGCTGATGGCCACGACATCGTGAAGGACTACCGCGCGGCGCGGGCGAAGATCGGCCTCGTGCCCCAGGAGCTCTCCACCGATCTCTTCGAGACCGTTTGGGCCACCGTGTCGTTCAGCCGCGGGCTCTTCGGCAAGCCGAAGAACCCCGCGTACATCGAAAAGGTGCTGCGCGATCTCGCGCTCTGGGAGAAGCGCGACAGCAAAATCATGCAGCTCTCGGGAGGCATGAAGCGCCGCGTGCTGATCGCGAAGGCGCTGTCGCACGAGCCGCGGATCCTCTTCCTCGACGAGCCGACCGCAGGCGTCGACGTCGAGCTCCGTCGCGAGATGTGGAAGATGGTGCGTGCCCTCCGCGAGACGGGCGTGACGATCATCCTCACGACGCACTACATCGAAGAGGCCGAGCAGATGGCGGACCGCATCGGCGTCATCAACAAGGGCAAGCTCGTGCTCGTCGACGACAAGGCGGCCTTGATGCACAAGCTCGGAAAGCGGCAGCTCGTGCTCCGCCCGAAGGAGCCGCTCGTTCCCCTTCCACCGGCGCTCGAGAAGTGGAACCTCGACGTCTCGAAGGACGGGCGGCGAGCGGTGTACACGTTCTCCGGTGCGGAAGGGGCGCCGCCGCGCATCGACGCGCTCCTCAAGGACCTCGCCGGGAGCGGCGTGGAGCTCGAGGACCTCGAGACACGCGAGAGCTCGCTCGAGGAGATCTTCGTCAGCCTCGTGGAGTCGCCGTCGTGAACGTCCACGCGATCCGCGCAATCTACCTGTTCGAGACGTCGCGATGGTTCCGCACGATCGCGCAGAGCATCCTCGCACCCGTGATCTCGACGTCGCTCTACTTCGTCGTCTTCGGGTCGGCGATCGGCTCGCGCATGACCGAGGTGGAAGGCATCCGCTACGGCGCGTTCATCGTGCCCGGCCTCACGATGCTGTCGCTCTTGAACGAGAGCATCTCGAACGGCTCGTTCGGCATCTACATGCCGCGATTCGCCGGCACGATCTACGAAGTCCTCTCCGCGCCGATCTCGGCTGGGGAGATCATCGGCGGCTACGTCGGGGCGTCGGCCACGAAGTCGATCATCCTCGGCACCATCATCCTCCTCACCGCGCGCGTTTTCGTACCGTACGAGGTCGCCCACCCGATCTGGATGGTCGTCTTCCTCGTGCTCACGTCGCTGTCGTTCAGCCTCTTCGGCTTCATCGTGGGCCTCTGGGCCGATAGCTTCGAGAAGCTCCAGCTCGTACCGATGCTCATCGTGACGCCCCTCACGTTCCTCGGCGGCAGCTTCTACTCGCTCAAGATGCTCCCGCCGTTCTGGCAGAAGGTGACGCTCTTCAATCCGGTCGTGTACCTCGTGAGCGGCTTTCGCTGGGCGTTCTTCGATTCGTCGGATGTCGGCGTGGAGCTGAGCGCGGGGATCACACTGGGCTTCCTGGTGGTGTGCGTGCTCGTCGCGCGATGGATGATCCGAACGGGTTGGCGACTGAAGACGTGACGCGTAACCTGTCGCGGTGACGATTCGTCGATCCTTCGGGTTCCTCCTCTGCTGGTTCACCCTCACCGCCTGCTCGAAGGACGAGAAGCCTTCCGGCACGGCCGCCTCGGCGAGCGCGAGCGCTTCCGCCGTATCCCCCGTCGCGTCGTCGGTCCCGCCGCCCGACACGTCCGCCGCGCCGTCCGCGTCCGCGGTGGCCTCGGCCGCGCTCACGCCGCGCAGCGATTGTCCGAAGGGATCGGCTGGACCCGGCACGTTCGAGAAGCCGTGCGAAGCGAAGGGCACCGCCCGCATGATGGATGTGAAGTGGACGGGCAAGACCGACGACAAGGGGCCGTTCTTCGGCGTCACGAACAACTCCCCTGCGGTCATCCTCTACGGAAAGATCGCGGTCTATTTCTACGACAAAGCCGGCAAGCAGCTGATGGTCAAAGACACCGCCGCCACGCCACCCAAGGACGTCCCGTATCGCCTCTGCTCCGGCAACATGTTCAGCGGGGTCATGAAGGTGAAGGAGAAGGCGACGATCCAGTTCTCCTGCGTGAAGAAGGAGCACGTGCCCGACGGCACCACCGCCATCGAAGCGGAGATGATCACGGTGGGCTTCGCAGACTCCACCGAGAAGAAGTCGGAGTTCTATTGGACGAACCCCGACCTCATGCCGGAGCAGCGCAAGAAGGGCGGCGGCAAATGAAGCGCTGGCTCGCGTCGCTGCCCATCGCGATCGCGATCGCCATGGCGCCCGCAGCGGCGCGCGCCCACTTCATGCTGCAAGCCCCGGACTGCGCTTCGGTGCAAGACGCATCGGGCAGCCCTCAGAAGGTGCCGCCGTGTGGCGACGACGGGAGCAGCCCCACCGGCAAGATCACGACCTTCCGCCCAGGGGAGACGATCAACATCACGATCGACGAGACCGTGACGCATCCCGGTCACTATCGCGTCGCGCTCGCCGTGAAGGACAAGAGCGAGCTCCCTGCCGATCCGCCCGTCACACCAGGATCGACGGCGTGCGGGAGCGTGCCCATCGACCCGAGCCCGAAGATGCCGCTCCTCGCCGACGGCATGCTCGTCCACACGAAGTCGTTCGACGGCCCGCAGACGATGCAGGTGCGCCTTCCCACGAACGTCACGTGCGAAAAGTGCACTCTGCAAGTGATCGAGTTCATGTCGCAGCACTCGAACAGCCCGCCGGGCGGCTGCTTCTACCATCACTGCGCCACCATCGCGATCAAGGGCGCGCAGAGCGACGGCACACCTCCGCCGGTCCCCGCCGGCTCGGGTACCGGTCAGGAATCGTCGGGAGGATGCGCGTTGTCGCTCACGTCGCCTTCGGAGCCCGTGCTCGCGGGGCTCTCGCCCGCGATCCTCTTCACGGTCGTCGCGCTCGTGCGTGCCGCTCGCGCTAGGGGACGAGCGCCATCGCCGCCCACGCCGTCGCCGCCTCGCTCATGAACTGATTGTTCATCGATTCGGTGGGCGCGTTCAGCGACTTCCCCGACCACGATCCGTCGAGGTTCTGCTTCGCTTCGAGCCACGCCTTCGCCTTCGCGATGCGCGGCGCATCGGCGGCGTCGGCGTTCGACGCGAGCACGTGCGTGAAGTACGCCGTCGCGTAGGCGTGCGGCGCGCTCGCGGCCGTGGTCCCTCCGGAGACCGTGAAGCCCAAGGAGCCAGCGCTCCACGTCCCGTCGGTCGTCGATTGAGCGGCGCGGATCGCGTCGGCGATCGTCGTCTTCTGGGTCGACGAGAGGAGCGTCGAGCGCTTCGAAGCCGCGAGGAGGATCATCGCGCGATTGTGGAGCGGCACCGTGGTCGTCAGCTTCGTGCGGAGATGCGCCTCGAGCGCGTCGAGCTTCGTCTTCTCGGAGCTCGTCATGTTGGTGACGTACGACGCGGGCGCGATGCCTACGACGTAGGCCGCGAGCGCCGCGCCCCACACGCCTGCATCGGCGTTCTCCCACGGCGCGAGCGTGAACGACGTCCACCACGGGAAGCTGCCATCGCTCTTCTGCTCCGCCCACATGTTCGCGAGGGCCTTCTTCGCGGTCGCGCCGAGCATGCCGTTCGGAGCATCGCCCGCGACGAGGGCGAGCGCGTTCAGGATCGCCTCGAGACCACGGGAGTCCACCGGCACCCAGCTGTAGAGAGGCGCGACCGTGGACCAGTTGTTCACGCGACCTTCGACGTATCCACGGAGCGTCGCGAGCGCATTCGCGGATGCGCCGGTCCCCGCGGGGAGCTTCGCGCGGCCCATCATGAAGGGCACGGTCGTGTGACACGACATCATGCAGCGCCCGCCTTGCACGAAGCCCCAATCGGACTTGCTCACCCAGCGGAGAGCGGCGTCGTCGAGGAACGTCGTGGTCTTCGCGATGGCTTGAGACGAGAGGTCCGTGGTCGACGTCTCCACCTCCTCCACTTCGCTCGTGCGCGAACCGCATGCCAGCGCGCTCAGACCCGATACCACGACGATCGCGAGCCAAGCTGCTCTCATGGGCGACCTCCTCGAAGAGGCCGAGTACACGCGGCAACGCGCGCGGCCAATTCGTGAAGGAGGCCTCACCCGCCCGATTCATTGCGGTGATCGGCCTGCATTGCTAGGTGTCGAACGGTTCGGCTGAGGGCCAAGGACCGCGAAATCGATTTTTTTCGGGGGCGATGTCGATCCCGGGACCCCTCGATTGTCGTCCTCGAAAGGAGCACACCCGGCGAGGAGCTCGGACCTCGTCTCTCGGCGGTGCTCGGTGTCGTCTATCTCGTTTTCAACGAAGGCTATTCCGCAACGCGCGGCGACGATCTCGTGCGCCGCGATCTCTGTGAGGAGGCCTTGCGACTCGGACGCCTTCTCGCCGAGCTCGCACCGAGCGAGCCCGAGGTGCACGGGCTGCTCGCGCTGATGGAGCTCCAGGCTGCTCGATTGGCCGCGCGCACGGATGCGAGCGGCGCAGCCGTACTGCTCCTCGATCAAGATCGCACCCGATGGGATCGAAGCGCGATCGACCGCGGGCTGGCCTCGTTGGCCCGTGGCCAGGAGCTCGGCGCTGCACGCGGTCCTTATCTCTTGCAGGGGCGATCGGGTCGTGCCACGCGCGAGCGGACGTCGCCGCCTACACCGACTGGAAACGCATCGCGGCGCTGTACGACGAGCTACGGCAGGTGACGCCATCGCTCGTCGTCGAGCTGAACCGCGCCGTCGCAGTATCGATGGCCGAAGGCCCTGCCGCAGGGCTCGCGATCGTCGATGCGATCGCGCGCGACCGTTCCCTCGACGGCTATCACCTCCTACCGAGCGCACGCGCCGACATGCTCGAGAAGCTCGGTCGCTCCGAGGAAGCGCGGATCGAGTTCGAGCGCGCCGCGTCGCTGACTCGCAATGAACGAGAGCGCGTGGTTCTCCTCGATCGCGCCGCCGCGTGCGCGCGGCGCCAGACGTAGTCACCAGACGTGGTCAGCGGACCGTGCCGTTGACGTTCACCGCGATGTCGTTGAGGTGGCTGTTGTCGACCGCGCTCTCGACGTTCACGATCCACTGTTCGCTGACGTCGGTCGTCTGCGAGCAGTTGAAGACCACGTCGAAGGTGACCGACTCGCCGGCGGCGAGGTTGCCCTCGGTCTTCGCGAGCGTGATCGCTCCGGGGTGATCGCCGGCGCCGCGCGAGGCCTTGAACTTGATCGGCTCGCTGCGATCGTTCGTGATCGTGATCGTGCCGATCTTCTGCGGGCACTGCGTCTGACCGATGTGGTGCGAGAAGTTCGTCTGCGAGACGACGATCTTCGTCCCGTTGCGGGCGCCATCCGCGCTCAGCTGGGGCGGGTCGATCTCCGGGCTCCCGCCGCCGCATGCCGCCGTCCCGAACACCAGACCCGCCGCCAACATCATCGCCGTGAGAAAACGCATCACCATGCCTCCGTGCCCTCTCGAACGGGCCGGGCCGGTGGAAGCTCTTCTCACAAACAGGTGACGCCCGATCGGGTGACGTCGAAGAGCGCCGCCATCTCCGCGAAACGAGCCGGATGACGCGCCCCGACGACGCTGCGGAGCGGCCCGCTCCCGAGATAGAGCACGTAGGTCTCGGCGAAATCCTCGTACCGGTTCGTGAGGCCGTACATCGACACACCGACGCCATCGCGCGCGATCGCGGCGTCCCAACGCTCCCAGAATGCGCCGTCTTGGTGGAGCGAGACGACGTGTCCGAGCTCGTGCACCGTCGTCTCGTCGAGCGTCGCCTGCGGGACCTTCGCGCCCGCGCCCGAGAGATAGAGGTTCACCAGCGTCCCGTCGGACGAGGTCTGTGCGGCGTAGCTGTTGCGCGGATGGTCGCCGGGATCGATCACGATGTCCTTCACGAGCGCGAGGTGCTCGGGCGGAAGTACGGACAGCGCATGATCGAGCCGATCGGCGAACGAGGCGTCGTTGCGGAGCACCTCGGTGGCGGTCGTCACGCGGAATCGATGCTGCCTGAAACGAAACGAGCACGAGAGCGCGTCGGTGAACGTCGCAGAGGCGAAGCGATGCCGACCTATCGACTCACAACGTTCGTAGACACCGGCCACGCCGTCTTTCGGCGCGAGCGTCGCGAAGCTCCACGCCGCACGAGGATGAAATGGCAGCCGCATGTTCTCGCGCGTCTCGTCGGTGAGCTCCCAGTCCGCTGCGCCGAGGCGCAGGAAGCGCAGCACGAGCAGCGTTCTCGCGCCCATCTGCGAGTCGTAGCGCTCGGCGGGGGCGGTCATCGTCATCGCGAGGCGAAGTGAAGACCGCCGTCCGATGCCTGCGCGCTCGAGAAGCGCCCGCGCATCGGTGGCCTTGCGTCCTTCGAGCAGCCCACGCACGCGTGCGACATCGTCACGCTCCCACAGACCGCGCTCGGTGATCTTCGCGAGCGCTTCGATCACCTCGCGATCGCGATCGTCGAGGGCGCTCGCAGATCCGAGCGGCGCGGCGACGGGCTCGCCCGCCGGGGGCGAGGTCGCCGAGTCGACGGGGGTCGCATGCGTGGCGCTCGTCGGGGGTGGTCCCCACGCGGACCATGCGACGCCCGCTGCGGGCACTCCCATCGCGAGCCCGGCGAGCACCATGAAGAGCGTGCGGCGCGGCATGCGTGGTGGAAACCCACGCCTGGCCGAGCTCATTCCAGCGGGACGAGGCTTTGCAAGGTGGTCGGAACGAGCTCGCTCACGGTGGGGTGGGCGTGCACCGCGCGCGAGATCGTCGTGTACGGCGCACGCGCATACATCACGTCGGCGATCGAGTGCACGACCTCGTCGCCCTCGATACCGAGGATCGCCGCGCCCAAGATCTCCTTCGTGTCGCCGTCGACCATCACCTTGATGAAGCCGTGGGTCTCGCCGCGCTCCTTCGCCCGGCCCACGCGCGTCATCGGCCGCTTGCCCACGCGCACCCGCCGGCCGCTCGCGCGCGCCTCCACTTCGTTCCTCCCCACACGCCCGAGCGGCGGATCGACGAACATGCCGTAGATCGGGATGCGATCGGACACGCGGCGGTTGTCTCCGTCGAGGAGATTGCCGGCGACGATCTCGAAGTCGTTGTACGAGGTGTGCGTGAACGCGCCACGACCGTTGCAGTCGCCGATGGCCCACACCCCGGCGACGTTCGTGCGGAGCTCGTCGTCGACGATGACGTAGCCGCGGGGATCGCGCGCGACCCCCGCCCGATCGAGCCCGAGATCCTCCGTGTTCGGAACACGGCCCACGGCGACGAGGAGGTGGCTCCCCTCCACGCGACCGCCGCCTTCGAGCCCCACGGCGACCGTCCCCGCCGACCGCTCGACCTTCACCGCCTTGGCACCCACCCGGACGTCGATCGACTCCAGCTCGAGAAACCTCTTCACCTCTGCGGACACGTCGTCGTCGTCGCGCGGGATCAGGCGCGGCTCGCGCTCGATGACGGTCACGCGCGATCCGAAGCGTCGGTACATCTGCGCCAGCTCGAGCGCGATGTAGCTCCCGCCGAGGACCACGAGGTGCTCCGGGACGAAGTCGACGTCCATGATGGAGTGATTCGTGAGGTAGGGCCCGTCACGGAGGCCCGGGATCGGCGGTACGAGCGCGCGACCGCCGACGTTGATGAAGACGCGCTCGGCCTCGTACACGTCGCCGGCGATTCTCACCGTCTTCGGCCCTTCGAACGACGCGTGCCCCATCACCAGGTCGAGGCCCTTCGTGTCGCCGATCCACTTCGCGAGGCTGTCTCGTGAGTCCTGGACGACGGCATCCTTGCGTGCCTTCACGCGCTTCATGTCGACGCGCACCTCGCCGACGTCGACGCCATACGCGGCAGCGTTGCGCGCGACCCAGGCGGCGCGCGCCGACGCCACGAGGGCCTTCGTCGGGATGCAGCCGTCGTTGACGCACGTGCCGCCGAGCCCGCGCCGCTCCGCGAGCACGACCGTGTGTCCCGCCTGCGCCATCCGCACGGCGAGCGATGGTCCCGACTGCCCTGCCCCGATGACGATCGCGTCGACCTTCGTGCTCATGGTCGCGTCGTACTACGGGACGGCACGTGTGGACACGCCCTTGCCTTTCGGATGGCTCGCTCGCACGTTGCCTCCGAGGAGCTCCGCATGGTCGTCGATTGCCCTTCGTGTACGAAGCAGAACCGTCTTCCCGCCGCACGGATCGGCGATCGTGCAAAGTGTGCACGGTGCAAGGCCGTCCTCCTTCCGATGAGGTCACCGGTCGCGATCGCGAGCGCGAGCGACTTCGACGAGCTCGTCCAGAGCTCACCGCTCCCCGTGGTGGTCGACTTCTGGGCGGCGTGGTGTGGTCCGTGCCGCATGGTGGGCCCGGAGGTCGCGAAGCTAGCGGAGCAGCGGGCCGGTCAGGTCGTCGTCGCCAAGGTCGACACGGACGCGCTTCCCGACGTCGCCGCCCGCTTCGGGATTCGGAGCATCCCGACCTTGATCTCGTTCCGGGGCGGTCGAGAAGCGAAGCGCGTGAGCGGCGCGATGCCCGCGAGCGCGATCGCGACGCAGCTCGCGCTGTAGGGCGAGCAGTGCGGGCTCACCAGCGGTGATACGCGGGATGGCCTTCTTTCACGGCCACGAAGGTCCCTCGGCACGTCGCCGTCAGCTTGCCGTTCGCGTGGATCGTGCCCTCGATCACGGCGCGATCGTCGGTCGACTCCGCGACGGTGGCGCGTAGCGAGAGCGTCGCGTCGATCGGCGTCGGACGCTTGAGCTCGATCGCATACGAGGCGGTGACCGTACACGGCGGTTTGTCTTCGCCGTGCTTCGTCATGAGATGCCACGCTGCGGTCCAGTTGCAGTGGCAGTCGAGCAGCGCGCCGATGATGCCGCCGTTCACCACGCCAGGAAACGCGAGGTGGTGCGGCTCTGCCTTGAACTCGGCGACGACCGCGTCGCCCTCGACGCGGCTCTTGATGCGCAGGCCTTTCGGGTTGGCCGGACCGCAGCCGAAACACTGGTTCTGGGGGGCGTACGTGTCGTGGAGGGCGTCGCTCATCGCGCGAGAGCGTACGCGCGCGCCGTCCAAAGTGTGAAGTTATTCTTCACTGTCGCCCTACGAACATTGAATGGTCCTTCCGGGTTGCCGGGCCCACTCTCTTCCTTGTCAGGAGGCGCGCGACGCCTCGCGGAGAGAGTGCCATGTTCCAGAAAATTTCCAGCAAGTTCATCGTTGTCGGCCTCCTCCTCGCCGCT
>JACXTT010010611.1_pt1 | contig 12389 bp, 11 predicted proteins | sample 9270951 | NCBI WGS metagenome assembly JACXTT01 (sample SAMN15532306, study PRJNA645909) | rock metagenome | isolation source: weathered quartz diorite | place: Puerto Rico | collected 2017-06-21 | reverse complement strand
AGTAAGACCCTCACCCGCCCTTCGGGCACCCTCTCCCGCTCACGCGGGAGGGGGTGGCCCTGAGCCCAGCGAAGGGCCGGGTGATGGTCACCGCACTTCCAGCACCACCACCGAGTCCGGTACGTCCCCTGTCAGGATGAAGCCGACGGCGTCGGCATTCTCCGCCACTGCCTTGATGGTCATCTCCCGCGACTCGATCACGCGCGGTGCCGCGGCGGCCTCGCCGCGGACGACGGCGCCGATCCAGAAGTGCGCGTAGTCGATCTCGGACATCCGGACCAGCCGGCCGATAAAGAAGCGTCCAGCGGGCGATCCCGTCGGCTGCATGATCAACACGATGCGATGGCCGTCTTCCCACCGGCTGATCTGCCCGAGGAAGATGCGCCGCATCTCGGCGGTGGTGCGCGGGCGCGCATGGCCTTTGGCCGACACGATGAAGGCCACGTCCTGCCGCGGCGCCGGCGTGGCCGCGCCAAGGAGCAACGCGATCGATAGTAAAGCGCGCGTCATCGTCAGAAGGAGGCGGCGAGCTGCAGGCGAACGAGATGATCGCGGCTGCCGTTCGGCGCCAGTTGCGCGCGGAAATCACTCTTCACCGCCAGCCATTGGTTCACATCCCATCGCAGGCCGGCGGCCCAGGCGTTCTGGTCGTGCACATCGCGCAGATAGAGCTCGCCCGAAGCGGCGTTGAGGTGATCGAGAAGCAGGTAGGGACGGAGGACCTGCCAACGCCCGTGCGGGCGCATTGACCCGAGCGCGTACCACCCGCGCGTGTAGAAGCGGTCGTCGCCCTTGATGCGCACGTGGCGCATCTGCGCCCACTCGCCGCGCAACTCGATCGGCCCTCGCACGAACGATGTGAAGAGCGTGAAGTCGCGCTCGCGCAGCACGCCGTCGGGCGCCGGGACGTGGCCGGCGTAGGCCGCCCCGCCGAGCTCGAAGCCGGTGATCGCGTCGGGCGAGATGCTGAGCGCGAGCAGCCCCGCGGAGGTGACGTCATCCAAGGACGGGGGGCGGATTTCGCCCAGTGCCGGGCCGCGCGTCTCGCCGATCCCCGCGCCGTACTGCAGGCCGAGGCTCCCGGGGAGACGGCCGTACGCCCAGAGGCCGACGCAGTGCAGCGGCCAGGCGCCCCCCTGTTCTTCGCGGTTAGCGATGGTCGGCACGTCGATCGGCGTTTGCAGAAACCTCCCGCGGTGCTCGCGCTCGTTCCAATGAATGACGCCGGTATGGATCTGTCCGATCTCCAGGCGGAAGCGATCGGAGGGATCGAAGGCCAGATAGAGCCGCTCGAGGTTGAAGTCCACGCTGCGCGCCGCCTCTTCGCCCCCGCTGCGGCTGACGTGTTTGGACAATCCTTCGCCGAAGGCCGACCATCGGTCGGAGAGTCGCACCGCCCCGTAGAGATCCGCCTCACCACTCTCCAGCTCCTTGTGATGCGTATCCGTGGAGCCGGCGAAGATGACATCAACGAATCCGCCGAAGCGAATGCGCGGCGTGGACGGCTGATCGGAGGCGCTCTGCGCCTGCAGGGAAACGGCGCTGCAGAGCGCGGCGGCGAGGAAGAGCCGGACGACCGGCGCATGTTCTTTCATCCGTTGAATCTAGCGCAACGTTTGGAAGGATAGAGGTTTATCTCCTTTACATCTCGACGCGCTACCCTCGGAGATCGCATGCGCGTACTGGTGGTCGAAGATGATGCCGACGTCGCGCGATTCCTGCGCCGCGGCCTGGCCGAGCAATCTTACGCCGTCGACGTGGCGGAGGATGGCGACGCCGCCATCGAGCTCGCCGAGTTCAATCCCTACGACGCCGTCATTCTCGATCTGATGATCCCCGGCCCGGACGGCATGGAAGTCTGCCGCCGCCTGCGCTCCAGCGGGTCCGACGTTCCCATCCTGATGCTCACCGCGCGCGGCGGCGTGGACGAGAGAATCGCCGGCCTCGACGCCGGCGCGGATGATTACCTGGCCAAGCCGTTCGAGTTCGGCGAGCTGCTGGCGCGCCTGCGCGCGCTGCTGCGGCGCGGCAGCGTGGTGGCGCCGCTGGAGATCCGGGTGGGCGATCTGGAGATCGACACGCGCTCGCATCGCGTCACCGTCCGCAGCCAGCCGGTCACCCTCACCACCAAGGAGTACTCGGTGCTCGAATACCTGGCGCGCAACAGCGGCCGCATCGTGACGCGCGAAGAGCTGGCCGAGCATGTCTGGGATCAGGAGTTCGATCCTTTCTCCAACCTCATCGAGGTCTACATCAACCGCCTGCGGCGTCACTTCGACCGCACCACGCCGGCGAAGCTGATCCACACGGTGCGAGGGGCCGGGTATATGTTGGAAGCGGATTCGCCGCCTGCCGGCGACCGCTGATCCATGTTCCATTCGGTCCGCTTCCGGCTGACGCTCTGGTACACCGCCATCCTCGGCCTGGTCCTGGTGACCTTCGGCAGCATCAGCTACGCGGTGCTGGCGCGGGAGATCCGCTCCGCCACCGACGCCTCGCTGGCCGACACCGGGCATGAGTTCGCCGCCGCCTTTTCGCGCGACCCCACCAGCGTGCAGCTCGACTTCCGTTTCAGCGATCGCAGCATCATCGTCTTCACTCCATCCGGAGAGATCGTGGCCGCGTCGCGGATGCGCATGGATGCCCTGAAGCGCCGGCGCCTGGCCGAGGCCGTGCGCCGTGGGCTGAGCGGCTTCCTCACCATCACCGGCGCGGCGGGCGACCACGGCATTCGCCTCTTCGCCATTCCCATCACCGTCATCGGCCAGCGGTACACCGTGGTCATCGCCCGATCGCTGGAGGAGCAGACCCGCCGCCTGGAGAGCGCCGCGCGCGCGGTGCTGTTCGGCATTCCGCTGGCGCTCATCGTGGCCGCGGCCGGCGGATATCTGCTGGCGAAGAAGAGCCTGCAGCCGGTGACCACCATGAGCATGAAGGCGCGGGAGATCGGCGCGGCGACGCTCACCGAGCGCATCGCCGTGCGCAACGAGCGCGATGAGCTCGGGTTCCTGGCCACCACGCTCAACGATCTGCTGGAGCGGCTGGAGCGCGCCTTCGACTCGCAAAGGCGCTTCATGGCTGACGCGTCGCATGAGCTGCGCACGCCGCTGTCGATCATCCAGGGAGAGGCGGACGTGGTGCTGGCCCGCCGCGACCGCTCCGCCGGCGAGTACCGCGAGAGCGTGGAGGTGATGCAGAAGGCGGCGCTGAAGCTGACGCGCATCGTGCAGAACCTTTTCCTTCTGGCGCGCACGGACGCCGGGACGTATCCGATCAATCGCACGCGCTTCTATCTCGACGAGCTGATCGCCGAGTCGGTGCGCTCGATGCGCAGCGTGGCCGCCGCGCGCGGCGTGGAGCTGACCTCGATATCGGACCCCGATCTGATCGTCGTCGCCGACGAGGAGCTGATCAACCGCATGCTGCTCAATCTCATCGAGAACGCCGTGAAGTTCACGCCGCGCGGCGGTTGCGTGCGCGTGGAGACCCGCCCCAGCGACGGCGCGTACCAGATCCGCGTGGCCGATACCGGCGAGGGAATCGCGGAAGCGGACCACGCGAGGATCTTCGACCGCTTTTTCCGCGGCGACCGCACCCGCCACTCGCGCACCGCCGGCGGCGCCGGCCTGGGCCTCCCCATCGCGCGCTGGATCGCCGAGGCGCACGGCGGGCGGTTGGCGCTGGAGAGGTCGGATGCCACGGGGAGTACGTTCTTGGTCGTGCTGCCGGCCGTGGTTGCCAGTGGCGAGTTGCGCGTTGCGAGCGGGTGAAGGGGACGTTGCCAGTTGCCCGTCGCACTCGCAACTCGCAATCCGCAAGGTTCGAGGTTCGAGGTGCGAACGAAGAATGAAGAAGCCCGCCCCCACACCCCTTCTTAATTCTTCATTCGCACCTCGCACCTCGCACCTCGAACCTCTTCCTTCGCCCGTTGCCCGTACCGCAACGGGCAACGGGCAACGCACTCGCAACCAGCAACTCGCAACCTGTACGATTACATCCATGCCCGATCCCCAGAATGTCCCCATGGGCCGCCTCGACGCATTCGACGTCGGGCCGAAGAAGCTGACGGTGCAGACGGAGTTCTTCACCCGGCCGGCGTGGCGGGTGGAGACGAAGGTCTACCTGGCCGGCGCGCTGAAGAAGGTGTACAGCGAGGACTTGTCGGCGACGCCGGAGGGGGAGCTGCAGCGCACCATCGACACCTTTCACCAGACCAAGATCGATGAGATCGTGGCCGGCCTGCGGCGACTGCAGCAATGAGCAGCCGTCACGTCGCGCTAACACTCTCGCTCTTCATCGTCGCAGCGCGGTGCGGCATCGAGCCGCGTCCGGATCTTGTCCGATGGGTTCCGGCGGAGACGGCGGAAGCAGCGGCCGCCAAGGCGGGCAAGCCGCTCCTCTACGAGTTCTCCGCGGAATGGTGCGGGCCGTGCCACATACTGGAGAACCAGGTCTTCCGCGACGCCCGGCTGGCCGGCATGATCAACGACGGCTTTGTTCCGGTGAAGGTCGTCGACCGCCGCCGCGAGACGGGAACCAACCCGCCGGAAGTGGACAAGCTGCAGCGGCGATTCCGCGTGCGCGCCTTTCCCACTGTAGTCATCGTGCGGCCGGACAGCGAGCCCGCGGTGAGGATCGGATTCCGCGGGCGCTCGGACTTCGAAGAGTTTCTCCGCGGGGTGCGCTGATGCGGCTCGAGCACCTCACCGAAGAGGAGGAGGACTTCTGGCGCGGCGAGTTCGCGCAACAGAACTGGATCTTCGGCGCGCTGAAGCTGAGCGTCACCCTCCCCGAGCTCGCCGGCGGCGTGCCCGCGTTGCGCACCATGCACTTCGGCTATTACCTCCAGCCGCTGCATCTCAACGCCGAGGACCGCGAAGACCTCCCGCGCAAGCTGGTCTTCGTCCTGGCGCGGCGCAAGCCGCCGCTCGATTTTCTGGAGCTCAGCGGCGCCGGCGTCCGCATCCCGCACTGCTTTCCCACCGGCTTCACCCTCGGCAGCGTGCTGCGCATCACGCTGCAGGAGATGAAGCGCCTCCCGCTTCGGGAGGAGACCGCTTAAGCCCTACCTTTGTTATGCTTCGCGGTCCGCGATGACCCCTCTCCGCCGCCTTCTTTTCTACCTCGGACGTCACCGGAAATCGCTGCTGATGGGATTCCTCTGCGTCGGGTTGTCGGCGGTCTTTTCGCTGGCCAAGCCGATGATCGTCGGCAATGCCGTGAACGAGCTGGTGAAGTCGGTGACGCGCGGCACACTCATTCGCTATGGCCTGTTGCTGATCGGCGCGGCGGCGGTGGAGGGGCTCTTCCTCTACCTGCAGCGCTGGATCATCGTCGGCGCGTCGAGGCGCATCGAATACGAGATGCGCAACGACTTCTACCAGCACCTGCAGCGCCTTCCGCTTCGCTATTACCACGAGCAGCGCACCGGCGATCTGATGTCGCGCGCCACCAACGACATCGGCTCTGTGCGCATGCTCATCGGGCCGGCGGTGATGTACACGGTCAACTCCATCATCGTGGTCGGCGGCGCCTTCATCATGATGATCCGCATGGACCGCACGCTGGCGCTGCTCTCGCTGGCCGCGGTGCCGGTGGTGGCCACCATCGTCAAGATCTTCGGCCAAAAGATTCACGTGCGCTACAAGGCGGTGCAGGACTACTTCGGCGACATCTCCGCGCGCGTGCACGAGAACCTGGCCGGCGTGCGCGTGGTGCGCGCCTTCGGGCAGGAAGGGAACGAGAGGGACATTTTCCGGCGCATGAACCGGCAGTACGTGACCCATAACCGCGCGCAGATCCGCCTCACCGCCACGTTCTACCCGCTGCTGCACGGTCTGATCGGCGTGATGTTCGGCATTGTCTTCTTCCTCGGCAGCCGGCGCATGCTGGCCGGCTCGCTCTCCATCGGCAACTTCGTGGCGCTGCAGTTCTACCTCGGCCGGATGATCTGGCCGCTGATCGCGCTGGGGTGGGTGATCAATCTCTACCAGCGCGGCATGGCCTCCATGGTCCGCTTGCACGAGGTGTGGTCGGTACCCCCCGATGTCCTGGCCGAGGCAGGAACGCCGGTGGAGGAGGCGCCGCGCGGCGACATCGACGTGCGCGATCTCACCTTCAGCTATGCCGCCCATGCCGTGCTGCGCAACATCAACCTGCAGGTGCGGCACGGCGAGACGGTGGGCATCGTCGGCCGCACGGGGAGCGGGAAGTCGACGCTGCTCGCGCTGATCACGCGGACGTTCGAGCCGCCGCCGGAGACGATCTTCATCGACGGCCGCCCCATCGAGTCCATTCCGCTGCGGCAGTTGCGCGACTGGATGGGGATGGTGCCGCAGGAGACGTTCCTCTTCTCGGAGTCCATCGCCGAGAACATCCGCTTCGGCCGCGACGGCGCGCCGCCGGCGGAGATCGCCGAGGCGGCGGACCTGGCGGCGCTGACCGGCGACGTGGCCACTTTTCCGCAGGGGCTGGAGACGGTCATCGGCGAGCGCGGCATCACGCTGTCGGGGGGGCAGAAACAGCGGACGGCGATCGCGCGCGCGCTGGTGCGCGACCCGGCCATCCTCATCCTCGACGACGCGCTCTCCGCCGTCGACACCGGCACCGAAGAGCGGATCCTGCAGGCGCTGCGCGACATCCGAAAGGGGAGGACGGTGCTGATCGTCTCGCACCGGGTCTCGTCGGTGAAGGACGCCGATCACATCATCGTCCTCGACGAAGGGAAGATCGTCGAGCGCGGCACGCACGATTCGCTGCTGGCGCACGACGGGTATTACGCGGATCTGTATCGACGGCAGACGTTGGAGGAGGAGTTGGAGGAGACTGCGTAGTTCGTAGTTGATAGTTGGTAGTTCTTGGAGAGCCACTACGAACTACGAACCAAGAACCACGAACATCGAACATGGCCGCCGAGACCGCGTAGTTGATGGTTCGTAGTTGGTAGTTCTTGGAAAAGCCACTATCAACTACGAACCACGAACCAAGAACATGGCAGCCGACATCGAAAAACACGAAGAGGAAGGGGCCAAAGCTTTCGATCCGCATCTAGCGCGGCGGCTGCTCCGCTACGTGCGGCCGTACCGGCTACGCGCGGCGATGTCGGTGGCGCTGGTGATTCTCTCCTCGCTGATGGAGATCGCCGGGCCGGCCATCATCGCCATCTCCGTCGACCTTTTCGTCAAGCCGTTCCGCGGCGCGCAGCCGGTCGGCGTCAGCAGCCGCATCGCGGAGTGGCTGGCCGGGCACGGCTGGACCCTCACGCCGCTGCAGGGCATCGACGTCGCCGCCGCGCTCTACTTCTTCACCCTGGCCGGCAACATGGCGGTGCTCTACACCCAGATGGTGATGATGAACCTGATGGGGCAGTACATCATGTACGACCTCCGCAAGGAGATCTTCGGGCACCTGCAGAAGCTCGACATCCAGTACTTCGACCGCCATCCGGTGGGGCGGCTGATGACGCGGGTGACCACCGACGTCGACGCGCTCAACGAGATGTTCACCGCCGGCTTCGTGGCCATCTTCGGCGACATCTTCGTGCTGCTGGGGATCGTCGGCGTCTTGTTCTGGATGAACTGGCGGATGGCGCTGGTGCTCTTCTCCATCACGCCGCTCATCGTGCTGGTCTCCATCTGGTTTCGCCGCGGCGCGCGCATCACTTACCGGCAGGTGCGCGTGCGCATCGCGGCGATCAACGCCTTTCTGCAGGAGCACATCTCCGGGATGTCCACCGTGCAGCTCTTCAACCGGGAGGAGAAGGAGGGCGAGAAGTTCGACGGCCTCAACGCGCGCCACCGCGACGCGAACATCGACTCCGTCTTCTATTATGCCGTCTTCTATCCGCTCATCGAGCTGATCGAGACGGTGGGCATCGCGCTCATCGTCTGGTACGGCGGCGGCGCGGTGATCCGCGGCACGCTCTCCATCGGCGCGCTGATCGCCTTCTTCACCTACGCGCAGCGGTTCTACGAGCCGATCTCCGATCTGTCGGAGAAGTACAACATCCTGCAGGCGGCCATGGCGGCCAGCGAGCGGGTCTTCAAGCTGCTGGACACCGAGGCGCGGATCAAGGACGAAGGGACGGTGGTGGCCGACCGCTTCGAGTCCATCGAGCTCCGCAATGTTTGGTTCGCCTACAACGAAAACCCCCCCCCCCCAGCCCTTCTCCCCGCTGCGCGGGGAGAGGGTGGCCCTGAGCGACGCCGGGCGGAGCGAGGCGGAGTGGAAGGGGCGGGTGAGGGGCCGGAATGGGTGCTCAAAGACGTGTCATTCACCGTCAACCGCGGCGAGCGCGTGGCGCTGGTGGGCCACACCGGCGCGGGGAAGACCACCATCACCGCGCTGCTCTTGCGTTTCTACGAGCCGCAGCGCGGCGAGATTCTGGTCAACGGCGTCGACATCCGCCGCTACACGCTGGCTTCGCTGCGCGCGCTGTTCGCCATCGTGCAGCAGGACTTCTTCCTCTTTACCGGCAGCGTGGCGCAGAACATCTCGCTGGGCGACCCGCGCATCGCGGCCAACGCGGTGCTCGACGCCTCCGTCCGCGTGCAGGCCGACCGCTTCATCAGCCGCCTGCCGCAGGGATATGACTCGGAGGTGCGCGAGCGCGGCGCCGGCTTCTCCGTCGGCGAGAAGCAGCTCCTCTCCTTCGCCCGCGCGCTGGCCTTCAACCCGCCGGTGCTCATCCTCGACGAGGCTACGTCATCCATCGACACGGAGACGGAGGTGCTGATTCAGGAAGCCATCCGGACGCTGATGGAGGGGCGCACCTCGATCGTCATCGCCCACCGCCTCTCCACCATCCGCTCGGCGGACACCATCCTGGTCTTCCATCACGGCGAGATCCGCGAGCGCGGCACGCACGATGATCTGATGCGCATGGATGGGCTGTATCGCAAGCTGTACGAGATCCAATACCGGGAAGCGGCCGCCATCGCCTCGTAGCCGGCACTACCGGCAACGCGCACCACCCATCAAACAATGTCTCTAGCGCATCCCGCGGTCGATCTCTATCTTGTGCACGGACCGGCCGGTCACATCACGTCTTGAAAGGACATCGATCTCATGCGTAAAGTGATTTCCATCATTTCTCTGATGCTGGTGTTGTTGGCCGGAGCCCCCGCGTATGCAACCAACTGCGCAGCGAGCACCGGCGGCGGCACCTGCTGCGGCGGTCAATCCTGGTACGAGTATTCGCCGGAAACCCTCGGCGAGGGAAAGACCACGTGGGATTGCTGGTCGGTGGACGCCGGCATGATCAACGTGACGACCGACTTCTGGGGCGTCGGCGGCATGCAAGTCCACGGATTCAACCAGCACGCCACCCGCACCTTCACCGTGCCCAACGACGGCTACAACGGAAAATGGGAGGCCGACCTGCACGTCGACTTCGTCGATCCGCATTCGAGTTGGTGGAACCAGATCGACGTGCGCGCGGTCGTCTACCACCCGGGCTCGGGCAACACCACCTACCAGGTCTACTACCGCAACGGAACGCAGGGGAATGATCGCGGCCGCAGCGCGTACGTGCTGTTCAACGCGCAGCCGGGCGACACCCTCACCTTCGACATTCTTGGATCGGCGTCCGGCGACAGCGACAGCAAGACTCAGTTCCTCGATGCCCGCCTCTTCCACTACGCCTTCTAGCGTTTCGCCTGCGCCCTCCCGCCCACCGGGCGGGAGGGCCGCATCGCACCTCACCTGTTCAGAATTTCGCCGCAGTGGCGTGGAGGAACGCCGCGCCGGCGGCGCTCCGATTCATGCGCGCGCGGCGATACATCAGCGGCGAGTTGCCCGTCATGCGCCGGTAGGCGCGGAAGAACGTGCGGCGCGTGCCAAACCCGCAGGCATAGGCGATGCGGGTGGTGTCCAGCGCGGTGGTGCGCAGCAGCTTCTGCGCGTGCCGCACCTGCAGCGCCTTCATGTAATCGGAGAGGGCCGCGCCATAACGGGCGCGGAAGGCGCGGCTGAGATGGGAGGGAGTGACGCCGAAGTGAGTGGCGAGCTCCGAAGCGCGGGGGGTGTCTTCGCGCCGCATGCACCCCATCACGTATCGCGCAATCTCCACCTTCCCCAAGCTCACGCCGCGCTCCTTCATGGGAGGGCATGATAGAACCGCAGTGATGGCCGGACGGTAATGCATCAAGAAATGTCTCTATTTCTTGGTAACACGTTCTCGTCAAGAACTGGTAAAGCGGGTGGGGGAGAGGGAGTGGGTCTTCGGGGGGTGGAGTCGGGGGGACGCCCACTTTGGGCTGGAGGTGGGATCGAGGTTCAAAGTTTGAAGTTCGAAGTTCGAATGAAGAATCAGATCTCTCCAAATTGTTTCTGACCGATTGGCTTCAAATTCTTGACGTGTATTGACGAACCCTCACCCGGCCCTTCGCTGCGCTCAGGGCCACCCTCTCCCGCTCACGCGGGAGAGGGCGCATATGGGCCTTCTCCCGCGTGAGCGGGAGAAGGTGCCCGAAGGGCGGATGAGAGCAATCGTATCGGTGATGCTCTCGCAACTTGGGCAGCACTGATGAAGAATGAAGAGCGGACGCGCGGGCGGGCTTCTTCATTCTGCATTCGCACTTCGAACTTCGAACCTCCGGGTCCGGGCGGAGCGCGTGGAAGCATGTGCGAGATTCGAGTTGCGAACGAAGAACGAAGAAGGGCGGGCGGGAACCCCTCGCTATAATCCGCTGCTCGTGTTGCGCTCCGCGGACCGCCGCGCGCTCGTTCTCCTCGCGCTACTGGTGGTAGTGCTTTACGCGGACATCCTCTTCGCCGGCCGCGGCTTCTATCTGCTGGACATCATTTCCTACCACGTGCCGATGAAGTGGATCGTGCGCGACGTCGTGCTGCACGGCGAGCTGCCGCTGTGGAACCGCTACTATTCGGCCGGGCAGCCGCTGCTGGCCAATCCGGCCTACGAAGTCTTCTATCCGCCGCAGTGGCTGATCTGGCTGCCCAGCTTTCACTTCGGCTTCCAGCTCCACATCCTGCTGCACTTCGTCATCGCCGCCTGGGGGATGTTCCTCCTCCTCCGCGCCCTCGGCGCGCGCGCAGTGGCCGCGACGTTCGGCGCCGCGGTATTCGTCCTCTGCGGGCCGTATCTCTCACTGGCCACCAAGCTGCCGCTGCTCTTCTCGCTCTCCTGGATGCCGCTGGCTCTGCATCTGGCGCGGAAGGCGATTCTCGATCGCCGTCCGCGCCACTTCGTTCTGGCCGCGCTCGTGCTGTCGATGCAACTGATCATCGGCGAGCCGACGATGGCGCTGCAGACATGGCTGGTCATCGGCGGCTACGCGCTGTGGCGCCGCATCGACATCAAGAAGAGCCTGGCCACCGTCGCCGCGCTCGGCATCGCCACGGCGCTGGTGGCGGCGATCCAGCTCGTGCCGGCGCTCGACTTCACGCGCGACTCGGTCCGCTCCGAGCCCTTCGAGTTTCGCGTGGTCGCCAACTGGAGCATGCCGCTCATCCGTCCGGTGGAGATGCTTCTGCCGGCGCTCTTCCGCCACCTGCCGAACGAAGCGGGCGCGCCGTCCATCACCACCCTGTACCCGTTCCGCAGCGATGCCTTCGTCAGCGAGATGTACCTCGGCCTCCTCGTCGCGCTTCTGGCCGTCGCCGGAGTCCTGGCCGGCTCGCGCGGCGCGGGGGCCGTCGTCGCCGTCGTCGTCTTCTCGGTGATCGCCGCGGCGGGGGAGCACACGCCGCTGCTGAAGGCCCTCTACGCTCTCCATCTTTTCCGCTCGCTGCGCTATCCGGAGAAATTCATCATGGCCGGCGCGATCGCGCTGATCGTCTGGGCCGCGTTGGTGCTCGACCGCATCCTGGCCGGCGACCGGCGGCTGCTCCGCGCCGCCACCATCGTCGCCGCGATCTGGCTGGCCGTCATCGCCGTCATCACCCTCTCCGCCGCAACTGCTCGTGCGTATTTCAGCATGCAGCTTCTCCGCGCGGCGGTGGCGGTCGTGCTCCTCTTGATGTGTAGGCGCGCCCGCTTCGGGCGCGCGCGCACTCAGGCCACGGCGGCGCTGATCATCGCCTTGTCGGTCGCCGATCTCTGGCTGGCCACCCGGCAGCTCGTCCCGCGCATGCCGCGCGCGTACTTCGACGCGCCGCCGCTCGTTGCGCAGATCCCGCCGCGCCCGCTGCGCATTTTTCCGGAGGCGTATTGGCAGGCGTTCGACGGCGATCCCAACGCGCTCGGGTGGATCAGCAACCGGCCCGACGACGTCTACTGGTGGATGTTCCGCAACTCGCTGGGCGATCACCTGCCGGCGCGCTTCGGATACGAGTTGGTGCTCGAGGACGACGTCGACCGCACCGCGCTGAAGAACACCGACGCCTTCCGCGAGGCCATGAAGTCGCTGCGCGCGCGCCACGCCATCGCC
>JACXTT010010610.1_pt1 | contig 12390 bp, 14 predicted proteins | sample 9270951 | NCBI WGS metagenome assembly JACXTT01 (sample SAMN15532306, study PRJNA645909) | rock metagenome | isolation source: weathered quartz diorite | place: Puerto Rico | collected 2017-06-21 | reverse complement strand
TTTTGGGGCGTCCGGGGCGCGATGCAAAACTTTGTCCGGATAATTCGCCGCGGAGCGTTCCCTGTAAAGTGCCGTTCTAGTGCGAAATACACTCTTCCGACCGGCTCGTCTGAGGACATGGGGTCGTTGTCCGACGGAAGCATTGATTTTGTTCTGACCGATCCGCCGTTCTTCCACGACAACCTGGAGTACGATCGGCTTGCAGCGTTCTATTCAAGTTGGTCGGATGACTGTCTACCTAGCAATGGAACTCCGCTGCAGCTCGCAAATGGCGAGGGGCAATTTGCTTCGAGGCTGGCCGCGGTCTTCCAAGAATCAGCCCGAGTCCTCAAGCGAGATGGGCTCATGGCGTTTACATTCGCTCATGCCCACACTGACGGATGGGACGCATTAGAGAAGGCTGTTAAGGCGAGCGGGTTCACTGTGACAGCTGGAATTCCTGTGGAGGCCGAGGGGACTAACGGATTTCATAGCGATCCAGGGAATCTCAAGTGGAATGGTCTGTTCGTCTGTAGGAAGGGACAAGCTGGAGTTGAGCTGGATTCGATGCCACTTACGCAGGCAGCAAATAGTCGATCCGTTTCAAAGGCAGATCGCCTCAATTTGCGGCGCGCACTAGCAGTGGCTGAGAGGAATTCGCACACTGGAGGCGACTAATGAATGGCGACCTGGCGGAGCTCACGTACAGCTTTCTGAAGGCAGAAGGGTATGACGTTACGACTCGCGGTCGGGATCTTCTCATAGGTAGCAAGCGATCGATCGGAGAGGACATGCAGTTTGTCTACGTCTGGGTCCCGAGTATTCAGCCGCGCTCATCCTTCCGTTCGCAGGAGGGCCCATACATAAACAAGTTCAAGGAGGCTGCCGACATTCACCCCTTCGCGCAGAAATTCATGTTGGTTCCGACACTCACGGGCCTCACCCCAGAGTTCCGCAAGGGCGCCTTACAGTGGCACAACGTGAAGGTGCGTGTGCCAGTGCAGTTCTTCGACACTGCGTTTCGGTGGGAGTCAACGCCCGAGGCTTCGTCTGCCGCTAAGGATCTGCGTGATCACGGTGACGAGCTTGCGGCTACGCGCATACGGCAACCGTTCACCCGCGAAGATGGGCGACAGTCCGGAGCTGACCTGCTTGATCACCTCGTAAGTGAGCTCTCATCTCCCTCCAGCGAGGGGCACGTGCAGATCGTCGTCGGGCCTGCTGGGATCGGAAAGTCGTACCTATTTGAGGCATTGTTTGCGAAGCTGCACCGCTCGTTCCTAGAGAGTAAGCGGCAGCAGAGTCTCTCACCGCGGCCCCTGGCCCTACTCCCTCAATTCATGCCGTTAGCGGATGCACCTAGTGTCAAAGCACTCCTGCGTGCATACCTCCAGACTGACTTTGCAAGGCCGCTTGACGCCAAGGTATTTGAATGGATGCTCTCCCGGGGTCTAGCAATGTGGTTGCTCGACGGACTCGATGAGCTGATCAATCAGGATCCCGACTTTTTTGACTATCTGCTGGACTTGCTGTCGCAGCCGAACTCACCGTCGAGGCCGCGAGTCTTGGTGTGCGTCAGGGAGGCTCTACTGGCAACAAATGGTCTTCTTCATGATTTCTGCCAGGACTATTCCGATCTGATTTCAATCTACAGGCTCCAACCATGGACTGATGCAGCTGTTCGGCAGTTTGCTCGAAGAGAGATCGGAGAAGAAGGGTCGTCGAGTTTCATGGTTAGCCTACACGCACACCCGACAATTGAAAAGTTGGCGACGATTCCCTACTACTGCTCGCTTCTCGTGGAACAGCACAAGGCGGGAGCTCTGACCCCTGACGTTTCCGAAGTGAAACTGCTCCAGGATGCTCTTGCTCAACTGCTCGCTCGCGAGTACGATAAGCAGTTGATCGACTCGGCTTACATCCGGCGCTCAGATCTCATCGAGCTTATTGAGGCGATTGCAGCGGAAGACTACGAAAACGCATTCCTTGGGGTACCAGTCGACGAGGCGCTCCAGCTCGCGGAGATCATTCTTCCAAGCGACGACATCACCGAAGCGCAATTGAAGGCGTTGACGAACCAATTGACTCAACTTGCACTGTTCTCTGACGGAGGGTTTGGACGTATTCGGTTTACGCAGGAGATTTTGGAGCAGTATCTCCTCGGACAGTGGCTATGGAGGCTATATCGCCAGGGGGCTGATGCGTTCATGCGGGGCCTGTCGGTGCGACCGATTCCTGCCGATTGGGTCGTTCTGGCTGTGCTGGCCCACTTCATCAGAACCGGAACTGCTAAAGACCTCATTCCATTTGTGTTGCAAGCGTCAACGAGTGATTCAGTCTTTCGTAACGTACTTCAGTTGGCTTTACTGTTGAACAATGACGGGGCGAGTTTGGCGGTCGATCAATTTGATCGACGTGATCTGAGCGGAGTCGCCTTTCGCAGAGCGGACCTACGTGGAAAGTCTTTCAGGGGATGTGTCTTGACGGAGGTTGTGTTTGATCAATGTAATTTGCAGGGCTGTACCTTTGAAGATGCTGTATTTCGCTCGACTGAATTTGTGAACATGGACGCTGACTCGCTCCGGGATGCTGATATTGGCAGCCTTCTGAAGTTCTACTCCATTAAGGTGGAAGGTGGACGGACTCTTTCTGAGCACGGTGAGGCTAGGAAGTGGTTCGAGAGAAAGATTGGTCGGCCGCTTCCGGCGAGTGATCCCTGTCCGGTGGCTCTTCAAGTTCGACAGGTGTTTAGCAAATTCGTTGAGCCAGACGGACAGCCGCGCCGGTATCGCCTCGACCGGAAAGGGGTGCTAGCAGGACGTCGTTACTTCGAACCGGAAACGATACTGAACGCGTGCCTTCAGTATGGTCTCCTCGTTTATGAGGAGTTCAGAGGTCGAATCCAGCGCCCCGAGGGCCAGGGCTATGCGGATCTCGTGACGTACATTACTGAGCAAAAGATGAGTCCAACGCTGAGATCCATGGTGGCAGAACTCTGTCGAAGGCCCGGTTGCATGCACAACCTCGCTTGACCGCAAGCGCTAGAAAAGCACCAGTCTGAGCTAGAAAAGCACTAGCTGATGATGTTCTTCTTCGCGTGCGTTGCCACACGGAAATCAAGCGCACCGTGGCCACAGCGTTACACGCACCTGTCTCACGAGAGGCGATGCACGTGCTCAACCTGGCGATTGGTACTCGGGACCGCATCCCCCGTCTCGGCTCCACACTTCAGCAGTAGAACTCCCGCTGCTCCTCCATCGATCCGGCGCATCGCCCGGCATCATTGACGCACCTGCCGAGAGGGCCATGCCACGTTGCCGTTACTACTGGCGGCGAGGACATCTGCAAGTCACGCAGTACGCGACGCGGGGCGCCCGGCCCTCTCCGCTCTGGCGGGAGGTGGGCGACGCAGGGACGGAGGGCCACGCGGCCGGGAGCGATAATCGCCACCGTGAGGCAGATCGAGACCGACTATCTGGTTGTCGGTGCGGGGGCGCCAGCGATGGCGTTCACAGACACTGATCGCGCAATCCGACACGGACGTTGTGCTGGTCGACCGCCGCCACCGGCCTGGCGGGCACTGGCTCGACGCCTGTCCGTTCGTCTGGCTGCACCAGCCGTCCGCCAACTACGGGGTTGAGCCGGACCTGATGGCGTGGAACGAGGGCTGCCGACTGAACCCGGCGCGGGGCGCGGTGGACCACCTCGACGACACACGGGTCGCGGACGCGTTCGCCTCGATGATGACCAACACCGGTCGCGCTCTGCGCAACCTCGAGCAGCGGGCCACGGGGGCGGCGGCGCGCAATCGCTCCACGGCAGCAGCTTCGGTCACACGTGTCCACTCGTCCTGCCGGTTCACGCGCTAATCCTCATACCTGAGTCACTGACATGCGATGGTGGAGTCGCACTGTTGAGAATCGACGCGTGTCGACCGTAATCACCTCCTCGACCCGATTCCGTTCGGCGATCGCCAGGAGCAGTGCGTCGACGTAAGACAGGCGCAGCTGAGCGTAGCGTTCGAGGATTGCGGCACCACGCTGGCGATCGCCTTCGCCTGTCGCGAGCAGCTCGATCCCGCTCTCTCGCGCCCAGCGCAGGACTCCCAGGGCAGGCTCGGCGGAGCGATGCGGCGCATATCGCGTGCGAAACAGCGTATATGCCTCCCCGATAACCTCCCAGATCGTGCAGAGCTTCCGACCCTTGCGGCCGCTGGCGCGAATAGCTGCGATCGTTGCCGCGTGGTGCTCGTCGGCTTCTGACAGCAGCCCGACGATCGGCCCGGTGTCGAGGATGACCGCACGCACGCCTCAGCGGTAGACCACCTCGTCGACTTCCTCGGAGAGCGTCGGTGGCGCGCCCTTGATAACGCCCGCGAATGCGAGGACCTGGTCGACCTGAGTCGAGGTCTCGGGAAGAGCTTCGACCGCCTCCGCGATCAGGGCGCTCTGCGAGATCCCCTTTTGCCGGGCGAGCCTCCGGATCCTCTTGTCCGTTTCCGACGGCACGACGATCTGTTTGCGGACCAACATGAGCTGCATTGTACATCGATCAGTGTGTAGCAGCAAATCATGCGGCCTCAGTCGAAGGTCGGTGGTTCGCCTGTCTGCGGCGCTGGTCGAGCGGATATGAGCAGCTTCCGCCAGATACCGGCTTCCCTCGTTTGGGCGCTCAGATCTACTGGCTGTTGTTGACGCACGGCACGTCCGAGGCCCCGTGTTCGGGCAGCCGACCCAAGGCGTCTCCATCTGACGAGATCATGAGCGCCCCCCCGTAAGTAGCGAAATACAACGCCTGGGCGGAGTCGATGGTCGCCTCGACACTCTCCAGTCTCAGGTGATAGGAGGCGATCTGGCCGCCGGACGACGTGGCGCACACGCTCGGATTCAATGTGCCAGCCAACCCGACCACGTCGTAGATCACTGTTTGTGGGGGAACAAGGAGAGCGTGAACGACCGCGGTACTGCGAACCAGGCTAGGTAACGAGTCTGGCGGTGACGGCCAGTCCTCCGCTGGCCGGATCTCGTTCATGTGAGCTCCGTTGTCGTCAATCCACTTGACCAAGGAGTACTCCGCTGGCGCCAGCCGCGCCGAAGGTATGGTGCGACCATTGATCGTGAGCGTTCCCATCACGTCGTATATATCGACCGGTGTCGGGCTCACTGAGGCGCTGCCCGTGGTCGGTGGTGGGACGGTCCCCGTCGGCGCCGACCGTGGGAGTGGCGCGCCGAGCCAACGGTAGGCGGCAATAGCCATTAGAAGGGCCGCGCCGACTACCAAGCCAGCCCGGAGGCTCCGCGTCACACCCCCCATTACACTCCCGACTCCAATTCGGTTCACCAATTGCCGCCGAGTGTGCACCCAGCGGGCTTTTATGCGTCTCCGATAGCCCGCCAATTGAACACTCGCGTTAACACGCTGGATACTTCGACCCGCGCCACACGCTAGAGGTCGTCCAGGCTCATCGTCCGACCCGCTTTGGCGCACGTGGAAGTCGCCGTCGGGCTCTGCTCGCTCGAGTTCGATAGTCCCCGTGAGCGTTTTGGCGGAACTCGTCAGGTCAGCGCGCGGTTGGGGAGCGTCAACGTCACGTTTGATCCCACTCCCAACGTGCTTTTGACTTCCAGGGTGCCGCCGTGTGCGATGGCGATGTCACGCGCGATCGCCAGGCCCAGGCCGCTGCCGATGGAGTTCGGGCCTTTTACGAATCTCTCGAAAACGTGAGGAAGCAGATCGGGCGGGATTCCTTCGCCTGTGTCGGCGACTGTGATCGTTACCTGATCGGCCGTCGAGTCGACGGCAACTTTGACCGAACCCCCCGAGGGCGTGTGGCGGATTGCGTTCGACAGCAGATTGCCGATCACCTGCCGAATCCGGGCCGGATCGACTTCGACGGTTGGCAGCTTGCCGGCGATTTCGGACGTCAGCGTCGATCCGGCCGATTCCGCTTGCGAGCGGAACGATTCAACCGTGTCGTGGACCAGCGCCCCCAGGTCCGTCGGCTCTTTGTGCAGGACCAGAGTGCCCGCGTCGGTCAGGGTCAGCGTTCGCAGGTCTTCGACCAGGCGGTCCATCGTCAGCGTCGCGTCGAGGATCGGCGCCAAATGCGCCGCGTCGGCCGGGTAGACGCCATCCGCGATCGCTTCGGCCTGCCCCCGGATCACCGACAGCGGCGTCCGCAGCTCGTGAGTAACGTCGGCCAGGAACGATCGCCGCTGTTCGTCCATCGCCTTCAGCCGCGCCGACATCGCGTTGAACGCCCGCGCCACCGAGCGGATGTCCGGCGAGCCCCATTCCGGCACCTGCGCCGAGTAGTCGCCCGACTCGATCCGCCGCGCGGCGTCGATCAGGTCGGTCATCGGCCGCGTCATCCGCCGCATCCCACCGCCGACGGCAATCGCGATCAGGACGATCAAGAGGACGGGAAAGAGAAAGAATGGGTGGAACTCCCCCCGGCTGAACAGCGCCCCGATGAGTCCCCCGAGCAGCAGCGCGACGACAAGGGTGGTCAGGACGAAGCAGCCGACCAACCGCACGAACGGGGGAGGCCCGTAGCGGCGCCCCCAACGGCGCGGTGGAAATGGTTCGCCCTCCGGCCACCAGGCCGGGCGGCGCATGGTGGCCGGCCAGGCGTTCGGGTCCCAGCCTCGCCAGCGGCCCCGGCCGCCGCCTGCTCTCACCGAGACTCAGCCGGCTCGGCGAAGCGGTAGCCGACGCCGAACACGGTCTCGATGTAGTGCGAGCCGACCTTCTTGCGGACGTTCTTGATGTGGGCGTCGATCGCGCGCTCGTAGGACTCGAAGGCGACACCTCGCACGGTGTCCAGCAGTTGCGAACGCGTGAACACGCGTCCTGGCTGGCGCGCCATCGCCGAAACAATCAGGAACTCGCTCTTGGTCAGGTCCACCCGCCGGCCGCCGAAGCGGGCCTCCATCCGCGGCACGTCCAACTCCACGTCGGATCCCACCCGAATGAAATCCGAAGCCGAGGCTGCACCCTCTGCCCGCCGCAGCACCGCGCGAACTCGCGCCACCAGCTCCTTCGGGCTGAATGGCTTCGTGACGTAGTCGTCGGCACCCAGCTCCAGCCCGACCAGCTTGTCCGACTCCTCGGTCCGCGCGGTCAGCATGATGATCGGCACCACACCCTCGCGCCGCAGCGAGCGGGCGACGTCAAGGCCGTCGACGCCGGGCAGGCTGAGATCCAGCACCACCAGGTCTGGTCTGCCCGTGCGAGCAGTCCGCAGCGCCGACGGCCCGTCAGACGCCGTGAGCACGGTGAACCCACCGTGCTCGAGATAATCGCGGACGAGCTGCACGATCCGCGGCTCGTCGTCCACGACCAGGATGGTCGCCACGGCGACCATCCTAGGTTCAGTCATGGACCGCTAGACGGAACGGGTGTCAGGCGGAGGTGGCGGCGTCGTGCCCGAAGGCGGCTGCTCGCCGTGCTGCTTGCGATGCCATTCTTGCGCCCTTTCCTCGAAGGAACCGGGCATGCCTGGGCCGTAACCGAACTTGCGACCGTAGCCCCAACCGCCGCCCCACATTCGCCTTCCGAACATTCCCCAGAAAGCAAGCCGGAACAGCCAGAAGATGCCGAACAGGATCAGCAGGAACCAGAAGATTCCCAAGAATCCGAAGCCCCCGCCAAAGTAGTGCGGGCCGTAGTAGTAATACGGCGCTCCGTCGCCTGCGGCATTGGCCGGCAGCGGGTGCGTCGCCACACCGTCCGACCATCCGACGTTGTAAGCGATCACGCCGACGATGACGAGCAGGATCGTCGTCGCGATCAGCCCGAACAAACCGAAACCGCGTCTCATGTCGAGTCACTCCTTTGCTTGGAACGAGATTTGCTTGCAGCACCTCTCATCCTTCCCAGCACTTGTGAGGGACTTGTGAACGACCTGTGAGGACTCCTAGAAGCCGCCTTCCAGCTCCACCAGCTCCGCGCTGCGCTTCCACAGCGCGTCCTGGGCATCGAGTTCCTGGGTCGGCTTCGGTGCGTCGACGTGCCGCGTCCCCTTGAACAGCCAGCCCGTAGTGCCGGCGAACGCGGGGGATAGCGCGAGGTCGACCAGGTCATGCGCCGCACGCTGCGGGCTGCTCGAGATGAGACGCGTCAGTGAACGCACGAACGACGGGGCCTCGCGCATGAGCTCCGAACGCACGAGGCCGGGGTGAAACGCGTTGGCCCGCACGTCCCACCGATGAGCGCGCCGCGCCAGCTCGAACGTGAACAGGAGGTTCGCCGCCTTCGTTGCGCCGAACGAATGCATGGCGCTGAAACGGTAACGGTCGAGCAGCCGGTCGACGTCGACGCGTGTCGCCGACGGCGCCGTGACTGTGATCACCCGTCCGCCGCCGGTCAAGCGGTCGCGCAACAGGTTCGTCAGTAGAAAAGGCCCGAGGTGGTTGGTGGCGAGCATTAGCTCGAAACTGTCCACGGTCTTCTGATATCGCGTCGTGAACACGGCCGCGATGTTGAGCAGCGCGTCGATGTGCGCACCGTCGCGATTCAGTTCACGCGCCGCGGCGCGGACCGACATCATGGATGAGAGGTCGAGCGACGGCCGCGTCAAAGCGATTACCCGCGCGCCTCGCTGCTTGAGGACATCGACCGTGGCCGTGCCAATGGCCCCGCGCGCACCGGTCACCACAACCGTCGGATGTCGTACCGCCATGATCTAAGTGTGCCGTTGATCAGCGCGCATCGAGGAGGCACTGTGGTCGACGGGCAATCCGCAGCCGATCGCTACCAGGACGCGATCAGGCTCGGCGTCGACTATGTCGAGTTCGATGTGCGCAAGACCAGGGACCTCGTCGCCATCATCTGCCACGACCATTCCACGCCATCCGGACGCCGCATCAGCGACTTCGCCTATCGCGACCTGACCGATGAGCTGGGAACCGAGGCGATGACATTGGAGGAACTGCTCGAGATCGCCGCCGGCAAGGTGGGTCTTCACCTGGATCTCAAGGAGGGCGGCTACGAGGCCGAGCTTGTGGGGTCTGTGAAGGACCGCGGCGCGCTCGACACGCTCGTCATCACGTCAGGCGACGAGGTCGTACGGGCTATCAAGGAGCTGTTCCCCGACGTCCGTGCCGGTCTCACTCTCGGCGACGAGCTGACCGGCGCGGCGCCATGGGTGAAACTTCGCACGAGACTCAGCGAGGCGTTCCCGCGCCAACGAATCGAACGGTCCAGAGCGGACTTCGTCGCACCGCACTGGCAGCTCGCTGACTTCAATGTGCTTCGTTACTGCAGGCGCCACGGCCTGCCGGCCTGGGTCTGGACAGTGGACGACGCGCCGGCCATCAAGCGTTTCCTCGGCGACCCCAGGGTCACCACCCTCATCACCAACCGGCCCGACCTCGCGCTGCGGCTCAGGAAGGCCAGATCGTGATGTCGTGCTGGCAGCAGAAGGCGCCCATGTCGGGCGACCAGTGAAGGATGAAGGGCGGGGTCGTGTTGACCACGCGGAAGCAGAGGTCGATCGGTCCAAATACCGCCCCGTTGCTGAAGTCATGGCGGCTGAAAGACTTGCAGCCCGCTACATCGGATATCGGGCCGGACTGGCGGCGTTCCGAGTCGATCAGCACCAGGTCCTCCGCCGCCGCATGGGTCGAGGTGCTCGAGTTTTGGAACTTCACCGTCATGTGGACGATGTCGTTGGTGACGTGGATGTTCGAGATCCAGATCGTGTAGCCCTGGAGGCTCGTGCACGGGCCTGGCGAGCAGTTCTCGGGCGACAGCTGGCTGTTCGGCTTGGTTTGCAGCGGGCTCTTCAGCGCGGTGTAGGCGCCGCCGGCGACGACAGCGGCGATGATGAGGCCGACGACAACCCCGAGGCTGATCAGGAGGCGGCGACCCATGGTGTGGTTAACGAAGGATAGTAGGTGGGCGTAACCCTCCCACCGCTAGAGGACCGCTGACGCCAGTCGTTCCACCTGCTCGATCGCCGGCGCGGCCATGAACAGGATCAGCTGGTCGGCCCCGACCTGGTCGAACTCCTTGACGCGCTGCCTCACCTCTTCCGCGGTCTTCGCGGTCCCGTGCCAGACCCTGGCGCCGAAGTCCCCGTAGTAGGCGGCGAGGTTCTGCTCCGCCTCGGCAGCCACCTCGTCGCCCAGGGCGAAATACCGAAGCGCCGTGAACTCGGGTTGCCCCTGCCGGCCGGCGTCGCTCCAGATCGCCTTGACCCGCTCCATCATTCCCGCCAGCTGCTCCGGCGTCCCGCCGCCGAGCGTGTAGCCGATGCCGTACCTGCGGACCCGCGCGAGCGCCCGTTCGGAGTGGCCGGCGATCATGATCGGCACGGAGTGCCCGTTGACCGGCCGGGGCGTCACCGGCTCTGACGTTCCCGGCACGGGCTCGCCACGCCAGGCCCGGTGCATCAGGTCGAGCGCAGTGTCCACGCGCTTGCCGCGATCGCGGTACCCGAGCCGGTGACGGTGAAATCGTCCTCCCGCTGTCCGACGCCGATGCCGAGCACAAACCGACCCTGCGAGACGTGGTCCAGCGTTGCCGCCTGCTTGGCCAGCCGAACAGCGCCGCCGGACTTCCCATGTGGCTCAAGAAGTACGCCGAAACAGGTGATCCAGGCCGTCCTTTCCGTAGTCAATACAATTGCCGGGCGATGAGGGGATGCGGTGTCCAGTCTCCTGCTCCGGGGCTTCGCTCTGGGCTTTGCCATCGCCGCGTCGCCCGGGCCGATCTTCTTCCTCTGCGTTAGGCGCACGCTGGTCCAGGGCCGGCTGACCGGCCTGCTGTCGGGCTTTGGGGTCGCGACGGTGGATGGTTTCTACGCCGCCATCGCGACCTTCGGCATCGCGGCACTGACGACCGCATTCGTCGCGGGACGAAGGCCACTGGCGCTGGTCGGGGGCGCGGTCCTGGTCGTGCTGGGCGTGCGCATCCTGCTCGAGCGGGCCCGCAATGCCGAGGCAACCGCCACCGTGACGGGCCGCGGGCTGGCCGGGGCCTACGTGTCGACGGTCGGCCTGACGATCACCAACCCGGCCACGATCATCTCTTTCGCCGCGCTTGCGGCGACCCTGGGCATCGGCACCAACGGGTCGTTGGTGCGTCCGGCGCTCGTCGTGGCCGGGGTGCTGCTCGGATCGGCCGCGTGGTGGTGCGTCCTGGTCACCGCCGCGGCGATGTTGAAGGCCCGCCTGACCCCGCCCGTCGTGCGGGCCGTCAGCACATTTAGCGGCCTCGCAATCGCCCTGCTCGGAATTTTGGCGGCGCTTTCGGCCTTTTCAGGTTAGGCATGGAGACGCAGAAGGCGCGCTCGCGCACCGTTACGTGGGAAGACCCGTCCGAGATCCTCAGGGCCGCCCCCGGTCGGAGTGGTCTCGAGCTGATGCAGGACATTTTCGCGGGCCGCCTGCCTCGGCCGCCAATCGCCGTCACCATGGGATTCACCGGCGAGCACGTCGAAGAGGGCAAGGCCGTGTTCGTGGGCGAGCCGGGCGAGTTCCTGTACAACCCGATCGGCGTCGTGCACGGAGGTTTCGCCATGGCCCTACTCGATTCGGCCATGGGCTGCGCAATCCACACGACCCTGGCGGCCGGCGAGCGCTACACGACGCTCGAGGTCAAGACCAACTTCGTGCGGCCCATCACTCTCGACACCGGCCGCGTACGCTGCGAAGGGGTCGTGATCTATCGCGGCGGCACGATCGCAACTGCAGAAGGCAAGCTCATCGTCGAGAACAGCGGCAAGCTGCTCGCGCACGGAACGACGACGTGTCTGATCGCCGGCGCCAAATGACGCGAAAGATTCGCGTCGTCGACGTCTTCACCGAGAAGCCGCTGGCCGGCAACCAGCTCGCGGTCGTGCTCGATGGCAAGGGCTTGCCGCCTCGAGCCATGCAGCGCATCGCGCGCGAGATGAACCTCGCCGAGACGACCTTCGTCCTGCCGCCGGACGATCCCGCGCACGCCGCGAAGGTGCGCATCTTCACAACCGTCGTCGAGCTGCCGTTCGCCGGTCACCCGACGGTCGGCACGGCGTGGGTGCTGATGGACGAGGGAATGGTGGCGGGCAACGAGCTCGAGTTCACGCTGGAAGAGGGAGTGGGACCCGTCCGGGTCAGGGGCGTGAAGAAGGATGGGCGCGTCATGTTCTGGATGGCGCACCCGCCGGTCACTTTTGGCGAGGTGTTTCCGCACGCTGCGGTGGCTGCAGCGCTGGGCATCGAAGAGTCGGCCATCGTCCACGACATTCCAACCCAGGTTGCGAGCACGGGCAATCCATTTCTCCTCGTCGCGCTGCAGAGTGCGGAGGGCGTCGACAGCGCCACGTACCACACCGACCGGCTGGAGAAATTGCTGAAGGGCAGCCGGGCTCACGGCGTCTTCTTGTTTGCGGCGGCCGGCACCGACCGGCTTTACAGCCGAATG
>JACXTT010010609.1_pt1 | contig 12391 bp, 13 predicted proteins | sample 9270951 | NCBI WGS metagenome assembly JACXTT01 (sample SAMN15532306, study PRJNA645909) | rock metagenome | isolation source: weathered quartz diorite | place: Puerto Rico | collected 2017-06-21 | reverse complement strand
GTCTTCTCGCCGGCGTGGAGCAGGCCGGCCTCGATCAGCCGCTTGCCCACCACCGCCATGCCGCCCGCCGCGTACATCTCGGGCGCGGTGTAGGTGCCCCAGGGCTTGAGGTCGGCGAGCACCGGGGTCCTGCGCGAGATGCGGTCGAAGTCCTCGATCGAGAGCTTCACCCCGAAGTCCCGCGCGGTGGCGAGGAGGTGCAGCACCGCGTTGGTCGAGCCGCCGGTGGCCATGACGCCCGCGATGGAGTTCTCGAAGCTCTTGCGGGTGATCAGCGAGCGCGGCGTCACTCCGCGGCGCACCAGGTCCATGACGAGCTTGCCACACTCGAAGGCGACTTCCTCCTTGCGCGGGTCGGTGGCCGGGATGTCGTTCCAGCCCATCGGGGACACGCCGAGCATCTCGTAGGCGGTGGCCATGGTGTTGGCGGTGAACTGCCCGCCGCACGCGCCTGCGCCCGGACAGGCGTGGTCCTCTACGTCCTTGAACTGCTCGAGGGGGATCTTCCCCGCGTTGTAGGCGCCGATGGCCTCGAACACGTCCTGGATCGTGAGGTTGCGGTTCGCGAACGGGCCCTCGGTGCCCGCGCAGCGGCCGAACATGATCGACCCGCAGTAGAGCATCAGGCCGGGGATGTCGAGGCGTCCCAGCACCATGCTCATTGCCGGGATCGTCTTGTCGCATCCCGAGATCGTCACGATGCCGTCGAACATGTGGCTGCGGGCCACCAGCTCGACCGAATCCGCCACGATCTCCCGGCTGATCAGGGACCCCTTCATGCCCTCGGTGCCCATCGTGATCCCGTCGGTGATCGAGACCGTGTTGACCTCGATGGGAGTCCCGCCCGCGGCCCGGATCCCCTGCATGACCTTTTCGGCCAGCTTCCGGTGGTTCCAGTTGCACGGCATGGTCCCGATCCAGGAGTGGGCGACGCCGATCTGGGGCAGTGAGAGATCGCGATCGCTGAAGCCGACCGCCTTCATCATGGCGCGGGCGGCGGCCCGGTCGGTGCCTTCGAGCAGAACGCGGCTGCGCTTGCGGGGGTCGACGGCCATCGGAGACTCCTTTGTCGTGGTCTCGGGGTGCCGCGATTCTACAGCAGCTCGTGGAGTGGGACCAGCGCGTAGCCCTGGTCTCGGAGGCCCGCGATGAGCGCGGGCAGGAACTCGACGAGACGCGCCCCCGCCCCCGGCACCCCGTCGGCGTCGTGGAGGTCGTAGATGGCCCCCGGTCGCGCGCACGCTATCCCCCGCCGCGCCTGCTCGGCGGGGTCGACCGGGCGCCGGCTCTCCGGCTGCACCGACCAGAACACGCAGGGCGTGCCGAGACGTCGCAGGGTGCCGAACATGGCGAGGTTGGTCTTGCCCCAGGGTGGCCGGAAGAAGCGCGGCTCGGCGCCCGCGGCGGCCGCGATGGCCACGTGACCGTCGCGGATCTCGCACTCGGTCTCGCGTGGGCCACAGCGCCAGAAGCTCTGGTGGCTCCAGGTGTGGTTGCCGAGGTCGTGACCGGCTAGGGCGATGCGGCGGGCGATCGCGGGCGCGCGCTGGGCGCGGCGGCCGATCAGGAAGAACGTGCCGCGCGCGTCCGCGCGGTCGAGGATGTCGAGCACGCGGGGCGTCCACTCGGGGTGTGGTCCGTCGTCGAAGGTGAGCGCCGCGGCGTAGCGCCACGTGGGACCACGCCAGACGCTGCCCAGAGTCAGGAGATGCGAGCCCCAGGTGTACGCGCCCCAGAACGCGGGGGCGGCTCCCGCGGCCAGCCACACCGCGCGCTTCACGCGGGGGGCCGCTTGGCGACGAGCAAGGTCAGCCGGCCGCTCTGCACGACCTCGCCGCGCTGGTTGAGGATCGAGCGCTCCTCGACCACGACCCCACCGTCCTTCATCGACCGCTTGGCCACCGTGGTGGACACGCTGCGGATCGTGTCTCCCACCCGCGTGCGCTTGAGGAAGCGCCACTCGAAGCCCATGAACGCCAACACCACCAGCGGCGGCTGGGGCACGCGCCAGCCGAGCCCGGAGGACACGCAGAGCGGAATCAGGTCGGGGACCAGGCTGGGCTCGGGCGGCCGGCCGCTGGTCAAGGAGGCAAACAGCGCGACGTGGGTCTCGGTGAGGGTGAGCCCCGGCGTCTCCAGGGGCACGTTGGTCTGGACGTCCTCGAAGAAGAGACGCCGCTCGGCCCGCGGTCCGGCCATGGCCGCTCCCCTCAAGCGGGCCGGCGCGCGATCACGTGCTCGGTCTCGCCTTCCTGGACGACCTCGCCCCGCTGGTTGAGCACGCGGCGCTCGACCGTGACCAGTCCCGACGCGGGTGCGTCGCCGTCCTTCTTGGCGGAGATGCGGGCCTCCACGTGGATCGTGTCGCCGATCCGGATCGGACCCTTGAACTTCCACTTCACCGAGGCGAGCGGGCCGACCGCCTGGCCGGGCACGACGCGGTCGAGAAGGCCCTGCTGGATGGAGAGGCCGAGCAGCCCGTGGGCGATCCGCTCGCCGAAGAGGGACGACTTCATGTGCTCGGCGTCGGTGTGCAGCACGTTGTAGTCGCCGCTCAGGCCCGCGAAGATCACGATGTCGGCCTCGCTGACCGTCCGTCCCGGCGACGTGTACTCGTCGCCGAGCTGGATGTCCTCGAAGTACACGACGGGCTCGCCGCTCACCGGGCGCTAGGATAGCACGCCGCCTCGCGCCGGCCGTGCCACCGGATCGCGTCTGCCCCGAACCCCTGTGGATTGGATGCTGACCCCGTTCAAGGAGAACGCGGTTCCCGGCTGCTCACGGTCGTGATGTTCGCATTCCGCCAGTTTGTCTACAGCCGCGCCTCCATCTCTCCGGTTCAGAGGATGACGGTGAGCGTGGTGCGTGCCGGTCGCGCTGATGCGTGGCGACGCCTGCGACTGGCTCATGGCGTGCGCCGGATCGCGAGCGTCCTGCCCCACGCTTCGCCGCCGACTTCACCGTCCGCGCCACCAAGCAGTCCCCACCGCCCGGAATCTTGACATCCCGCGAGCCCACTACCTAAAATCAGACCGACCAGTCGGTCTGGGCCACCCGAACCCGGAGGTTGCCATGGCAGTTGCCGCGCCCGCCCCACCTCGACTCCGCGACAGCCGTCTCCATCCGATCTGGGAGAAAGTGCATGCCGGAGATCGGCTCTCCCGCGAGGACGGCCTGGCCCTCTTCGAGACCCCGGATCTGCACGGAGTCGGGCGCATGGCTGACTTCGCGAAGTCGCGCCGGCACGGAGACCAGGTCTTCTTCGTGCTCAACCGCTACATCAACCCGACCAACATATGTGTGCTTTCATGCAGCTTTTGTGACTTCGCGCGGAAGAAGGGCGAAGAGGGTGCCTTCGAGAACACGATCGAGGACATCCTCAACATGATCAAGCCCGGCACCCGCGAGGCGCACATCGTGGGCGGGCATCATCCCGACTGGCCGTTCGAGTATTTCGAGCGGATGATCGAGGCCATCCACCACGCCCGGCCGGAGACCCAGATCAAGGCGTTCACCGCGGCCGAGATCGACTACTTCTGGCGGCGGTGGAAGATAGAGCCGCGGGAGGCCCTGACCCGGCTCAAGAAGGCGGGGCTGCACTCGATGCCGGGCGGGGGCGCCGAGATCTTTTCGAAGCGGCTCCAGAAGCAGCTGCGCTTCACCGGCAAGGCCGACGCCGACCGCTGGTGCGAGATCCACGGCATCGCCCACTCGCTGGGGATCAAGACCAACGCGACCATGCTCTACGGTCACGTCGAGACCCGGGAGGAGCGGGTCGACCATCTGATCCGGTTGCGGGAGCAGCAGGACAAGTCGGGCGGCTTCATCACCTTCATTCCGCTCTCCTACCAGACAGGAACGACCAAGCTGGTGCCGCGCCAGACGCCGCCCACCGACGATCTGCGGACCATCGCGGTCTCGCGGCTGCTCCTCGACAACTTCCCGCATATCGAGGCCTACTGGGTCATGCTCGGCGAGGCCACCGCCTCGCTCGCGCTGCACTTCGGCGCCTCGGACGTCAACGGGACCCTCGAGGACGAGAAGATCGCCCACATGGCCCAGGCGGCCAGCCCAGCCGGGCTCGTCACCGACCAGATCCTCCGGATCGTGCGGGACGCGGGGAAGATCGCGGTGGAGCGCGACGCGCTCTACAACGTGGTCAAGGTCTGGAGCTGACATGCTGCGCGTCGGCCGCATCCCGTATCTGAATTGCGAGCCGTTCTTCCACGGGCTCCAGGGTGTCGCGTTCGTCGACCTGATCCCGCGTCGCCTCGGCGAGGCGATGGCCGAGGGCCAGCTGGACGCGGGGCCGTTGTCGCTGATGGACTACGTGCGGCTCGAGCCCGGGCTCACGCCCCTGCCCTACGGCATCGGCTGCCCGACCGGCGCGCGCAGCGTCCTCGTCTTCTCCGATCGGCCGCTGTCGGCGCTGGGCGGCGCGCGCGTGGGGATCACCGAAGAGACCTCGACCTCGGTGGAGCTGCTCCGGGTGCTGCTCGCGCTCCGCTACGAGGTCGAGCCCGCGGCGTGGGTGACCGCAGTGGAGCCCTGCGACGCGGTGCTGCTGATCGGGGACCAAGCCATCCGCCGGCTCACCGGCGGGCCGCCGGCGCGGTACGTCGCGGACCTCGGCCTCGAGTGGCGCGAGTGGACCGGACTCCCGTTCGTGTTCGCGCGCTGGGCGGTGTCCTCGGGCGTGCCGGTCGTGGAGCGGCGCGCGTTCGAGGCGGCGCTGGACGCAGCCCTCGATCGCGGGATGGACGTACTGGCCGCGATCGCGGCGACCCGGCGCGACCTGGGCTGGACCGGCGCGCAGATCGAGTCGTACCTGCGCAACTTCGCGTTCCGTCTCGGCCCCGACGAGGAGAAGGGCGCCGCGGAGTTCATCCGGCTGCGGAGCCTGATCCGTCCATCGCTATGCTGAGTCGCATCCGCGAGAAGGTCGAGCGAGGCGAGCGGCTGGACCGCGCCGACGGGCTGTGGCTGCTGACCGAGGCGCCGCTGCTCGACCTGGGCAGCGTGGCCCAGGAGAGCCGCTTCCGTCGCATTTCGGAGCCGCGGGTCACCTTCGTGATCGACACGAACCCGAACTACACCAACGTCTGCATCACCGACTGCCAGTTCTGCGCCTTCTACCGCCGACCCGGCGACAAGGAGGCGTACACGCTCACGGTCGACGAGGTGTTGGCCAAGGTGGAGTTCGCGTCGCGCGAGGGCGCGACGACCGTGCTGCTCCAGGGCGGGCACAACCCCGCGCTGCCGCTCGACTATTACCTCGAGCTGGTGCGCGAGACCCGGCGGCGCTTCCCGTCGGTCACGCCCCACTTCTTCAGCGCCTCCGAGATCCGCACCATGGCCGACGTGTCGGGCAAGCCCGTCCCGGAGGTGCTGGCCCTGCTCCGGCAGGCCGGGCAGACGAGCATTCCCGGTGGAGGGGCCGAGATCCTGTCCGAGCGGACGCGCCGCCGCATCGAGCCCAAGAAGGGCGGTCCGGGCGCGTGGCTCGAGGTGCATCGCGAGGCGCATCGCCAGGGGTTCCGGTCCACCGCCACCATGATGTACGGCCACGTGGAGCAGCCCGAAGACGTCCTCGATCACCTGGACTCGATCCGCGCGCTCCAAGACGAGCACGGCGGGTTCACCGCCTTCGTGCCGTGGTCGTTCAAGCCCGGCAACACGCTGCTCGAGAAGTGGATCAAGCAGTACAAGGGGCCGAACGCGTACCTGCGCATGCTGGCCGTCTCGCGTCTGTACCTCGACAATTTCCCCCACGTGCAGGCGTCGTGGTTTTCGGAGGGCAAGCGGGCGGGCCAGGTCGCGCTCCACTGGGGCGCGGACGACTTCGGGGGCACCCTCTTCGAGGAGAACGTCCACGCCGCGGCCGACTTCGTGAACAAGACCACGGTGGAGGAGATCGTCACGCTGATCAGGGACGCGGGCTTCACTCCCGCCCAGCGCACCACCGACTACGAGATCATCAAGACCTACTAGGCCGGCTCTAGATCGGGTCGACCGGCGGCCGGGAGGCGATCAGGCCGCGCGCGTGAGCGAGCTCGTAGAGCCGTGTGAGCGCCGCGCGGCCCTCGTCACCCAGGCGCTTGGTGTAGTCGTTGACGTACATCAGCACGAATCGCCGGCACGTCTCCTTGTCGATGCCCCGGCCGTAGCGCATGGCGTACTCGAGGGCCTCGTCCACGTGACTGTACGCGTAGTCGATCGCGTCCCGCAGCCCCTGCGAGATCGCGCGGTGGGTTTCCTCCCCGAGGTCGCGGCGCATCACGTTGATGCCGAGGGGCAGCGGCAGCCCGGATTCCTTCTCCCACTCCTGCCCCAGGTCGAGCACCTTGTGGAGCCCCATGCTCTGGTGGGTGATCTGACCCTCGTGGATGAGCAGGCCCAGGTCGGCCTGCCCTTCCAGCACCACCTTCGGGATCTTGTCGAAGGCAACCTCGATGGTGGGCGGATCCCCCACGTAGAGCCGCAAGAGCAAGGCGGCGGTGGTGTGGCTACCCGGGATCGCCACGACCTTCTCCTCGAGCTTCGCGCGCCCGATGGGCTCTCTCGCCACCAGGATCGGCCCGTAGCCCTTCCCCATCGAGGCCCCGGGATCCATCATGCGATAGCGGTCGTGCACGAGCGTGTAGGTGGCGGCGGACACCGCGGTCACCTCGAGCTCGCCGGTTCGCGCGCGCCGATTCAACGATTCGATGTCCTCCAGCACGTGGCCGATGGTGATGCCGGGGATCTTCACCTTCCCCGAGTTGAGCGCGTAGAACATGAAGGCGTCGTCGGGATCGGGGCTGTGGCCGACGCGAATCCGCATGCGATCTCCCTCGTAGTGAGCCGAGAATGACGAAGCCGGCGACGCGCGACAAGATTCTCCAGGCCGCGCTCGACGTGTTCGCCGAGAAAGGGTATCACAGGGCCCTCGTCGACGACATCGTGCGCGCCTCGCGCACCTCGAAGGGGGCGGTGTACCACCACTTCCCGAACAAGGAGGCGCTCTTCCTCGCGCTCGTCGACGAGTTCTCCGAGCGGCTGGCGGTGGCGGTGGCCGAGAGCATCGCGGGCGCCCACGGCGCGCTCGGCAAGGTGCAGGCCGCGCTGACCGCGGGCCTCGAGACCTTCGCGCGGCACCGCGAGCTCGCGCGCATCCTCCTCCTCGAGTCGGTGAGTCTCGGCTCGGCGTACCTCGCCAAGCGCGTGGAGGTGCGCGAGCGCTTCGCGGCGCTGGTCCAGGCACACCTCGACCAGGCCGTCGCGGAGGGCTCGATTCCGCCGCTCGACACGCGGGTAGCCACGCTCGCGTGGCTCGGGGCGTTGAACGAGGTGGTGATCCAGTGGCTCCACGACGGGCGTCCGGACCTGCTCACCGAGGTGGTACCGGCGCTCACGCCCCTTCTACTGCGCAGCATCGGCGCGAGCCCGGGCGGGCGCGCGTAGACCGCGATCCGAAGGATCCGCTGAGATTGGTGTGGTCGACTCCGCCGCGAGCCGGTCGGCTCACGCTTCGGCCATCGATCAGAAGGGCCAGCCGCTCCGGCGCCGCTTCCCGAACTTGAGCGAGAACTCCCCGGCCTTGACGGCCCGGAGGATGGCGTCCGCGCTTCGCGCCGCATCGACCTCGATCCAGGCCCGCCCGAAATCCTCGTCCCGGTGAGAGTCGTCGGTCGCGATCTTCGGGAGCTGGATCGCGTCGACGTCGTACTCGGGCCGATACACGCCGGTGTCGGTGACTTCGACCGCGTGGATCGGCAGTCCGTCGCGAGTGATCGCGCGGATGCGACGCAGGGTCTGCTCGACGGTCAGGCTGTAGCGAGCGGGATGGTTCAGGACGAACAACGTCTCGTGGTCCCCGGTCACTTTGCCGACGTGCTGGCCGAGCGGCCGGTAGTCCAGCTCCACCCCGGGCAGGATCAGGATGTCGTCGCTGCCGGTCGGAAGTCGCAGCCAGTAGTCGTCGTCGATGCGGTCTTCGTGATCGGTGATGGCGAGGAAGTCGTATCCGAGCTCGCGATAGCGCTCCACCACCTCGTCTGCGGGACGGACGCCGTCCGAGAACGTGGTGTGAGCGTGGAGGTTGCCCTTCAGGATCGGCATGGATGCACGCGCCTCAGTCCGCGAGCCGCGTGCTGCGGCTCAGCGGGGATTGGAGACTCGACTGGCGGCGGTGAGCGGCGCGGCATCCCAGACCACCGTGATTCCGAGGGCGACCGAGCCGCTACCACCCCACGGCTGCAGGGCGCTGAGGCTCCCCACCGGGGTGGTGGGTGCGGTCCACCCGGACAGGCCCCACTTCGTGCCGCCCGGAGTCTGGGTGACGAACGGCTCGATGAAGGCCGGCTCGTGGCGGACCCTCACGTCCTCACGGTAGTACGGAGCCTCGCTCGGCCGCGTGGCTTCGCGCGTGGCGGGGCCAGGCTCGACGAACCGGAGCTGAGGGGGCTTCTCCGGCGCCGTGGCCCGGATTTCGACAGGGCCCTGGGCCGCCGCGGGCGGGATCAGGGTGTACCCCAGCAGGCCGAGACCGACGACCACCGCCACCGCTCCCCGGCTCATGGCTCGAATCATCTCAGATAGGACACGAGGTCGCAAGAGAATCACGGCTCTACGCAACAATGCATCAAAGGCGGGCCAAGTTACCGTGGTTGGGTATTGCTTTTCACACAGAGATAGGCAAGAGTGGAAATGTCGGGAAAAAACACGGACACCGCGCGGAAAGTCCTAACCGGCGGTGCTGGATCGAGTCAGCCGCGAGAGGACGTCGGTGAACTGGGCGAGCCCGGCGGGTTTCATGATGACCTCCGAGGCTCCCAAGTCCATTGCCTCCCGGGTTTCTTCGTCACCGGCATGGGCCGAGAGGATCACGACGGGCACGTGGGGGAAGCGGCTCCTGATTCGCGTGAGGACGGCCAGTCCTCCCAGTCCGGGCATGACCAGATCGAGGAACACGCCTTGAACCGGAGTCGACTCCAGCAGCCGCAGTCCCTCGGTGCCGTCGAGCGCGACCAGCGCCTCGTGCCCGAAGGTTCTCACCGCTTCCGCGATCATTTCCGCAACGGACGGATCGTCGTCCACCACCAGGATTCGCATGATCTTGGCCGGGTGCCAGTATCGGGATCGGGCCTGACTTCGTCAAGGGTTAGGTTCGCACCGCCCGTGGGCGCGACCCCTTCCCCGCTCCGGGGCCCCTCCACGCCCCCGGCCCAGCCTCGATGAGCGCCGGCGCGATCCTGGTGGTCGATGGGCGGCCCGAGAGCCGGGCCGGCACCGCCCGTGTGGCGAAGGAGGCGGGCTACCCTGTGCTCGAAGCCGCGACGTCGGCTGAGGCGCTGGCGCTGCTCTCGAGCCTGCACCCGCAGATGGTACTTCTCGACATCGATCAGCTCGACACTCCCGCGCTGGACCTGGCTCGCCAGATCAAGCTGGAGAACGCGGACGTGCCGGTGGTGATCCTGTCGGAGTCGAGCGACCGGGACGTGGTCGTGAAGGCGATGCGGACGGGCGCCTACGACGTGCTGGCCAAGCCGGTGGGCGGTGGGGCCCTGCGTGATGTGATCAAGTCAGCGCTGGCCCAGGCGGACGCGTCCCCCGTCATCGCCCCCCAGGGGGGCAACGGCTCCAGCTCGCCGCAGGCGCCCATCGACATCGACCTGCTCTTCCGCAACAGCGAGCGGATGCGGGCCGTGGAGGACATCGTCCGCCGCGCCGCAGACACCAACGCCACGATCCTGCTACAGGGCGAGAGCGGAACCGGCAAGGAGATGGTGGCGCGGGCGATCCACTATATCTCCGACCGTCGGGACAAGCCCTTCCTCAAGGTCAACTGCGCCTCGCTGCCCGGAGACCTACTCGAGTCCGAGCTGTTCGGCCACGAGAAGGGGGCGTTCACCGGCGCCCACCGGCGCAAGCCCGGAAAGTTCGAGCTCGCCCACCGGGGAACCTTCCTGCTGGACGAGATCGGCGAGATGCCGCTCGGGCTCCAGGCGAAGCTCCTCCACGTGCTCCAGGACGGTCAGTTCTTCCGGGTCGGCGGCAGCGAGGTCATCACCTCGGACGCGAGGCTGATCGCAGCCACCAACAAGAACTTGGCCACGGTGATGACCACCGGCCTCTTCCGAGAGGACCTCTACTACCGGCTCAACGTGGTGGCCATCTCGATCCCGCCGCTGCGGGAGCGCCGCGAGGAGATCCCGGTGCTGGTGGACTACTTCATGGGCCGCTTCTGCCGGCAGTACAACCGGGATGCTCTGAAGATCTCCGCCACCACGATGCGCCTGCTGCAGGACTACTTCTGGCCCGGCAACGTCCGCGAGCTCGAGAATATGATCAAGCGCGCGGTGGTGCTGCAGACCGAGGCCCTGGTTCAGCAGGAGATCGCGCTCCGGAGCGAGAAGCCCTGGACGCCCAAGGCCGAGGGCCCCGCCCCCGCCGCCGTCCCCAGCAGCCAATCGGCTCCCGCGACGGCCGAGGCGGAGATGGGGCTGAAGGACATCGCCCGCCGCGCGGCGATGGCGGCCGAGAAGGCCGTGATCAAGGAAGTACTCGAGAAGGTCCGATGGAACCGCGCCGAGGCGGCGCGCCTCCTCAAGATCAGCTACAAGGCGATGCTGTACAAGATCAGGCAGGTGGGTTTGGACGACCGACCGGAGCGAGGCTCCGGTAGGAAATGATTTCCTCGCTTTGCCCCGATCGCTACCTAAGTCGGTTCCTCACCTGCTCCCGCTCGCGCCGCTCGTAGTCGCTTCGATCACCTGAGTTCGCGTCCGCTCCGCGCGCCGGCAATGTCGGCCAACCGTCAGCGAATACGCCACAATCGCGCCTTCGACTCGCTCAAGAACATTGCGTTCCCGTTTCTGGTGGCGCAAGACTTGCTCAGGGTAGCGGCCCAAAGTTGTGAGCGCGACGATAGTCGGAAACCAACCTGCCAAACGAAGGGAGGGACATGTGAGCGAATTCATGGATACCCAGACGGGGGTATTTCATGAGGAAGCGTTCCGCCATCTGCTGACACGCGAGGCGGGACGCGCCACGAGGTATCAGGATTTCTTCTCGGTCTGCCTGCTCCGGCCGGACTCGGCGGGAGATCAGCGGCAGATCGGTGAGGAGATCGAGCGGGCGATATCCCAGAAGATTCCCGAGTTCGTGCGGGCGACCGACCTGGTCGGCCAGCTGTCATCGGCGATCGCGGTGATCCTGCTGCACACCGCAGGCAGCGACGCGCTGCGGGTCGCGGAGCGGATTCGCTCCAACATCGAGCAGGTCGCCTTCCGCGAGGGCCCCGAGGGCCGACCCCAGCGCCTCACGGTGAGCGTGGGCAAGGTCTCCTTCCCTCACGATGGTCACACGGATTCGATCCTCCTTTCTCAGGCGATGGCGTATCTGGAGCAGGCCGTGCAGCGAGGCGGCAACCAAGTCACCCACAGTAGCGGGAACCCGGAATAGGGCGTCGGGAGGAAGACGCAGCGTGAATCTCCTGGTGCTCGACGAATCTCTGGAGTTGGCGGCCCTCATTGGTCGCCTCGCCCCCCTTCGCGGCTGGCAGCCGCACTTCGTAGGCTCGCTGCACGAGCTCGAGCTCGCCGTGCGGGCGCACGGGCGGCCGGGGCTGGTGGTGGTGAATCTGCGGCCGCCGCTGACGGCGTGGGAGATGGGGCAGCGGGTGCGGGGGCTGGGGCTGGACAGCCCGGTGGTGGTGCTGGGGACCGAGGGGGGCAGCGACGCGATGCCGCTGGGGCTGGCGGGCGTGCAGTGGGTGGAGCGGCCGGAAGGGGAGGAGGCGGTGGCGGCGGCGCTGGAGCGGGTGCTGAGCCGGCTGGGGCTGGGGCGGGGGCCGGGGCGCAATGGGGGGGGGGCGCACGGGCTGGTGGGGCAGTCGCCGCAGCTGGCGGAGGTGCTGGCGAAGATCGAGAAGGTGGCGCCGGGGGACGCGAATGTGTGCGTGTCGGGGGAGTCGGGGACGGGCAAGGAGCTGATTGCGCGGGCGATCCACGCGCAGAGCGCGCGGTGGGATCGGCCGCTGGTGACGTTGGACTGCACGGCGATCCCGGAGGGGCTGATGGAGAGCCATCTCTTTGGGCACGTGCGGGGCAGCTTCACGGGGGCGGTGGAGCACCGGACGGGGTTTTTTGCGTTGGCGCACACGGGGACGCTGTTCATCGACGAGATCAGTGAGCTGAGCTTGCCGCTGCAGGCGAAGCTGCTGCGGGTGATTCAGACGCGGGAGTTCGTGAAGGTGGGGGGGAGCAAGCCGACGCGGACGGACATCCGGCTGATCACGGCGTCGAACAAGGATTTGCGGCGGGCGGTGCGGGAGGGGGCGTTTCGGGAGGATTTGTACTATCGGATTGCGGTGGTGATGATCGAGGTGCCGCCGCTGCGGGCGCGGCGG
>JACXTT010010608.1_pt1 | contig 12391 bp, 10 predicted proteins | sample 9270951 | NCBI WGS metagenome assembly JACXTT01 (sample SAMN15532306, study PRJNA645909) | rock metagenome | isolation source: weathered quartz diorite | place: Puerto Rico | collected 2017-06-21 | reverse complement strand
GTGGCGGAGAAAAAGGACATCAATCCATTGTTCGCCGCCTTCTCCAAGGACGAATTCGGTGCGATCGTCGACAAGCTGGAACCGGTCGAGTTCATGGCCGGGGAGCGCATCATCGCCGAGGGAGACGAAGGCGACGCCATGTACCTGATCAGCAGCGGCGGAGGGAGGGTGGTCAAGGAGGTCGAGGGACAGGAACTGGTCCTGGACAGCCTCGCGGAGGGCGAGTTCTTCGGGGAAATGTCGCTGCTGGTCGGCGGCCCGCGCAGCGCATCCGTCTTCGCGACGACGGCTACCGAGGTGCTCAGGCTCAAGTCGTCCGATCTGTTCGAGATCATGAAGAAGTACCCGCACATTGAAACCGTGCTCGAAGAGTTTTACGAGAAGCGCTCCAAGGCGACCAGGCAGAAAATGAAGGAAATTCGAAAGTAAGAGGTTAGGAGAACAGCGTGATTATTCGGGTCCTCGGGTGTCACGGTTCCGAGCTGACCATTGATGAAGGCAATGGACGCGCCCGCGAATGCCGCACGTGCGGATTTCTCGTCAACGAGACCTGCATGGTGGACGCGGGGTCCGTCAGCGCCGGGTTGCTGGAGGCCGAACAGGGCAAAATCCGCCATGTCCTGCTGTCTCACGCGCACTTCGACCACATCAAGGGCTTGCCCCTTCTGGCCGATAACCTGGTGGGGCGCAATCCGCATGGACCGGTCAAGGTACGCGCGCTTCCGGAGGTCCTCGACGATCTGCGGCGGCATATCTTCAACGATGTCGTCTTTCCGGATTTCACCAGGTTGCCCACGCCGGACACGGCTCCCTTGGCGTATCAGCCGTTTGAAGAGGAGAAGGCATTCACGTTCGACCACCTGGAGGTAACGGCGGTCCGGGTCCACCACATCGTCCCCACGACCGGCTTCATCATCCGCGAGAGGGACACTGCGCTGCTCTATAGCGGCGATACCGCCGAAACCAAACGCATCTGGGAAGTTGCCGCCAAGGAGCGGCGCATCAAGGCGGCGTTTATCGAAACGTCCTTCCCGAACGACTTTCACGAGTTGGCCAAGGTCAGCGGACACCTGACTCCGGAGATGCTGGCCCGCGAGTTCGTCAAGATCGGCCGCCCGGATCTTCCCGTGTACATCTACCACCTCAAGCCTTCCTACCGCAGCGTCATCACGTCCGAGCTCAAGCGGTTGAACCTGCCCAATCTCTCCGTGCTCGAAGAGGGCCAAGTCGTCCGCCTCTGACCGTCACCCGGTATGGCCTGGTTCAAGAAAGAGCGTTCCGTGCAAGAGGACGATGACCGGAAAAAGGTCAAGGTCCCGGAAGGGCTCTGGCTCAAGTGCAACCACTGCCGGGCGATCGTGTACCGCAAAGAGGTGGAACGGAGCGCCAAGGTCTGCCCGAAATGCGAGTACCATTTCCCGATCTCGGTTGAAGACCGCATCGACCTGCTCATTGATCTCGGCACGTTCCGCGAGTGGTCTCCGGACCTGATTCCCGCCGACCCGCTGCATTTCAAGGACACCAAGCGCTATACCGATCGGGTCCAGACGGCCCAGCAGAGCACCGGGAAGAAGGATGCGCTGGTGATCGGGGAGGGCAGGATCAACGGAAACCGGATCGCGCTGGGGGTGTTCCACTTTGGATTCATGGGTGGCAGCATGGGGTCGGTCGTCGGCGAGAAAGTGGCGTTGGCCGCCGACGGCGCCTTGCGCGAGCGCATCCCGCTCGTGATGGTGACCACCTCGGGCGGCGCGCGGATGCAGGAAGGGATACTCTCCCTGATGCAGATGGCCAAGACCGCAGCTGCGGTCAGCCGGCTCGCCGAGGCGCGCATTCCGTACATCGCCATCCTGGCCGATCCGACGTTCGGAGGCGTGACGGCCAGTTTCGCCATGCTGGCGGATGTCATCCTGGCCGAGCCCAAGGCGCTCATCGGGTTCGCCGGCCCCCGTGTCATCGAGCAGACCATTAAGCAGCAGCTCCCGCAGGAATTCCAACGCGCGGAGTTTCTTCTCGAGCACGGTATGATCGACCTGATCGTGCCGCGGAAACGGCTCAAGGAAACGGTTTCGAGCCTCGTCGGATTCTTTTAGCGTCCTTTCCTAGGTGGAAAGGGGCCACGCGGATGCCGCTGCTATGGATGTAAGGGTCGAGCGGAGCATCAGGTATCTCTTCGGACTCCAAAGTCATGGCATCAAGCCGGGGTTGGCCCGCGTCCGTGCCCTGCTCGATTTCTTGGGAAATCCGCACCGCTTGTTCCGGGCCATTCACGTGGGCGGAACGAACGGCAAGGGATCCACGGCCGCCATGGTCGCCTCCGTGCTGGGGAGGCAGGGCTATCGCGTGGGGCTCTATACCTCTCCCCATCTCATCGACTTCACGGAACGTATCCAGGTCGACGGCCGAGTCATCCCTTCCGATCGCGTCTGGGCGATGACCGAGAAGGTCCGGCAGGCGTCCGACGCGTGCCTGTCAGAGCCGCCGACATTCTTCGAGGCGACCACCGCCATGGCCTTCGCCCACTTCGCCGAAGCGGCGGTTGACTGCGCGGTCATCGAGGTCGGTCTGGGGGGACGGTTCGACGCCACCAACGTGCTGATGCCGCTCGTCTCGGTCATCACGACGATCGGGCTGGACCACCAGGAGTACCTGGGCACCACGACGGAGGCCGTCGCGTTTGAAAAAGCCGGGATCATTCAACCGGGAGTGCCCGTGGTTGCCGGAAGGATCCCGCCGGGGCCTTTGTCCGTGATCCGCCGCGCAGCGGCCGATCAGGAGGCTTCCTGCGCTGTGCTGGGTGAGGAGTTCAGCGTCCGTGGTGTGGACGCCGGGCAGTTTTCCTATGACGGCAGGCGGTGCCGATACGACGGCCTGTCGTGTCCCTTGCCCGGACGGCATCAACTGGACAATGCCGCCTGTGCCCTGGCCGCGCTCGAGCTTGCCGGGACGCGCGGCTTAGCGGTCGGGGAAGAAGCCGTTCGCGAGGGGCTGCGTGCCGTTCGCTGGCCGGGCCGCCTGGAGCTCGTAAGCCGCAAACCCGACGTGTGGCTGGATGGCGCGCACAATCCGCAAGCGGCCGAAGCGCTGGCCGCGCACCTCACAACTTTGTCCGCCGGGCGCACAGCCGTCGCGTCGGGGCGCTTGATCCTGGTTGTGGGAATGATGCGGGACAAAGACCGAAAGGGCGTCTTGGTTCCCCTGGCGGCCGTCCCCGGTGTGAGTCATCTCGTCGTGACAAGCGCGGCGCATCCTCGGGCGGCCGACCCCCGGGAACTGGCGCGCGATTGCGAAGGATTGGGCGTGCCCGTCACCGTCAGGCCGATGGTGGTCGAGGCCTTCGCGTACGCCAAGAATCTGGCCGGCCCCGACGACACCATTTGCGTGACGGGTTCCCTACTTGTGGTCGGTGAGGTCAAGGCTGTTCTGGAGGGGACGACCGTGTCCGGACTCCGCGGATAATGGGGCTGGTGACCCTGCGGGCGTTCTTTCCCCCGACGATCCTGCTGCTTCTGTTGGTTGCCGCTCCAGCCTTCGGGGACGACGTGGCTTCCTCCCGTCCCGTCCATATCCAGGCCGATCAGCTGACATACGACAAAGCGACCAGGACCTACGAAGGCAAGGGCTCCGTGGTGGTCGTGCAGGGGCCGCTTCGCCTGGAGGCCGACGAAGCGGTGCTCAACATGGACACCGGCCAGGTCCAAGCTGTCGGGCGGGTGCACCTGAACGACGGGTTGCGCGACGTCCACGGCGAGCGGCTGGACTTCAATTTCAATACGACGAAGGGCGTCATCTTCCACGGCCGGCTGTTCGTGCTGGAAGGGAGTGGTGGCTTCACGGTCGATGCGAAGGTTATGGAACGCCTGTCCGAAGAGCAATACCGGTTGGAGGATGCCTCATTCACCACGTGCAGCGTTCTCGAAGGGGAACGGACGCCCTGGAAGTTCAAGGCCGATAAGGCCGATCTGGATGTTGAGGGCTACCTGTACGGGCGCAACGCGACGTTTTGCATTTTGGACGTGCCGGTTTTCTACTCACCGGTGGTCCTCTTTCCCGCCAAACATGAGCGGGCGACCGGTTTCCTCATGCCCGTCGTGGGTTCCAGCAGCGTGCAGGGTTTCAAGCTGCGGGAGGCGTTCTTTTGGGACATCAGCCCTAGTCAGGACATGACGGCCGGTCTGGATCACCGGGGTAAGTTGGGCACGGGCGCCGATCTCGAATACCGCTACACACCCTCGCGCAACTCTTCTACTTCCATTTGGACCAAGTATTTCCGAGACACTCAGCTGAGCACCACCCGCTGGGACCTCGTCACCAGGCACGTCACGAAGTTTTCGGAAGATCTCCAGGGGCGGATCGCGATCAACTACGTGAACCAGAAAACCAACTTACAGGTCTTGAGCGAGAATGTGCTGCAGCGAGTTGTGGTGTCCCAGGAGTCCCAGGCCTTCCTAAGCCAACGCTGGGACAACCAGGTGCTGTATGGGTTGACGCGCTACTCTCAGAACCTGACGTCGCTGTCGGACAAGACGACGCTCCAAACCTATCCCGAGATCGGGTACAGTCTCTCCCCCGCGCGCCTGGGTGGGATTCCGTTGTATGCAGGGGTGGACACCACGTTCGACAGTTTCTATCGCCAACAGGGCCTGGACGCGCGCCGCGGAGATCTCTTTCCTCGCCTGTGGGCACCGATTTCGATCGCGCGGTACGGCACCGTGACGCCGTTGGCCGGTTTCCGGGAAACCTTTTACAGCCGCGGGCAGCAGACCAGCGATCCCGTCACGAAGGAGGCCCCGTATCTCAGCCTGACGGCCGATACGCGCCTCAGCCGACGATTTCCGCAAGAGGGAGGCGGCACCGTGACGCACAAGATCGAGCCCTCCCTCACCTACGAATATCTCCCGCAGCCACGGCAGTCCGGGATCCCAGTCTTCAACGACGTGGACAGCTTCGCCAAGAAGAACCTCCTCACGTATTCGCTGACCAACCGCCTGTCCACGAGGGTCGGCGACGGCGAGACGCAACGCTACCTGGAGGTGGGGTATGTCCGGTTGACCCAGAGCGAGCATCTGACCTCGTCCCCTACAGGGAAGCCATGGTCGGACCTGAGAGCCGAGGGTATCGCGAGGACCCTGTACCCGCTTCCGGTTGAACTGGACGTGGATACGTTCTACGACCATGCGCTGGGGAAGATTTCGGCCGTCAATACTGACCTTCGTCTCGCTCTGACGAAGGAGTTGTTTCTGACCCTTGGCCAGCGATTCACGAGACCCGGTCCGGTGGCGGTCAGGGGAGACCTCTTTAACCCCATGACTTTGAACAACGTGCTCTTTCAGGATCAGACGACGCATTTCTACAACGCCGAAGTCGGGGTCGCGCTGCCGTACAACTTCTATGCCGTTGTGCGGGGCTATCTCGATCAAAATGCCCGGACCTTTCCGGAGATAGACTACGGGTTGTACTACGTCAACTCCAGCCGATGCTGGGGGGTCGGATTTTTGCTGCTCCAGCAACCCAACCAGACGGAATATGCTGTGCTGTTTACGCTGGGAGGAGTGGGCTACACGGAGTCGCCTTTGAGCGCCGTCTACGAGGGTCTCTTCCAACGCCTCGGACTTGATATCCAAAAGCTCCGTGACATGGCGCCGCCTCCTTCATCCATCAGACCGTTCTGAGGGGCGGGGTTCTTGCCCTGGCCGCTCTTGACAAGTTGTTGGGCAAGGTCCCCATAATCACGCATGCGTATGCGCTTCGCATGGGCGATTGCGTCAGTGGGTCTCTGGGGAATCGCGTGGGCCGGTGTCGGCACTCCGACGCCGGCGTCGCATACCGACAACGGCCGGCGCATCTTCCTCCACGGCATGACCTCTACAGGGCGGCTCGTGGAGAACAGCCATGGCATGGAAGGCGTGGGCTGCGCCATGTGCCATGGCGAAGAGGGCCGGGGTGGCATGATGCACGGCATTCCGGCACCCGACATCACCTTCTCGAGCCTGACGGACTCCAATGGACACGAGCATGCATTCTCGAACCGCCGTCACCCGGCCTTCACTCGGGAGACGATCAAAGCGGCGGTGGTCGCCGGCATTGACCCGGCGGGAAACACGCTCCATGAGGAAATGCCGCGCTGGATCGGCCTGAACGGCGCCGACCTCGAAGATCTGATTGACTACCTGCAGGCCCTGTCCAAGCCGCCCCGGCGGCTTCCGCCGAGTCCGGAGCGGATGTAGGCCGTCCTTTCATTGACAGCTTCTAAACGGGTAGGGTAGGCTACGTTCACGGAGACAGTCACTCGTCATTTCTGTGTGGAGGATATAGCGTGGGCAAGGCAATACCGGTGAGTGCAACGACGTGGGAGACGGAAGTCGGCAAGGCGAACAGCTTGGTCCTGGTGGATTTCTGGGCGGTGTGGTGCGGGCCCTGCCAGATGGTGGCGCCCATAGTCGACGAGTTGGCGACCGAATACGACGGCAAATTAAAAGTCTTGAAGCTCAATACGGACGAGAACCCGGACATCGCCGGGAAATACGGCATCATGAGCATTCCCACCCTGCTGTTCTTCAAAAACGGCCAGCCGGTCGAGAAAGTCGTCGGCGCCGTGCCGAAACGGGCGCTGAAGGAAGCGATCGACAATCTCCTCAAGGCGCAGACCGCCTGAAGTCCCCGTGTGCTGACGGAACTCCGCATCCGCAACTTCGCGATCATCGAAGAAATCGGGCTTGAGTTTGCGGAAGGGTTCACGGTCTTCACCGGCGAGACGGGTGCCGGCAAATCCATCCTTGTGGATGCGGTGGATCTCCTGGTGGGGGGGCGCGCGTCCGCCGACCTCATCCGGGCGGGCGCCGAGGAGGCCGAAGTCTCGGGCGTCTTCTCCCTCGCGCCGGGAAGCCTGATCATACGATTCCTGCAGGACCAGGATCTCATCGGCTCAGGCGAGAGCGAGCTGATTCTCCGCCGCATCCTGTCGCGGGCCGGCAAGAACCGCGTTCACATCAACGGCCGACCGGCGCCGCTCAACGTTCTCCAATCGCTTCGCGGCCTGTTGGTGGACATCCACGGCCAGCACGAGCACCAATCGCTGTTCAAACCGTCCGTGCAACTGGACCTGCTCGACGAATTCGGCGGTCTGGCCGCTCCGCGCGCGGACTATGCCACCGCGTTTGAAGCATGGCGCGGCCTTGAAACGCGCCTGACCGAACGGCGGGCGGCGCTGGCGGACCGGCAGGCGCGCGAAGACCTTCTGCGCCATCAAGTGGAAGAAATGGCCAGCGCGAATCTACACGCCGGCGAAGACCGGGAGCTTGAGCGCGCGCGCTTGCTGCTCTCCCAGGGAAGGCGGCTCGCCGAGCTGGTGCAGGCCACGTACGGGCCGCTGTATGAGGAGGAGCCATCCATTTTGCAGGGCCTGGGCGCGCTGGCCGGTTCATTGAAGGAGTTGGCTGCTATCGACAATGAACTGACGGAAGATCGGGACCGGTTCGCGGAGGCGGTGGCGCAGTTGACGGATTTGGCCCAGCGCCTGCGGGCCTACCGGGACAAGCTGGAGTTCGATCCGGAGCTGCTGGACAAGGTGGAAGAACGACTGGACCTGATCCGTCGGCTCATCAAGAAGTACGGCGGCTCGCTGGAGGAGGTTATCAAGCGAGGCGAACAGGCGAAGCGGGATCTGCAAGAGCTGGAATCCGGAGATGAGGCGCTCAAGGAGCTTTCGAAGCAGGTAACCGGCGCGCGCGAGAAGGTTGTGAAGCTGGCGCAGGTTCTGTCCCGCAAGCGGACGAAAGCGGCGGGTGAGCTGGAGAAGCGGCTGGAGCGCGGGCTGAAGGACCTGCGGATGGGCCATGCGCGCGTCCGCATCGCGGTCGAGCAGGAGGCCGGCGCGGACGGCCCTCCACTGACGTCAATGGGAAGCGATCGCGTGGAGTTCCTGTTCTCCTCCAACCTGGGCGAAGCGCCTCAACCGCTGGCCCGGATCGCCTCCGGCGGTGAGCTGTCGCGGGTGATGCTGGCGATGAAGACGGTGCTCGCCGAGCAGGACCGCGTGCCGGTCCTGGTCTTCGATGAAGTGGACGCCGGCATCGGTGGGGCCGTGTCGGAGGTGGTGGGCAAGCGGCTTCGCGAGCTGAGCCGGCACGGACACCAAGTCTTCTGCATCACGCACCTTGCGCCCATCGCGGCGCAAGCGCAGGGGCACTTCGCGGTGACCAAGGCGGCCAAGAGCGGGCGCACGGTGACGCAGGTGGAGCGGTTGGACAAGGCGGCACGGGTGGAGGAGGTGGCGCGCATGCTCGGCGGCGAGAAGATCACCCCCACGCTCCGCTCCACCGCCTCCGAAATGCTCAAACAAAAGTAAAAACCCCGGAAAGCCAAATTGGATTCACGGTTGTATCTGTTCGGATTCATGCCGGATCGCTAGAGTTCAGCTCTAATCCTCTGCTCCGCACGCGCATTTTGATTCAACATTTCAGCTGGTTATAACTTTCAGGTCGGCGTTTTTCTCTGTTGTGCCAACTTGGCATACCTGTTGCTCATTCTACTTGGCAGTGAGCGGAACGGAAAAGGAAAGGATCATATCGAGGATGAAAGGAGGTGAGTCAGATGGCATGGGGGATCGTAATCACGGGATTGACGATGGTGGGGATGATGGCGCTGGCAATCTATGATTTGGCGACGACCGCGCCGGCTCCGGATACCATGGAACGAAAGAACAGTACGTCCGAGAGCGTGAAGGCCAAAAAGGCGGCGTAGAGCCAAGCGGTTCATCGAGCGGGAAGAGCACGGCCGGCTCTTCCTACCGATGAGGAGAATTCCAAAGCCCCGTCATTTCTTTGACAGTTCCTCGAGTATCGTGCGCATCTTCTTCAGTTCCTCGCCGTAGCGGGTCCAGTCCTGGTCGCGGAGCGCGGCCTGGGCCCTGTTGAAGTGGTCGAGCGCCTGCTTGGCCAGAGCCGACGGTTGCGATGGTCCCGGCGGCGTCGCGGCAACCGCCGCGGCCGGCACGGCTTTTCCCGCGGCGCCTGCCCTGCCCGACGGTGCCGCGCCGCTCCCGAAGAGCCCTTCCAACGCCGCTTCCAGGTTCGCCTCCATCCGCAGTTGATTCCCGTACGCCACGATGACACGGCGCAGTTCGGGGAGCGCCCCTTCCGATGCCGAGAGGTAGAGGGGCTGCACGTAGAGGAGCGCGTCCTCGATCGGGATGGCCAGGAGACTGCCGCGGATCGCCTGCGAGCCGCGCTGGCTCCAGAGCGTCAACTGCTGCGAGATGGCCGAGTCCTGATCGATCCGCGCGTCTACCTGCCGCGGCCCGTAGACCAGTTTCTGTTTCGGGAACAGATAGACGATCAATTTCCCATAGTTGGGGGCGTCGGAACGGGCGGCCAGCCACGCCGCCATGTTGTCGCGCTTGGCCGGCGTGAAGGGCACCAGGAGGATGAACTCTTCCTTCCGCACTTCTTTGTGCAGGCCGGTTTTGGGGAGCTTCATGATCGTGTAATAGGGCTCCATGTCCTTGTCCTGCTTCTTGGGAATGTTCCAGAGGTCTTCCTTGTTGTAGAAGATCTGCGGGTCCTGCATGTGATAGGTGGCAAAGATGTGGGACTGGATGGTGAACAGGTCCTGGGGGTAGCGCATATGGGCCTTGAGGTCATCGGGCATCTGCGATACGGGCTTGAGGACGCCGGGGAAGATCCGCTGGTAAGCCTGGATCAGCGGATCCTGAGGATCGCTGACGTAGAGTTCGATGGAGCCGTCATAGGCGTCCACCGCGGCCTTGACCGAGTTGCGGATGTAGTTCCCGAGGCGGCCGAACGGTTGGGCGTAGGGCATACGGTCGCTGGTCGTGTAGCCGTCCACGAGCCATACCAGCCGCCCGTCCTTCGTGATGACCAGGTACGGGTCCTGATCGAGCCGCAGGTAGGGGGCGATCTTCGCGACGCGATCGCGGATGTGCCGGTGGTAGAGAATGCGGGACTCCGGCGTGAGATCGTTCGAGAGGAGAATCTTCAGGCTGCCGAAGTACGCCGCGAAGACGAGCTTGCGGGGAAACGAGAGTTCCGTCACGCCGCCTCGGCCGCGGTAAATCGCCGGCACGTTCTTTTCGCCCGAGGGGTAGTCGAACTCCTCGGCCTTCGTCCGCACGAAGACGTAGTCGTTGGGGATCTCGCCGTAGTAGAGCTCGGGCCTGGTCACCTTGAGGTCGATCGCTGAAACCGGGGGGATGTCCTGCATGAAGAACTCCGGCAGGCCCTCGGCCGAGATGCGGTTGACCGGACCCATGGCCACTCCGTAGCCGTGGGTGTACGTGAAGTGTTCGTTGATCCAGATCCGGCTCGGGAGGTTCTTGTAGGACAGCTCCCTCGGCGAGAGCATGACCTGCCGGTATTCGCCATTGATTACGTACCGGTCGTTGTCCACGTCCACGAAGTCGTAGTAGGTCCGGATCTGCTGGAGCTGGCGGTAGGTGGAGAGCAGGGGGCGGTGGTCCCAGAGCCGCACGTTCTTGATCGTCAAATCGTTCCGGGCGAGATCGGCGGCGGTCAGCTCCTGCTCGGCGGGAAATACTTCTTCCTGGATATCAGTGAGGCCATACGCCAGACGCGTCAGCCTGATGTTCTCCGCGATGTACGGCCGCTCCATCATGCTTTCGTTCGGCACGACCTGGAAGCGATGGACGAATTCGGGATAGAGCGAGAGCCCGACGGTCCCGGCGGCGAGGGTTAGCCCACCCAGCAGCAGCGCCGGTTGCCAGGAGCCGCGGAGGGCGAAGACGAGCAATGCGAGCGCCGTGAGAGCGCACAGGACAACGAGACCCTGCAGAATCGGCAAGGAAGCATGGATATCGGCGTAGACCGCGCCGAAGACGACGCCCCGCTTTGAATACAGGAGCTCATAGGCGTCAAGCCGGTAGCCCCAGGCCTTCACGCCGACCAGCGCCGCGGCCAACGTTCCCAGATGCAGGCGGACGACCTTCTCGATGTGGACGGTGCGCGCGCCGAGCACGATGCCGTGCGTGAGGAAGTAAAGGACTCCGGTTCCGACGAGGGCGGCGAGCAACAGCCCGAGAAGCCAGTCCTGAAGGTACGTCAGGAAGGGCAATGCGAAGACGTAGAAGCCCAGATCCTGTCCGAACAGCGGATCGTTCTGCCCGAACGGCACGGCGTTGCGGAAGAGGAGATAGTCTTCCCAATGGCCGGCGCCGCCGAGCGCTGCAATCAGGGCAAAGACGGCGGCCGCGCCGCCGACCGTCCGGGCCGGCCGATCCCGCAGCGGCGCGGCGAGTTGGAGCAGCACCAGACTGTCCACCGTTCCCCAGTAGCGGGTCGGCTGGTGCCGTCCGGCCAGGTACACGTTCGTGAAGAAGACGAGAAAGAAGACCGCTCCGAACGCGCCGCCGACCATGACTTGGGTGGACAGGAGAGTTGTGAAGACGGACTGGTAACCGACTTCGCCGAACCAGAGCCAGTCCACGTAGAGCGCGAGGGAATTGCCCAGCGAGAGGAACAGGAGGACGAAAAGGACGAAGAGGAGAGTGAGCCGCCCTGCGCTCATCGAGATAGAACGCTGGGAGGCACGCCCGCCTGGCGGGCTTCGTCGGGAATGGTGACGGTGACTTCGTATTCCTTATCGTGGATACGCTGCTCGAGCTCTTTGACGCGCGTCGCGACCTGCGCCTCTTTTTCGGGATCGATGCGGCTCCCTCTGACCCTCAGCTGGCTCACAATGCCCTCGTGCTCGGCTTGAGCCTGCTGACGTTGCTGTTTCAGGTCTTCGAGCTCTGTGCGGGCTTTCTGTATGCGTTCCTGCCAGCTTGCGTAAGGATCCTGGGAGCTTGCCAAAGGTGCTGGAGACGGGACGCTCTCGGATTGCGGGTTGGCAGGTGTGGTGGTAGTGGAGGAGCCCTCCTGGACTTTTTTCCGTTTGTGATAGGCCCAGGCCCGGTATTCCGGAGGAACCTTGTCCAAGCTGTCGGCGAGCCATACAGTCCCGTTTTCATCTACCCATTGATACAGGTCGGCGGCGCCGGCATCGGCCATGAAAACTGCAAGAAAAACAAGGGCAATCGCTCCTGCAAAGGTGAGAATACGACAAAGATGCATAGTTCATTCTAGCCTTGCATTTGGGGGGAAAACAAGTTAACTACATGAAGCTCACAGTCATGGAGGATTCGGAAATCAGATGAGCGACGCCATGTTGCCGATCAGGATCTCGGTGGGCGCTGTGACCCTGGATGTAGAGCTCAAACCCACCCGCACCGCGCAAGCCATTTACGATCTCCTGCCCATCGAGCCGGACAAGCATAACTGGCGCGACGAGTTCTATTGCGAGATTCCGTTCACCAAGGATCACCGCTACACCGCCACTATGAAAGTGGCCGTCGGCGAACTCCCCCGCCTGGACC
>JACXTT010010607.1_pt1 | contig 12391 bp, 4 predicted proteins | sample 9270951 | NCBI WGS metagenome assembly JACXTT01 (sample SAMN15532306, study PRJNA645909) | rock metagenome | isolation source: weathered quartz diorite | place: Puerto Rico | collected 2017-06-21 | reverse complement strand
GGACCTCCTGACGGCCTCCCCTGCCCAGCGGCCGGGGAACCGCTGCTTGGAAGGGGTCGAAGCCTTGCCCGGCCACACGAAGTTCACCGGCGGGAGCTTGGTCGCGATCACGACCTCGTCGCGTTGTCCTCTCTCCGCCAGGACCTCGGCCAAGAGCTGCTCGCTGTGACCATCGCCGTAGGCCAGGGCCGTGTCCAGGAAGTTGATTCCCAGGTCGAGGGCCTCGTGGACCGCCTTCTTGCCGACTTCGTCCGGGACGCCGCGCCACATGGTTTGGCCGAGGCCCCAGGCGCCGAAGCCGATCTCGGAGACCACGTATCCGCTTCGTCCCAGGCGGCGCTTCTGCATGGGTGGATGCTCCTGGTGCCCGCGGTGGGTCGAGCGCGGGGTCGAGGTGGACGGATAGCGCGGGTGATGGAGGGCCGGCGGCCCAGGGTGTGCCGTGGTGTTGTGGCGCGAGTGGTTGCTTCGCGGCGGGCCGGTCTGATATAAACCGCCGTCCCCTGCCGATGCGGGGCCGGCGTAGCTCAGTGGTAGAGCAGCTGATTCGTAATCAGCAGGTCCCCAGTTCAAGTCTGGGCGCCGGCTCCAAGAAGAATCCTCGACGCATGCCGTGAAGGTTGCCACTTGACGCCGCTCGCTCGGGCCGGACTCTCCTCTCTAGTTCCGATAGGAGAGCGAAAGCGATGGCCGGCCAGCGAGCGGACGTCTTGCGGGGCACGCTGGACCTGATGGTCCTGCGGACGCTGGCTCTCGAGCGCATGCACGGCTACGGCCTCGCCCAGCGCATTGCGCGGGTCACGAAGGGCGCGTTCGAGATCAGCCCGGGATCCTTTTTCCCGGCTCTCTACAAGCTGGAGCAGAAGGGATGGATCCGCGGGTCGTGGAGCACCTCGGAAAACGGGCGCCGCGCCCGCTACTACGAGCTGACCGCGGCCGGTCGCAGGCGGCTCGCCGTCGAGCTGCGCAATTGGGACCGGGTCACGCTGGCGATCCAGAGGGTCATCAACGCGACTTCCTGAAGGTAGGCTTTGCCATGACGTGGTGGCATCAGTTGTCCGCTCTGCTGCGCTTCCTGTTCCGGCGGCGTGCGCTCGAGCGGCAGATCGACGAGGAGCTCCGCTCCTTCCTGGACCACCGCGCCGACGAGCTCGAGCGACAGGGGCTCGCACGCGAGTCCGCCGAGCGTCGATCGAAGGTGGAGTGCGGGGGGATCGAGAGCGTCAAGGAGGAGATCCGCGACGTGATCCCCGCGGGCCGCTTTCTCGACTCGTGGTCCAAGGACGTTCGCCATGGCGTGCGCATTCTGGGCAAGGCTCCGGGGTTCACGGCGGTCGCGGTGCTGACGCTCGCTCTGGGAATCGGGGGCACGAGCGCGATCTTCAGCGTGGTCAAGGCCGTCCTGCTCGACCCGCTTCCCTATGCGAACCCTTCGCGCCTGGTGCTGGTCTGGAGCGAGTTCGGGAACATGGGACTCAAGCGCGCTCCGGGGTCGGCCTTCGAGCTGCAGGAGATTCGTGCTCGCTCGCGAAGCTTCGAAGGAGTGGGCGGGATCTGGGCGAACGCGACGACGGTCCTGGGCGAGGGTGAGCCCGAGCCGATCGAGATCGGCTCCGTCACGGGGGATTTCTTCTCGATCCTCGGCGCGAGGCCGCTCCTGGGTCGCACGATCCTCCCCGAGGACGAGGCAGGGCGCGGGGCTTCCGTCATCCTCTTGAGCCACGCGCTGTGGAAGCGACGCTTCGGCGCCGATCCGACCATCGTCGGCCGCACGATCCATCTCGACGGACGCGACCCCCTGGTCGTCGGCGTGATGCGGCCGGAGTTCCGCATGGCATTCCCGCCCGACGCCCAGGTGCCGGGTGAGATCCAGGCCTGGCTCCCCTTCAGCGCGCAGATCTATGCGGCGCCTCGCAACCTCTACTACCTGCGCTGCGTCGGGCGCTTGCGCCCCGCTGTCACGCTCGCGGGCGCCAGCGACGACCTGTCGCGGGTGGCTGCCCAGCTGCGCGGTGCTTTCAAGGAGTTCGCCGACGATCGCCTCGGATTCACTGCGGTGCCGCTCCACCGCGACTCGGTGCGCGAGATCCGTCCGCCGCTCGTGGCCCTCCTTGCCGGCATCGGCTTCGTGCTCCTGATCGCCTGCGTGAACGTCGCCAATCTCCTGCTCGCCCGCGCGGGCGTGAGGCGGAAGGAGATGGCCCTGCGCGCGGCGCTGGGAGCCTCGCGGGTGCGCATCTTCCGGCAGTTGCTGATCGAGAACCTGATCCTGGCGGGTCTGGGCGGGATCGCCGGGCTCCTGCTGGGAACGGTCTCGCTTGGGCGCATGGTGGCCCTGGCGCCGGCCGGACTCCTGGCCGGCGAGCCGGTGCGTCTCGATCCGGGCATCCTGGCGTTCACGGCTGCGATCACTCTCGGCGCCGGCCTGCTGTTCGGAGTGTGGCCGGCGGTGGATGCGAGCCGGGTGGAGCCGATCGACGCGCTGCAGCAGATCGGGCGAGCGACCGCAACGACGCTGCACCGCCGCACGCGCGCCGTGCTCGTCGTGAGCGAGGTGGCTCTGGGGTTCGTGCTGCTGGTCGGCGCAGGCCTTCTGATCCGCACCTTCGTCGCGGTGCGCCGCGTCGATCCCGGCTTTCGCGCGGCGCACCTGCTCACGTTCGAGATCGGCATCCCGGGTAAGCGCTATCCGAACGACGCCGCGGGGACGAATCTCGTCCGGCGTGTGGAGGAAGCGCTGCGCGCCCTGCCCGGTGTCGTGTCGGTCGGCGGCGTCTCTCATCTTCCTCTCGACGACTATGCGAACTGGTACAGCGGGTGCGCGCCGGAGGGAGCCGACGAGGAGCGCAAACACGGGTTGATGGCGGACCACCGATCCGCGACCCCCGGTTACTTCGACGCCGTGGGCGCGACCCTCGTGGCCGGACGGCTCTTCGACGCAGCGGACGAGGAGGCTCGGCGACACGTGGTCGTCGTGGACGAGAGGCTGGCCCGCGAGGCGTGGCCGGGGCAGGACCCCGTCGGCAAGAAGCTCGAGTTCGAGAGCATCACGGAGGGCGAGTTTCACCCGGGGTCGGCGGAAGTGGTCGGCGTCGTTCGACACATCCAGCACCACGCGCTGACGAGGCAGGTGCGCGGGCAGATCTACATCCCGTTCTCCCAGAGCGTGCGCTGGCACATCAGCTTCGTCGTGCGCGCCAGCGGAGATCCCCTGACTCTGGGGTCGGCCGTGCGCCGCGCCCTGGCGCAGATCGACAAGGATCAGGCCGTCGCGAAGCTCCGTCCGATGACCTTCTACCTGGAGAAGGCCATGGCCGCGACGCGCTTCACGATGGTGCTGGCGTCGCTCTTCAGCGCGCTCGCCCTGGGCCTCGCCGCGATCGGACTCTACGGGGTCGTCGCCTACTCGGTCGGACAGCGGGCCCACGAGTTCGGCATCCGGCTGGCGCTCGGGGCGCGTGCGGGCGAGATCCGGTGGCAGGTCGTTCGCGAGGCCATGACGCTGACTCTGGCCGGGCTCGCGCTCGGGGCTTTCGGTGCGATCGGGATCAGCCGTGTCCTGGCGTCGATCCTGTTCGGCGTGGGTCCCGGGGACGTGGCTACGTACGCCCTGGCCGCGGCACTTCTCCCGGCCGTGGCGCTTCTGGCATGCTGGCTTTCGACCCGCCGGATCGCTTCCTTCAGCCCGCTGGCGATCCTGCGCGCCGAATAGCCCCCGGAACTCCTCTTGATCTCCGAGGACGGCCCCTTCCCTTGCATGACGGGGCAGGACGGCGTACATCTCCGGGCGCATCACCCGGCACCCGATCCCGGCCGAATCTGCGGCCGCAGCAGATCGGACGCCGAGGTTGGTGACGGGGCGCCGCCCGTCCTCGTCAGCACGTTCGCTACTCCGGGCGCTGGCCGACGTCGACCATGACGGACTGCCCGACCTCGGATATGGAAGCTGCGTTTCGGATCCCGACCCCTCCGATCTCTATTCCGAGGATGCGGGCGCTGCCGCCGGCAGGAGACGGTTTCATGTATGCGGCGCGGGAGAGCCTTGTCGCTGGCGGCGTGGTTCAGGCGGCAGGGCTCGGCTTGACCAGCGGCGGCCTCGTCCGGCCGCCGCCGCCGGTCTGCCCCTAGTTCGCTTCGCTCACTGGATGCTCTCGCTGCCCTCGCTTTGCGACCCTGTTAGGCCTACGCGCGCAAAGGGCACTCGGTGCTACCCTTCGCCTTCTCCGGAGGGTACCCATGAAGATGCCATTGCTCGCCGCCTGCCTGCTCGCCTTCGCCCCGCCTTGCCTTGCCGCCGTGACGGACCCGCCGCTCCTGCTGCGCAAGCCGACGGTCAGCAGGACGGAGATCGCCTTCGCCTACGGGGGGGACCTGTGGCTCGTGCCTCGCGCAGGCGGGGATGCGCGGCGCCTGACCAGTGACGTCGGGATCGAGACCGATCCGATCTTCTCTCCCGACGGCCGCACGATCGCCTTCACGGGCGAATACGACGGGAACCTCGACGTGTTCATCGTCCCGACCACGGGTGGGGTGCCGACGCGGCTGACGTCGCACCCGTACGCCGACGTCGCGGTGGGCTTCACCCCGGACGGGACGCGCGTGCTCTTCCGGTCCCGGCGCAACGGCTTCGCCAACCCGCGCCTGTTCACCGTGGCACTGGAAGGAGGTCTCCCCACCGAGCTCCCGCTGCCCCAGGCCGAGCAGGGAGCGTTCTCGCCCGATGGCAAGCGGATCGCGTACGTCCCGTTCGCCAATCACCCCGACTCGCCGGACTTCCAGCGGGGTTTGAAGCGCTACCGCGGTGGAACCGCCTCGCCGATCTGGATCGCGCAGCTCTCGGACTCGCGGATCGAGAAGATCCCCCGCACCGATTCCGACGACGCCCGGCCCATGTGGGTGGGGGATACGATCTACTTCCTGTCCGATCGGCAGGGTCCCACGACCCTCTACGCCTTCGATACCAGGACCAAGCGGGTCGAAGCGGTGCTCCCGGAGGGGAGCGGCGAGATCAAGGCCGCCTCGGCGGGTCCGGATGCGATCGTGTACGAGCAGCTCGGCGGCCTCTACCTGCTGGACCTGGGAACGCGCAAGGCGCACCGGGTGGACATACGGGTGACGGCGGATTTCCCCGCCGTGCGACCCCACTGGGTCGATGCGGCGCCGGAGATCCAGGCCGCCGCCGTCTCCCCCACCGGGGCACGCGCCCTCTTCGAAGCCCACGGCGAGATCCTCACGGTACCCGCCGAGCGAGGCGACATCCGCAACCTGACGCGCTCGCCGGGTGTTGCCGACCGCGACCCCGCGTGGTCTCCCGATGGGCGGTGGATCGCGTACTTCTCGGACGCCTCGGGGGAGTACGCGCTGCACGTCGTCCAGCAAGACGGGTCCGGCGAGGTCCGCAAGTTCGATCTGGGCACCCCCCCCTCGTTCTTCTACGCGCCCCACTGGTCCCCCGACAGCAAGAAGGTCGCCTTCTCGGACAAGCGCCTGAACCTGTGGGTGCTCGACCTGGCAGACGGCAAGCCGGTGCGCATCGACACGAACCCCTTCGACGGCTTCGGCTACGACGTGGCGTGGTCCCCCGACAGCCGATGGATCGCTTACACGCGCCAGCTCGGGAGTCAGCTCCGGGCGGTGTTCGTGCACTCCCTGGAGTCGAAGTCGAGCCGCCAGGTCACCGACGGGATGAGCGACGCCGCCTTCCCCTCGTTCGACCCCTCCGGCAAGTACCTCTTCTTCACGGCCTCGACCGACGTCGGCCCCGTGCTGGCGAGCAGCATGGCCTCCTACGACGTGCCCGTGACGCGGGCCGCCTACCTGATCGTCCTGCGCAACGACCTGCCTTCACCTCTCGCCCACCGGAACGACGAGGAGCGGGTCAAGGGCGCGTCCGCCGCGGCCGACGCCCTGGAGGACGACTGCTCGGAAGAGGGCGCGAAGGACGGGGAGAAGAAGGGAGACGACAGGGAACCGAAGAAAGGAAAGGACTCGAAGGAGAAGGACGAGCCCGTGACCGTCCGCATCGATTTCGCCGACATCGATCAGCGCGTCCTCGCCCTGCCGATCCCCGCGCGCAACTACACCGGCATGCTCTCCGGCGCTGAGCACACGCTCTTCCTCGTGGAGGGGCCGACCGTGGACGACGGCCGCAACCTCGGACGCGTCGTGCACGCGTTCGACGTGTGCAAGCGCAAGCTGGACAAGCGCCTGGAGAACGTGGGCGCCTTCGTGCTGACCTTCGACAGGAAGAAAGCCCTCTACGAGCAGCTGCCCGAACCCGACCCGCTGGCCGCAGGCGGGGAACGCCCCAAGGGTCAGTGGTTCCTCCAGGCGGTGGACGCGCTCGGGAAGAAGGCCGAAGGGCGCGCCGACGCGCCGAAGCCCCTGGACCTCGGCTCCATGCAGGTCTACGTCGAGCCCCGCAACGAGTGGAAGCAGATCTACCGTGAGGTGTGGCGCATCCAGCGCGACTTCTTCTACGACCCGAACCTGCACGGGGTCGATGCGCGCGCGCTGACGGCGGCCTTTGCGCCCTATCTCGAGGGTCTTGTCAGCCGCGGCGACCTCACCTATCTCCTGGCGGACATGCTGGGGGAGATCACGGCCCAGCACATCTACATCGGAGGCGGCGAGAGGCCGCAGCCCAGGCGCGTTCCCGGGGGCCTCCTGGGCGCCGACTACGCGATCGAGAACGATCGCTACCGCTTCGCCCGGATCTACCACGGCGAGAACTGGAATCCCGACCTGCGCGCCCCCCTGACGGAGCCCGGGGTCCAGGTGCAGGAGGGCGACTACCTCCTGGCCGTGAACGGCCGGCCGCTGACCGGGCGCGACGAGATCTTCCGCTTCTTCGAGCAGACCGCGGGGAAATCCGTGCGCCTGTCGGTGGGGCCCGACCCCGGCGGCAAGCGCGCGCGCGACGTCACCGTCGTCCCCATCGCCGACGAGGAGTCGCTTCGCCAGCGCGCCTGGATGGACGAGAACCGGAAGAAGGTTGACCGGCTGAGCGGCGGGCGCCTCGCGTACATCTACCTGCCGGACACCGCCGTCGGCGGGTACACCAACTTCAACCGCTACTACTTCGCCCAGGTCCACCGCGAGGGGGCGATCATCGACGAGCGCTACAACCGAGGAGGTTGGGTCGCCGACTACATCGTGGACTGGCTGAACCGGCCGCTGCTCATGATGGCGATGACGCGCGAGGGGGACGACGTCCGTCTGCCGTTCACGCTCTACGGACCCAAGGTGATGTTGATCAACGAGTTGGCGGGCTCCGGCGGCGACGCGCTCCCCTGGATGTTCCGGCGCCTGGGGATCGGACCCCTCGTGGGGACCCGCACCTGGGGCGGCCTCATCGGGATCGGCGGCTATCCCTCGCTCATCGACGGTGGCTTCGTGACCGCGCCGCGGTGGGCGCTCTACAGCCCGACCGGCGAGTTCGACGTCGAGAACAAGGGGGTCGCGCCCGACCACGAGGTCGAGCTCGATCCGTTCGTCTGGCGCCAGGGCCGCGATCCGCAGCTCGAGGCCGCGGTCGATCTCGCGCTCCGCGAGCTGCGCGAGCATCCCCCGGAGAGGCTCAAGCGCCCGACCTACCCGAACTACCACAAGTCCGCCACGCAGGCGGGCGGAGGGCGCGCGACACAGGGAGGTCGGTAGCCTGCGCATCCGTCGGGGCGGCCTCACACCACCGCGACCTTCACGCAGTGGATCGGCGGGAGGGAGTCGAACAGGCAGTCCCACTCCTCGCCGCCGTCCCGGCCGATCCAGAGCTGGCCGGTCGTCGTCCCGAAGTAGAGCGCCGGGGATTTCAGGTCGTCGATGTCCATCCCGTCGCGCAGGATCGTGAAGAAGCTCTCCTTCTTCGGGAGGCCCTTGGCGAGCCTCCGCCACGAGTCGCCGCCGTTCTCGCTGCGCCAGACCGCGGGAGCGCCGCCCGGACAGGTGCGCGTCATCGGCTCGAGCGGCGCCACGTAGACCGTGTCGGGAGCTTGGGGGTGCACGACGATCGGGAAGCCGAAGTCGGACGGCAGGCCCTTCGCGATCGAGCGCCAGGAGCGGCCGTGGTCGTCGCTGCGCAGCACGCCGATGCCCGGCCGCGGCCCACCGGGCCCGTCCCAATCGGCCCAGCCCCCGTGATTCTGCATGTAGAGCCGACCGGACGCGTCCTTGTGGGCCGCGATCTTGTGCACGCACTGTCCGAATTCCGGGTAGGGATCGGGGGCGAAGCCCGCGGCCACGCCTCGATTGGCCGCGTCGAAGGTCGTGCCGCCGTCCTCGCTCAGGTAGTGGCCTCCCGTCGAGATGCCGAGGTGCATTCGATCTCCGTCGCGAACGATCGTGTGCAGGCACAGCCCGCCGTTTCCGGGCTGCCACTTCCGGGCGTGCTCGTGGTTGCTGATGCCCGGGACCATCTCCCAGGAATCGCCGCCGTCGTCGCTCCGGAACAGCGACGCGGGCTCGACACCGCACCAGAGGTCCTTCTTCCCGTCACCCGGCTCGAGCGACCAGATGTTCGCGAGCGCCCGACCGTCGTCCTTCGGGAAGGCGGGCGCCGACTTCGTCTCCTTGAACTTCTTCCCGAGGTCGGTCGACTTCAGCACCTTCATGCCGAAGAAGGGGTTGCAGCTCGAGGCGTAGATCCGCGGCGCACCGCGCGTGTCGATCAGCACCGAGTTCACGGCCACGCCCGATCCGAAGGGCCCGCGCAGGGTGAAGCTTCGCCGCGCCTTCGACGACTCGGCGACGAGCACACCTTTCTTGGTTCCGATGCCGAGAATCACTCTCTCCGTCATGCTCGACCTCCTGATACGGCAGGCAGGATGGTGACGACGTCTCCGGGCTCGAGCCTCGTATCGAGCCCTTCCCGATCGCGAACGTGGGACGTGTTGACGAAGAGGTTCAGGTGACGGCGCACCGTACCCGTCTCGTCGCAGATGCACCGGTACAGCGACGGGTACCGCTGCTCGATCTGCTCGAGCGCGGCGCGCACGCTCGAAGCCGTCAGCACCAGCTCCGCTACGCCCTCGCAGCGGTCTCGCAGCACCGTCGGTACGTGGACTCGGATGGCCGCGCCTCCCGTCATGGTCCGGCAACGTGGCCGGCGTCACGGCATATGTGTACGCACGTCCCCTCTGCGGGTCGTGCCTTTCGGGTTGTGGTCGCGCGAAGGGGCGATCCCCATCCCGCCTCGCCCCAGGACGTCGAGGATCCTGGAGTCCACGATCGCTTCGGGGAGACCACCGCCACCTCGAGCTTGGGACGGGGAGCGTCGTCGCCGTTGGCTGGCATGCAGGAAGGTTACACGGAGTTCGGGTGTGGCGGGAAGACCGGCTTCAAGTCGAAGCGAGCCGGCCGAGTCGAACCTTGAGCGCCACGAGAGACGCGCGGAAGCCGCGCTCCTCGGCTTCGGCGAGCAGCGAGTACGCCACGGGCGTGACGAGCAGCGTCGGCAGCAAGCACAGCATCTGGCCGCCGATGATGGTCACGGCCACCGCGGAGCGCTGGGCCGAGCCTGCTCCGATCCCCAGGGCGGTCGGCACGAGTCCGGCCACGATCGAGAGCGTGGTCATCAGGATCGGCCGCAGCCGGACGTGGTTCGCCTGCACGATGGCTTCGCGCAGGGGGACGCCCTGCGCGCGCAGCTTGTTGGAGTAGTCCACCTGCAGGATGCCGTTCTTCTTCACGATGCCGAGCAGGAGGAGCACGCCCAGCGCACTCCAGAGGTTCAGGGTGCGGCCGGTGACGAGCAGCGACAGGAGCGCGAAGGGGATCGAGAGCGGCAGGCTCAGCATGATCGTGAAGGGGTGCAGGAGGCTGTCGAACTGCGCCGCCAGGACCATGTACATGAAGATCGAGGCCAGCAGGAACGCGATGATCAGGTTGTGCGTCGTCTCGTCGAGGATCTTCACCGTGCCCGTGAAGCGGTGGCTGAAGCCCGGAGGCAGGTCGGCCTTCCGGAACTCGGCGCTCACGGCGCGGGCGGCGGCGGCGAGCGGGAGGTCCGGTGCGTTGTTGCCGAAGAGGGTGACCTGGAACTGGCGGTTGTAACGGTCGATGCGGGCGGGGCCGAGTCCGCGCTCGATGCTCGCGACGTTGTCGAGCCGGACCTGTCCCAGACGCGAGGAAGGGATCATGAGCCGCGCCAGCCGCTCGGGGTCCTTCTGCTGCTCGGGCAGGAGCTGCAGCGTGACGTCGTACTGCTCGCCTCCCTCCTTGTAGGTCGAGATCTGGTCCTCGCCGGCGATCATCAAGCGCACCGCGCTTCCCACGTCGGCCGCGCGCACCCCCAGGTCCGAGGCCCGCTGCCGGTCGATCCTGACCTTGAGCTCGGGGCTGTTGATGCTCACGCTCGAGTCGACGTCGAGCAGGCCGTGGATGCGCCGCAGGCGCGTCGCGAGGTCCTTCGACAGCTCGACGGTCCGGTCGAAGTCGGGACCCAGCAGGATCGCGCGGATCGGGAAGAAGGTCTCGCCACCGCCGAGCGCCGAGGGGATCACGACGCGCACGCGCAGGTTGGGCCGCGTCGCGGCGATCCTGCGCACCTTCTCCGCGACGTCCAAGTTCGAGACCCTGCGCTTCGAGAGATCGACGAGGCGCACGTAGATGTGCGCGTGGCTCATGAGCCCCTCGTGGATGTACGGGTTCACGAACGCCACCTCGGGCAGCCTGCCGATCTCCTGTGCGACCTCGCTCGTGAGCTTCGACGTGCCCTCGATCGACGTCCCCTCGGGCAGGTTCAGGAGCACGGTCAGCTCGCTCTGGTCGTCGGGCGGGATCCAATCGCGACCGACGAGAGCGTTCAACGGGAAGGCGAGCAGGAACGTCGCGAGTGCCAGCGCGACGACGAGCCCCCGATGGTCGAGGGCCCATGCGAGGACGCGTCCGTAGTGGCGGTCGATCCAGACGAAGAACCGAGACCCCTTCGAGGCGCCGTGCCCCGCGCCGTCCCCAGAGCGCCTCAGCAGCCGCGAGCTCAGCATCGGCGTGAGGGTGAAGCTCACCAGCATCGAAACCGTGATCGAGAACGCCATCGTCCAGCCGAACTGGTTCACGTAGCGCCGCGCGTAGCCGCTCATGAAGGCGATGGGCAGGAAGATGATCACGAGCGAGAGTGTCGTGGCGAGGACCGCGAGGGTGATCTCCCGCGTCGCCTCGATCGCGGCGGCGCGTGGATCGCGACCCTTCTCCTCGATGTAACGGACGATGTTCTCGAGCACCACGATGGCGTCGTCGATCACGATTCCAACCGCCAGCGTCAGGGCCAGGAGCGTCATGTTGTTGAGCGTGAAGTCCATCAGCTTGAGCAGGGTGAAGGTGGCGACGATCGAGGTGGGGATCGCGAGCGAAGCGATCAGCACCGAGCGACCGCTGCGGATAAAGAGCAGCACCACGAGGCTGGCGAGCAGGCTCCCGAAGAGCAGGTGCTCCTCGAGGGAAGTGATCGAGGCGTTGATGAAGATCGACTGGTCGCGGATGATCCGCACCGTGACGCCCCTGGGCAGCGTCTTCCCGATGTCCGCGAGGCGGCCTTTCACCGCGTCGATGATGCGGACCGTGTTGGTCCCGGACTGGCGGCGCACGTCGAGGGTGACGGCGTCCCTGCCCTCGAGCACGTTCCAGGAGCGCGGCTCCGCGAAGCCGTCCTCGACCCGCCCCAGGTCGCTGACCCGGATCGGCGTGCCGCCGACGTTGGCCACGATGATGTCGCCGAACTGCGAGACCGCGTCGAGGCGCCCCAGGGTGCGCACGTCCAGCTCGTCCTGGCCGCGCACGATGCGGCCGCCCGGGATCTCGACGTTCTCGTTCTGGAGCGCCTGCTCGAGCCGGCTGATCGTGAGGCCGTGGGCCGCCAGCTTGTCGGCATCCGCCAGCACGCGGATCTGGCGCGGCCGCGCGCCGGTCAGGCTCACCTCCCCCACCCCGTCCACGGTCTCGAGCACGCGCTTGATCTGCTTGTCGGCGATCTCGCTCGTCTCGCGCAGGCTGCGGTCGCTGGCCACCACGACGGAGAGGACCGGGTCCGCGTCGGGATCGGCCTTCTGGATCACGGGCGGCAGGATGTTCGGGGGCAGGTCGCGCAGCGCCCCCGCCACCTTCTCGCGGACGTCCTGGGCCGCACCCTCGATCTCGCGCTCGAGGACGAACTGGCAGGTGAGGCGGGCGCTGCCCTCCTGGGCCGTGGCGGTCAGCTCGTCGAGGCCGCCGATCGTGCTCAGGGCCTCCTCGAGCGGCCGAACGACCTGGGTGGTCACCTCCTCGGGCGTCGCACCGGGGAGGCGCCCGTTGATGTTGACGGTTGCCCGATCCGCGCGCGGGGACCGGTCGCCCCCCCGCCCCCGGAAGGGAAAGGGTCCGGGAGCCCCGGAGACACCGGGCACCCAGACCGCGC
>JACXTT010010606.1_pt1 | contig 12392 bp, 10 predicted proteins | sample 9270951 | NCBI WGS metagenome assembly JACXTT01 (sample SAMN15532306, study PRJNA645909) | rock metagenome | isolation source: weathered quartz diorite | place: Puerto Rico | collected 2017-06-21 | reverse complement strand
CAGGCCGACGTGGCCCATGAAGACCAGGTGCTGGCCATGTTTGCCAAGGTGGACGCCAAGCTCGGACGCCTGAGCGCACTGGTCAACAACGCCGGTGTCGTGGACCACGCAGCACGCGTGGACAGCATGGACGTGGCGCGCCTCAAGCGCATGTTCGACACCAATGTGCTGGGCAGCTTTGTCTGCGCCCGTGAAGCGGTGCGGCGCATGAGCACGCGCTATGGCGGCGCTGGCGGCAGCATCGTCAACCTCTCCAGCGCAGCGGCTCGGCTGGGTTCGGCCGGGCAGTACGTGGACTATGCGGCCAGCAAAGGGGCCATCGATACGTTCACGCTAGGCCTGGCGCGCGAGGTGGCGGCCGAGGGCATACGGGTGAATGCGGTGCGGCCGGGCATCATTGAAACGGACATCCACGCATCGGGCGGGCAGCCGCAGCGGGCGCAGCAGCTGGCCCATCAGGTGCCCATGCAAAGGCCGGGGCGGGCCGAAGAGGTGGCGCAGGCGGTTGTCTGGTTGATGGGGGAGGCTTCCAGCTACACCACGGGCGCGGTGGTGGATGTTTCCGGAGGGCGGTGAGCTGGGTTGGTTCCAGGTTTTTCCCTGCAGGGAAAAACCCAACAGGAAACCCCACAGACTATGGCAAAGTCACCCCCGCAACCGGAGCCCCCATGGACCTGAAACCGCTGATCACCCTGCTGGCCATCGTGAACCCGCTGGCCATCGTGCCGTTCTTCATCCATTACACCCAGGGTTTCACGTCCGAGCAGCGGCGCAACACGGTGTGGGTGTCATCGGTCAGTGCCTTCGTGGTCATCGCCGTCAGCGCCTTGCTGGGTCTGCAAATCCTGGAGTTCTTCGGCATCTCGCTGGCCAGCTTCCAGGTCGGTGGCGGCATGCTGCTGATGACCAGTGCGCTGAACATGCTCAATGCCCAACCGGCCGAGGCCAAGACCCATACCCATGAAATGGAAGACGGCGCGGCCAAGGCGGCGCAGGGGGCCAGCATTGCCGTGGTGCCACTGACTATCCCGCTGCTGACCGGGCCGGCCAGCATGTCCACCGTGGTGATCTATGCCGACAAGGCCAAGACCTTCTGGCAGCTCGGCACGCTGGTGGGCTACGGCGTGGTCGTCGCACTGGCCACGGCCCTGTGCTTTTCGCTGGCCGAGCCGATTGCGCGGGTGCTGGGCAAGACCGGCATCAACGTCATGACGCGGCTGATGGGCCTGATCCTGGCTGCACTGTCTGTGGAGGTGATGTCCGACGGGCTGGTGAAGCTGTTCCCCGCGCTGCTAGGGCACTGAACACCACTAGGGCGTCATGCCGCCGCGGGCCAGCACGTCGCCGACCAGTTCCAGCCGCAGCAGCGGGTTGTCCAGCTGCATCAGGCCTTGCTTCTGCGCCGGCGGCAGGGCCAGCAACTCGCACCAGCGGTTGGCCACCCAACCGCAGTCGTCCAACTGGTAGGGTGGGCGCAGCGGCATCTGCTGCGGCCGGTCCTGCGCCAACAAGCCCTGTATCACCTGATCCAGTGCCTGCGCCACCGGCAGCAGGTCGGCGGGGACGGCCACACGGGCGTCCGCCGCCAGGGCCGTCACATCGGCCACCCACAGCCCGTGCTTGAGCCGGTTGCGGCTCTCGATGCGGAAGCGCTCACCGCCGGTGCAGCGCACCGTCATCAGCCCGGCCTGCGGGGACGCCCATTCGACGATGGTGGCCAGCGTGCCGATGTCGGCAAACACCTCGGGCGCAAAACCGTCGCCGCCGTCCACGTCTGCAGCCCGGCGCCGCACTTCACTGCCCTGCACCAGGGACACCACGCCAAACGGGGCGCCGGTCTTGACGCATTTGCCAATCAGGTCCAGGTAACGCACCTCGAAGATCTGCAGCTGCAACTCGCCCCCGGGGTACAGCACCGTATGCAGCGGGAACAGCGGCAGGGACGACAGCGACAGCGCTTCAGGCATGGGCGGGAGCGCTCAGCGGGCGGCGGCCGTGGCCGCTGCCTGCTGCACCTGCAGGATCCACTGGTCAACCTCCTCAATCACCGCATCGGTGGCCTGGGTCAGCGCGCGCACCCCGCCTGCAGCGTCCGCACTGCTGGCCGGGCGCTGCACGACAAAGCTGCGCTGCGCCACCAGGCGTTCGCCGGGCACGCCCACGACGCCTTCAGGCCGCACATGCCCCAGCGTGGCACGCAGGCGCACCAGGCCGCTGCTGCTGTCGGCGCTGTCAAACAGCTGGCTGAACTCTTCCAGCTCGATGCGCAGCGTCATGCCTGCGCGGCCGGTCAGCAAGCCGTCCGTCGGGTTCAGCACCGGCCGGCGCTGGCCCAGTTGCTCGCGGATGCGCTGGCGCACCAACTGGCCCGGCGGCATGGACCAGCGCGCCTGCGCATAGGGGCGCAGCTGCTGGCTGTCGCTGTAGTTCAGGCGGTACAGCACGGCGGTGGTGTCCAGCGCCGCGCCGACCTCCACTTCGGCCAGCGACAGCGCCGGCAGCGGGGCCATGCGGTTGCTGGCCTGCGGCGCCACGGCGCCGGGCCCGAAGTCGTAGACCACGGGGCGCGACGGCACCGGCAGGCTGCCGCAGCCCGCCAGCCCCAGGACTGCAACGCAAAAAATGCCTGCAGCCCCCTTGGAATATGCGTGATTAGCTCTCATTTTTATAGTGCCTTCCAATCGTGCGGCAGCATTCAGTGCGCCGGTGGCGCCACAAAGCCGGGTTCGCCCGGGCCGGGCGGCGCAGCCCCTTTGCCCAGCAGCAGGGATTGCGGGTTCTCGTTGACGTTGTCCATCACCTGCCCGACCTGGCGCGCCGTGCGGTTCAGCCGGGGCACCAGCACGTCCACGCCTTGCGCGATCTTGTCCAGCGTGCCGCCGGACTCGTTCATGCGCGTCGACATGCGCTTGAATTCGGTGGCCGAGGTACTGACCGCCTCGGCGCTGGCGCTCAGGCGCTCGGCGGTGGTCTGCAGGGTCTTGAAGGTGGTGCCGGCCTGCTGCACCAGCAGCGGCAGCGGGGCCTCACCGTGGGGGCCGGGCTCCAGCAGGGTCTGGTCCACGCGCCGCGACAGCTGGCTGAGCTGGGCCGCGGCCTGGCCCATGTTGTCGATCGCCGCCATCAGGGCTCTCTGGTTGTCAGGGGCGAGCAGCAGGTTGGCGCGCTGGCTGGCCTGCTCCATCTGCGTCACCAGGGTCACGCCCTCTTCCGACAGGCGCGACATCAGGCCCGGACGCATGGGAATACGGGGCACGCCCCCGGCGGTGCTGGCGGCCAGGGTCTGGGTGGTGTCGCCGGTGTCGTCCAGCTGGATGAAGGCCAGCCCGGTCACGCCCTGGAAGCCCAGCGTGGCAAACGTGGACGGGGTGATGGGTGCGGTGTCGTCGATGGCGATGCGGATCAGCACATTGCCCGGCGTGGTGCGGTCCAGCCCGATGGAAGTGACCTTGCCCACCGCCACGCCCTTGTAGCGCACGCCGGCCTGTGGCTGCAGGCCGGTGACGGCCTCACGGCTGGACAGCTCGTACTCGCGCCGCTCGGCGGTGTCGCGGGTCAGCCAGGCGGCCATGCCCACCAGCAGGGCTGCCAGCACCAGCACAAAGGCGCCGGCGGCCAGGGCGTGCGATTTGTTTTCCATAAGACCCTCTTTCTACACGTCCTGGTGCTGCGCACGCAACAGTTCCATGGCCCGGTGGCCGCGCCCGCCCAGGAAGAAGTCGCGCACGAAGGGGTGGGGAAAGGCCAGCACTTCCTTCGGGGGCGCGTCGATAATCACGCGCTTTTCAGCCACCACGGCAATGCGGGTGCTGAGTTCGTAGATGGTATCCAGGTCATGCGTCACCATGACCACGGTCAGGCCCAGCTCCTGGTGCAGCGAGCGCAGCAGCGTGCAGAACGCGTCCGAGCGGTCCGGGTCCAGGCCTGCGGTGGGCTCGTCCAGCAGCAGCAGGGGCGGGTCCATGATCAGTGCACGCGCCAGCGCCACGCGCTTGACCATGCCGCCGGACAGGTCGGCCGGCATCTTGTGCGCATGGGCCGGGTCCAGCCCCACCATCTGCAGCTTGACCATGGCCGCGTCGCGCACCAGGTCCTGCGGCAGATTGCGCAGTTCGCGCAGCGGGAAGGCGATGTTCTCCAGCACCGTGAACGCAGAAAACAGCGCACCGTGCTGGAACAGCATGCCGACGCGGCTGGCCGCCCCGGCCCGGCCGAGTTCGGCGGCCGGGTGCCCAAGCACCGTGACGCTGCCGCGCGCCGGCGTCTCCAGCCCCAATATCTGGCGCAACAGCACGGTCTTGCCACTGCCCGAGCCGCCGACGATGGACAGCATCTCGCCGCGCTCTATCGTCAGGTCCAGGTCCTTGTGCACCACCGCCTTCACGCCGCGGGTGCGGAACACCGACCACAGTTTCTCCACCCGCACCACCGGCGCCACGGTCTGGCTGTCCAGGCTCATATGCCTATCCCCTTGAACACCACGGCAAACAGCGCGTCCACCAGGATCACCATGGTGATGGACACCACCACGGAGGCCGTCGTGCCCTGCCCCAGGCTCTGGGTATTGGGCTGCACGCGCAGGCCGTAGTGGCAGCCGATCAGCGCGATCAGCAGCCCGAACACCACCGACTTGCCCAGGGCCAGCCACAGGTTGGACAGCTGCACCGCTTTGGGCAGAGCGCTGATGAAATACGCCGGCGTCAGCCCCATGGCCAGGTCCGACGCCAGCATGCCGCCCAACAGCGCAGCCAACGTGGTCCACACCGCCAGCAGCGGCATCGCCAGCGCCAGCGCCAGCGCGCGCGGCATGACCAGCCGGAAGCCCTTGGCGATGCCCATGACGCGCATCGCGTCCAGTTCCTCCGTCACGCGCATCACGCCGATCTGCGCCGTGATCGCCGAGCCGCTGCGCCCGGCAATCAGGATGGCGGCCAGCACCGGCCCCAGCTCACGGATCAGCGAAATGCCCAGAATGTTGACGATGAAGGCGTCGGCGCCAAACTGGCGCAGCTGCTGCGACATCAGGTAGGCCAGCACCACGCCGATGAGGAAGCCCACCAGCGCCGTGATCGGCAGGGCCGTGGCGCCGATGCGGTACAGGTGGCCGGAGATATCGCGCCACGGCCCCTTGGCCGGCGCGCGCAGCAGGCGCAGCAGGTCCAGCAGCAGTTGCCCCAGCAGGCGCACCGCGTCCTGCCATTGCCCGGCCACGCCGTGGACCCAGGCGCCCAGACGCAGATACAGCCCCCACACGCCCACATGCCGTGGCGGCGGCAGCGGCACGGTGAAGCGTGCCACGCGCTCCAGCATGGCGCGCTGCGCGGGCAGGGTGTGCAGCTGTGCCGGCCATTGGTGGCCCCAGCGGTTCCACAGCAGCTGTGCGCCGGCGTGGTCCAGGCGCTGCACCTGGCGCAGGTCCCAGGCCACTGAGGCATGGTGCATCTGCAGCGCGGATTGCACCGCCGGCCAGTGCGCTGGCGCCGCCAGTTCCGCCGCGGTCCAACGCCCCGTGAGCACGGCGCACGCCCCCTCGGGCGTGGACTCTGTGGCAATGCGGGGCGGGACAGTCTCCACGGCGGCGTGCGATCTCAAAATGGATATGCCGTGGATGGTACCCGTTGCAGACTGGTGCCGTAAGGCTGTCGCTTGCCAATTGCACGCAAAATAGCGCCAGGAGACCCCATGAACACCACCCCTTCCTTCACGTCATCCGCCGAGCTGTCGGTGGAGCAGCGCGGCCCGGCACTGTGGCTGACCATCACCCGCGAAGAGCGCCGCAACGCCATGAGCCACGGTGTGCTGGCCGGCATGGCGCAGGCCATCTCCGCCGCACAGGGTGAGCGCAGCATCCGCGCCATCGTCGTCACGGGCGCCGGCAGCAAGGCCTTCTGCGCCGGCGCCGACCTGCAGACCGCCAACGCCTTCACCACCGACTACTCCGAACCGCACGGCCACCTGGCGCAGCTGCTGCGCGTCGCCAAGGCCAGCACCATTCCGCTGATCGCCCGCGTCAACGGCGCCTGCATGGCCGGCGGCATGGGGCTCTTGAGCATGTGCGACATGGCAGTGGCAGCAAGCCACGCCATCTTCGGCCTGCCCGAGGTCAAGGTCGGCGTGTTTCCGGCCCAGGTGCTGGCGGTGCTGCAGCACCTGATCCCGCGCCGTGTGCTGGTGGAGATGTGCATCACCGGCGAACCCCTCACCAGCGCGCAGGCGCTGCAATACGGCCTGGTCAACCATGTGGACGACGACGTGGACGCCAAGCTGCAATGGCTGCTGGACCGCCTGCTGGACAAGTCCCCGGCCGCGATCCGCCGTGGCCTGTACACGATGAAGAAGATCGAGGCCATGTCCTTTGAGGAAAGCATGTCCTTCACCGAAAGCCAGATCGCGCTGTTCACGTTGACCGAGGATGCCAAGGAAGGGCAAAAGGCCTTCCAGGAAAAGCGCAAGCCCCGCTGGACGGGCCAGTAAGCCATGCCCGACGCCGCAACCCTGAGCCCCGTCATGCAAGTCCTGGGCGCCGTGCTGTTCGGCCTGGCGCTGGCACACACCTTCGCCGCCAAGGCCTTTGAAAAGCTGGCGCACCGCCACCCGCGCCACGCCGGCCTGCTGCACCTGCTCGGCGAAGTGGAGGTGGTCTTCGGCTTCTGGGCCTTCGTGCTGATCGGCAGCATGGCCTTCATCCAGGGCGGCGACGAGGCCATTGCCTATGCCGAATCGCGCCAGTACACCGAGCCTCTGTTCGTGTTTGTCGTCATGGTGGTCGCCGCATCGCGGCCAGTGCTGGAAGCAGTCCGCCGGCTGCTCGGCGGCCTGGCCCGCGCCGTGCCCTTGCGCATGCCTCTGGTGCTGGCCTGGCTGGGCCTGGCCGCAGTGCCGCTGCTGGGCTCGCTGATCACCGAGCCCGCGGCCATGACGCTGGCCGCGCTGATGCTCAACACCCTGGTCTTTCGCCCCGCCGTGCCCGAGCGACTGAAGTACGCGGCCCTGGGCGTGCTGTTTGTCAACGTGTCCATCGGCGGCACGCTCACCTCGTATGCGGCCCCGCCCGTTCTGATGGTCACCGGCGCGTGGCACTGGGACACGGCATTCATGGCCCACACCTTTGGCTGGAAGGCGGCACTGGCCGTCCTGGTCAACGCCACCGGCGCCGTATTCGTGCTGCGCCGCCAACTGCGCGGCGACGGCGCACAGCCGGCGGCAGCGCCCGCCCCAGTGCCGTGGCTGGTCAGCGCCGTGCACCTGGCTTTGCTGGCGGGCGTGGTGCTGCTGGCGCACCACCCGGTGCTGTTCATGGGCCTGTTCCTGTTTTTCCTCGGCTACACCCATGCCTATGCGCGCTTCCAGAGCCCGCTGATCCTCAAGGAAGGCCTGCTGGTCGGCTTCTTCCTGGCCGGGCTGGTGGTGCTCGGCGGCATGCAGCAATGGTGGCTGCAACCCATCGTCGCCAGCCTGCAGCCCACGGCCCTGTTCTTTGGCGCACTGGGGCTGACCGCCGTCACCGACAACGCCGCCCTCACCTACCTGGGCTCGCTGATCGTCGGCATTTCCGAACCCGCCAAATACATGCTGGTCGCAGGCGCCGTGGCTGGCGGCGGCCTGACCGTGATCGCCAACGCCCCCAACCCGGCCGGTGTGGCGCTGCTCAAGCAGGGCTTTGCCGATGGCTCCATCAGCGCCGCCGGCCTGCTGCTGGGAGCCTTGCCACCCACGGCCGTGGCCTGCCTGTTTTTACTGGGGCTTTGATGCCTCCCCTTCCGGATACTGCACCATGAGCGACACCAGCTTCGACTACATCATCATCGGCGCGGGCACGGCCGGCAGCCTGTTGGCCAACCGGCTCTCGGCGGATGCCTCCAAGCGGGTGCTGCTCATCGAGGCCGGGCGCAAGGACGACTACCACTGGATCCACATCCCGGTGGGCTACCTGTACTGCATCGGCAACCCGCGCACCGACTGGCTCTACAACACCGAGCCCGACGCCGGCCTGAACGGCCGCGCGCTGCGCTACCCGCGCGGCAAGACGCTGGGCGGCTGCTCCAGCATCAACGGCATGATCTACATGCGCGGCCAGGCCCGCGACTACGACCACTGGGCCCAGCTGCTGAGTGACCCCAGCTGGGGCTGGGCGCAGTCCCTGCCCTACTTCAAGCTGCACGAAGACCACTACAAGGGCGCCAATGCCCTGCACGGCGCACGCGGCACCCTGTCAGAACTGCTGCAGGGCGGTGACGCGCCCTACCGCGAGGTACTGCGCCACCGCAACGCTGGCGGCGAATGGCGCGTGGAAAAGCAGCGCCTGCGCTGGGACGTGCTGGATGCCTTTGCACAGGCCGCCACCGAAGCAGGCATCCCTGCCACCGACGACTTCAACCGCGGCGACAACGAAGGCGTCGGCTATTTCGAGGTGAACCAGAAGGCCGGCTGGCGCTGGAACACGGCCAAGGCCTTTTTGCGCCCCACCTGCTATGGGCGGCCCAACTTCGAGCTGTGGACCAGCGCCCAGGTGGCCAAGCTGCTGCTCAGCCCGGCGGACGCATCCGCCGGCCAGCCGCTGCGCTGCACCGGCGTGCAGGTGTGGGACGGCACGCAGATGGTGGAGGCCACCGCACGGGCCGAGGTGATCCTGTGCGCCGGCAGCATCGGCTCGCCGCAGATACTGCAGCTCTCCGGCCTGGGGCCTGCCGCGCTGCTGCAGGCGCGCGGTGTACCGGTGGCGCAGGACCTGCCTGGCGTTGGCGCCAACCTGCAGGACCATCTGCAGATCCGCGCCGTGTTCAAGGTGCAGGGTGCCAAGACACTGAACACGCAGGCCAACAGCCTGTGGGGCAAGGCCATGATAGGTCTGGAGTACGCCTTCAAGCGCACCGGCCCGATGAGCATGGCACCCAGCCAGTTGGGCGTCTTCACCCGCAGCGATGCCGCGCAGCCCTACGCCAACCTGGAATACCACGTGCAGCCGCTCAGCCTGGACGCGTTCGGCCAGCCGCTGCACCGTTTCAACGCCTTCACCGCCAGCGTCTGCAACCTCAACCCCACCAGCCGCGGCACGGTGCAGATCAGGACGAACGACTTCCAGCAGGCGCCAGCCATCGCGCCCAACTACCTGAGCACGGACGCGGACCGCAAGATCGCCGCCGACTCGCTGCGCGTGACGCGCCACATCGTGGCGCAACCCGCCATGCAGAAATACCAGCCGCAGGAATACAAGCCGGGCACGCAGTTCCAGAGCGACGCCGAACTGGCGCAACTGGCGGGTGACATCGCCACGACCATCTTCCACCCGGTAGGCACCACCAAGATGGGACGCGCGGATGACCCGATGGCCGTGGTCGATGCACGGCTCAAGGTGCGCGGCGTGGCCGGCCTGCGCGTGGTGGACGCCGGTGTCATGCCGCTGATCACCAGCGGCAATACCAATTCGCCGACGCTGATGATTGCCGAAAAGGCTGCCCAGTGGATTGCCGAGGATGCTGCATCGCAGTGAAGGGTAAATCCCGATGCCACGACGCCGGTATCGCGTTACAGTGCAAGTCGTTCAAAGCGAATCAGCAACTGCGAACGCGTAACCTGGTTTGAAACGATGCCGAGGAGACGGCGAACAACTACAAAATAACAGTAGCGGCCACACAATGCTGCTTCAGGAAGCACCGGCGATCCCGGTGCTTTTTTTATGGCGACAATCACCCTATGGAAATGATTGCTGTATCGCTGGCTTCGCTGCTGGCCGGGTTTGTCGACTCCATCGTGGGTGGCGGCGGCCTGATTCTCGTGCCGGCCCTGTTTGCCACCTTCCCGAATGCGCATCCGGCGACGCTGTTCGGCACCAACAAGGGGGCGTCCGTCTGGGGTACCGGCATTGCCACCGTGCAGTACAGCCGCCGCGTGGACCTGCCCTGGCACGCGCTGGGGCCGGCCGCAGTGGCCGGTTTTGCCGCCTCGCTGGGCGGCGCTTGGCTGGTCACGGTGATTTCCCCGGAATTCCTGCGCAAGCTGCTGCCGGCCATCCTGCTGCTGGTGCTGATCTACACCATCGCCAAAAAGGAACTGGGCCGCCACCATGCGCCGCGCTTCTCCGGCCTGCAGGAATCGGTCGTGGCCTGCGGCATCGGCGCCGTCATCGGTTTTTATGACGGATTCTTCGGGCCCGGCACCGGCAGCTTTTTCGTGTTCCTGATGGTGCGCCTGCTGGGTTACGACTTCCTGCACGCCTCGGCTGGCGCCAAGCTGCTCAACACCGCCACCAACCTCGCCGCCCTGATGCTGTTCACGCTCAAGGGCCATGTGTGGTGGCATTTCGCGCTGGTCATGGCCGTGGCCAATGTGCTGGGCAGCGTGGCAGGTACCCACATGGCCCTGAAGCACGGCACGGGCTTTGTGCGCGGCGTGTTCATGGCGGTCGTGACCGCGCTGATCCTGAAGACCGGTTACGACGCCTTCCTCAAATGAAGCGCAGCTGATCAGCGCGCCGGCGTTGGCGGCGGCCACACGACTTCGGCCACCGGGCGCGGCTTGCCGATCGGCGCCGCAGCCTGGCCCTTGCTGACGGCCACCAGGTCTTCTTCACTGGGGTACTGGTTCATCAGCCAGTAGTCGAGCACGCGCCGGGCAATCGGCGCGGCCTGCTCGGCACCCCAACCCGCGTTTTCGACAATCAGCGCAACGGCGATCTTGGGGTCGTCGGCCGGGGCGTAGGCAATGTACAGGGCGTGGTCGCGCTGGTGTTCTTCCAGCTTGCGGGCGTCGTATTTGTCTTTCTGGCCGATGCTGACGGCCTGCGCCGTGCCGGTCTTGCCGCCACTGACATAGCCGGCGCCGGCAAAGGCCCGCGCCGCCGTGCCCTCCACCGTCACGCCCACCATGGCCTTGCGCACCGTGTCGATGTTGATGGCGCCCATGCCCAGGTCGACGGCCGGCACAGCCTCCACCGGCACCTTGGTGTGGGTGACGGCGTCCTGGGTGGCGGTCACCAGGCGCGGCGGGTGGCGCACGCCATTGTTGGCCAGCGTGGCAACGGCCTGCGCCAGCTGCAGCATGGTGAAGGCGTTGTAGCCCTGGCCGATGCCCAGCGAGATGGTTTCACCGGCGTACCACTTCTGCTGGTCGGCACGCTTGTAGGCCTTGCGCTTCCAGTCGGTGGACGGCAGCAGGCCGCGGGTCTCGCCCAGGATGTCGATGCCAGTCAGGTCGCCAAAGCCCAGGTGCTGCATTTCCTCGTGGATGGTGTCCACACCCATGTCGTTGGCCAGCATGTAGTAGTAGGTGTCGCAGGACTGGACGATGGAGCGGTACATATTGACCAGGCCGTGGCCGCCCTCCTTATCGTCGCGGAACTTGTGCCCGCCGAACATGAAGAAGCCGGGGTCGACGATGGACTGCTCGGGCGTGCGGTAGCCGGTCTCCAGCGCGGCCAGGGCCATGAAGGGTTTATAGGTGGAGCCCGGCGGGTAGGTGCCGCGCAGGGCGCGGTTCAGGAGCGGCTTGTCGGGCGACTCATTGAGCGCCTGCCAGCTTTCGCTGTCGATGCCTTCGACGAACAGGTTGGGGTCGAACGTGGGCTTGCTGACGAAGGCCAGCACTTCGCCGGTCTTGGGGTCCATGGCCACCAGCGCGCCGCGGCGATCGCCGTACATCTGCTCCACCAGGTGCTGCAGCTTGATGTCGATCGACAGCATCACGGTGTTGCCGGGCGTGGCCGGATTGCTAGCCAGCTTGCGCATGGCGCGCCCGCCGGCCGAGGTCTCGATCTGCTCGACGCCGGTGGTGCCGTGCAGCTGGTTCTCATAGCTTTGCTCAATGCCCAGCTTGCCGATGTATTCGGTGCCGCGGTAGTTGGCGGCGTCGTCACCGTCCTCGATCTTTTCCTTCTCGGACTGGTTGATGCGCCCGATGTAGCCGATGACGTGGCTGGCCAGTTCGCCAAAAGGATAGTTGCGGAACAGCCGCGCCTTGATCTCCACACCGGGGAAACGGAAGCGCTGCGCCGCGAAACGGGCCACTTCCGTGTCGGTCAGCCGGGTGCGGATAGGCAGGGACTCGAAGCTCTTGGACTCTTCCATCAGCTTCTTGAAGCGCCGCCGGTCGCGCGGCGTGATGTCCACGACATGGGACAGCTCGTCCAGCGTCTGCTCGACGCCGCCGCTCTTGGACGGGGTGATTTCCAGCGTGTACGCGGAGTAGTTGCTGGCCAGCACCACACCGTTGCGGTCCAGGATCAACCCGCGGTTGGGCACGATGGGGACCACCGACGTGCGGTTGTTCTCCGCCTGCGCCTTCAGGTCTTCATGCCGCCAGATCTGCAGGTACATGAGGCGCACGGCCAGCAGCACAAAGCAGCTCAGCACCACCATGCTCACCACGAAGATGCGGGTGCGAAAGCGCGCCAGGTC
>JACXTT010010605.1_pt1 | contig 12392 bp, 11 predicted proteins | sample 9270951 | NCBI WGS metagenome assembly JACXTT01 (sample SAMN15532306, study PRJNA645909) | rock metagenome | isolation source: weathered quartz diorite | place: Puerto Rico | collected 2017-06-21 | reverse complement strand
CGTCGAGCTCCGCTTCGCGCCGCAGCGTTCGCGCCCGCGCGTGGTCGATCGCCCGGTTGACCACGATCCGGTGCAACCACGGCCCGAACGGACGCCGCCGGTCGAACCGGTCGAGCGAGCGCACGGCCGCCAGGAACGCCTCCTGAGCGATGTCCTCCGCCGCCTGGGCGTCGTGGACGACGAGGTACGCCGCGCGGAAGGCACGCGGCCAGAAGGCGCGGAAGAGCGCCTCGAGGTCCGAGGCCGATCCGGCCCGGGCACCCCGAACCCAGGCGCGCTCATCCCGTCCTGCCGGCGCCACCAGAGGACCATACGGCCGCGATGAACCTGGAGGTCCACGCTCCGAATACGGTTACCGTCGCCCTTCAGGTCCCGGGAACCGAATCGCCTCGACCGGTGTAGGAGGGCAAGCGATACGAGGAGGAGAGATGAAGCGTTTTCGCGTGACCGCAGCCGTGGTCGCCGTCGCGGCCGGTGCCCTCGTCGTCGGTGCCGCGACCGCAGCGGGGCCGTCGCCGGGCACGATCCAAGGCTTCGGAGGAGTGACGTCCGCCAACGGGCTCGTGCGGTTCGTCGCCGTCACCAGCACCCGCGACACGGTGCTCGAGAAGATCGACACCCGTACGGGCCGGGTCCTCAAGTTCAGCCCGATCCGCGGGTCATACGGCATCCCGCTCGCGGCGTTCGACGGCACCACAACCGGGTTGACCCACGACGGGAAGGCGATCGTCCTGTCGACGTTCCCGGGAGCGGGGCTCTTCACGCGGTTCGCCGTCTTCGACACCCGCACGTTGAAGCTGCGTGAGCAGGTCGCGCTGCGCGGCACGTGGTCGCTCGACGCCCTCTCGCCCGACGGAGCCACGCTGTTCCTGATCCAGTACCTCCCCTCGGAGACCACGATCACCTATCGCGTCCGCGCCTACGACCTCGAGGCGGACCGGCTCATCGCCGGCGCGATCGTCGACAAGAGCGACACGGAAGCGATGACCGGGGCGCCCATGACGCGGGTGTCGCCGGCCGATGCAAGCTGGGCGTACACGCTCTACAGCCGCGATACAAGCTACGGCGGCGGCAAGAGCAGCGCCTTCATCCACGCTCTCGACACGACACACCGTTCCGCCGTCTGCATCGACCTTCCCTGGACGGTCGGGCCCGACGCGCTGTCGCACGTGCGGATGAGCCTCGCGCCGGAAGGCCTTGTGCTCACTCAGCGCGGAGTCGGGAAACTCGCGGTCGTCAACCTCGAGAACTTCAAGGTGCAGACGTTCCGCTCGCCGGTCGGGGCTCCGTAGCCCTCAGCTGGAACGCCAGGAAGTAGAGCCCCATCCGCCGTGGCAGCAGGCCGTGGGGCTCGTACTTCTGGCGGAAGACAAGCCCGAACCAGCTCGCCATCGAACACCACATCGGCCCTGGTCGCAGTCTCGACCCGGACGAGCCGGTCAAGCGTGAACGGGCGCCGGCTCAGTCGCGTTCGCAATCTCCTCCACGACCTCGACGATGTCGCGGTTCGCGTTGAAGATGCGAAGCTGACGGTCGGCACCGTTGCCGCGGTCGAGGATCGCCCGGATCCCGTCGAGCTCGCGCTCTGATCCGAGCTCACGCGCGTGCGGCTCGATCTCCCGTAGCGTCCGCCGGACCAGCTGCGCAACGGGAACGCGGTTGCGACGGCCCGTGGCGAGATCCATGATCGGCGCCTCGAGCCCGTAGCGCGCGGCCAGCCACTTGTTCTCGCTCGTCAGGATGCGGTGGTACGAGGGCAGCACCTCGCCGGCGTCGTGCCGCTCGGCCAGCTGCTTGACCATCGCCTGGCAGTAGGCAGCGATGGCGACGGCGTCCTCCATCATCGTGACCGCGTCGCACACCCGGATCTCGATCGTGCCGAGACGCGGGTGGGGGCGGATGTCCCACCAGATGTGCGTGTAGTGAGCGATGCAACCCGTGCGCTCGAGCTGCCCGACGACCTGCGCGTAGTCGGCGTAATCCTGAAACCGCGGCGGCGGCCCCGAGCGGGGGAACGCGGCGAAGACCATCTGCCGGCTCGACGAGAGCCCGGTTGCCTCGCCGCGCCAGAACGGCGAGCTTGCAGACAGGGCGAGGAGCGGCGCGAGCTGCGGCAACAGCCCGTTGACGATCCGGATTGCCTTGTCCGGTTCGTCGACCGCGACGTGGATGTGCATGCCGAAGATGAGCTCGCGGCGGGCCACGTACTGGAGCTGGTCGACGAGCGCCCGGTAGCGGTCTCTGGCAGTGATCCGCTGGCGCTCGAACAGGCTGAACGGGTGCGTGCCCGCGGAGCCGACGCGCAGCCCTTTCGAGCGTGCCACGCCGGAGACGTACGTGCGAAGCTTGGAGAGCTCCTCGTGCACGTCGGCCGCGGTGCGGCAGACGGGCGTGGCGATCTCGAGCACCGACTGCATCAGCTCGGCGTTCACCTGCGACTCGAGCTCGTGACCCTTTACGGCTGCGAGCACCGTGTCGATGTGCTGGACGAGGTCGAAGGACTCGCCGTCGAGGATCATGTACTCCTCCTCGACACCGAGTGTGTACGGGTCGCTGCCGCCGAAGCGATGGTCGAGCACGCTGCCGGCGTAGAAGGCTCCTTTGCCGGTAATCGTCGAGGGGATGAGCCGACCATCGCTCACGACAGCGACGCCTCGGCTTCGATCTCGACCTTCCAGGCCGGGTCGAGCAGCTGCGTGACGACCGCCGTCGATGCCGGCCGGATCTCGCCGAAGATCTCGCCGTGCGCGCGGGCGACCTCCTGGTAGTGCTCGCGGTCGGTGACATAGATGCGTGTGCGCACGACATCGGCGAAGCCGCTGCCGGCACGACCGAGCGCCTCGCCGATGATCTCGAGGCACAGCTTTGCCTGCTCGTACGCGCCGTCGGGGGGCGGTGAGCCGTCAGGTGGGATGGGCGCGGTGCCTGCGACGTAGACGGTCGTGCCGTCGACGACGGCGCGCGAGAATCCCACGACCGGCTCGTACGGCGAGTGTCCCGAGATGAGGCGTCGCTGCATCGAAGGACTCTAGTATCGCCGGGCGTGCAGGCACTTTTCCAGATCGACGGCTGGGACGTGCCCTTCGCGGCGGCGGGAGTGACGCGCGCCGATACAGTGGTTGCGACACGTGGGGATGCCTCCAACGCCGTCCGGCTCGCCTCGGTGTCCAAGCCCGTCACGGCCCTCGCCGTCCTTGTCGCTGCGGAGGAAGGGGTCGTCGATCTCGACGAGCCGGCCGGGCCGCCCGGCTCGACCGTGCGCCACCTCCTCGCGCACGCCTCCGGCCTCCCCTTCGAGGGAACGACGCCGATCGGCCCGCCGGGACGCCGGCGCATCTATTCGAACGAGGGCTTCCGCGTCCTCGGCGAGCAACTGGCGATGCGTGCGGAGATGCCGTTCGCGCAGTATGTGCGAGCCGCCGTGTGCGAGCCGCTCGGCCTGGCGCTCGATCCGCAGGGGCATCCTGGTGCCGGCATGCACGCGAGCCTGGACGACGTGCTCGCCTTCGGTCGCGAGCTTCTCGCCCCGACGCTCGTGGCGCCGGAGACGCACGACGAGATGGTCTCGGTGCAGTTCCCCGGGCTCGACGGCGTGCTGCCGGACTTCGGGCGCTTCAAGCCGCTCGACTGGGGGCTCGGCGTCGAGTTGAAGGGCCACAAGGCGCCGCACTGGTCGGGCTCGCGAACGTCACCGAAGACGTTCGGCCACTTCGGCGGCAGCGGCACGTTCATCTGGGTCGATCCCGAGCTCGGCGTCGCCTGCGCGGCACTGACGACGAGGGAGTTCGGCGAGTGGGCGAAGGAGGCGTGGCCCCGCCTCTCCGACGCGGTACACGCCGAGCTCGCCCCGTGGAGCCCGGCCACATGATCGACCCCGACCTCGCCGCTGTCCTGCTGACCTTAGGCGTCGCGGGCCTACTCGCGCTCGGGGCACTGCCGGCAGCGGTTCGCCGCCGCCGTGCACTGGAGCGCGCCTGCACCAGGTGCGGCCGCCGTGTCCTGCTTGGGGAGAGGACGTGCGATTGCGGGGACTGAGGCGCCTGGCTACGGACGCCTGGGCGTACGCCGGCCAGACGGGGCGCATCACCGACGCCGCGGCCTATTTCAGCGGCCTGGGTGCGATGTGGGACGCTGGGGCGGTCCGCACTGGGTGCATGCCGCTCACCCGTAGCAGGTGGTCTGTCGCTCAGTCGTCGTCCGCGAACAGCGGTCGCAGGAGCTCGTCGAACGTCTGCAGGTCGCAGCTCGCCACCGTGCAGGGCGTCACGGTCGTGATCGTCGCCGTGCGCGGGACGCCCATCGCGGCCGCGACCTCGCCGAACGTCTCGCCCGGCCGCAGGAGCCGCCGCGGTCCGAGCGACGACTGTGCGACTGCGGCCATCCCCGAGAGAAGCGCGTAGAAGCGCCGGTCATCGTCGCCCTCGGCGATGATCGTGCGCCCAGGCGGGATCTCCTCCCGGCGCATTCGCTCGGCCAGCCGCGTCAGCGTTTCGCCGGGGAGGGATGCGAGCAGGCCGATCCGCGAGAGCTCGGTCACCGATGCTGGGACGTGCCGTGGCACGCCGGTACGGTACCCGCCGATGGCGCTGCTCCACGGCTGGAAGATCTGCCCGCGCTGCGGAGCCGAGCTCGACCTGGCGGATCTGCCGTGCCGCGTCGCGTGTCCCGTGTGCGGCTTCGTCGGCTACGCGAACCCGAAGCCGGCCGCCGTGGCGCTGATCGCGGACGACAGCGGCCGGTTGCTGCTCGGACGCCGCGCGGCCGAGCCGTTCAAGGACTGCTGGGACGCGCCCGGGGGCTTCGTCGAGGAGGGGGAGCATCCACTCGATGCGCTGCGGCGCGAGCTTCTCGAGGAGACCGGGTACGTGATCGAGCCCGGCGCCTTCGTCGGCGCCTGGATGGACACGTACGGTGACGACGCCGACGCCCAGTCGACGCTCAATCTGTACTGGGAAGCGCGGATCGTCGCCGGTGAGGCGCGGCCCGCAGACGACGTCGCCGAGCTCGCGTGGTTCGCGCCGGACGCCCTGCCCCCTCCCGGTCAGCTGGCGTTCTCGACCGTCGGAGATGCCCTCGCCTTCTGGCGATCCTGCCGAGTTGCCCGAAGGGCCGACTTGGTCGACCCTTCGAGACAGGGGGAGGGGTAGAGAGAAGCCTCTAGCCGGCGAGACCGAGAGAGCGCTCGATCGCGCCCTTCGGCTGCGCGCCGATGACGGCCGCAGCGGGCTCGCCGTTCTTGAACAAGATCATCGTCGGGATCGAGGCGATGCCGTACCGGTCGGACAGCTCGCGCTCCTCGTCGATGTTGACCTTGACCAGCTTGATCTCACCGTTTCGCTCCTCGGCGATCCGGTCGAGCACCGGCGAGACCGCGTGGCACGGTCCACACCACTCGGCCCAGAAGTCGACGAGGACGGGGGTTTCGCTCTGCAGAACCTCTTCGTCGAAGGTCTGCGTTGTGACTGCGGGTGCCATGGATTCCTTTCATTTCAGAGACTAACTGACGCATAAGTGTGAACGACGGAGCCGCTGAAAGACTTCCCTAGAATCGGACGAGTGTTCGCGCCGCTCCCGGAGGAGCCCGATTACGGTGCTCATGAGCTCGACGTCCTCGCCCGCTGGGAGCGCGATCGCACATTCGACCGCCTCCGCGAGCTGAACGCGAACGGGCCGCGCTTCAGCTTCGTCGACGGACCGATCACGGCCAACAATCCCATGGGTGTCCACCACGCGTGGGGTCGCACGCTCAAGGATGTCTTCCAGCGCTACAAGGCGTTACGCGGCCTCCGGCAGCGGTACCAGAACGGCTTCGACTGCCAGGGGCTCTGGGTCGAGGTCGAGGTCGAGAAGTCGCTCGGGCTCAACTCGAAGCGCGAGATCGAGGAGTACGGGCTCGCAGAGTTCGCGAAGCGTTGCCGCGAGCGCGTCGCCAAGTACGCGGAGGTGATCACCGACCAGTCCACCCGCCTCGGCATGTGGATGGACTGGGACAACGACTACTACACCTTCACCGACACGAACATCGAGTACATCTGGCGCTTCCTCAAGGAGGTGCACGAGCGCGGCTGGCTCTACAAAGGGCATCGCTCGACCGTCTGGTGTCCGCGCTGCGGCACCTCGATCTCCCAGCACGAGCTCTTCGCGGGCGAGTACAAGGAGATCGAGCACCCGTCGCTGTTCGTCCGCTTCCCGCTCCAGAGGCGCGACGACGAGGCGCTGGTGGTCTGGACGACGACGCCGTGGACGCTCCCGGCCAACGTCGCCGCCGCGGTCAATCCGGAGGCCGAGTACGGCCTCACGGAGGACGGTGAGTGGTGGGCCGTCTCCCGCAAGCCCGACGCGACGTTCGTCCGCACGGTGCCGGGGACGGAGCTCGTCGGTCTCGAGTACCAGGGACCGTTCGACCACGTCCCTGCACAGGCGGGTGTCGTCCACACCGTGATCCCCTGGGCCGATGTCGTCCTCGACGAGGGAACCGGGATCGTCCACATCGCCCCGGGTGCGGGCGCCGAGGACTTCGAGCTTTCACGCGTCCACGGTCTCGCCGTGCTGGCCCCGCTCGACGAGGCGGGGCGCATGCTGCCGGGGTTCGGCTTCGACGGTGTTTCGACCGAAGACGTCGCCCGGCCGGTGATCGAGGATCTCGCCGCCCGCGGTCTGCTCGTCAGCTCCGGGACGATCGTCCACCGCTACCCGACGTGCTGGCGCTGCGGCACGCCTCTGGTCTTCCGCGTCGTCGACGACTGGTTCATCTCGGCCGACGAGATCCGCGGGCAGATGCTCGACGCCAACGCCGGCGTCGAGTGGACGCCGGCCTTCTACAGCAAGCGCATGGAGGACTGGCTCCGCAACATGGGGGACTGGAACATCTCCCGCAAGCGCTACTTCGGCCTGCCGCTGCCGTTCTACCCGTGCGAGGCGTGCGACACGGTGACGGTGATCGGCTCGCGCGAGGAGCTCGAGGAACGCGCGCTCTCGGGTCTCGATCAGCTGCAGGAGCTGCACCGCCCGTGGATCGACGAGGTGCCGATCGCGTGCGAAGGCTGCGGCGGGAAGCTCTTCCGCGTGCCCGAGGTGGGCGACGCGTGGCTGGACGCCGGCATCGTCCCGCTGTCGACGCTCGGCTGGCAGAACCCGGAGCGGGTCGAGCACGGCTACGCGAGGGGCGCCGGCGAGGGCCTCACGGGCGCCGACCTGCCCGACCACGCGTACTGGGAGGAGTGGTTTCCGGCCGACTGGATCTCGGAGATGCGCGAGCAGATCCGGCTCTGGTTCTACTCGATCTCCTTCATGTCCATGACGATGATCGGGCGCTCGCCGTACCAGCGCGTGCTCACCTACGAGAAGCTGCTCGACGAGACCGGTCGTGAGATGCACCGCTCGTGGGGCAACGCGATCGGGGTCGACGAGGCGTTCGAGCGCATGGGTGCCGACGTGATGCGGTGGCAGTTCTGCGCGCAGCCGCCGAGCCAGAACCTCAAGTTCGGCTTCGGGCCGGCGCAGGAGATCAAGCGCCGGCTGCTGACGCTGTGGAACTCGACGAAGTTCTTCGTCGCCTACGCCAACATCGCCGGCTTCGAACCGCGGTACGAGGACCTCGCCGCCGGACCGCACGGCGATCTGCAGCCGCTCGACCGCTGGCTGGTGGAGCGCACGAGGCAGCTCGTCGCGGACACTACCGCAGGCTACGAGAGCTGGCTCACGGTCGACGTCATCCGCGCCTTCGACGACTTCGTCGAGGATCTCTCGAACTGGTACATCCGCCGCTCGCGGCGCCGGTTCTGGGACGGCGACGAGGCGGCGCTGCGGACGCTCTGGTACGCGCTGGTCACCGGTCTGCGGGTGGTGGCGCCGGTGCTGCCGTTCCTCGCCGAGCATCTCTGGCGGGAGCTCGCGGTCCCGGCGGCCGGAGCGTCCGACTCGATCTTTCTCGCGGGGTGGCCCGTCGAGCACACCGCCGAGGACCGGCTGCTGCGCGAGATGGCGGACGTGCGTCTCGTCGTCGCGCTCGGGCACAGTGCCCGGCAGAGCGCGGGACTGAAGGTGCGCCAGCCGCTGGCCCGGCTCGTCGTCGAGGGGGCGCCGCTCGCAGAGGCCCACACGGGTGAGATCGCGGACGAGCTGCGCGTGAAGGCGGTCGAGTTCGGGCGTGTCGACGCGACGGAGCTGCGCGTGAAGCCGAACCTGCCGGTGCTGGGGCCGAAGCTCGGGAAGGAGCTGGGCGCCGTTCGGACGGCGCTCGCCGCCGGCGAGTTCGAGGAGGCGGACGGCGGCAGCTTCCGCGTGCTCGGGCGCGAGCTGGGGCCGGACGAGGTGCTCGTCGAGCGGACGGGGAAGGAAGGGTGGGCGGTCTCGGCGGAGGACGGCGTGACGGTGGCGCTGGACACGGCGCTCGACGACGACCTTCTCCGCGAGGGGCGGGTCAACGAGCTCGTTCACCAGGTGAACACGATGCGCCGCGACGCGGGGCTCGAGCTGACCGACCGGATCGTGCTGACGATCGCGGAGGGTGACTCCGACCTTCTCGCCCACGAGGAGTGGATCAAAGCGGAGACGCTCGCGGTCGAGATCCGCGTCGGCGCCGAGCTCGCGATCGCGAAGGCGTAGGTCAAGCCAGGGTCAGACCTTCTGGTCCGACCCGCCTTACGGGTTGTTGGCCGCCGCCAGCTCGAGCTCGCGGCGCAGCTCGATCGGCAGACGGAACGTGACGTCCTCCTCCGCGAGCGAGAACGGCTCGATCGACTCGACGCCGCGGGCGCGGAACCAATTGCACGTCCGCTCGACGAGCTTCTCCGGTGCCGACGCCCCGGACGTGATGCCGACCGTCTCGACGCCGTCGAGCCACGTCTCGTCGATCTCGGTCTCGTCGTCGATCAGGTGCGCCTCGACGCCGTACGCGCGCGCCACCTCGACCAGGCGGGTCGAGTTCGACGAGTTGCGCGAGCCGATCACGAGCAGGAGGTCGATCTCGCCCAGCATCTCCTTGACCGCCCACTGACGGTTGGAGGTCGCGTAGCAGATGTCCTCCTTCTGCGGCCCCCGGATGTCGGGGAACCGGCGCCGCAGCGCCGCGATGATGTCGGCGGTCTCGTCGACCGAGAGCGTCGTCTGCGTCGTGTAGGCCAGGTCGCCGGCGTCGGGCGGTAGCACCAGCGACACCGCCTCTTCGACGCTCTCGACGAGGATGGTCGAGTCCGGCGCCTCGCCCATGGTCCCGATCACCTCCTCGTGACCGGCGTGGCCGATGAGGATGATCGTCAGCCCTTCGCGCGCGTAGCGGCGCGCCTGGGCGTGCACCTTCGTGACGAGCGGGCACGTGGCGTCGATGACGGTGTGACGGAGTCGCGCCGAGTTCTCGTGTACGGACGGCGCCACCCCATGGGCCGAATAGACGACGGTGGCCCCTTCGGGGACCTCGGTCTCCTCGTCCACGAAGATTGCGCCGCGCGCCTCGAGCTCGCGGACGACATGGATGTTGTGGACGATCTGCTTGCGGACGTAGACCGGGGCGCCGTAGAGCTCGAGCGCCTTCTCGACCGTCTCGACCGCCCGCTCGACGCCCGCGCAATAACCGCGCGGCGACGCGAGGAGGACGCGTTGAACCATTTGCGCCAAGCGTAGCTGCGTCAGGCCTATGCCGCGGCCGGTCGCGTCCACCCGAGCTTGCGGCCGAGGAGCTCCTCGAGTCGGCGGTTGTGCGGCTCGAACATGCGCGCGAGGTGCTCGCGCGTCTCGGGGGCCATGGTGGTGTACTCACGGACGCCGCGCAGCGGATAGCTCTGTGCCTGCCGCTCGGGAATGCCGAGGAAGCGCGCGACCTGTCCCATCACTCCGGCCGGGTCGTCGAGCAGCTCGTCGCTCGTCAGCACCAGCAGCTGCTCGCGCGGGAAGTGCTCGAGCCAGCGCTCGATCTGCTCGGCATACCGTCCCCGGGCGACGTAGGAGCAGTCGAGCGGCGAGTCGTAGCCGGGGTCGGCGAGGATCCGTTCGAGCTCGGAGCGGAGCTCTGCTGCCTCCCGTTCGAGCGCCTGCTCGAACGGGAGCGGTTCACGGCCCCAGCGGTGCTCCATCTGGTAGTGGGAGTACGCCCGGTCGACGGGATCACGGAGGGTGACGATCAGCTTCATCGCCGGGTCGAAGGCGTACACGCGTTCGGCGGCGCGGGGGTGGAAGAGGTACGTCGCCGATGCCTCGCCGACCGCGGGCGGCACACCGTTCCGAATGTGGGCCAGGCGTCCGCGCGCGGCGAGCGGGAAGTACGCCAGGTACCAGTTCTCACCCCGTTCGTAAAACTTGCTGAAGTACTGCACCTCCTTGATCGACGCAGGCAGGACGGCGGGGTGCGCGGCGAGGTACGCGTGCAGCGACGTCGTCCCCGCCTTCTGGGCACCGATGACGAGGTAGTTCGGGCGCAGCCGCCGCGAAGCGGTGGCGCGCCGCGTGCGCTCATCCAGCCGGCGGAGCCGCCATGCGGTGGCGTTACGCGCACGTCTCGCGAGTGATCTGGCGGGGCTCACGCGACCGATTGTATGGAGGCTGCTTGTCGTAGTCTCACGCCGATGGTCGACCGCGTCGCGCTCTTCGTCACGTGTCTGGGCGACACGCTGTTCCCGCAGGTGGGGCAGGCGACGGTCGCCGTGCTGGAGCGTCTCGGTGTGACCGTCGACTTCCCGCGCGAGCAGACCTGCTGCGGCCAGCTGCACGTCAACGCCGGCTACGCGCGCGAGGGTCTCGCGCTCGCGCGGCGGTTCGTCGACGTATTCGACGGCTGGGATGTCGTCGTCACACCGTCCGGCTCGTGCGCTGCCCACGTCCGCACGCACTATCCCGAGCTCCTGGGCGACCTCGCGCGCGGAGTGCCCGAGCGCGTCGTCGAGCTGTCCGAGTTGCTCTCCCGGGAGGGCCACGAGGACCTGGGTGCGTCCTGGCCCGGTCGTGTCACCTACCACCCGACCTGCCACTCGCTCCGGCTGCTCGGTCTCGGCGACGCGCCGGCGCGTCTCCTCCGTGCCGTGGCCGGGCTCGAGCTCGTCGAGCTACCCGAGGCCGACGTCTGCTGCGGCTTCGGCGGTACCTTCGCGGTGAAGAACGCGGACGTCTCGAGCGCGATGCTGGCGGACAAGATCGCCGCGATCGAGGCGTCCGGGGCGGATGCAGTGTGCGCCTGCGACAGCTCGTGCCTGATGCACATCGGCGGCGGCCTCGAGAAGCGCGGGTCGCGCGTTCGGGCCGTCCACCTGGCGGAGATACTGGCCAGTGTCTCGTGACTCCGGGCGCAGCGCGGTGGCGGTCCCGTTTCCGGAGGCTGCGCACTCTGCGCTCCAGAACGAGCAGCTGCGCTCGAACATCCGCCGGGCGACGTCGTCGATTCGAGCACGCCGCGAAGAGGTCGTCGGCGAGGTTCCCGACTGGGAGGAGCTGCGCGACGCCGGCCGTGCGCTGAAGGACGCGGCGCTGCAGGACCTCGACGGCGTGCTGCTCTGGCTCGAGGCATCCGTGACACGTGCCGGCGGCGTCGTGCACTGGGCGCGCGACGGGACCGAGGCCAATGCAATCGTCGTCGACCTCGTGCAGGCCACGGGTGCCTTGGAGGTCGTCAAGGTGAAGTCGCTGGCGACGGACGAGATCCAGCTCAACGACGTCCTCGAACGGGCCGGGATCAGCGCGATCGAGACGGATCTGGCGGAGCTGATCTGCCAGCTCGCGGGCGAGCGCCCCTCCCACCTGCTCGTACCGGCAATCCACAAGAACCGCACGGAAATCCGAGATCTCTTCCGCGAGAGCTTCGGCCAGCCGGGCCTCTCCGACGATCCGTTCGAGCTCGCCGAGGCGGCACGGCTGCACCTTCGCGCGGCCTTTCTCCGGGCCCGGGTTGCGATCTCGGGCGCGAACTTCGCCGTCGCCGAGACGGGGACGATCTGCGTGGTCGAGTCGGAGGGAAACGGCCGCATGTGCACGACGCTGCCGGAGACGCTGATCACCGTGATGGGGATCGAGAAGGCGATCCGCGAGTGGCGCGATCTCGAGGTGTTCCTGCAGCTGTTGCCCCGCTCCGCGACGGGCGAGCGCATGAACCCGTACACGTCGCTCTGGACCGGGGTGGTGCCCGGGGATGGGCCGTCGGCGTTTCATCTCGTCCTGCTCGACAACGGCCGCTCGCGGGTGCTGGCGGACGAGAAGGGCAGGCCGGCGCTGCGCTGCATCCGCTGCAGCGCCTGCCTCAACATCTGTCCGGTCTACCGGCAGACCGGTGGGCACGCCTACCACACCGTCTACGCGGGCCCGATCGGCGCGATCCTGCAGCCGCAGCTATCCGGGGAGGCCGGCCAGCCGGGCTCGCTGCCGTTCGCGTCGTCGCTCTGCGGCGCCTGCTACGACGTCTGCCCGGTCAA
>JACXTT010010604.1_pt1 | contig 12393 bp, 11 predicted proteins | sample 9270951 | NCBI WGS metagenome assembly JACXTT01 (sample SAMN15532306, study PRJNA645909) | rock metagenome | isolation source: weathered quartz diorite | place: Puerto Rico | collected 2017-06-21 | reverse complement strand
ATTTGCTTCTGCATCGGTGTTGCCTTTCAGATGGCCACGTCTGATGGAGCAAGCCCTCCCGCAAGCTCCCAGCGCGACCCCATGAGGGTGTGTCAGCGGTCACGTCCTTGGCAAGTCCCAAGGGGTGTTTTTGTCCCTTTTGACCGTGGGTGGTCTATGAAAAACACGCTGCTGGTCTAATAGGGGTGTCCATTGGACTAGACCGCTTGACCTGACCGAACGGCCAATTCTTTGAACGCCGTACGACGGAGACCGAGATCGGCCGGAAGGTCGCCCCGATGTGAACGCTGGGGCGCGGATGGGCTACTGTTTCCCGCGCACTCAGGTGCGAGCATCCGGGCGATTGGCGCAGTGGTAGCGCGCTTCGTTCACACCGAAGAGGTCACTGGTTCGAACCCAGTATCGCCCACCGGATCGAGGTCGGCTCTGCGTCGCGGGGCCGACCTTTGTCGTTCCAGGAAACCCGTGCGGGCGGTGAAAGTCGCCGTCGATACGATCGACCAGCACACCCACCGACAAACCCTGGAGCACCCCTGTGTCCGACGTACTCGTCACTGTGATCAGCCCCGCCGGCAAGGCCGAGCAGACGGTGACCACGGGCACGCGCGCGTGGGAGCTTTTCACCGACGAGCCGGAGGTCATCGCCGCGCGGGTCGGGGGTGCGCTCAAGGATCTGGCCTACGAGCTCAACGCGGGCGACGAGGTCGAGGGCGTGCTCATCGACAGCCCCGATGGGCGCGACATCCTGCGGCACTCGACTGCGCACGTGATGGCGCAGGCGGTGCAGGCGCTCTACCCGGATGCGAAGCTCGGGATCGGCCCGCCGGTCGAGAACGGCTTCTACTACGACTTCGACGTCGAGGTCCCGTTCGTGCCCGAGGACCTCGAGAAGATCGAGTCCCGGATGCGCAAGATCGTCAAGGAGAACCAGAAGTTCTCGCGTCGCGTCACCAACGACGACGACGCCCGGATCGAGCTGGCCGACGAGCCCTACAAGCTCGAGCTGATCGGTCTCAAGGGGTCTGCGTCGGAGGCTGCAGAAGGCGCGAGCGCCGAAGTCGGTGCCGGTGAGCTGACCATCTACGACAACCTCGATCGCAACGGCGAGGTCGCGTGGAAGGACCTGTGCCGGGGCCCGCATCTGCCTACCACCAAGCGAATTCCCGCCTTCAAGCTGATGCGCAGCGCCGCGGCGTACTGGCGCGGTGACGAAAAGAACAAGCAGCTCCAGCGGATCTACGGGACCGCCTGGGAGAGCAAGGAAGCGCTCGACGAACACCTGCACCGGATCGAGGAGGCCGAGCGCCGCGACCACCGCAAGCTCGGTCGTGACCTCGACCTCTTCAGCTTCCCCGACGAGATCGGATCAGGTCTCGCGGTCTTCCACCCCAAGGGTGGCGTGATCAAGCGCGAGATGGAGGACTACGTCCGGCAGAGGCACATCGAGGAAGGCTTCCAGTACGTCGGTACGCCGCACATCACCAAGGAAGGTCTGTTCCACACCTCGGGCCACCTGCCGTACTACGCCGACACGATGTTCCCGCCGATGGAGTTCGAGGGCGCGAACTACTACCTCAAGGCCATGAACTGCCCGATGCACAACCTGATCTTCAAGTCGCGCGGGCGCTCCTACCGCGAGCTGCCTCTGCGGCTCTTCGAGTTCGGGTCGGTCTACCGCTACGAGAAGTCCGGGGTCGTGCACGGTCTGACCCGGGTACGTGGTTTGACCCAGGACGACTCGCACTCCTACGTGACCCCCGAGCAGGCGCCGGGCGAGATCAAGCACCTGCTCGACTTCGTGCTCGGGCTGCTCAAGGACTTCGGTCTCGACGACTTCTACCTCGAGCTCTCGACGCGGGACGACTCCAAGCCCGACAAGTTCGTCGGGTCGGACGAGGACTGGGAGACCGCGACCAAGGTGCTCGAGGACGTCTGCCTGGCCTCCGGCCTCGAGCTCGTCCCCGACCCGGGCGGCGCGGCGTTCTACGGTCCGAAGGTCTCGGTCCAGTGCCGCGACGCGATCGGCCGCACCTGGCAGATGTCGACCATCCAGTACGACTTCAACCAGCCCAAGGGTTTCGAGCTCGCCTACCAGGCCGCCGACGGAACCCGGCAGCAGCCGGTGATGATCCACTCGGCCAAGTTCGGCTCGCTCGAGCGATTCTTCGGAGTCCTGGTCGAGCACTACGCGGGTGCGTTCCCGCCGTGGCTCGCGCCCGTCCAGGTCCAGGCGATCCCGGTGGCCGACGTCCACGCCGACTACCTCTACGAGGTGGCCGCGAAGATGCGCAAGCTGGGTCTGCGGGTCGAGGTCGACGACTCCGACGACCGGATGCAGAAGAAGATCCGCAACGCGCAGCTGCAGAAGGTGCCGTTCATGATGATCGCCGGCAGCGACGACATCGAGGCCGGCGCGGTCTCCTTCCGCTACCGCGACGGGCGCCAGGACAACGGCGTACCGATCGACGAAGCGATTGCCCGGGTCAGTCAGGCCGTCGCCGATCGCGTCCAGGTCTAGCGATGGCTGGGGTCGAGAACGAGCAGGGGCACCTGCACCAGGATGGACTGGGCGAGCCCGACCACCTCGAGCGACTCTGGACTCCGCATCGGATGGCCTACATCCGCGGTGAGAACAAGCCCGAGGACGGCTCCGAGTCGACCTGCCCTTTCTGTCTGATCCCCGCCGATCCCGACGACGAGGCCGGTCTGATCGTGCATCGCGGTACGTCGGCGTACGTGGTGCTGAACCTGTATCCGTACAACTCCGGGCACCTGCTGATCTGCCCGTTCCGGCACGTCGCCGACTACACCGACCTCACCGAAGCGGAGACCCTCGAGGTGGCTGCGCTGACCCAGGAAGCGATGCGCACGATCCGTGCCGTCAGTGGTGCGCAAGGCTTCAACCTCGGCATGAACCAGGGGCCGGTCGCCGGCGCCGGGATCGCCGCGCACCTGCACCAGCACGTCGTGCCGCGGTGGTCGGGGGATGCGAACTTCATGCCCGTGATCGGCCGCACCAAGCCGCTGCCGCAGCTGCTCACCGAGACCCGGCGACTCCTGGCCGAAGCCTGGTCCGACAAGAGCTGACTACGGGCAGGGCCCGACGCTCGTCGTCAGCGGCCGACTGGTGGCCTTGTTGCCGCGTGCATCGGTCGCGGTGGCCTTGAAGGTCACGGATCCCGCGGTCGGGAACGGTCCGGCAGTCGCGGTCCAGGTGCTGCCGGAGCGGGTCATCGCTGCGCTGCCCGAGCCGCCAGGCCCACTCCAGGTCAGTACGACGCTCGCGACCTTGCTCTCGTCGCTGACCGACACGCTGACCTGGCACGACGTGATGGTCGGAACGCCGACCACGGGCGGGTGCTCGGTGCGCACCTTGACCTGGACCGGGACGGTGCCGCGGTCCCAGATGACGGCGAGCGTCTCGGTCACGTCGCCTTCGGCGACGTGAGAGTGGTCAGCCCTGATCGTGATCGTCATGCTGGCGTGCGGGTTGAGCACGTGGGTCGGCGGCGTCGCCTTGAGCCAGCCGACACTCGAGGCCACGGTGTAGGAGATGGCCTGGCCCCCGGTGTTCGACACCTGGAAGGTCCTCGGCCCGCTGCTGGTGCCGAGATCGATCAACCGGGTCGACACCGTCAGCACGCCCGGCGGCCCGTGAGTGGCACCGGACGTCGGCGGGCCCGAAGGGATCGAGAACGTGGGCGGCGGCGCTGCAGCCGTCGGGATCGTGACCGGGGTCGGGATCGTGACCGACGGTGACGGCGTGACCGGGGTCGTCGGACCGAACGCGGGGTGCAGGACGAAATTCGGCGTGGCCTTGTGCGTGGGCCGAAACGCGAAGAACGCGCCGACCGCGAGCGCAAGGACCACGATGATCGCGATCACGAATCGTCGCCGGCGGGCAGGAGGGGTCGCCTCGATGGCAGCGGTGGGTTCGTCGCCCAGATGCGTCACGCGACAACCCTAGGGCGGCGGCCTTGATACATCTTCACCGCGTGCTTGTTGTCACTCGACGTACTACAGACATTCGTCTACGGGCCGGGCCAGACTGCGATTGCCGGCCCAGGGCTGACAGGCGGCCTCGCCGGCTTGGGAGGTTTCGTGCTCACCATCACGCTTGCCGACCTGCGCTTCCGCTCGCGGCAGTTCCTCATTGCCGTCGTCGGCGCCGGTGTCGTCTTCGCGTTGGCCGTGCTGATGTCCGGGATGGCCAACGGGTTCCACACCGAGATCACCCACACCGTGACGAGCACCGGTGCCGACACCTGGGTCGTGCCCGCGGGTGCCTCCGGTCCGTTCACCTCGGTGCACGCGTTCCCGGACGCGCGCGTCCAGGAGGTCGGCGCGCTGCCCGGCGTGAGATCCGCGAGCGGGATGGTGATCTCGCTGCAGACGGTGACCCGCGGGAGCGCCGGCCAGCTGCGGGTGATGATGCTGGGCTCGGCCCCGGGCGGGCCGGCGCAGATCCACCCGGCCGAGGGCACCGCGGTGCGGACCGAGACGGATGCGGTCGTCGACGAGCGCCTACGGCTCGGGATCGGCGACCACTTCACGTTGGCGGGTACGACGTTCACCGTCACCGGGCTGGTCGCCGGTCACACCATGCTCGGAGGATCCCCCGACATCTTCGTCGGGTTGGTGGCCGCGCAGAAGGTGCTGTTCTCGGGCCAGCACGTGGTGACCGCGATATCGGTCCAGGGCCACCCGACCAGGCTGCCTGCCGACCTGCAGGCGATGTCGATCCCGGCGGTCGAGAAGGACAGCCTCGGCCCGATGGCTGACTCGGTCTCGTCCGTGGAGAACACCCGCTACCTGATGTGGTCGGTCGCCGCGATCATCGTCGCGGCGCTCGTCTACGTCTCCACCTTGCAGCGCCAGCGCGACTTCGCCGTGCTCAAGGCGGTCGGTGCCACCGGGCGGGACCTGTTCCTCAGCGTCGCTCTCCAGGCGGTGCTGGTGACGCTCGGTGCGGCGGCGCTCGCCGCCAGCACGGCGTGGTTGTTCAGGCCGCTGTACAAGGTGCCGCTGGTGGTGCCGTCGTCGGCGTACCTCTCCCTGCCGTTCACCGCGCTCGTGGTCGGCGTGCTGTCGTCCCTGATCGCGCTGCGACGAGCCGTCACCGTCGACCCGGCTCTCGCGTTCGGAGCGGGATCGTGACCGGGCTGGAGATCACCGATCTCACGGTGGAGTACCACTCGGGCGGCAACGTCGTACGGCCGCTGGTGGACAAGTCGCTGTCCGCCGAGGATGGCCAGCTGGTCGTCCTCCTCGGGCCGAGCGGCTGCGGCAAGACGACGTTGCTCTCGTGCATCGCCGGCCTGCTCACCCCGACCTCGGGCAGCATCAAGGTCGGTGGGCGCGAAGTCGTCGGGCTGTCCGGCCCCGAGCTGGCTCGCTACCGGCGTGACGAGGTCGGCGTGGTGTTTCAGGCCTTCAACCTGCTGCCCAGTCTGAGTGCGCACGGCAACGTGGTCGCGCCGATGGCACTGGCCGGGGTGAGCCGCACCGAAGCGTCGGTGCGTGCCGACAAGCTGCTCGATCGGGTCGGGTTGAGCGACCGGAGGAACCATCGACCGGCCAGCATGTCCGGAGGGCAGCAGCAACGGGTCGCGATCGCCCGTGCGCTGGTCCACGACCCGCCGATCGTCCTGGCTGACGAGCCGACCGCGCACCTCGATCACGTCCAGGTCGAAGGAGTCCTGCAGCTGCTGCGCGAGCTGGCATCGCCCGGTCGCATCTTGTTGATCGCCACCCACGACGACCGGGTCAGCGATCTGGCCGATGCCGTGATCGAGCTCGTGCCGCCGGCCCGCAGCATCGACAGCGAACCCGAGCGCGTTCCGTTGCTCAGCGGCGAGCTGCTGTTCCGCCAGGGCGAGTACGGCGACCTGGTGTACGTCGTCGACGAGGGGCGGATCGAGATCGTGCGCGAGCGCGCAGACGGGCGCGACAGCCGGGTCAGCGTGGTGACCTCCGGTCAGTACTTCGGCGAGCTCGCTCCGCTGTTGCGGATCCCGCGCAGCGCGTCGGCCCGTGCTCTCGGTGACACCGTGGTCACCGGTTACACGCCTCGGCGGTTCCGCCAGCAGCACCCGGAGCTGGCGGCGGCGATCACGCTGGGCAGGCATGCAGCGCCGAGCGCGCCCACCGGTTCCTAGACGCGGGCCAGACCATCGGCGAAGAACGCGGCGATGGCTGCTGGGCCGTCGAAGGTGGACAGTGCGCGGGCGGCCCCGAACGGAGCATTGAAGAACTCGTCCATCGGCGGCGGGTCCCACGGGCCGACGTATGCGTACGGGGCGCCGAGGTAGCTGTCGCCGGGGGAGACCCCGAGGTTGACGCGACCCACCGAGACCCCGACGTCGAAGTGCTCGGGCCACAGGATCGGATCGCCCTCCGAGGCGACCATGGTCAGCGCCTGGTGACCGTCCGCCCAGGCTTGCGCGAGCACTCCGGCCGCCGACGCGTCGATGGTGAGAACGTCGTCCGGCCCGTACGCCGCCCCGTCGGCGTACACCCCGGCGAGGTCGACAAGCTCGAGTCCGGCGCGCGCGCAGACCTCGCGAACCGTGAGGCCGTCGAGCTCGATCCGGCCGAAGTCGCCGACCAGCGCCGTGCCGTCGATCGAGAGCATCGGGTCGAAACAGGTCGAGAACCCGCCCGGTGTCACGGTCAGCGTGATCCGCTGGCACGCGGCGTACTGGCTTCCCGCGAGGACGCGCTCGGCGACCGTGTGCAGGGCGTGGCGGGTGCGGGTCAGTGCGTCGGCGTCCGGCATGTCCACGACCCTAGTAACCGGCGATGCGTCGTGGAGCGCCCGCGGCTTACGGAATCGTGACATCGGGCGCGCGGCCATCGACGTCGCGGTGCCGGTCCTGCGACTGTAGGCGCCATGACGCAGAACAGCTGGCACGCGGTCGATCCTGCCGACGTCCCCGACGAGGGCCGCGTGTGCAGCGTTGTCCTCGACGGTCGACCGGTCGCCCTGACCCGTTGCGGCGGCACCCTCGGCGCCCTGGAGAACCACTGTCCGCACCAGGGTGGGCCAGTCGGTGAGGGGTCGATCGAGAACGGTCTGCTGCGCTGCCCGTGGCACGGCTACGACTACGACCCGATCACCGGCATGCCGCCCGAGGGGTTCTCAGACGCTGTCGTGGCGTACGAGGTCGAGCAGCGTGACGACGGCGTCTTCGTGCAGCTTCCGGCGCGTGCCGCAGCGACCCGGACGGTCGGTGACGTCGTCGTCGAGACACTGGTGGCCCACGGCATCGACACCGTCTTCGGCATGGTCGGGCACTCGAACCTCGGCCTCGCGGAGGCGATGCGCAAGGCCGAGGTCCGCGGCGAGCTCCGCTACATCGGGATCCGGCACGAAGGAGCTGCCGCCTTTGCAGCGAGCGCCTACGGCAAGCTCACCGGCCGGCCGGCCGCCTGCTTCGCGATCGCGGGTCCCGGTTCGACCAACCTCCTCACCGGCCTGTACGACGCCAAGCTGGACGGCTCGCCGGTGGTGGCGCTGTCCGGCCAGGTGCCTTCGAACGTGGTCGGACGCGGCGCGTTCCAGGATCTCGACCTGCTTGCCGTGTTTCGTGATGTCTCGGTCTGGAACGCCACTGTCGCGGGCGGAAGCGACCACGCCGAGCTCGCCGCGCTCGCGGTCAAGCACGCGACCGATCGCCGGGGCGTTGCGCACCTGGTCTTCCCCGACGAGGTGCAGGTCCAGCCGAGCACGCAGGTTGCGAGCACTCCGGCAGGTCGGACCACGAGCCGCCGGATCGCACCGGAGGCCGAGTCGCTGGCCAGGGCCGCTGCTGCCATCCGCGCGGCACAGCGACCGGTCATCGTCGCCGGGCACGGTGCCCGACCAGCGCGCGACGCCCTGATCGCCTTCGCCGAGTCCCTGAATGCTCCGGTGCTCACGACGTTCAAGGCCAAGGGGCTCGTGCCCGACTCGCACCGACTGGGTGCAGGCGTGCTCGGGCGCAGTGGGACGCCGGTGGCCAGCTGGCTCATGAACGAGTCCGATCTCCTGGTCGTCGTCGGGGCGTCGTTCTCGAACCACACCGGGATCGCGGCGTACAAGGACATCGTCCAGATCGACGACGAGCCGGGGGCGATCGGCCGCTTTCACCCAGTCACCCATCCCGTGCTCGCCGACACCGCGCTGGCACTCGAAGCGCTGCTGGGCGCGACGGCGGGTGCGGCAGGGGAGGACCAGACGGCCGACGTGGCGGCACGTTGGGAGCTGTGGCGAGCCGAAAAGGCCCGGCGTGCGACTGACGACCGCGGCGAGGGCGTCGGCGCGGCGGCCGTGTTCGCGGCCCTGTCGGAGGCGCTGCCGGTTGATGCCGTGGTGACCGTCGACGTCGGGAACCACGCGTACTCACTGGGTCGCTACCTCGAGTCGGCGGGCCAGCCGGTGCTGATGTCGGGATACCTCGGCTCGATCGGGTTCGGCTATCCGGCCGCGCTCGGTGCCTGGGCCGCGGATCCGACCAGGCCCGTCGTGGCGGTCACCGGGGACGGCGGATTCGGGCAGTACGCGATGGAGCTCACGACGGCTGTGAAGTTCGGGATCGGCATCAAGCACGTGCTTCTCGACAACCACGCGCTGGGCAAGATCGCCAAGGAGCAGGTGGCCGGCGACTTCCCGGTGTGGCACACCTCGTTGCACAACCCCGACTGGGCCGCGTACGCCGAGCTGTGCGGAGCGACCGGGATCAAGGTCACCTCGGCAGCAGAGCTTCCCGACGCGATGGCGCGGATGTTCGCCACGGATGGCCCGGTCCTGTTGCACGTCGAGCAGGACGCGGCCCTGCTGTGACGGCGCGGTCGGTGTGAACCGATAGCCTGCAGCCACCATGCTCGAGAGATTCCGCCAGTTCTGGACCAACGTCTGGGCGCCCCTGGCCAACCTGTTCCTCAAGTGGGGGATCAGCCCCAACACCGTCACCTTCGTCGGCACGATCGGCGTCTGCGCGGGGGCGATCATCTTCTTCCCGCAGGGCAAGCTGCTCGCCGGCGTCCTGGTGATCACGGCGTTCGTCTTCAGCGACATGATGGACGGCTACATGGCGCGTGCCAGCGGCCAGATGTCGACCTTCGGTGCGTTCTGGGACTCGACCCTGGACCGGATCGGCGACGCGGCGATCTTCGGCGGCCTGGCGATGTACTACGTGGGCCCGGGCGACAACAGCTGGTACGCGGCGCTCGCGATCTACTGCCTCTCGATGGGCTCGGTGACGTCGTACGCTCGCGCGCGGGCCGAGTCACTGGGGATGCAGGCCAAGGTCGGCATCGCCGAGCGCGCCGACCGGCTGGTCTTCACCCTGGTCACCACTGGTCTGGCGGACCTGATCAACATCCTCGGTGGCGGCAAGAACTGGCTGATCGCGATCCCGATCGTCCTCGGCCTGATGGCGCTGGCGAACACCGTCACCGTGATCCAGCGGGTGCTGGTCGTCCGTGAGCAGGCCACCGCGATCGACGCGGCCCGTCGCGAAGCCGAGGCCTGAGCCCCGGGCGAAATCAGTGGCGTCGCGGACGTAAACTGGCCTCATGGCAGCAGACCACACTGAGAACCCCACCGACCTCGACTCGTTCACGTCCGGCAGCACCGGCACCTCCCGGGTGAAGCGCGGCATGGCCGAGATGCTCAAGGGCGGCGTGATCATGGACGTTGTCAACGCCGAGCAGGCCAAGATCGCCGAGGACGCCGGGGCGGTCGCAGTGATGGCGCTGGAGCGGGTGCCTGCTGACATCCGTGCGCAGGGTGGCGTGTCGCGGATGAGCGACCCGGACATGATCGACGGCATCATCGAGGCCGTCTCGATCCCGGTGATGGCCAAGGCCCGGATCGGCCACTTCGCCGAAGCCCAGGTGCTGCAGAGCCTCGGTGTCGACTACATCGACGAGTCCGAGGTGCTGACCCCGGCCGACTACGCCAACCACATCGACAAGTGGGCCTTCACGGTCCCGTTCGTCTGCGGTGCGACCAACCTCGGTGAGGCCCTGCGCCGGATCACCGAGGGTGCGGCGATGATCCGTTCCAAGGGCGAGGCCGGCACCGGTGACGTGTCCAACGCGGTCACCCACATGCGCACGATCCGTCGCGAGATCCGTCGCCTCGGTGCCCTGCACGACGACGAGCTGTACGTCGCCGCGAAGGAGCTGCAGGCGCCGTACGAGCTGGTCAAGGAGGTTGCCGAGAACGGCAAGCTCCCGGTGGTGTTGTTCACCGCGGGTGGCATCGCCACGCCGGCGGACGCGGCGATGATGATGCAGCTCGGTGCCGAGGGCGTGTTCGTGGGCTCGGGCATCTTCAAGTCCGGCAACCCGGCCGAACGTGCCGAGGCAATCGTCAAGGCCACCACGTTCCACGACGACCCCGACGTCGTCGCCAAGGTCTCCCGCGGCCTCGGTGAGGCCATGGTCGGCATCAACGTCGAGGACATCCCGCAGCCGCACCGCCTGGCCGAACGCGGCTGGTGACCGCACTCGCCGGGACCCGGGCCTGGGTGGCGGACGTGGTCCGCTCCGGCCTCGGTACGCCGGAGGAGAGGTTTGCGCTGGTCGTCGAGGCGATCGCGAACGACCACCCGGGACTGAATGCCGAAGAGACTGCGACCGGCTGGATCGCGGAGGCGGTCGACGCCTGGCACGAACAAGCCGCAGGCTGGCCTGAGGTCACCGACCATGAACGGCTTCAGAGCGCCTTCGCCTCACTGGAGGCCGAACAGATCGCCGTACTGCAGGGCTGCCCGGATCACTGGTCAGCGCGTGACGAGCTGTCCCGCCGCGAGGTGCGCGGCATCGCGTGGTTCACCGCGCCGGACGTCTGGCACGCGATCGACGAGGGCATGCTCGAGGTGAACCTCTGGCACTCGACCACCGCGAATGCGGCGCCGGGGGACCAGCTGCTCGACGCGGCGCTCGCTGCCTTTCACCACGCCGGCCTGGATGCGAAGTTCGACGAGGGCCGGATCGAGGTCTCGGCGTACTGGCAGCGACGCCCCGAGGCGTGACCTGGCGCACACTCCCCGCGTGAGCAGAAATATCTGTGACACGAAGTCACATGTACCCATTTACATGTGACGCGGTGTCACACTAACGTCGTTTCCAGATCAGGAGCACGTGACAACGACGTCCCGAGGAGTCCGACCATGACGGCGATCCAGACCTACGAAGAGAAGCTGCACACCTTGTCCGAGGGCTCGGTGCACCAGCACTTCGACCCGTGGACCGACATCGACTGGGACAACCCCGACTACGCCGTCGACCACCAGGACCCGCGTTGGGTGCTGCCGAAGGCCGATGCCCTCGGACGCAGCGAGTGGTACCGGGCGCTGCCGCTGGAGCGTCAGATCGAGGTCGGCATCTGGCGCCAGGCCAATGTCGCCAAGGTCGGCCTTCAGTTCGAGAACATCCTGATCCGGGGCCTGATGGAGTACGTGATGGGCCTGGAGAACGGTTCGGCGGAGTTCCGCTACGTGACCCACGAGGCCACCGAGGAGACCCACCACACCCAGATGTTCCAGGAGTTCGTGAACCGCACGGGCGTCGACGTCCCCGGCGGTCCTCGCTACTTCCGGGTCCTGGCTCCGTTCCTGCCGCTGGCCGTTCGCCCGCTGTCGATCGTGTTCTTCATGGGCGTGCTCGCCGGCGAGGAGCCGATCGACCACCTGCAGAAGGCGATCCTGCGCGAGGGCGAGGCGATGCACCCGTTGCTGCAGCGGATCATGCAGATCCACATCGCCGAGGAGGCGCGGCACATCTCGTTCGCGCACGAGTACCTCAAGCGCACCGTGCCCCGGGTCGGTCCGGTCCGCAAGGCGATCCTGTCGGTCGTCTTCCCGGTAATCATGCGCCTGCTCGGCGACGCGATCATGGTGCCGGGCAAGGAGATGACGAGGGCTGTCGGCGTACCGAAGAAGGTGCTCGACGAGGTCTTCTGGGACAGCCCCGAGGCGCGCGCCATGCTGTCGGACGTCTTCTACGACGTACGAGCGCTGGCCGACGAGCTCGACCTGATGAACCCCGTCTCGCGCCGGGTCTGGAAGGCGCTCAAGATCGACGGCGCCGGTGCGCGGTTCCGCAGCGAGCCGGTGAAGCCGAGCGCCCGCAAGGCTGCGTGAGCCATGCCGTACGTCGTCACGCAGTCCTGCTGCAGCGATGCCTCATGCGTCATCGCGTGCCCGGTCAACTGCATCCACCCTGCTCCCGGCGAGCCCGGTTTCGCCGAGGCCGAGATGCTCTACGTCGACGCGGCCTCCTGCGTCGACTGCGGAGCCTGTACGACGGCCTGCCCGGTCGACCCGATCAAGCCCCACCCCAAGCTGAACCAGACCCGCGAGCCCCTGATGGAGCCCCACCAGGCGTCCTTCCCGGGCCAGC
>JACXTT010010603.1_pt1 | contig 12394 bp, 12 predicted proteins | sample 9270951 | NCBI WGS metagenome assembly JACXTT01 (sample SAMN15532306, study PRJNA645909) | rock metagenome | isolation source: weathered quartz diorite | place: Puerto Rico | collected 2017-06-21 | reverse complement strand
AGGGATGTGACCATAGGCCTCTCCGTCGTCAGTCATCGGCATCGGGAAAAACATCGGACGAGTTTGCAAAGCCCGAAGCAGGGAGCGCTCTAAGAGTTCAGGACTCGAGCGGAATCGCCTCTTCCTCGACGTCCACGTGGGAAACGTTCTCGATCTTGCGTTCGAGGAAGCGTTCGCCCAGACGCCGGAACTTCTCCACCGAATCGGTGGCGAAGAACTCGATGGAACTCTCTTCTTCCGGCACCGGTTCGTCCTTCATGGCGTCGGCGGGCGGGTGCGGGACCTGCAGCCTGTCGGCCACGGCCAGCGCCGTGGACTGCGCCGAGTCCACGATGGTCACGTAGGCCGGCGCCACGCGCCGCAGCACCGGGCGCAGCAGCGGATAGTGGGTGCATCCCAGCAGCAGCACGTCGGCCTGCTCGCTGGGCCCGCGGAAGGCGTCATCCAGGTAGATGCGCGCGACCTTTTCCGTGACTTCCGTGTCGGTCCAGCCCTCTTCCACCAGGGGTACCAGCAGCGGGCAGGCTTTTTCCCTCACCGAGATGCCGTGCTGCTCGAGCGCGATGCGATAGGCGTGGCTGCCGATGGTGGCCTCGGTGCCGATGACCACGACCTTGCGGCTGCGGCTCAGTTCGGCGGCGCGGCGCGCGCCGGGGTCAATGACTCCCACCACCGGGATGCTCACGCTGTTGCGGATGGCCTCCAAGGCCAGCGCCGTCGCGGTGTTGCAGGCGATGACCAGGTACTCGGCGCCGCGCGCCTGCAGGAACTGCGCGCTGGCGATGGAGTGTTTGGCGACGGTCGGCGTGGACTTCGAGCCGTACGGGAGCCGCGCGGTGTCGCCGAAGTAGAGGTAGGCGGCGTGCGGCAGCAGGCGCAACAGCTCCTTGAGCACGGTGAGCCCGCCGACACCGGAGTCAAAGACCCCGATGCAGGGCCGAAAGTCCTGCTTCGCAGCCATAAGCCCTTCATTCTCCCGCTGCCAGCGTCTCGCGGTAAAGAGGAATCGCTGAGCGCAGGTACAAAGAGAATCACCCCATGTCTTTACTGCATATCCTGCACGATGCGGTTGACCTCGTTCACATCGTAGAGCCCCATGAGGTCGGCGTGCCCGGCGAGGGTCTCGCGCTCCTTGCCGTCCACCAGGAACTTCACCTCGCGGACCTCCGGCAGGTTGGCGCCGAGGGTGGCCACGATGGAGTCCATGGTGAGCGCCTCCACCAGGATGCCGGAGCGGTGGCGGGTGGCGAAGTCGGAGTTGAAGTCGATGACGGCCAGAGACCGGTTCACGATGAACACATCGCGCACGTCCGCCTCGGGCGCGAGGGGATGCGGCGAAGACTTCTGCTGATACTGCGCCAGCAGAGTGCGCAGGACCTCGCGCGCGCGCCCCGCGGTGTCCGCGGGCAGCGCGGCGCTGGCCTGCCGCTTGCGCAGAACGCCGTCCTCGTCATAGGCGATGTAAAGCGACACCGGCTCGGTGTTGCCCGCCACGGGCGCCGTCAGAGGGCGACCGTCGCCGCGCAGCGCGCTCTCCTCGGCGCGGCGCTTCAGCTCCAGGCCGTAGAAGCCCAGGGCGAAGAGCACGACCAGGAGCAGCGCGAACATGATCTGCAGGTGGCGTGGCATCAGCGCGAGGCCTCCAGCTTCGGCCTGGCCGCGACCACGGCGGTCGCGACGGCCACTGCGATGTTCTGCTGGTAGGCGGCGTTGTTCAGGCTCTCAAGGTCGCGGCGCTGGGGCGCGACTTCCACCGCGATGGCGGCCGCGGCCACGTTGTTCAGCGGACGCACCGGCGCGGGCATCAGCGTGACTGGAAGCTTCGTACGCACCAGCTCCTGAAGCACGGCATTGGCCAGAGCGCGGCTGGGCACCACGTACTCCGATTGTGCCGTCTCCCAAGGCAGAAAAGCACCGGCAGTCCGGGCCTCGCTCCCGGTCAGCATGGAGGTGTAGACCCGCACGCCACTGCCCATGGCGTCGGCGTGCAGCGTGATGTAGACCGCCGCGTGCATGCTGTTGGCGGCCACGGCGCGCTGCTCCAGAGTGAGGGTGGCGTCATTATCGCGCAGCAGGACGGTGTTCAGCCCGCGGCCCTGCAGTTCCGTACGGACACGGCGCGCCAGCGCGAGCGTGACATCCTTTTCCGGCAGCTTGGGCGTGATCTGCTCGCCGCTCTCATCGCCGCCGTGGCTGGCGTCAATCACCACCAGGTAGTGCTGGCGAGGCATGGGAGACACGAAGGCTTCCGGCGCCTGGGGCGCGGGAGGCGCGGGCGTAGCGGCTGCCGGCGCGGGCGCGATCGCTGCAATCGGAGCGGCGAGTTGGGGTGGTGTTTCGCGCGAGGGCGGTGTCGCGGGCGCGTTCGCCAAGCGCGGCGCCGCGGTGATGGTGAGGGTCCGTCCGTTGTCGCTGAAGGTGGCGAGCAGCGGCTCGGTCCCGGAGATGGTCATCTGCGGCATCCCGCCGGCCTCGGAGTAGGTGGCGCTCGAGAGCAGCGGGCTTTCAAACTTCCAGCTGCTGGAGCTGGAGGTGAGGGCATCGCGCGTGAAGACCAGCTTCAGATTGCCGCCCGGCTCGGAGTTGATGGAGGGATTCACCGGCGCGCTGAAACGCACCACCAGAGAGGGCGCCGGGTCCTGCCGCAGTTCCAGGGTGAAGCGTGTGGCGGAGTTCCCGACGATCAGGCGGCGGGCGTCCTCGTGATAGTCGGCGCGCGTGTTGAGCAGCGCAGTCATGAGCGTGGGCGCCGAGGAGAGGGGAATGAGGGCGCGCCCGTTCTCCAGCAGCAGCCTGGCGTTCAACTGAAAGTAATTGCCGCGCACCCGTCCTTCATCCTTGTTCTCGGTGAACTCAGCTTCAGCGTTCCCGGCCTGGACCTTGATCTTCCTGCCGTCCTGGCGGATGTTCACGCCCCCCAAGGGAAGCAACAGCTCGCCCAGCGGGACGTACTCCCGGCCGTCACGGTCGAGGACGGAGACGGCGTAGGAGGTCTTCTCCGTGAAGACCAGCAGCCGCTTCTCTTCCGCCGAAGGAGCGGCGCTGGCCATCATCAGCAGGCAGGCCAGCCCGCACGCCCACATCGCGCGGCGGTTGCTCGCGCCGATGGCATCAATCCAGCGCATACATGGCCAGCCCGCTCAGCAGCTTGGGATAGAAGTCCGTGGATTTCTGCGGCATCATCTCACCTGCCATGGCGATCTCGCGCACTTGTCCGGGGCGCACGCCGCTCATGAGGAAGGCGCAATCCGCGGCGCCGTGCCGGACCCGGGCGATGGCTTCCTCCGCTTCCCGCACATACGAGATGTGCTCCTGATTGCGGATCGACGCTTCGCTCATGCCCAGTGCTCCCTGCAGCAGCAGCTGGTGCAGCACCACCACGTCGAGCGAGCGCTGTCGCGAGGAGAGCTGCACGAGCTCTCGCCCGATTGTATCCGGCCTGGCGGTGAGCAGGAGATACTCATCTGGAGTCACCATGAAGAGCGTGGTCCCTACTCGCTCCCGCAAGCGTTGCATAGCCGTTTTAGCATCCGGCAGCGCTTCGATCTCGAACCATTCTGCGGCGCGCTTCTTCAGTCGAGCGGCATCGAAGCCCGGCATCTTGACCACCCGGTGCGTGGGCAGGATGACCAGCCCTTCATCCTCCAGAGGGATGAAGGTCATCATCGCGAAACCGCACGCCGGGTCCTGCCTGCGGAACTCCAGCGCCGTTTCGTAGCGGTGATGGCCGTCGGCAATGATGAGCTGTTTCTCGGCCATGAAGCGCTGCACTTCGGCGACGGCCTCCCCATTGGACACCGCCCGCAAGCGGTGCCGCGTGGCGTATTCGTCTTCGACATCTCCTGCCAGCTCGCCGGCAGCCGATTCCAGAAGGCTGGTGATCCGACCCGCAGCATCGCTGTAAAGCATGAAGATCTGCCCGAAGTGGGCGCGGGTGGCGCGCAGAAGCTTCAGCCGGTCCGCCTTCGGCCCCGAGAGGGTCTGCTCGTGACGGAAGACCACGCCTTCTCCATACTCGTAAAGCTTGCCGAGGGCGATGAAGCCCTTGCGCGTGCGCTTGCGGTCCTCGCCCGGCGCCAGGAACTCCTGGCTGTAGGGATAGATGCAAGGAACGGTGTCGCTCCGCAGCACGCCCTCGGCCCGCCAAGCGGCGAAGTAAGCCGCAGCGCGGGTGTACACGTTGTTGCCGGGCCTGTCACCAGTCTCCGGCCTTCCCAGGATGACGCGGACGAGATTGAATGGGCTGCGCGCGTAGTAGGCCTCCTGCATGGCAGGGGTGATCTTGTCGTAGGGCTGGGTCACGACGTCGGCGAGCTTCACTTTCCCAGGATCGTAGCGTAGCGCACGGAAGGGAAGGATGGCGGCCATGGTCCGGCTTGATTCTAATTTTTCTCTTTTACCTGTGGTAGCATCAACCTTACCTGAAGCGGTTGGGTCCCATGGCATCAAGCGCGAAGCTCGCGGCGGTCGCGTGCTGGAATCGAGATTCCATCCGCGGGCTGGCCCGCGCGATCCTCCTCCTGTTCTCTTGTTGGGTCCTCCTGCCTGTCTTCTGCCTGGCGCAGGGCAGCGATACCGACGTGCACATCCAGCCCCAGCCGCACGAGAAGAAGCCCGACCCGGCGCAGCCGGTCTCCTCCATGGACCCTTCGCTGAAGACCCACACCAAGCCCCTGGCGGTGGATGTGAACCTGGTGCTGGTGAGCGTCACCGTGACCGACCCCATGAACCGCCTGGTGACCGGGCTGGAGAAAGACAACTTCGTGGTTCTGGAAGGGAACGCGCAGCAGGAGATTCGCCACTTCTCCAGCGAGGACGCGCCGGTCTCGCTGGGGGTCATCTTCGACCTCAGCGGCAGCATGAAGAGCAAAGTGGAGCGGGCGCGCGAAGCGGTGGTGGAGTTCTTCAAGACGGCGAACCCGCAGGACGAGTTCTTCCTCATCACCTTCGCCGACCGGCCCGAGGTGCTGGCCGATTTCACCAAGTCGGTGGAGGAGATCCAGGGCAAGATCGTCTACGCCGTGCCCAAGGGGCGCACCGCGCTGCTGGACGCCATCTACCTCGGCATCGACAAGATGCGCGACGCCCGGCACAGCAAGAAGGCCCTGCTGGTGCTCAGCGACGGCGGCGACAACCGCAGCCGCTATACCGAGAACGAGATCAAAGAAATGGTCCGCGAGGCCGACGTGCAGATCTACTCCATCGGCATCTACGATTGGAATTTCCCCAGCCCGGAGGAAAAAGAAGGGCCGCGGCTGCTTGAGGAGGTCTCCGAAGCTACCGGCGGACGCCTCTTCACGCTTATCAACACCAGCGAGCTGGCCGACACCGCCACCAAGATCGCCATGGAGCTGCGCAACCAGTACGTCATCGGCTACAAGCCCACGAACAGCACGCGCGACGGCCGCTGGCGCAAGATCAAGGTCAAGCTGAATCCGCCCAAGGGGCTGCCTCCGCTGCACGTCTACGCCAAGGCGGGATACTATGCCCCGACGCAATAGCCTCGTCCCGCTGCTCCTTTTTCTGGCACTGGTGCTGGGCGCCGGCGCTTCGGCAGCAGCGCAGTCGCCGCCTCCGGCGAAGAACGACTCCGCCCAGGAGCCGCTGATCCCCGATCCCGACGCCGCCGACCCGCTGCGCGGCAGCGTGAGCTCCGGCTTCACCCTGAAAAAAGAGGTGGAGGAGGTCATCCTCCACGCCACCGTCCTGGACGACAAACAGCGCATGGTGAGCGGGCTCGACCGCAACGCCTTCACCATCTACGAGGACTCCGGCCGCGGCTTCCAGGCGCAGCCCATCACCTCCTTCCGTCACGAGGACATCCCGGTGGCGGTGGGCATCCTGGTGGACAACTCCGCCTCCATGCGCAACAAGCGCGCCGCCGTGACCCAGGCCGCCCTCAACTTCGTGCGCGCCAGCAATCCTCTCGACCTGGTGTTCATTGTGAACTTCAATGACCAGGCCTACATTGACGCGGACTTCACCAACAGCATTCCCAAGCTGCGCGAGGCGCTGGACAATCTGGACTCCCGCGGCGCCACCGCGCTCTACGACGCCGTGGGCGCTTCCGCCGACCATTTCACCAAGGACCTGGCCGAGGCCGCCAAGGGCCGGCCCAAGTTCGACAAGACGGTGTTGCTGGTGATCACGGACGGAATCGACAATTCCAGCACTGAGTCGCTGGAGAACACCGTGCAGTTATTGCAGGGCGAAGATTCCCCCGCGGTGTATTGCATCGGCATCCTCAACCATGAAGACAGGCGTAAAGGCCGGAGAGCGTTGCAGGCCCTCTCCGACAGCACCGGCGGAGTCGCTTACTTTCCCAACGACCTCAACGAGGTCGATACCATCACCCAGCAGGTGGCGCACGACATCCGCAACCAGTACACGCTGGGTTTCAAGAAGAACCCGCAGGGCGGGACGGGCTATCGCGCGGTGCGCGTCGAGGCCCGCGCCGCCGGCTATCGCAACCTGCAGGTCCGCACCCGCAGCGGCTACGTCCCCGGCAGCGGCAAGCGCTAGCTCTCCCGTTCTGATAATCTAAGCATTCGCATGAAAACCACCGCCCCAGCGCCTTCCACCAGCCTGCGTGCGCCCCGCGTCGCCGAGAACATCATCGAGCTGGTGGGCGGCACGCCGATGCTCCACCTGGCGCGCCTCACGCCCGCGGGCGCGGGCGAGGTCTACGCCAAGCTGGAGTCGCTGAATCCCGGCGGGAGCGTGAAGGACCGCGCCGCCATCGGCATGATCCGGCACGCCGAGGAGCAGGGAAGGCTCTCGCCGGGCGGATGCATCGTCGAAGCTACGGCGGGCAACACCGGCATCGGCCTGGCGCTCATCGGCGTGAACCAGGGGTACCGCGTGGTGATGTTCGTGCCGGAAAAGTTCTCGCGGGAAAAAGTCCAGGTGATGGAGGCCCTCGGCGCCGAGGTGCGGCGCACTCCCGACGCCGAAGGCATGCAGGGCGCCATCCAGCGCGCCCGCGACTTCGCCGCCCAGACGCCCAACTCCTTCATGGCCGCGCAGTTTGAAAACCCCGCCAACCCCGACTTCCATTACGAGACCACCGCCCGCGAGATCTTCGAACAGATGGAAGGAAAGCTCGATGCCGTGGTCATCGGCGTGGGCACCGGCGGGACCTTCACCGGCGTGGCGCGCTTCATGAAGGAGCGCCTGCCGCACGCGCTCGCGGTGGCGGTGGAGACCCAGGGATCGGTCCTCGGCGGCGGGCCTCCGGGCGAGCACAAGGTGGAGGGCATCGGCGCCAGCTTCATCCCGCGGACCTTCGATGGCTCCCTCGCCGACGAGATCATGATGGTGCGCGATGAACCTTCCTTCGAGATGGTGAAGCTGCTGGCGCGCAAGGCGGGCGTGCTGGGCGGTTCCAGCGCGGGCGCGGCGGTCCACGCCGCGGTCGAGATCGCAAGGCGATTGGGCGCCGGGAAGCGGGTGGTCACCGTTGTGCCCGATGCCTCCGAGCGGTATCTCTCCAAGGGGATCTTCAGCGGCGGAGTCTAGCCGGAAATATCCGACCGTCATGGACAAGAGAAAAAGAGAACTGGGCTTCGCCAGCAAGGCGGTGCACGCCGGCCAGGAGCCGGACCCGCTGACCGGAGCGGTCGTCGTCCCCATCTATCCCACCTCCACCTACGTGCAGGAGGAGATCGGCAAGCACAAGGGCTACGAGTACAGCCGCGTGAGCAATCCCACGCGCACGCGAGTCGAGCAAAGCCTGGCGGCGCTGGAGGGCGGCAGGAGCGCGCACGTCTTCGCCAGCGGCATGGCCGCCATCAACGCCATGTGCACCCTGCTCAAGTCCGGCGAACACCTGGTGTGCTCGCACAACGTCTACGGCGGCGTGCCCCGCCTCTTCAACCAGATCCTCAGCCACTACGGGTTGGAATTCAGCTTCGTCAACACCTCGGACCTGAACGCGGTGGAGCGCTCGCTGCGCGACAACACCCGCATCGTGTACGTCGAAACCCCGACCAACCCTCTGATGACGGTGAGCGACATCGCCGGGATCGCGCGCATCTGCCATCGCCGGCGCATCGAGCTGGTGGTGGACAACACCTTCATGTCGCCGTATTTCCAGCAGCCGCTGGCCCTGGGCGCCGACATGGTGATCCACAGCACCACCAAGTTCCTCAACGGCCACAGCGACGGCCTGGGCGGAGTGGTGATCTGCACGCAGCCCGAACAGGCGGAGAAGTTCGCCTTCATCCAGAAGTCGGCGGGCGCCATCCTGTCGCCGTTCGAGTGCTGGCTGGTGTTGCGCGGCGTGAAGACGCTGGCGGTGCGCATGCAGCAGCACGACCGCAACGGCCGCGCCGTCGCCGCCTTCCTGAGCAAGCACCGCAAGGTGAAGCAAGTCTTCTATCCCGGCTTGCCCGACCATCCGCAGCACGCGCTTGCCAAGCGCCAGATGACCGGGTTCGGCTCCATGATCAGCTTCGAGACCGGCTCGCTCAAGAACGCCAAGCGCATGTTGAGCAAAGTCCGCCTGTGTTCGCTGGGCGAATCGCTGGGCGGCGTCGAGACCCTCATCTCGCACCCGGCGACCATGACCCACGCCGCACTGGGCGAAAAAGGCCGCAAGGAGATCGGCATCACCGACGGCATGGTGCGCCTCTCGGTGGGCATCGAAGACGTGGAGGACCTGTTCGCCGACCTTGACCAGGCGCTCGCGGCGATCTAGCGGAAGCTGCGGCTCAGGGGAGAGTTCTGCGCTTGCGCGCAAGCGCACAGTCCTGGAGTGAGAATAAGAAAGTAGGCTGCGAACTGGGAGATGCGCGCGGACATTCGCCCTCCATCTTGGGCGAAGGGGGCCTTGCGCCACGCATGCTATGCCGGTTAAGACGAAAACTCAACTGGCAAGAGGAGAATCGGGCCTACGCCGGTGCTGGGACCGCAACCTCGGGCGCGGCCGCGAAGGCCAGCTTCCGCCCCAACTCACGCCGCAGAAGGAACAGGTTCAGGCACATCTGGAGCGTGACCGATCCGACCGAGATGAACCACACGGTGCGGATCTGGAAGCCCGGCTGCAGCGAGAGCAGATAGACGGGCAGAGCGAAGAGCAGCAGGCGCGCTGAAGAGCTGGCCAGGGGCGGGATGGTGTTGCCGATGCCCTGGAAGACGCTCGAGCTGGTGAAGATGATGCCCGAGGCGATAAAGTTCCAGGAGATGATGCGCAGGTATTCAACGCCGAAGCTGAGCACCGCCGGGTCTTTGGAGAAGAGGCTGATGAGCCAGTACGGCGCGAGCTGGCAGATGAGGGTGCAGAGGGTCATCAGGCCAACGGCGATGAGGATCGCGGTGCGGGCCGTATCGCGCACGCGGCCGCCGTTGCGCGCTCCGAAGTTCTGTCCCACGAGAGGCGCGACCGAGAAGCTGAGGGCCATGACGGGGAAGAAGAGCAGCTGCATCAGGCGTCCTCCGATGCCGAACCCCGCCTGCGCCGCCGAGCCAAAGCTGCGGATGACCCAATACACCAGCACCATGTAGACGGAGAGCAGGGCGAACTCGCCTCCCGCCGGCAGCCCGACCTTCACCATGCCGCTCCAGATCTTCATGTCCGGCGGCCAGTCCGCGGGAGCGAAGCGCAGATAATCCACCGCCTTGATGAAATAGAGCAGGAAGATGGCGACGCCCACGATATTGGCCACCAGAGTCGCCATCGAGGCCCCTGCGACTCCCATGGGGCGGTGCGAGATCCACCCGAAGATGAGGACCGGCGCAAGGACCATATTGAGGACGACGGTTGCGACCTGGATGGCCACGGTCGGCTTGACCACGCCCGCGGCGCGGAGCGCCGAACCCAGCGCCACTACGATGAATTGCAGGGTCAACGCAGGGATGAACCAGGTGAGGAAGCGCCTGCCCAGATCCTCGGTCGCCGGATCCGCCGCCAGCTTCTGGCAGTAGAGGTCACGGAGCAGAAAGCCGAGCACGCCGACCACGATCCCCGTCAACAGGGAAAGCACGAAGGCCTGGTTGAAGACGCGCTGGGCGCGCGGGTTGTCTTTCTGTCCCACTGCGTGCGAGACCAGGGTGGTCGTACCCACGCCCAGGGTCTGGGTGATGGCCAGCACAGCCAGCATCAGGTTCCCGCAGAAGCTCACCGCCGCCACGGCCTCTCTGCCCAGACGGCTCACCCAGTACAAGTCGGCGAGGAAATAGAGCATCTGGAAGACCATGCTCATGGCGATGAACGTGGTCAGCTCCACCAGATGCTTGGGGATCGAACCCTGGGTCAGGTCTTTCATGGCGTCGTCACCGATTTTCCGATCCACTCCAGGTAGGCGGCGCCGCCGTCCTGGACGCCGAGCTGGATGCACTCCGGCAGCTCGTAGGTGTTGTTCTTGAGAATGACATCGCGAACCTTGGTGAACAGACTGCTGGTGGTTTTGATGACCATCAGGTATTCGTTGGCGAAGTCCACTTCGCCCTTCCAGCGGAAGATGGATTCGATGGGCCCCACGATGTTCACGCAGGCCGCCAGCTTCTCCTCCACCAGGATGTCGGCGATCTGCCGCGCCTCTTCCTTTGCCCCGGCCGTGCTCAGCACGATGATCTTGTCGGTCATGATGTTGTCAGTTCCCGGTCGAACTGCTAGCTTGGATTGCGAGTGGAAGTGCTGACTCTAACACAGGACCATGACGGAAATTAAGTTCGGCACCTCGGGCTGGCGCGCGGTCATCGCCGAGGAGTTCACCTTCGAGAATGTCCGCCGCGCCGTCACCGGGATCGCGCGCTACGTCAGCACGCAGAAACCTTCGGGCGCGCGCCTGCTGGTGGGGCGCGACCCACGCTTCCTGGGCGAGACCCTCACTGCGCTTGCGGCCGATATCGTCGCCGCGCACGGCATCCAGCCCCTGCTCATCGAAGACCCGGCGCCCACGCCCGCCATCGCCTACGAGGTCATCCGCTCCAAGCTCGACGGCGCCATCAACTTCACCGCCTCGCACAATCCCGCGGAGTACAACGGCATCAAGTTCTCCACGCCCGACGGCGCTCCCGCCCTGACCAAGGTTACGCGCGCCATCGAGCGGGAGATCGCGGCGGTACCGGACGGGGCCCCGCCGGCACCCGCCCAAGCCGTCAAGGCACGCCGCGTGGATGTCCGCGCCAAGTATCTGGCACGACTGAAGGAGATCGTTGACCTCAAGGCCATCAAGAAGGCCAAGCTGCGCATCGCCTACGATCCGCTCTGGGGAGCGGCGCGCGGATACTCCGACGCGCTTCTGCGCGATGCCGGCATCATGGTGGACACGCTGCACGACACCCGCGACGTGCTCTTCGGCGGACATGCGCCGGAGCCTGACGACGAGAACCTAGCCGAACTCCGGCAACGCATGAAAAAAGGCGGAGCGCGCATCGGCATCGCGACCGACGGCGACGCCGACCGCTTCGGCATCCTCGACGCCGATGGCACCTTCCTCTCACCGAACTACATCCTCGCCCTGCTCTTCGACTACCTGGTGGAGAGCCGGGGCTGGAAGAACGGCGCCGCCAAGTCGGTGGTCACCACCAGCCTGATGGACGATGTCGCACGCCGCCATGGCGTCGAGCTGCACGAGACCCCGGTGGGCTTCAAGTACATCGGGGCGCTCATCCAGCAGGACAAGGTCGCCATCGGCGGCGAGGAGAGTGCCGGGCTCTCAATCCGCCACCACGTCCCGGAAAAAGATGGCATCCTGGCCGGCCTGCTCTGCTGTGAGATGGCCGCCTGCCGCGGCAAGACCCTGGGCGAACAGCTGCATACCCTGTTTGACCAAGTTGGTTCCCGCTACCCCGAGCGCCAGAACTTCCGCTTGACGCCCGAGGTCAAAGAGAAGTTAACTGCTAAGTTAGGCGAGGAGCCTCGCGAGTTTTGCGGCCGCCGGGTGGATCGCATTGTGCGCACCGACGGCCTCAAACTGGTTTTCGAGGACGGCGCCTGGCTGTGCTTCCGTCCATCGGGGACGGAACCGGTGGTGCGGGTTTACAGCGAAGCGCGTACCCCGCAGGACCTGAGAACGCTGAGCGCCGCCGCCAAAGACTGGATCTTTCAGTAACGAGAACATGCCCAGGCTGCAACAGTTCGTAGACCGAATGCACGCCCGGCGCCGCCGACTGGCCACCCTCGGCATCGCCCTTCTGACCCTGCCCCTGGCTTGGCACGTGGTCTTCGGTCCCAACGGCACTTTGGCCTACAGCCAGAAGCGCGAGGAATCCAGGAAGCTGAAGGTCCAGATCGAGGCACTCGAGCAGGAGAACCAGCGTTTAGAGCAGCAGATTCAGGCGCTTAAGAACGATCCCAAAACCATCGAGCGCGAAGCCCGCGAGCAGCTCCGCTATGCCCGCCCGGGCGAGGTGGTCTACACATTACCCGCCCCGCCGGAGAAAGCCCATC
>JACXTT010010602.1_pt1 | contig 12394 bp, 11 predicted proteins | sample 9270951 | NCBI WGS metagenome assembly JACXTT01 (sample SAMN15532306, study PRJNA645909) | rock metagenome | isolation source: weathered quartz diorite | place: Puerto Rico | collected 2017-06-21 | reverse complement strand
GGGGCAACCAGGACGGCGGCCTCGAGGCCTACGCGCGGGCCAGGCCCGGCCACCCGTACTGGGCGGTGCCCTGGTACAACGCCGGCCTCATCCACAAGTACCGCGGCGACTGGGCCGCTTCGCTGCAGGCCAACGCCCGCGCGGTGCAGTGCGAGCCGGGCAACGAGGGCGCGCTCTGGAACCTGGGCATCGCCGCCACGGCGCTGGGCGACTGGGCCACGGCGCGGCGCGCGTGGCGCCAGTACGGCATCGGCATTCCGGACGGCGAAGGGCCGATCGACTTCTTCGTCGGCCTCACGCCGATCCGCGTGCAGGGCGACGAGGCCAGCGAGGTGGTGTGGGCCGATCGCATCGACCCGGCCCGCGCCATCCTGCGCAGCGTGCCGACGCCGGCCTGCGGCCATCGCTGGGGCGACCTCGTGCTGCACGACGGCGCGGCCAACGGCTACCGCATGCGCGGCGACCGCGAGGTGCCGGTGTTCGACGCGCTGGAACTGATCGCGCCGTCGGCCCACGGCACCTACGAGGTGACGGTCGAGGGCGCGACGCAGGACGACATCGACGCGCTCATCCGGCGCTTCGAGGCGGCCGATGCCAGCGCCGAGAACTGGACCACCAGCATGCAGGTGCTCTGCCGCGCCTGTTCGGAAGGGCGTCCCTACGGCGAGGGACACGACCACGAACCCGGCGAGGCGCCCGGCGCGCGCGGCCCGTGGCGCCTGGGCATCGCGGCCCGGGAGGAGGGCGCGGCGCTGCGCATCCTTGCCGAATGGCGCGAAACCGTGGCGCCGGAATCCCTGCTCGGCGAGCTGCGCTGTTTGCTACCTGGCGTGCCCCGTGCCTGAGGGCGCGCTATGCTCGGAAAATCATGAAGCTGCATAACTATTTCCGCTCCTCCTCCTCGTTCCGCGTGCGCATCGCCCTCAACCTGAAGGGCCTCGACTACGAATACGTTCCCGTGCACATCGCGCGCGGCGAGCACCGCACCGGCTCCTATCCCGCCCTCTCGGCCGACATGCTGGTGCCGCTGCTCGAGGACGACGGCGAGCGCTTCTCGCAGTCGATGGCGATCATGGAATACCTCGACGAAGTGCACCCCGAGCCGCCGCTGCTGCCCAGCGACCCGGCCGGCCGCGCCCATGTGCGGGCGCTGTCGCAGTCGATCGCCTGCGAGATCCATCCGCTCAACAACCTGCGCGTGCTCAAGTACCTCGTGAAGGACCTGAAGCTCGACGAAGAAGCCAAGAACAACTGGTATCGCCACTGGGTGCGCGACGGCATGCTGGCCTTCGAACGCCAGCTCGCGCAGCAACCCGCCAGCACCTACTGCTGGGGCAACACGCCCACCATGGCCGACTGCTGCCTGGTGCCGCAAATCTTCAACGGCCGTCGCTTCGACTGCGACTTCAGCGGCCTGCCGCGCACCATGGCCGCCTTCGAGGCCTGCATGGAGCTCGACGCCTTCCAGCGCGCGCAGCCCTCGCAGGCGCCCGACGCGGAAGCCTGAAGCCGATGGATGCACGCTGGCTCGTGCCCGAGTGGCCCGCGCCGCCGAACGTGCGGGCCGTGTGCACCACGCGGGACGGCGGCGTTTCCCTGGGGCGCTACCAGAGCCTGAACCTCGGCGACCACGTGGGCGACGAGGCGGCGCATGTCGCCGAGAACCGCGGCCGTTTGCGCGCGACCATCGATGCGCGCCCGGTCTTCCTGCAGCAGGTTCACGGCACCGGCGTGGTCGCCCTGGACGATGAGCAGCACGCGGTGCGCGACGGCACGGCGGCCGATGCCTGCACCGCCACCGCCACGGGGCTGGCCTGCACCATCATGGTGGCCGACTGCCTGCCCGTGCTCTTCACCGACGAGGCGGGCCATCGTGTAGCCGCCGCCCATGCGGGATGGCGCGGTCTGGCGGGCGGCGTGCTCGAGCAGACCGCACGGTCGTTCGCGTCGGGCGCGGTCGGCAAGGTCATCGCATGGCTGGGCCCCTGCATCGGCCCCAAGGCTTTCGAGGTCGGCCCCGAGGTCAAGGCCGCGTTCGAGGCGCATGCGCCCGAGGCTGCCGAGTGCTTTCGTCCCTCCGCATCCGCTGGCAAGTGGCTGGCCGACCTGCCGGCGCTCGCGCGCCAGCGTCTGAAGGCGGCCGGGATCGCGGCGGTGCATGGCAACGACGGCACCGACGACTGGTGCACCGTCGCCAACGCCTCACGGTTCTTTTCGCACCGGCGCGACGGCGTCAGCGGGCGTTTCGCCGCGCTGGTCTGGAAGGTCTGAGGCCGTTGTTTCTTCGGCCTTGGCCGCGCGGCGAGCGGCTTCCTGTGCCTCGGCCTCGCGCTGCTTGATGGCCCGGCGCCGCGCGGGGGTACTCATCAGGTAAACCACCAGTGCCAACGGCGCCAATCCGTACAAAAGAAATGTGAAGATGGCGCCCAGCACCGTGCCCGTGGTGTTGGTGGCTTCGGCCACCGCCATCATCACTGCGACGTAGAGCCAACCGATCACGATCAAATGGATAAACACGGAAGTTTCAGTCGGTAAGGGAAAGGGCGGCGTTGTGGGTGCCTTGTGAATGCAGGATACTCAAATCACGCAAGCCATCCGTTTCGTTTCAGGCGAGGACCAGGAGACATGATGAAGCAACAAGCCACGGGGGCCGATGCGTTCGCGCCCTTCCAGCAAGCAATGACCGAAGGATGGACCAAGGCGCTGGAAGCCTTCCAGCAGTCCGCCACGCAGGGGGCCACGGCCTTCAATGTGGGCGGCACGCCGCTGTGGCAGATGCCGCAGATGTCGCCGTCCAAGCTGCCCGAGCTGCCGAAGCTGTCCATCGACCCCGAAAAGCTCCAGTCCATCCAGCAACAGTACGTTGCAGAAGCAACCGAACTCTGGCGCCGCGGCTTCGACGCCAAGCCGGAGGGCGACAAGCGCTTCGCCAGCGAAGCCTGGGGCAGCAACCCGCTGTCGGCCTTCTCGGCGGCCGTGTACCTGCTCAACGGCCGCACCATGCTCAACATGGCCGAGGCCATCGACGCCGACGAGAAGACCAAGGCGCGCATGCGTTTCGCTGTCGAGCAATGGATGGCCGCCTCGTCGCCCAGCAATTCGCTCGCCTTCAATGCCGAAGCCCAGAAGAAGGCCATCGAGACGCAGGGCGAGAGCATCGCCAAGGGCATCCAGAACCTGCTCAACGACGTGAAGCAGGGCCATCTGAGCATGACCGACGAGAGCGCCTTCGAAGTGGGCCGCAACGTGGCCACCACCGAGGGCGCCGTGGTCTTCGAGAACGACTATTTCCAGCTGCTCGAATACAAGCCGCTCACGGCCAAGGTCCATGAGCGGCCGTTCCTGCTGGTGCCGCCGTGCATCAACAAGTTCTACATCCTCGACCTGCAGCCCGAGAACTCGCTGATCCGCTACGCGAACGAGCAGGGCCACCGCGTGTTCGTGGTGAGCTGGCGCAACCCCGACGAGTCGATGGACAAGGCCACCTGGGACGACTACATCGAGAACGCCGCCATCAAGGCGATCCACACGGTGCAGGAAATCAGCGGCAGCAAGCAGATCAACACGCTGGGCTTCTGCGTGGGCGGCACCATCCTGAGCACCGCGCTGGCCGTGCTCGCGGCGCGCGGCGAAAAGCCCGCCGCCTCGGTCACGCTGCTGACCACCTTCCTCGATTTCAGCGACACCGGCATCCTCGACATCTTCGTGGACGAGGCCATGGTGCAGTACCGCGAAATGCAGCTCGGCAAGGGCGGCCTGCTGCCCGGCGGGGACCTGGCCTCGACCTTCAGCTTCCTGCGGCCCAACGACCTGGTGTGGAACTACGTGGTCGGCAACTACCTGAAGGGCGAGACCCCGCCGCCCTTCGACCTGCTGTACTGGAACAGCGACGCCACCAACCTGCCGGGGCCGTTCTATGCCTGGTACCTGCGCAACACGTACCACGAGAACAAGCTGGCCAAGCCCAATGCGCTCACCGTGTGCGGCGAGAAGATCGACCTGGGCAGCATCGACATCCCGGCCTACATCTACGGCTCGCGCGAAGACCACATCGTGCCCATCGGCGGCGCCTATGCCTCCACGCAGCTGCTGCCGGGCAAGAAGCGCTTCGTGATGGGCGCGTCGGGCCACATCGCCGGCGTGATCAACCCGCCCGCCAAGAAAAAGCGCAGCCACTGGATTCGCGAGGACGGCAAGTTTCCCAAGACCCAGGCCGAATGGTTGAGCGGCGCGCAGGAGCACCCGGGCAGCTGGTGGACCGACTGGGCACAATGGCTCAAGGGCCACGCGGGCAAGCAGATCGCCGCGCCCAAGGCGTACGGCAACGGCAAGGCCTACAAGGCCATCGAGCCGGCGCCGGGCCGCTACGTCAAGGCCAGGGCCTGAGCCCGCGCACCGACCGCCACCTTCAGATTTTCAAATCACTTCAACGGAGAACCTCATGGAAGACATCGTCATCGTTTCGGCTGCGCGCACCGCTGTCGGCAAGTTCGGCGGCTCGCTCGCCGGCATTGCCGCCACCGAGCTGGGCGCCATCGTCATCAAGGAAGTGATCGCTCGTGCCAACCTCACGGCCGACCGGGTCGGCGAGGCCATCATGGGCCAGGTGCTCGCGGCCGGCGCCGGCCAGAACCCCGCGCGCCAGGCATGGCTCAAGGGCGGCGGCACCAAGGAAACGCCGGCGCTCACCATCAACGCCGTGTGCGGCTCGGGCCTGAAGGCCGTGATGCTGGCGGCCCAGGCCGTGGCCACGGGCGACAGCGAGATCGTCATTGCCGGCGGCCAGGAAAACATGAGCGCCGCGCCGCACGTGCTGCCCAACTCGCGCAACGGCCAGCGCATGGGCGACTGGAAGCTGGTCGACACCATGATCGTCGACGGCCTGTGGGACGTCTACAACCAGTACCACATGGGCATCACCGCCGAGAACGTGGCCAAGAAGTTCGAGATCAGCCGCGCCGCGCAGGACGAGCTGGCGCTGGGCAGCCAGACCAAGGCCGCCGCCGCGCAGGACGCCGGCAAGTTCAAGGACGAGATCGTCGGCGTGAGCATTCCGCAGAAAAAGGGCGACCCCATCGTCTTCGACACCGACGAGTTCATCAACCGCAAGACCAGCGCCGAAGGCCTGGCCGGCCTGCGCCCCGCCTTCGACAAGGCCGGCGGCGTGACCGCCGGCAATGCCTCGGGCCTGAACGACGGCGCCGCCGCCGTGATGGTCATGACGGCCAAGAAGGCGGCAGCCCTGGGCCTGAAGCCGCTGGGCCGCATCGCCAGCTACGCCACCGCCGGCCTCGACCCCGCCATCATGGGCATGGGCCCGGTGCCCGCCTCGACCAAGGCGCTGCAGCGCGCCGGCTGGAAGGCCGCCGACCTCGACCTGCTCGAGATCAACGAAGCCTTCGCCGCGCAGGCCTGCGCCGTGAACCGCGAAATGGGCTGGGACGTGAACAAGGTGAACGTCAACGGCGGCGCCATCGCCATCGGCCACCCCATCGGCGCCTCGGGCTGCCGCATCCTGGTGACGCTGCTGCATGAAATGCAGCGCCAGAACGCCAAGAAGGGCATTGCGTCGCTGTGCATTGGCGGTGGCATGGGCGTGGCGCTGACCATCGAGCGCTGATCGCGGCTACCGTGCGCCCGCGCCCGTTGGCGTCGCCGCTCAGCGCGACATCGACGGGCGCTGCGCCATCGCCGCGCGCCAGCGCAGCAGCTCGGGGTGCTGCTCCCCGGGCTTGACCCGCACCACGCGGGCGAAGTCCACCGCCACCACGGCGGTGATGTCGGCAATGCTGAACCGGTCGGTCGCGATGAACTCGCGGCCTGCCAGCCGTTGGTTCAGCGTCTCGAAGAAATGCTGCACGCGCGCCAGCCCGCGCTGCGCGAGTTCGGGTATCTGGGCGTAGTTCACCGGCCCGGGCAGCGCGCGGTCGGCCATCGCCGGCGAGCCGTTGCGCAGCGTCTCGGCAATGGCCAGCAGGCCTTCGAATTCCACGCGCCAGTTCCAGCTGGCGATCTCGGCTTTTTCCGCCGGCGTGCGGCCCATCAGCGGCGGTTCGGGGTAGCGGGCCTCCGCCCATGCCGCGATGGCGGCGTTGTCGGTCAGCAGCAGGCCGTCTTCCTCGGTGCGAAGCGCGGGCACCGTGCATTGGGGATTGATCTCGCGGTAGGCGGCGCCCAACTGCTCGCCGCGCACGAGGTCGACCTGGACCGTCTCATGGGCAATGCCCTTCTCGGCAAGCAGGATGCGCGCGCGCCGCGGGCTCGGCGCGGTGGCGCAGTCGTAGAGAATGATCATCGTCTGTCCAACTCCTGGAATTCATCGCATGAATGGCACGACCGCCTATACGCCGCCCACCGTCTGGTCCTGGAACAAGGAAAGCGGCGGCCGCTTCGCGAACATCAATCGCCCGATCGCGGGTGCCACCCATGACAAGGACCTGCCGACAGGGAAGCATCCGCTGCAACTCTATTCGCTCGCGACGCCCAACGGCGTGAAAGTCACGGTCATGCTGGAAGAACTGCTGGCGCTGGGCCATGCCGGCGCCGAGTACGACGCGTGGCTGATCCGCATCAACGATGGCGACCAGTTCGGCAGCGGCTTCGTGGCGGTGAACCCGAACTCCAAGATCCCCGCGTTGATGGACCGCAGCGGCGAGACGCCCATTCGCGTGTTCGAGTCGGGCGCGATCCTGCAGTACCTGGCCGAGAAGTTCGGCAACGCCTTCCTGCCGACGCAGCAGCCGGCCCGCGCCGAATGCCTGTCGTGGCTTTTCTGGCAGATGGGCAGTGCGCCTTACCTGGGCGGCGGATTCGGGCACTTCTATGCCTACGCACCCGCGAAGATCGAATACGCCATCGACCGTTTCGCGATGGAAACCAAGCGCCAGCTCGACGTGCTCGACCGCCGGCTGGCCGAGAGCCGCTACCTGGCGGGCAGCGAATACACCATCGCGGACATGGCCGTCTGGCCCTGGTACGGCACGCTCGCCAAGGGGCAGCTCTACGAGGCGGGCGAGTTCCTGCAAGTGGGCGAGTACAAGAACGTGCTGCGCTGGACCGACGAGATCGCGCAGCGCCCCGCGGTGCAGCGCGGCCGCATGGTCAACCGCACCTGGGGCCAGCCGTCGAGCCAGTTGCACGAGCGGCACGACGCCGGCGACTTCGACACCCGCACCCAGGACAAGCTGCAACCGCCGGCCTGAGCCGCCCCCCGCAACAAGGAGCCCCGATGAGCGACAAGATCCTGGTCTTCTACGGTTCCTACCGCTCCGACCGCATGGGCGTGCGCCTGGCGGACTACATCGTCGAGGGCCTGAACGGGCGGGGCGCCCAGGCCGAGCTGATCGACGCCAAGGCCGTCGACCTGCCCATGCTCGACCGCATGTACAAGGAATACCCCAAGGGCACCGCGCCGGCGGCGATGGAAGCCCTGGCGCAGAAGATCCGCGCGGCCGATGCCTTCGTCTTCGTGACCGGCGAATACAACTGGGGCCCGCAGCCCGGCCTCAAGAACCTGACGGATCATTTCCTCGAAGAGTGGTTCTGGCGGCCCGCCGCGGTCGCGAGCTATTCGGCGGGGCGTTTTTCGGGCGTGCGCTCGGGCACGGTGTGGCATTCGATCCTGTCGGAGATGGGCATGGTCGTGGTGTCGAGCACGCTCGCGGTCGGGCCGATCTCGCAGACGCTCGATGCGAATGGCAAGCCCACGGGCAGCGCGGGCGAATCGCTCGACCGCTCGTTCGGCCGGTTCGCGGACGACCTGGCGTGGTGGACGGAGGCGGCGCGGGCGCAGCGGGGGCGCAAGGCACCGCCGTATTGAGTCCGGAAAGTTCAGGCTGAACGGGGCACCCGGACCATCTTGTTCACTGCTGAAACTTTGAGCAAGTTGTTGAATCCCTTTATAAAACAACGACTTAAATTGCTTTTACAAGGCTCCACCTGAGTTACCCCCAAAGTTGTGCACAGAAAATGGGGAGTAACCCGCACGGGTGCGATTCCGCGCGCAAGTTGGCGGCACGCAGCAAAAAAATCTTCTCCCGCACAAGGCGTTCAGGCCGAACTCCAGCCATCCTCTGCTAGGAACTTTGGCCTGAAAACGCCTTTCCGGGAGGGTACGCATGCCGAGGTTGTGCACCGCTCAAAAATTGGACAAAGTGTGGAATATCTATACAAAACAACAGGTTGTGTTGCTTTTACAATGCTCCGCATGAGTTACCCCCAAAGTTGTGCACAGAAAATGGGGACTACGCGGACTGGCTCAGCTTTCGCGCGTAACTTGCGATGAACCGGGCTGGCCGAGCGCCAGCGCCTCGTCGGCGTAGTGCTGGCACAAGGTCTCGACCAGCGCCTGCGCATAGATCGGCAAAGCCGCCCGGTCGCGCACCAGCAGGTAGCGCTCCCGCACGCACCACGCATCGCTGAGGTCGATCAGCGCAAGCTGCATGCTGTCCTGGTTGCGCCGCGCGGCCGACTCGGGCACCACGCCGATGCCCACGCCGCTGCCGATCATCCGGCACATGGCATCGAAGCTCCCCAGCTGGATGCGCAGCTTCTGCCGCTTGCCCAGGTTGTCGGTGATCTGCCCCAGGAAAGTCTGCAGCGTGCTGCCCTGCTGCATGCCGATGGCGTCTTCGTCCAGCGTCTCGGCGAAGGCGATGCTGCGGCGCCTGGCGAAGCGGTGCTTGCGCGAGGTGGCCAGCACCAGCCGGTCGGTGCTGAAGTGGATGGCCTCCAGCCCGAGCGTGTCGACCCGGCCCGCGACGATGCCGATGTCGGCGCGGCCGTCGAGTACGCCGCGCGGAATCTGAGCATTCGGTTTTTCCTGAAGGTCGACGTTGATGCGCGGGTTGTGCGCCAGGAAGCCCGGCAGGATCTCGGGCAGGAAGTCGGTCACGGCCGTGGTGTTGGCGAACACGCGCAGGTGGCCGCGCAGGCCGCCGCCGTATTCGAGCAGGTCGGCGCGCAACTGCTCGGTCTGGTGCAGCACCAGGCGTGCGTGATGCAGGAAGGCTTCGCCCGGCGGCAGCAGCCGCACGCCGCGCGCCTCGCGTTGCAGCAACTGCAGGCCGGCCTGTGTTTCCAATGCCTTGATGCGCGCGCTGGCGGCGGCCAGCGACAGGTGCTGGCGCTCGGCGGCCCGCGTGAGGTTGCCGAGTTCGGCCGTGGCCACGAAGAGCCGCAGGTCGGTGAGGTCGAAGAGCATGGCGCCATGGTAGGCCCAAGCCTTCGGTATTTCAGAAGACTGGGTTCCGAATTCGCAGATTGCGCGTGCGGGTGGGGGCGACGACCATGCGGCCATGGAGACAAGAAATATGAGCTTTCGCGCATTCGCGCTGCTGGCCTTCACCGCCGCAGCCACCCTGGTTCAACCGGCTTCGGCCAGCGCCGAACCGTATCCCTCGCGCCCCGTCACGCTGGTCGTGCCGCAAGCGGCTGGCGGCACCAACGACATCGTCGGGCGCCTCGTCGGCCAGAAACTCGGCGAGGTGATGAACAACGCCAGCGTGGTGGTCGACAACCGCCCCGGCGCGGGCGGCAACATCGGCACGCAGCTGGTGGCCAAGGGCCCGAAGGACGGCTACACGCTGCTCATGACCATCAGCAGCAGCCAGGCCATCAACCCGGCGCTGTACAAGAACCCCGGCTTTGATCCGGTGAAAGACTTCAAGCCCGTGGGCCTCGTCGGCGCGGTGCCCAACGTGCTGCTGGTCAACCCTTCGTTTCCAGCCAAGAACTTCGCCGAGTTCCTGAAGCTTGCGCGGCAGAAGGGCGCCAACTACCAGTACGCCTCGGCCGGCAACGGCACGCTCAACCACCTGCTGGGCGAAATGCTCAACAGCATGGCCGGCATCTCGCTGCAGCATGTGCCCTACAAGGGCGTGGCTCCCGCGCTCAACGACGTGCTGGGCGGGCAACTGCCCATCGTGTTCGCCAGCCTGCCTTCGGCGCTGGCGCACATCAAGGCCGGCAAACTGCGCGCGCTGGCGGTGAGCGGCGAGAAGCGCTCGCCCGTGCTGCCCGACGTGCCCACCATCGCCGAGGCGGTGCCCGGCTACAACGGCACGCTGTGGATCGGCCTGTTCGCGCCTGCCGGCGTTCCGGCCGACGTGCTGGCGACATTGCAGGACGCCACGCGCAAGGCGCTGGCCTCCAAAGACCTGCGAGACAAGCTCGACCAGCAGGGCGTCGAGATCGCGCCCGACACCACCCCCGACCAGTTCGCGAAGCTGCTGCAGGACGACCTCGCCAAGTGGGCGCGCATCGTCAAGGCATCCGGCGCGGCGGTCGATTGAACGACACGAAGAACCCCATGAGCACCGACACACCGACGACACCTTCCACGATCGACAGCGACGCGCTGGCGAAGCTGCAGGCCTGGCAGGGCCGAAGCGAAACGCTGGCCGACGACATCATCGCCGCCCCCGTGCGCGCGCTTTCCGCCACCCTCGACCGCGATGATGCTGCGCCCGTGGCCGGCACGCGCCTGCCGGAGCTATGGCACTGGCTCTACTTTTTGCCGCACCACCGCCAGTCGGAGATCGGCGAAGACGGCCACGCCCGGCGCGGCGGCTTCCTGCCGCCGGTGCCGCTGCCGCGCCGCATGTGGGCCGGCGGGCGGCTGCGCTGGGAGGCGGCCAATCCGCTGCGGGTCGGCGACAAGGTGGAGCGCACCTCGACCATCGCGTCGGTCACGCACAAGGCGGGGCGCACCGGCGAGCTGGTGTTCGTGCTGGTGCGCCACGAGGTGCGCAACGAGCGCGGCCTGGCGCTGACCGAGGAGCACGACATCGTCTACCGCGCCGCCGCTCAGCCCGGCGATGCAGTCCCGCCGCCCACGCCCGCGCCGAAGGACGCGGCCTTCAGCCGCGACATCGCACCCGACGACGTGCTGCTGTTCCGCTACTCGGCGCTGACCTTCAACGGCCACCGCATCCACTACGACCGTCGCTACGTGACGCAGGTCGAGGGCTACCCGGGCCTGATCGTGCACGGCCCGCTGATCGCGACGCTGCTGGTCGATCTGCTGCGCCGCAACGTGCCGGGCGCGCAGCTCGCGCGCTTCGAGTTCCGCGCGGTGCGCCCGACCTTCGACACCGCGCCGTTCCGCGTGCACGGAAAACCCGCTGCGGACGGCAAGACATTCAGCCTCTGGGGCGAAGACGCCGACGGCTGGCTCACCATGCAGGCCACGGCCGTGCTGGCCTGAGGGGAGTAAAGAAGACATGACCAGACCCCTGGACGGCATCACCGTCATCTCGCTCGAACACGCCATTGCCGCGCCGTTCTGCACCCGCCAGCTTGCCGACCTTGGCGCGCGCGTCATCAAGGTGGAGCGGCCCGGCGACGGCGACTTCGCGCGGGCCTACGACGAGCGCGTGGGCGGCGAGGCCTCGCACTTCGTATGGGTCAACCGCTCGAAGGAAAGCATCACGCTCGACCTGAAGCAGCCCGCCGCGCTCGAGGTGCTGCGGCAACTGCTGGCCGATGCCGACGTGCTGGTGCAGAACCTCGCACCCGGCGCGGCTGCGCGCATGGGGCTCGGAGCACAGGCGCTGCAGGAGGCGCACCCGAGGCTCATCGTCTGCGACATCTCGGGCTACGGCGACAACGGCCCGTACCGCGACAAGAAAGCCTACGACCTGCTGATCCAGAGCGAGGCGGGCTTCCTGTCGGTCACCGGCACGCCCGACGAGCCCTGCAAGTCGGGCAACTCCATCGCCGACATCGCGGCGGGCATGTACGCCTACACCGGCATCCTCGCGGCGCTGCTGCAGCGCGGCAAGACCGGCAAGGGCTCGCACATCGACGTGTCGATGCTGGAGTCGCTGGCCGAATGGATGGGCTACCCGATGTACTACGCCTACGACGGCGCGCCGCCGCCGCCGCGCAGCGCCGCGTCGCACGCGACCATCTACCCCTACGGTCCGTTCCCGGCGGGCGACGGCGGCACGGTGATGCTGGGCCTGCAGAACGAGCGCGAATGGCGCGTCTTCTGCGAGAAGGTGCTGCTGCAGGCGGCGCTGGCGACCGATGCGCGCTTCGACAGCAACGCACGGCGCAACGAGAACCGCGAAACGCTGCGCGCGATCATCGTGCAGACCTTCGGCGCGCTGAGTACCGCGCAGGTGCTCGAGCGGCTGGACACCGCGCAGATTGCCAACGCGCGCATGAACGACATGGCCGGCCTCTGGGCGCATCCGCAACTGCAGGCGCGCGAGCGCTGGCGGCAGGTGGGCTCGCCGGCCGGGGACATTCCCGCGCTGCTGCCGGCCGGTCGGCAAAGCGCGTTCGACTACCGCATGGACCCGATCCCGGCGGTCGGCCAGCACACCGACGCCATCCTGCGCGGCCTCGGGCGCAGCGAGGCGGACATCGCGGCGTTGCGCGAGGCGGG
>JACXTT010010601.1_pt1 | contig 12395 bp, 13 predicted proteins | sample 9270951 | NCBI WGS metagenome assembly JACXTT01 (sample SAMN15532306, study PRJNA645909) | rock metagenome | isolation source: weathered quartz diorite | place: Puerto Rico | collected 2017-06-21 | reverse complement strand
CCGGAACGGCGGACGCCCGGTCACCGGGAGGACGCGTGGGGCGGGGTCCGGGGACACGGGCTGGCGCCCCACGGGAACCCGCCGTGAGGAGGGCGCCCGAGCGGCAGGCGTCGCGTTGGTAGCGGCCTTCCGCGCCGCGAGCCTTCCGACGCGCCCCGCCCGCACCGACGTCGGCAAGACGCGCCGCCACCTCACGCCGCCGCAATCGCCGCCCCGAGCCGCGCCAGCTGCTCCGGCGCCGACCCGAACATCACTTCGAGGTGCTTCGCCCAGATGAAGTACCGGTGCAGCGGGTAGTCGACGTCGACGCCGATCCCGCCGTGCAGGTGCTGGGCGGCGACGGCGACGTGCTGCCCGGCTTCCGCGGCCCAGAACTTGGCGATCGTGACCGCGTCGCCCACGGGCTGCCCCTCGGCGACGCGCCAGACCGCTTCCCACGCGCTGAGGCGCATCGCGGCCAGGTCGATGTACGCATCGGCGGCACGCTGGTGCACGGCCTGGAAGCTCGCGATGGGCTTGTCGAACTGCTCTCGCTGGGTGGTGTACTCGCCAGTCATCTGCAACGCGCGGTCGCAGACGCCCACCTGCACGACGCAGTACGCGAGCAGGGCGCGCTCCCAGAGCCAGCGGACGCGGGCGGCGCCGGTCTTGGGATCGCCCAGCACGTCGGCGTCGGCGACCTGCACGCCGCTCAGCGTGAGGCGTGCGTGTGGCTCGCGGTTGGTGAGGATCTGGCGCTCGAGCTTCACACCGCGCGCGCCCGGCTCGACGAGGAACAGCCCGATGCCGTCGGGGGTGCGCGCGGGGACGACGATGCGGGTCACCTCGTCGCCGCCCGGGACGCACGTCTTCACGCCGTCGAGTCGCCAGGCGGCGCCGTCTTGGGTCGCGGTCGTCGCCGTGCGCGCGGGATCGTCGGTGCCCAGCTCGACGAGCGCGGCGGTGAGCACGGTGTCGCCGCTCACGACACCGGGGAGGAGCCGCTTCTTCTGCTCGGCCGTCCCGAACTCGACGATCGGCAGCGCGCCCAGGACGAGCGAGGGCAGCACCGGCACCGGAGCGACCGCGCGGCCGACCTCTTCCAGCAGGATCGCGAGCTCGATCATCCCAAGCCCGCTCCCACCGAAGTCTTCCGGGATCGCGACCCCGAGCAGCTTGGCCTTCGCCAGCTCCTCCCACGCGGCACGGTGGAACCACTGCTGCTTCGCCTCGAGGGCCTTGAGCCCGTCGTGGGTGACCTGCTCCGAGAGGATCGTGCGGGCGAGTTCCCGCAGCGCTTCCTGCTCCTGGCTGAACGCGAAATCCATCGTGCCGCTCCTACTTCGTGCGGGGCATCGCCAGCCCCGCCATCGCGATGATGTCCCGCTGCACTTCGTTGGTGCCACCGCCGAAGGTGAGGATCGGGGCGTGGCCGCGGTAGAGCCGCTCGCAGCGGCCGCGCAGCACGGCATCCGGGCTGCCGTCGCGGACGGTGCCCTGCGGCCCCAGGACTTCCAGGAGCAGCCGGTAGGCTTCGACGTAGAACTCGCTGCCGAACACCTTCACCACCGACGCATCGGCATAGTTGAGCGCACCTTGCGTGAGCGCCCACGCCTGCTTCCAGTTGACCAGCCGCAGCACCTCGATCTTGGCGCGCACGCGCGCCAGGTTGAGCTGCACCCAGGGCTGGTCGATGACGCGGGTGCCGTCGGCGCGCTTCGACTCCTTGGCCCAGGCGACCACGTCCTCGAGCAGGTGCTCGACCATGCCGACGGTCATCAGCGACACGCGCTCGTGGTTGAGCTGCGTGACGATCAGCCACCAGCCCTCGTTCTCGGTGCCGATCAGGTGGTCGGCAGGCACGCGGACGTTCTCGTAGTAGGTCGTGTTGGTGCGGAAGCCGCCCATCGTCCAAATGGGCGTGATGCTGTAGCCCTGCGCGGCGGTCGGGACCATGAACATCGAGAGGCCCTTGTGCTTGGGGGCGTCGGGATTGGTGCGGGCGGCGAGCCAGATGTAGTCGGCGTACTCGGCCTGGCTGGTGAAGATCTTCTGCCCGTTGATGAGCCAGCCCTCGCCGTCGCGCACCGCCTTGGTCTTGAGCGACGCCAGGTCGGTCCCGGCCGACGGCTCGGTGTAGCCGATCGCGAAGTGCATCTCGCCGCGCGCGATCTTCGGCAGGATGCGCTTCTTATGCTCGTCGCTGGCGTACTGCATGATGGTCGGCGCGACCGCGTTGATGGTGAGCGTCGGCAGCATGACGCCGGCGTACATGGCCTCGTCGAAGAAGATGAACTGCTCGATCGAGGAGCGATTCTGGCCGCCGTACTCCTTGGGCCAGCCGATGCCGAGCCAGCCGTCGGCGCCGAGCTGCTTCAGCACCTTGTGGTAGAGGGGGCCGCCCCCCTCGCTGACGGCCAGCTCGGCCTGGTACTCGGGCGTGACAAGGCTGGCGAAGTAGTCGCGGAGCTCTGCCCGGAGCGCGTGCTGCTCGGGCGTGTAGTCGATGCGCATGGGTTTTTCCTTAACCCGAGGCGCAGGGTTTTGTCGAACAGTTGTTTGGTTGGTCGTGGCGCGCGCGGGAGAGCTGGGGGCACGTCAATGCGGGTCGGCTGAATCCTCGCGTCGCGTTCGTGATAGAGGCGGGTGGCATGGAAGCGACCTCGCGTGACGTTACCGGTGGCGGGGCTAGGCTCGAGGGATGGGCGATCGTCGGGTGGGCGGCGGCTGGTGTCGCGCTGATGACGCTCGCCGTGTTCGCGGTTGCCGGCACCGGCGAAGACGGGATGCGGATGCTGCTGCGGGCGACGGCGCGGTCGTCGGCGGTGTTGTTCTCGGCGGCGTTTGCGGCGTCGGGGTTGCAGCGGGGGTTCCGGGCGGGGTGGACGCGGTGGTTGCTGACGAACCGGCGCTACCTCGGTGTGTCGTTCGCGGTGTCGCACCTGGTGCACCTGGGGGCGATCATCGGGTTGGCGCGGGCATCGTCGGTGACGTACCAGGCGACCACCATCGTGCTGGGTGGGTTCGGGTTCGTGCTGGTGGCGGCGATGACGGCGACGTCGTTCGACGCGACCGCGGCCATGATCGGGCGACGCGCGTGGAAGGCGTTGCACACCTTCGGGGTCTACTACCTGTGGGTGGTGTTCTTCGCGACGTCGGCGCCGAAGGTCACGGCTGAGCTGGCGGCGATCCCGCTGACGGCGCTCCTCCTCTCGGCGATGGTCGTGCGCCTCCTGCCGTCACGACGCGCGTAGTCATCCGACGGCGCTTCCCGCCGGCCGAGGCCCGGCGCTATAGTCTCCGACCATCATGGAGCTGACACACCGTCTCTATTCCTGCGACGACCACCTCGACATCTGGAACCTCCCGCGCGACGTCTGGGAGGCGCGTCTCCCGGCGAACCTTCGCCAGCGCGGCCCGTGCGTCGTCGACTCGGGCGACTCGTCCTGGTGGATGTGCGACGACGCCGTCATCGGTCCGCACGGCATGCGGATGATGGCCGACTACAGCGCCATCACCCGCGCCGGCATCGAGGACGACGGGCTGCGCGCCAGCAACCCGACGCTGCGCCTCCAGGACATGGACCGCGACGGGGTCTATGCGTCGGTGATCTACGGGCCGAACCTGTTCGGCATGCCGATCGCCGACCCGATGCTGAAGGCCGCGGTCCTCGCCGCGTACGCGGACTGGGGCTCCGAGTTCAACCGCCACGCACCCGACCGCCTCGCCGTGCTGCCCGTGCTCCCGACGCACGCACCCGAAGCGGCCGTCACCGAGTTGCAGCGCGTGGCAAAGCTCGGCCACCGCGGCGCGATCATCAGCCCGTTCGAGTTCCGCTGCACCGATCCCGACTGGGAGCCGCTCTGGTCCGCCGCCGAGGACACCGGGCTGCCGATCAGCTTCCACATCGGGCACGGCACGTCGCAGGTGCGTGTCGCGCCGCAGAGCTGGGAGCTGGCGGCGTTCTCCGCCGTCGGGCCGATGCAGCTCGACGAGCCGCTCGCGATGATGATCTACTCGGGGGTGCTCGAACGGCATCCGAGGATGCGGCTCGTGCTCGCGGAGTCCGGGATCGGCTGGCTCCCGTACTTCGTCCGCCGGATGGACCAGGCCGGCGAGAAGCACGTGCCGAAGGCGAAGGACTACCAGCTCAAGGCGAAGCCGAGCGAGATCTTCGCGCGCCAGGTGATCGCGACCTTCGAGGAGGAGCCGCTCGGCCCGACGCTGATCCCGCTACTCGGCGCCGACAACTTCATGTGGGCGTCGGACTATCCGCACCCGGACAGCACCTTCCCGAACTCGCGGGCCGCGATCGCCGAGGCGTTCGCGGGGCTCGGCGCCGACGTCGTGCGGAAGATCACCGCCGACAACTGCGCGCGCCTCTACCGCTTCGCCGCATGACCCCGCTCATCATCGAGGCGGCGATCAACGGCGTGACGACGCCGGCGCAGAACCCGCACGTCCCGCGCACGCCGGCGGAGATCGCGCCCGAGGCGCTCCGCTGCCTCGACGCCGGCGCGGCGATCGTCCACAACCACATCGACGACTTCTCGCTCTCCGGCGCCGCGGCGGCCGAGCGCTACCTCGAAGGCTGGCGCCCGGTGCTGGCGAAGCGCCCCGAGGCGATCGTCTACCCCACGGTCGCGGTCGGCGGCTCGGTCCAGGCGCGGTTCTCGCACGTGCCACCGCTCGCCGCGTCGGGCCTGGTGCGGATGGGCGTGCTCGATCCCGGCTCGGTCAACCTCGGCGGCGCCGACCCCGACGGGCTCCCGGGCGGCTTCGACATCGTCTACGCCAACAGCTTCGGCGACACCCGCTACGTGGCGGCGCAGCTCGAAGAGCAGCGGCTCGGTCCCAGCATCTCGATCTTCGAGCCCGGCTTCCTCCGCACGACGCTCGACTACCACGCCCGCAACCGGCTGCCGCGCGGCGCGTTCGTGAAGCTCTACTTCGGCGGCGACCACGGCTATCTCGGCGGCGGCGCCGCCGGCAGCTTCGGGCTCCGGCCGACGCGCACGGCACTCGACGCGTACCTCGAGATGCTGGACGGCACGAACCTGCCGTGGGCGGTGGCGGTGATCGGCGGCGACGCCGTCGCGTGCGGGATCGCGCGGCTCGCGATCGAGCGCGGCGGCCACGTCCGCGTCGGGCTCGAGGACTACGCCGGGCCGCGCACGCCCTCGAACGTCGAGCTGATTCGCGAGGTGACGGCGCTCGCTGCGACCGCGGGTCGGCCGGTCGCCACCTCCACGGAGACCGCGCGTCTCCTGGGTCTGCCGCGCTGAAGGGAGAAGGATGGGGCTCGGAGGGAAGCACGCGGTCGTCACCGGCGGTGGTTCGGGCATCGGGCGCGCGACCTGTGTCGCGCTGGCGCGCGCCGGCGCGCACGTCACGATCTTCGACGTGAACACGGCGGGCGCGGAGGAGACCGCGGCGAAGCTCGGCGGGCGGGTGGGCGCGGTCCAGGTCGACGTCTCGAGCGCGGCCAGCGTCGACGCGGGCGTCGAGCGGGCCCGGAAGGAGCTCGGCCCGATCGCGATCCTGGTGAACGTCGCCGGCATCGGCGAGTTCGCGCCGCTCATGCAGATGACCGAGGCGCAGTGGGACCGGATGCTGTCCGTGCATCTCAAGGGCACGTTCAACACGACGCGGGCCTGCGTGCCCGACATGATCGAAGCGGGGTGGGGGCGGATCGTGAACGTCGCGTCGGTCGCCGGGTTGAACGGCGGCGGGCCTGGGCTCTCGCACTACGCCGCCGCGAAGGCCGGCATCATCGGCTTCACGCGCGCGATCGCGCAGGAGCTGGGCCCGATGGGCATCACCGTGAACGCGATCGCGCCCGGCTTGATCGACACGCCGATGATCCGCACCGCCGGCGCTCCCGACACGCTCTACGACGCGGTCGTGAAGCGCACGCCGGTCAAGCGCCTCGGCCAACCCGAGGACATCGCGGCCGCCGCCGCGTTCTTTGTCTCCGAGGAGGCCGCCTTCACGACCGGCCAGGTCCTGAGCCCGAACGGCGGCGTCCACACCGCCTGAGGAGGCCATGCCGACCGCCCCGTGCGTCCTCCCCCTCCGCGAGCGCAAAGGCGACTGGCTGTTCGTCCTCGCGTTCAGCTTCTTCACCTGGTCGTCGTGGTTCTCCGACATCGTCCCCGCGCTCGGCATCCCGATGACCAAGGACAGCCCGAACGCGCTCGCGCGCGCCAACTTCTTCTACGCCGACGGCGCGGACCCGCTGCTGCTCGCGAACCCGATCTACCTCCAGGTCTCGACGTTCATCTCCGCTTTCGTCTTCGGCTCGTTCTATCCGATCCTGGTCTACGCCTTCGTGACCGGCCGCAACGGCATCCGCATCCCCGCCATCTGCTACGTCGCCGCCATGACCTACGGCATGGCCTTCTTCCTGAGCATGGAATTCTTGGGCCCCCTCCCCCCGACGAACCTCCCCTGGTTCTTCTTCTGGAACCTCCCGTACCTGCTCGTCCCACTCGCCCTCGGCTACCGCATGCGCCACGCCCACCCCTTCAGCGCACGAACCTGAGCGACGGCGTCCGCACGCTCGCTGCCACAGTGGTGGACGCTCGGAGGCGGAGTTCGCCGCCCGTCGATGTCAGCGGGGCGCGTTGACCTCAACCCCCTCCGCGCGTACACCGACCCGCGGAGGGGCCAATGGGGACGTCGACGCTCACGGTGATCGACAACCGGACGGGCAAGCACTACGAGCTGCCGATCGAGCACAATGCGATCCGCGCCACCGACCTGGCGAAGATCGTCGAGCGCGAAGGCTGGCCGGGCCTCCTCTCCTACGACCCCGCGCTCGCCAACACCGCGACGTGCAAGAGCCGCGTCAGCTACCTGGACGGCCGGCACGGCATCCTCCGCTACCGCGGCTACTCGATCCAGGACCTCGCCGAGCACTCGAGCTTCCTCGAGACCGCCTACCTGATCGTCAAGGGCGAGCTGCCGACGCGCTCCCACTTCGCGATGTGGGAGCACAACGTCAAGACCCACACGCTGACGCACGAGAACGTGAAACGCTTCATCGACCGCTTCCGCTACGACGCCCACCCGATGGGCATCGTGATCGGCACGGTCGGCTCGCTGTCGACGTTCTACCCCGACGCCTACGAGATCTTCGACCTCGAGTCGCGGCGCATGCAGACCCGCCGCTTGATCGGCAAGATGCCGACGATCGCCGCGTTCGCGTACCGGCACCAGCGCGGGCTGCCCTACGTCGATCCCGACAACTCGCTCAGCTACACCGGGAACTTCCTCTCGATGCTGTTCCGGATGACCGAGCTCCACTACCAGCCCAACCCGGTGCTGGAGCGCGCGCTCGACCTGCTGTTCATGCTCCAGGCCGACCAGGAGCAGACCTGCTCGGCGACCGTGGCGCGCATCGTGTGCAGCGCGCACGCCGATCCCTTCTCCGCCGTCGCTGCGGCCTGCGCGGCGCTCAGCGGGACGCGCCACGGCGCCGCCAACGTGAAGGTGCTCGAGTCCTTCCAGGAGATCGGGAGCGTCGCGAACGTCGCGCGCGTCATGAAGGAGGTCCACGCGGGCGAGCGACAGCTCCCGGGCTTCGGGCACCCCGTCTTCACGCAGTACGACCCGCGCACGCCGATCCTGGGACGGCTCGCGCACGAGGTGATCGGCGTGACCGGCCGGAGCCCGATCGTCGACGTCGCGCTCGAGCTGGAGCGGATCGCGCGCGAGGACGACTGGTTCGTGTCCCGCCGGCTCTACCCCAACATCGACTTCTACTCGGGGCTCATCTACTGGGCGATCGGCATCCCGGTGTCGATGTTCCCGGTGCTGCTTGCGATCGCGCGCACGGCGGGCTGGATGGCGCAGTGGAGCGAGATGCTCGTCGACCAGGAGCAGCCGCGGATGACGCGCCCGAAGCAGATCTACACGGGCGAAGCCGAGCGGCCGTACGTCCCGATCGATCAGCGGCCCGAGGCCGGCCCGCAGGAGCCCCTGATCCGCGGGCGGTACTGAGTCGGGTTGCCAGGAGGCTCCCCGGCGCGGTATCCACCGCACGGGAGGTCCCATGGCGCTCCGGCGGCTCGCGGCACTGGGGCTCGTGCTCGGCACCGTCACGAGCGCGCCCGCCATCGACGTCACGGAGTGCGGTCAGACGATCGGCCGCAGCGAGGTCGGCCAGCTTCAGCAGGACCTCGACTGCCACGCCACCGGTCTCGACCCCGCCCGGGGCATCTTCCTGCAGCGCGGTGCCACGCTCGAGCTGAACGGCCACACCATCACCGGCGACGGCTCGGGCTTCGGGATCCAGGTCGGCGGGCGCCGGCGCGACCTGGTCGCGATCGACGGGCCCGGCGTCATCACCAACTTCTTCGTCGGGATCACCGGGGTAAGCACGCGGCTACGCGTCCGGCACGTCGTCGCGCACCACAATCGGTACGGCTTCGAGTTCAAAGTCAGCAAGCGGATCGAGATGACCAGCGTCGCGATGAACGACAACGAGTTCGGGATCACCGGCCGCGGCGTCGGGTTCGTGGGGCAGGACATCGAGGCACGCCGCAACAGCAGCGTCGGCGTCTCGATCGCGGGGCCCGCGTCCCTGACCCGGCTCGTCGCCACCGGCAACGGCGAGGGGGGCGGATTGTCCGCCGCTCCCCCCGGCGGCAACCCGAGGCGCTTTCGGATCATCGACTCGACGATCACCGGCAACAACGGCCTCGGTGCCGGCTACGACGTCCTCGCCACGAGCGGCGTGAAGCTCGTCAACAGCACATGCGACCGCGGCGCGCGAGTGCGCTTCGACGAGATCAGCGACACCACCACGGTGATCGGCGCGCTCGGCTGCGCGGCCGACCCGCAGTAGCGGGTCTCAGGCGTCCATCCGCCGCATGATCCGTAGGAACAGCAGCATCGCGGCGAGCGCCACCGCCGCGCTCGCGAGGTCGACGACGAAGAACGTCCGCCAGGCATCCGCCGCCGACGGGTCGTTGGCGGCCGCCGCGCCCCACTCGCGCCAGTCGCGCGCGGCGGCCAGCGCCCGCCACCCGACGATCCCCATCCCGGCCACGACGAACAGCAGTCGAAAGCCTCCACGCATGGGCCCCTCCTACTCGTCGACGACGCGCGCGGCCTTGTAGGCGAAGCGCGGGACCTTGCCGCGCGCCACCAGCTCGAGCCGCGCCGTCACCCCCAACCGCTCGCGGAAGCGCGCCGCGATCCGGTGCGCGAGCGCGTCGGCATCCGCGGACGGATCCACCTCGCAGCGCACGTGCAGCGCGTCCGTCACGCCCGCGCGGCGCACCACCTGGTACTCCGCGGACGGGGTCGACGCCTCCGGGAACTCGTACAGCACGAACGCGACGTCGATCGGCAGCACGCCCTTGCCGTTCGCCGTCACCACGTCGCGGACGCGCCCCTCGTAGAAGAGCCGCCGCGAGGTCTCGCCGCACGGACACGGCTCGAGGTTCCACCGGACGACGTCTTCCAGGTCGTAGCGCAGGAGGAAGTTGTCCTTCTCGAGCACCGTCACGACCAGGTTGCCGCGCTCGCCGTGCCCGCACGGCCTGCCGGTCCTCTCGTCGATCACCTCGACGATCGCCAGGTCCTCCGCGACGTGCGCGCCGTTGCGCTCATCGCACGCCGAGCCGAGCAGCGGGAGCGCCTCGAGCCCCGAGCTGGCCATCAGGTGCTGCTCGGACGGATGGTCGCCGCCCGAGAGGCGCAGGTTCAAGTCGCGCTCCGGGTCGAGACCCTGCGCACGGGCCGCGTCGGCGTAGGTCCGCGGCACGTTGCCGAAGAGACGATACTGGTCGGGCTTGAGCCGTCGCCACACCTCGAGCACGTCGCGGACGTGCTGCTCACCCACCGGCGGACCGGACGGGATGTTCAGCACACCGAGGTGCTCGATGCCGTGGCTGAAGTGCCAGCCGCCGGCGTTCATCCCGAACGGGTGCGCGTTGGCGAGCGACATCCCGGGCCGGAGCCCCCACCGCCAGCGGCCACGGGCGGAGGCGGCATGGTCGACCTCCAGGTCCTTCGGCGTCCAGAGAATCAACGTCGGACGACCGCTGGTGCCCGTCGACGCGCCCAGGCGGACGGCCGCGCTCGGCGGCGCGCCGCGGTAGTCGCCGAAGGGCGGGTGCTGTGCTTCGCTCTCGCGCAGCTCGGACTTCCGCGTGGTCGGGATCTTCGCGAGGTCGTCGAGGCCACGGAGGTCGGTGCGCCGGAGCCCCGCGGCTTCGAGCTTCCGCCTGAAGAACGGCACGGGCACCGACCAGACGCGATCGAGCTGACGCCCGAGACGCTCCGCCTGGAGCGCCCGGAGCCGCTCGCGCGGCATGGTCTGGATCTCGGGTTCGTAGTAACGCCGGTCGCTGGCGGCCTTCACGCGTGCCCCTCGCGGCGGTCGACCATCGTCTCCGCGAAGCGCGGCGCGGCGGCGCCCTCCGGCACGTCGGCCTCGGGCACCAGCTCGACCTCCATCTGGATCAGCACCGTCGCCTTCAGGCGATCCGCCACCGCGCGCGCCAGGCTCGCCCGGTCGGCGGGCGCCCCGACCAGCCCGGCGCGCAGCGTCGCGCGGTCGTAGCGCGTCCCTGCCGGCTGGTCGACGATCACCTGGAAGCGGCCGACCTCCGGAAACGTCGCGAGCGCGCGGGCGATCTGCGCCGGATGCACCAGCACGCCCTTGATCTTTCGGATCGCCCCGACCTGCCCGACGAACTGCACGCGGAGCGACGGATCGCCGCACGCGCAGTGCTCGGCGAGGATGCGGTACGCGTCGCCGGGCGCGTAGCGGACCAGCGGAAGCGCGCGCGGCCCGAGCTGTGTCGCGACCAGCTCGCCCACCTGCCCCGGTGCCGCCGGCTCCCCGCTCGCGGGATCGACGAACTCGAGGAAGAGGTCGCGCGCATGGACGTGCAGGCCGTCGTGCATCCGGCACTCGCCGGCGACGGGCCCGATCTGCGCCTCGCCGATGTGATCGAAGAGCTCGATGCCGAAGGTGTCCTGCAGCTCGGTGCGGAGCTTCGGCGTCAGCGCCTCGGCGGTCGAGAAGCCGAGGCGGTAGGACAGATCCGTCCGCGGATCGAGCCCCATCTCGCGCGCGGTATCGGCGAGGTTGGCGAGGAAGCTCGGCGTGCCCGCGTACACCGTCGCGCCGTAGGCCCGCGCGACCTCGAGCTGGAGGCGACTCGCCCCGGTACCGCCGTTGATGACGAGGCACCCATGCTCCTCGAACGCGCGGTGGAGCCGGAGCCCGCCCGGCATCACGTGGTAGGAGAGCGTCACGTGCGCGACCTCACCCGGCTCGACGCCCATCGCGCGGATCGCCTCGACCAGGACCGGCGTCCCGCCGCGCTCGGAGGCGAGCCGCGGGATGAAGATCGGCCCCGGGGACGTGTGCAGCGACGCGAACTCCGCGCGCGGCGCCGCAACGAAGTCGCCGAACGGCGGGTGCTCGCGCTGGCTCTGCACCAGGTCGACCTTGGCGGTGCGCGGCACGCGCATCCGGAAGTCGTCGTAGGTCCGGAGCCCGGCCGGGTCGACGCCGGCGGCGTCGAGCACGCGGCGATAGTGCGGCGAGCGCGCGTGGACCCAGACCAGCGTCTCGCGCAGACGCTCGAATTCGGCGGCAGTTGGAGGCCAACTCATGACGGCGGAGCGACGGGTTGCGGTAACAGATCGCCGTCGGGAGGGTCAAGCGAGGGCGGGCTAGGCGCCGCGCGTGTCGCTCGACCACCGCACCACCGCCCGCACGCGCCGGACCCAGCGCTCCGCCTTCCGCGTGCAGCCCCGCCCGCAGCTCGCGGCGACGTCGCTGTTCTGGAGGAACAGGTGGAGGCGCATCCTGCCTTCGCGTCGCTCCCAGCGCTCCATCCGCGACGTGTGCGGGAAGACCGCGTCGCGCGGCACCAGCCGGCCGGTGTCCGCGTCGACGATCTCGTAGACGAGCAGCTTCGCGCACGCCGGGACCGTGACGTCCCACGCGGCGACGTCGGCGCCGGCGCCGCCGCTCGGGTTCTCGACGGTGCGCGTGTCGAGCGTCGCCGTGCCTTCGCAGGACGGCGTCTCGACGACGTGGGCCGCGACCGGCGTCGTCAGCAGAGCGACGAGGGTGAGGGTGGCACATCTGCCGCGCATGCGGCGACTCTCGCAAAACGCCGGCGCCGCCCACAATCGGGAAGCCGACGGCGGCCGCCATGCGGGGTGGCGTGCGACGCTCAGCCGCGCCGGCGTGCGATCGCGGCCAGCGCCAGCGTCCCCGGACCGAGCGCCGCGACCACGACGAGCGGGATCGTGACCGCGAGGCCGACGGGATCGGGCGTGAGGCGGCAGGGTCCGTCGGGGAGCGTCGCGCCGCACAGCACGTCGGCGACCGCGCGCGACGCGATGCCGTTCCAGCCGATGTGCTGCACGACCGCGGCGGC
>JACXTT010010600.1_pt1 | contig 12395 bp, 3 predicted proteins | sample 9270951 | NCBI WGS metagenome assembly JACXTT01 (sample SAMN15532306, study PRJNA645909) | rock metagenome | isolation source: weathered quartz diorite | place: Puerto Rico | collected 2017-06-21 | reverse complement strand
GACCTTCCGCTGGGATTAGAGACGGGTACCGGTGGACGCAATCCGCTCATATTCGTTCGGCTTCAGCCAGGCGTGGCGACTGGGGCGAATACGGGTGGCGGGTCGCACGTCAACGGGGCACGGGATCGGGCATTCAACTACACGCTGGATGGGATCGATATTAACGAGTCCAGCGCCGGCGGTTCCGAGTTCTCCCCTTTGCGCACTAATCCCGATTCATTACAGGAGTTCCGTGTGATTACCAGCAACGCGACCGCGGAGTTCGGACGAAATAGCGGAGCGCAGGTTGCGCTGGTTACGAAGTCAGGCACCAACGGGTTTCACGGGAATCTTTTCTATTGGCACCGCAACAGCGCGCTCTCGGCCAACGAATGGGAAAACAATTTAAACGGACTCGGGACACCGCCGCTGCGCCAGCATCAATATGGCGGCGATATAGGCGGTCCGATTTTTAGAAACAAGACCTTCTTCTTCTTTAATTTTCAAGGCCAGCGGCAGGTCAGTCCGTTTAACCGGACTCGAACCGTTTACACCCCCACGGCCAAGCTCGGCATTTTCCGATACCTGGTCGGAGGACGGAACAACCCCGTCGGGACAACCGGAGCGGTCGTCGATGCGTCAGGCAATCCATTATTCCCGCCATGTTCCGCAACCGTTACCACAAATTGCATCGCCACCTACAATGTCGTGGCGAACGATCCGCGCGGGCTGGGAATCGACCCGGCGATGCAGAAATGGTTCGGCTTCCAACCTCCACCCAACAACTTTACAACCGGAGACGGTTTGAATACGGCCGGCTTCAACTTCAGCGGGGGGCGGCTGGATCCTCAACGCGACTTCGTTGTTCGAATCGATCATGCCTTCAATCAAAACAATACGATATTCGGCCGCTACGCCTGGGGGCGGCAGGACACGGTCAATGATACGACCAATTCGGGCGAACCGCGGTTTCCCGGCCTCTCTCCCACTGTTAATACTGAGCGCGAGCCTCGGAACTTCGCCTTCAGCTACCGGCGGGTGCTGTCACCCAGGCTGATCAACGAACTCGTGGTCGGCCACAATCATTTTACGTTTAATTTTATTACTCCTACCGCCGGCGAGCAGCCTCAGACTTTCTTCACCAATAACACAACCGATCCGTTCGACTACGAAATTGGGAATCTTCGTACGATCAATACCTATCAGATCGTCGATAATTTGAGTTATACGCGCGGCGCTCACGCGTTCAAGATGGGAATTAATTTCCGGTATCAGCAGCACCGGGATGTGCGCGGCTCGATCGCCGGACAGGATGCCCTTCCGAACGTAGATTTCGGCCAATCGGTGAACACGGCCTGCGCGGGCGGAAATTTCGGGGCAGGAGGGAGAGCGGGTCTCGGCCCGAATGGGCAGGAGTTATTCTGCCTGCCGCTCACCACGGCGGGTTCCCCACTGGTCATCAATGCGAACGATCGGCCTCGACTCCAAAGCATGATCAACGACCTGCTGGGGCGCGTGGGTTCGATCACGCAGGGTTTCGTCGCCAAGGACGACCTCTCGGCGTTTCAGCCCGGGGGATCACTCTTTCTGAACGATGCCCGCTACCCGGAGTACGATTTCTTCTTCCAAGATAGTTGGCGCATCCGCCGGAACCTTACCATTGACCTTGGCCTGCGTTGGGAGCTGAAGCTCTCGCCGCGCGCCGAAGGGCGGTTATTCCATCCGGACCAGCCGATCGTGCTTGGGGCGCAACCCAGCACAACACTCAAATGGGTGAAGGGTGACCTCTATGGCAGCGATCTTAACAACTTAGGGCCATCGATTGGCTTCGCCTGGGATCCGTGGGGCGACGGAAAAACTGCCATTCGCGCTAACTATCGACTGGCTTATGATCGGATCAACACGTTCGTGGTCTCCTCTCAGATCTACAACACCATTCCCGGACTTACTTTCGGTGTCGTGAATACCGCGTTTGGCACCAACGGAGGGCCGGGTGCGACCGGGGGTCGAGTGCGCGATGGCATTCCAACCCTGGCGCCGCCTGCTGGCGTCACCCCGCAGGCGCTGACGCAGCCTCCGGCTTTCGGCCTGGGTACGATTGCGGTTGTCGATCCCGCTTTGAGAGCGCCGAAGACGAACATGTGGGAATTGGACATTCAGCGCGAGATCGGGAAAGGGATCCTGGTCGATATCGCCTATCTTGGGCGGCGCGCAAGCGGCCTCTTCGGCGCCTACGATGTGAATCAGGTGGACATTTTCAATAACGGATTTCTTCGCGAATACCAAATCGCTGCCGCCGGAGGGGAGAGCGCGCTCATCAACCGGCTCTATGGTCCCGATACGCGTCGCCAGGCGAACGAGTCGGGTTCAGCGTTCGTGCGCCGTCAGTTTGCGGTCGCAATCTCACGGAATAGTGTGGCGTCGATCGCAGCCGACGCGGCTTCGCGCATCCAGAACGGAGTCTCGCTATTGCAGTTGGCAGGATTGCCACTGACTTTCTTCCGCGCTTTTCCACAACTCGGTACGTTCCGTGTGATCGATTCGAACGATTATTCGACCTATCATGCGCTGCAAATCTTGGTTACGCGGAAGTTCGCAAAGAATCTTCAATTTCAGGGAGCCTATACGTTCTCGAAATCGCTCGACAACCGCTCCTTCGATCCCGCATTCAGCGTCGTCTCGACCGGCGCGGCGCAGTCGGCATCCTCGACGCCTTTTGATAACCGCAATCGCCGATTGAATTATGCCCGCTCCGATTTCGATCGCACACACATCTTCATCGGCTACGGCATCTGGGATCTTCCTTTTGGCCCTGGACAGCGACTCGGCTCGGGCGCGCCTGGATTGGCTAAACATTTCATCGAGGGATGGCAAGTCAATGGCATCGTGACCGTCGAGACCGGTCGGCCATTCACTATCTATTCGGGGGCGAACCAATTGAGCAGCGTGAACAACGCGCCGGTCAATTGCAATGGTTGCCCACGGGATATGGGAAGGGTCGATTTGACGGCTCAGAACTTCGGCGGTGTGCCGGGATATTTTACCAATGATGAGCTTGCGCGATTCGGGCAGCCCGCCGCCGGCACCATTGGCAACACCGGGCGCAATTACTTTACGGGTCCAGCGTTTTTCGATCTGGATGGTGCGATCCTGAAACGGACGTACGTGACGGAACGCCAGAATGTGGAGTTGCGGTTTGAGTTCTTCAACCTGACGAACTCTCCATCATTCGGATTTCCAACCGCCACCCTCACGAGCAGCGTTTTCGGGCGCATCCGCGATAACACGGTGAGCGGTTCACGCAAGATTCGCGTTGGAATCAAATACAATTTCTGAATTTCGCAGGCGGGTTCTTCAAAGGAGGCAACTGTGGTCAGTAGACGACTGGTAGTATGCATATGTTTTGCGGCGACACTGTTGGTAGCGTGTGTCAGCGTGCGCGGCCAGGAGACGACGGGCACTATTGCGGGCACCATAACGGACTCTGCAGGTGCGTTTGTCCATGGCGCAACCGCAATCATAACAAACACAGACAAGGGCGTCGTGGTGCGGACGGTGACTTCTGACGCAGACGGAAACTATGTGGCTCCGCTCCTACCCATTGGCCGCTATTCCGTCACCGCGGAGCTGGCGGGGTTTAAAAAGGCTTCGCAGACCAATATCGAATTGAACGTCAACGACAAGTTGACGGTCAATCTCACGTTGGTGGTGGGGGACGTCTCCGAGGTTGTGACAGTGGAGGCCAGCCCCGTACAAGTGGAGTTGCAGACACCCGCCGCGGCGGGCTTGATTTCCGGTACCGAGGTAACCGAGATCGCGCTAAACAGCCGCAATTATCAGCAATTGGTCAGCCTGATGCCGGGGGTCTCCTCCGACGCCGCCGGAGACCAGATATTCATTGGTGTCAGCAATCCGCTTTCAGGACAGTCGAACACCGTGCGGTTCTCGATCAATGGGACACGCAACACAACGAACAATTGGACGGTGGATGGCGCCGACAATGTGGACCGAGGATCTAACCTGACGTTGCTCAATTATCCCAGCGTCGACGCCATAGCCGAATTCAAGGTGCTCCGGGGTTTGTATAGCGCAGAGTTCGGAAGAACTTCCAGCGGGCACATCAACGTGATCACCAAATCTGGGGCACATGCCTTTCACGGGGATGCGTATGAGTTTTTCCGCAATGACGTCCTGGCGGCGAATAACTTTTTCAATAATGCCAGGAGAATTCCCAGGCCGCCTCTTCGTTATAACGATTTTGGTTACACTTTCGGCGGCCCGATTTTCATCCCGGGCCATTACAATACGGATAAGAGCAAGACCTTCTTCTTCTGGTCCCAGGAATTCCGCCGTGTGATCACTTACACGACGGTACAGGCGATGGTGCCGACCGCCGCCGAGAAGGCGGGCATATTTCCGGCGCCGGTGTGCGTGGCTTTCTCTGGAGCTAACTGCACGCAGACGGCGAGTCAGATACCCGTTGCCGGCTTTAGCCCTCTGGCCACGGCTTATATCAAAGATGTTTGGTCCAAGATTCCCGAGGGGGATCCGGTCAGTCACACGCTCTTTACGCCTTTGCGGAACATCTTCAATCATCGACAGGAATTGATCAGAGTGGACCACATCTTCGGCCCTAAGCTATCGGTTTCCGGCCGCTACATCCACGACAGCATTCCGACAGAAGAACCGCGAGGGCTCTTTACCGGTGCGGTCCTGCCCGGAGTTTCGACCACCTCCACCAACTCGCCTGGTCGGGGTTGGGTCTTCCGTGGAGCGTCCACGCTTTCGCCCACTTGGCTGAATGAGGTGGGCTATGCGTACTCTTACGGTGCGATCGTTAGTAGTCCGACTGGATTGGATGCTTCGGCAAACTCCCCGGATATTAAACCGGCACTGCCATTTCCAGTGACGCTGGGTCGCATCCCTACGCTGAATGCGGGATTCTCATCGATTACGGGTTTCGGACCCTACAATGACTTCAACCGCAATCACAATATTTTTGACAATGCCACCAAGCTGTTGGGACGACACACCATCAAGTTTGGCGTCAGCATAAACCTTTACCAGAAGACGGAGAACGCCGGCGGCAATAATGTGGGCAGCTTCTCTTTCTCCACCACACCCCGCCCGACTGGGACCGCTACGTTCCTGCAGCAGTGGGCCTATTTTCTGCTGGGGAGCGTTTCCACATTCACTCAATCCTCCCTCGACGTTACGCCTGATATCCATGGCCGGCAGTTTGAGACCTATGTTCAAGATGACTTCCGGGTTCGGCCCAATCTGACTTTCAATGTAGGCGTGCGCTGGTCATTGTTCCGCCAGCCCTATGACGATAAAGGCATGCTGACGAACTTCGATCCGTCCCGGTGGGATCCGGCGAAAGCGCCGCAGGTGGATCCGGTCAGCGGAAACATCATTGCGGGCACTGGCGATCCGCTAAACGGCATCATTATCAACGGTCAAAATTCGCCGTTCGGAAGCAAGGTCGCGAACGAAAGCAATAAGAATTTTGCGCCCCGATTCGGATTCGCTTGGGATCCGTGGAGAGACGGTAAGACCTCAATTCGGGGCGGGTACGGTCTGGCCTTTGATACTACCGCTTACGGCTTCTTCGAGGACAACATCTTCAACAACCCGCCGTTCGTTCAGAGCATAACCATCAGCAACACACGCCTGGACAATCCGTCCTCAGGAACCACTGTGGTCTCTTTGGCGCCCCGCACCATCAGAGGAACGCCGATCGAAAACCAAATACCGTACGTGCAGCAGTGGAGTCTGGACGTACAGCGCGAGATCACGAAGAGCTTTCTACTCGACGTTGGCTATTACGGCAGCAAGGGGACGCACTTGCTGGGAAGAGTGGATCTGAATAGCGTACCCCCAGGTGCTGCGGTGGCTGCGGGAATCGTGCCTCCTGGGACTTTTTTCACCTCGACGAACACACCCCGATTGAATTTCATTCGCCCATTCAGGGGTTACAATGCCGTCAACGTTCTCCGCAATTGGTTCAACTCCAACTACCATTCGCTTCAAGTGAGTGCGATCACGAGGTTCAGCGCGAATTCGAGTGTCAGGCTGTCCTACACCTGGTCGAAGATTCTGACCAACGCTGGACTCGATACCAGTGCTCCGCAGAACCTGTATGATCGTAGGGCGGAATACGGCTTGGGGCCCTTCGACCGCAGGCATATACTGACCATCAACTACGTTTACCAGCTCCCCTGGATGAGGGATCAAAAGGGTTTTGCGGGACACATTCTCGGTGGATGGGAGGTATCCGGGATTACCACGGTCAATTCAGGACTGGCGCTCACGGTCACGTCGAGTAATGGATTTGATCCCGCCGGGTTGGGGATACTCGGTGCCAGCTTTTCCGGCCCGCGTCCTGACCGGGTGAGCGATCCGAACCAAAATGCTCCGCACACACTCACACAATGGTTCAATCCTTCTGCGTTCGCGGAAGTCCCCACAGGAGTCAACCGCCCTGGGAACTCGGGGCGCGGAGTGGTCACGGGACCCGGATTCAGCCGGTGGGACTTTTCTCTCCTGCGAAACATCAAGGTCCGGGAGGGGATGCGGTTCCAATTCCGTGCCGAGGTGTTCAACATCTTCAACCACACTAATTTTGCGACGGTAGGGACTGCGTTCGCCGCCGGAAGTACAACGTTTGGAACCGTGACAGCTACGCGTGACGCTCGCGTGGCCCAGTTGGCTTTGAAGTTTTATTTCTAGTACTCCCGCAGGAGGGTGTTCACGCTCACGGACCCCCTCTCTCCGGGCCCGGTTGTGTTTCGACTTCGAAAAACTTTTTGCTCCTTAATCGCAGCCGCATCCGTCACGGCCATCACGGCGGGTCGCCCATCCCTCCGCAGTGTGAGTGAGGTTCACGCGCTTTGGGTCGTCCGAACCACCCTCACTTCCGCCGACAAAATTCGTGAGCTAGTCGCCAAGTCCCGCGCGGCCGGTTTCGATACGCTAATTGTCCAGGTTCGGGGGCGGGGTGATGCCTTCTACCGATCACGGTGGGAGCCGCGAGCCATCGATTTGGAGGGCCAGCCAGCGGAATTTGATCCCCTCAAGGTCACACTCGAAGAGGGCCACAGAGCGGGGCTAAAAGTCCACGCCTGGATCAACACCTGCCTCTTGGCCAATCTCGATGCATTGCCGAGCGACAGAAGCCACGTCTTCGCGGCGCACCCGGAATGGCTCGCCGTCCATCGGTCGGTTGCGGCGGGGCTGTATCGAACTGATCCGCAGGATCCGCGCTACCGCCAGCAACTGGTCGATGCCAGCAAGCGCGATATGATGGAGCTGGAGGGACTCTATATGTCTCCCTCCCACCCCGGCGCCGCCGAGCATATCTACTCGATCTTCATGGACGTGGTTGATCGCTATGACGTGGACGGCGTGCACTTCGACTATGTGCGTATGCCCAATCCTGCGTTCGATTACAGTGCAGCCGCGCTCGACGGCTTCCGCGAGTCGATCCAGGCTTCGTTGAATGACGGAGAGCGAAGATTGCTCGACCGGAGTCTCACAGCCGATCCTCTGATCTACCCAACCACATTTCCAGAACGGTGGCAGCAGTATCAGCGCGATCGAATTACCTCATTGGTCTCGCGGGTGTATTATGGGGTCAAGGCAAGAAAACCCAACGTAATGGTTACGGCAGCCGTGTTCGCCGACGACGAAAACGCATACACTCGTCGTTATCAGGATTGGAAGCTCTGGTTGCGGAAAGGCTATCTGGATGGGGTTTGTCCGATGGCATACACGCCTGACACGGAGATCTTTAGAAAGCAGATTGCCGTCGCGCGGGCGGCCGCCGCCGGCCATCAAGTTTGGGCTGGAATTGGATCTTATCGGATACCGGTAGAGAGTACAGCGGAGAAGATTCGAGTAGCGAAGGAGATCGGCGCCGAGGGATTCATCCTCTTCTCTTATGATAGCGCCGTGAAAGTTGCCGAAAATAATCCGGCCGGGGATTATCTCGATCGACTGAGGACGCTAATTGAAGTCGCGCCAGTGAAGAAGGGAAGTACTCGATAGCAACCGTTTTCGTACCTAGGGCTCACTGACCCAATTAAGGAGATAGATATGACGAAGGGGAGACTAGTCTTCACACTCGCCGCTTGGAGTTTCTGCATGTTGGTCGTGTGTCTCGGTCATGCCAGGGCCCAGACGGTTTCCGGAACACTCGCCGGCCGAGTGGTGGATGCAACCGGCGCGTCGGTGGCGGGGGTGTCCATCACCGCCACAGGGATGGATACTGGCCTGGAGCGAAAGACTGTCAGTAGTAGCGATGGGTTTTATCAGCTCACTTTCGTTCCGCTCGGAAGGTATAGAATCACCGTGGAAAGCACCGGATTCAGGCCTGTGCGGAAGGAGGAGGTTGAGGTGCGTCTGAACGAAACGACGGTGGTGGACTTCAAGCTCGAGCCGGGTGCCATCAAAGAGGAAATCATCGTTTCCGCCAGCGATGTGCCCACCATCAACACGGTCAACGGAGAGATCAAGACCAGCTTCGACTCTCAAGTGGTGACGGACAAGCCGCTGGCGGGCAGAAACTTTCTGAATTTGGCCGAGATCGTCCCTGGCTTTCAGAACAATCTCTTTTCGGGACAAAACAATCCCACGCTTTCAACCGGTAGCTCGATCAATTTCAACGGGACCGGATCACGAGGGGCTACGTTCCAGACGGACGGTGTTAATAATGATGATTCTTCGGAGAACCAGAACCGGCAAGGGGTGAACATCAGCACCATCAAGACGTTTCAGATCTTGACGAATAGCTACACGTCGGAATTTGGGCGTGGATACGGCGCTGTGGTGCTGGTGCAGACTAAGAATGGCACGAATGATTTTCACGGAGAGGCTTACTGGTTCCACCAGAACAGCGTATTCAATGCCAATAACTTCTTCCGCAACGCAGCCGGCCGCATCGGTGACCGGGGCGATGCGCCGGGTCCGGGACAACGCGTGGGTCAGCCGCGGGCTCCTGTGCCACCCTCCCGCCGGCATCAGTTCGGATTTACCAGCGGAGGACCAATTCGGAAGAACAAGTTCTTTTATTTTGCCAGCCTCGACAAGATCAAGAACGGCGGCTCACAGGGCTTCACCGAAGACGTCCTCTTTCCCAACGAGCGCGCGGCGGACCCGTCGGTCACCAATCCCGCGGATCGTGCATTCATTCAATCTGTGATCGATCGGTTTCCCAAGGTAACCCCAAACAATCTGGCGGCGGGCCCGAGAGCGTTTACGACTACTCGGCTTTTCGACTTTCCCGCGGAAGATTACACGGGCAGAGTGGATTGGCGCGCGACGGATCACGACAACATTACGTTTCGATATCAATACTCTCATCAGCTCTTCACTGCTGAGGACATCATCATCGGCGAACGGGCGGACCAGAATAATCGCCAGCAGAATTTCGGCATCGCCGCCACCCATGTTTTCTCACCCACTACGGTGGGAGAGTTCCGCTTCGCGGTGGGCAGGCGGCGCACGTTGGTTGATATTCAGGCGGGGAATGATACGCCGGTCATTCGCTTTTCGGGGACGCTGAACGCTTCGATCATCGGGAACGCGGGAGCATTTCCCATTCATCGCTTTCAAACCGATTTTCAGTACGTTTTCAATCTCTCCACCGTGAAATGGGCGAAACACGGCTTGAAGTTCGGTACGGACATCCGTCGGCAGCAGTTAAACGACCTGGCCGACAATTTCTCGCGCGGGTTTTACACGTTTGCCGCCGCAGGTGGGCTCGATGCTTATGGCAATTTCTTGCGCGGCATCACCTCGAGTTATCAAAAGGGATATGGACCATTCGCGCTCGGGAACCGAAACTTTGAGATGAACTTCTACGCGCAAGATGAATTCAAGGCAAGCCGAGGTCTCTCCTTGAATCTGGGTGTGCGCTACGAATCCGTGAAGGCGCCCTCGGAAGTAAACAACCTGACCCAGTACGGATTCAATGATGATCGCAATAACGTTGAACCCCGTTTTGGTTTCGCCTGGAGCCCTATGAAGGAATCGGGTTGGGTTTCCAAACTGACGGGTGGTCCGGGTAAATTTGTAGTTCGTGGGGGCTACGGCATTTACCATGGCAGGGTATTCCAGTCGATCTTTTCCCAATCGGGTGCCACGCTTCGATTCAATCCGCCCAATGCGGCGTTTCTCGTCTTCTCAAATCCCACCCGGATCTCTGATCCGACCGGGGGGTTTGTGTTCGTACCCGGTCCTCCCACCGCCCGGATTGCGTTCACCCAGGTAGATCCCGGCTTTCACCTGCCCTATACCCAGCAATGGAACTTGACGCTCGAGCGTCAACTGCCCTGGTCACTTGCGCTCAGTCTCGGGTACAACGGCAATCGAGGCATCGGCCTTCCATTTTATGACTTCGGAAATCGACCGGACTTCCCGGCTTGTGCTCCGAATCATCCATTCGTCGCTGGGCAATTTCGAGGAGTCTGTTTCGATAAGATCGACGCTAACCCACTAAATACCAATCCCGCGCCTGGCTTCATCTCACTCAGTCAGATGCGGATTAATGAGCGCCGGCCTGACCCGCGTTATTCGACGTTGGTGACTATCACCAACGCGGCCTGGAGTTATTACCATGGCATGCAGTTGAAGGTGGACAAGCGGTTCAGCAACGGTCTCTCATTTCAATCGGCCTATACCTGGAGCAAGGCGATGGATACGGGATCGGAACCAACCTTCTCCGGCGTCGATGTTAACGCGGCGATCAGCAAGGTGAATGCGGCGAAGAGCCTGCGCGCCGTGTCAGCCTTCGATACCCGGCACCGCTTCACGTTTAATTACAGCTATCGTTTGCCCTTCTTCCGCACCCGAAGCGGAATTCTGGGTCAGGCCCTGGGAGGGTGGCAGATCAGTGGGACCACGAGCGTCGTTTCCGGTCTACCCTGGACCGCATTCATTGGGTACGACTATAACGCGGACAGCATCGGAGGCGACCGGCCGAATCTGCTCGACCCGCGCGTTCTCGGCAGGAGCGTCGACAATCCTCGCCCTGACCCATCGACGGGCTTGCAGATCGGACAGACGGTTGTGCCAGGATCGGCTTTTGATCCGAACGCCACTACGGCCACGACCAATCGCCCCTTCGCTCCTGGATTGGCTAACAAGGGGAACCTGGGCCGCAACACTTTTCGTGTGCACGGCGTCAAAAATTGGGACTTTGGTCTCTTTAAGAATTTCCGAGTTACCGAGCGAGTCACGCTGGCATTCCGATCCGAGTTCTATAATCTCTTCAACCGCGCGCAGTTCGCCGCGCCGAGTCAGACAGTGACGCTGAGCACGTTCGGACGAATCAGTGGCCAGTTCAACAGCCCCCGATTCCTCCAATTTGCATTTCGATTGATTTATTGAAGTCGAGATACCCGCCCGCCACCACAGGCGGTGCTGACTTCGTCTCGCCCCACCTAGGAGAGCAGTAATGAAGACGCGAAACGTAGGCGCCCTATTCGGTATTTGCACGGCACTCGCTCTTGGATTTGTTCAACGCGAACCCGCCCGGCCATTCGATCTCATCATCAGGAACGGCCGCCTAGTAGATGGATCGGGAAACCCGTGGTTCTACGGAGACGTGGCGATCAGGGAGGGTAAGATCGCGAGGATCGGCCAAGTGGCGCCGGCAGCGGCTCGAGAAGAGATTGATGCGAAGGGAATGATCGTGGCACCTGGATTCATCGATGTGCATACCCACATAGAGGGCGGGATGCAGCGGCAACCTTCGGCTGACAATTTCGTGCGCATGGGCGTGACGACCGTGATCACGGGGAATTGCGGATCCTCTGGACTACCCGTCGGGGAATTCCTGAGCTCTCTGGCCCAGCGGCGGACCGCCATCAATGTCGGCACGCTGGTGGGCCATAACTCGGTTCGCCGGGCGGTGATGAACATGGACGACCGAGCGCCAACGCCGGAAGAGTTGGAAAAGATGAAAGCCCGAGTAGATCAGGCCATGCGAGAGGGCGCGGTGGGACTTTCGACCGGTCTGATTTATGAACCAGGCAGTTATGCCAAGACAGATGAGGTCATCGAGCTCGCGAAGGTGGCCGCGCGGTACCACGGCATTTACGCATCACACATACGAGGCGAAGGCAATGAAGTGGAAAATGCCATTAGGGAGGCCTTGACGGTGGGAAAGGAGGCCGGATGTCCTGTCGAAATCTCCCATTTCAAGATCTCCAGTAAAAAGAAGTGGGGAGAAAGTTCGAAGACTGTCAAGATGGTGAGCGATGCGCGCCTTTCCGGCCAACAAGTGACCGTGGATCAGTATGCCTACACGGCATCCAGCACATCACTCGGCACCTTGTTGCCTAACTGGGTCTTCGCTGGCGGCCGCGAAAAGACCCTCGAACGTCTGAAGGATTCAGCCACGCGCGCCAAAA